>Ga0196964_10000844_pt1 | contig 16742 bp, 14 predicted proteins | sample S1_10metaG_FD_148615 | JGI IMG/M metagenome (GOLD analysis project Ga0196964, IMG submission 148615) | Soil microbial communities from Anza Borrego desert, Southern California, United States - S1_10 | ecosystem: Environmental > Terrestrial > Soil > Desert | place: USA: California | collected...
GAGAGCGGCGCCGATCCCCCAGCCGGGACCCGAGGACGTCCTGATCCGGGTCAAGCGCACCGCCATCTGCGGCACCGACATCCACATCTGGAACTGGGACGAGTGGTCCCAGAAGAACGTGCCGGTGCCGATGATCACCGGCCACGAGTTCGCCGGCGAGATCGTCGAGATCGGAAACGAGGTCGACCGGCCCCTCAAGCTCGGCCAGCGGGTCTCGGCCGAGGGCCACATCATCGACCTGAACAGCTTCGCGGCGCGGGCGGGCCATTTCCACCTCGACCCCAACACGCGCGGCATCGGCGTGAACCGCCAGGGCGCCTTCGCCGAGTACGTGGTGGCCCCCGCCTTCAACGTCATCCCGCTGCCGGACGACGTTTCGATGGAGGTCGCGGCCATGCTCGACCCGTTCGGCAACGCCGTGCACACCGCCCAGCAGTTCGACCTCATCGGCGAGGACGTGCTGGTCACCGGCGCCGGGCCGATCGGCATCATGGCCGCGGCGGTCGCCCGCAAGGCCGGCGCGCGCACGGTGGTGCTGACCGACGTCAACGACTACCGCCTGGAGCTGGCGCGCAAGGTCGCCGACGTGCGCACGGTCAACGTCGCCCGGGAGGACCTGCGCGACGTGATGAAGGAGCTGGGCATCCAGGTCGGCTTCGACGTGGCGCTGGAGATGTCCGGCGCGCCCTCGGCCTTCAACCAGTGCGTCGACACCCTGATCATGGGCGGCGGCCTGGCCATGCTGGGCATCCCGTCCAAGCCGATGGAGACCGACTGGGGCAAGATCATCCTCAAGGCCCTGAACATCAAAGGCGTCTACGGCCGCGAGATGTTCGACACCTGGCGCAAGATGCTGGGTCTGCTGAAGGCGGGGCTGGACCTGACGCCGCTAATCACCCACCGTCTGCCCTACACCGAGTTCGAGCAGGGCTTCGAGGCGATGCGCTCGGGCCAGTCGGGCAAGGTGGTGCTGAGCTGGGAAAACGGGAGGGCGGCGGCATGACCGAACAAGGAGTCGACACCTGGGCGAGAATCCGCCAGCGGAACCTCGAGAAGCTGGTCGCCAAGCTGCTGGAGCAGGAGCGCGTCCCGAAGAAGCTGATCGCCGAGTGGATCGCCAAGTCGAGCGACCCGAACATGGTCGAGCAGTCGATCGAGTCGACCCAGAAGCTCTGCGACTGGCTGGACAACGAATACAAGCCCTAGTCGTCGCCAGACGCGAGAACGCCCCGGACTGAGGTCCGGGGCGTTCTGCTTTTCAGGCCGGTCCGTCCGTCAGGCCGCGGCGGTCTTGGAGCCGGTGGCGCGGAAGACGATGACGGCGAAGATCAGCATGCCGACGACGGCGAAGCCCTCGCCCGCCAGCAGCACCGGCACGAAGCGCAGGTCCTCGAGCAGCATCATGGCCAGCGACGGGATCATCAGCAGCACGCCGAGCACGGCGCAGGCGAAGTGGAGCTTGGCCAACAGGCCCGTCCCGGTGCCCGGAAAGGACCGGTAGAAGAAGCCGTAGAGGAACATCGACACGTAGCCGAGCAGGTTGAGGTGCGCGTGCACGGGCGACAGGGTGAAGTTCTGCTCCTTGCCCATCCAGACGCCCAAGCTCATGCCGATCAGGACGGCGAGCACGCCGAGCCTGAAGAACCAGTTCGAGACGTTCATGACTACTCTCCCCCGAGATCGCCCCTTCGGTGCCGCAAGGGAGGCGGCGGGTCAAGCCGGGCCCGACGCCGCCGCCTTGTCGAGCAGCCGGATCAGGGCGGTCTCGAACCCCTTGGTCTCGGCTCCCGGCAGGTCGAAAAGGGCGCCGCTCTCGAAGGCTGCGAACACGGCCGGGTGGATGTAGCTGGAGCGGCAGACCGTCGGCGTGTTGCCGAGCAGGCCGGCCACGGCGCGGACGCACAGGCGCACGCAGCCCTTGGCGGCCGTCGGCGAGGACGGCGGCTCCATCTCGCGCAGGGCGCGGGCCGCCGAGACGGTGCCCGCCCAGGTGCGGAAGTCCTTGGCCGAGAAGTCCTCGCCGGCGATCCCGCGCAGGTAGGCGTTGACGTCGGCGCTCTCGACCTCGCGCCATTCCCCCGCCTCGTCGCGGTACTTGAACAGGTGTTGGCCGGGCAGCTCGCGCAGGGTCCGCAGCACCGTCGCCAGCCGCCGGTCGCGCACGCTGCTGGCGTGCTCGACGCCGCTCTTGCCCTTGAAGCTGAACCTGAGCGCGGTCCCGTCGACCTCGACGTGGCGCTTCAGCAGGGTGGTCAGGCCGTAGCTGCGGTTCTGCCGCGCGTATTCGCGATTGCCGACCCGGATCAGGGTCAGCTCCAGCAGCCGCACGACGGTGGCCAGCACCTTCTCGCGCACCGGCCCGCGCAGGGCCAGGTCCTCGTCGACGCGCTTGCGGATGCGCGGCAGGGCGCGGCCGAAGGCGGCCACCCGGCCGAACTTGTTGTCCGCGCGGGCGAGGCTCCAGTCGTCGTGGTAGCGGTACTGCTTGCGCCCCTTCACATCCCGGCCGGTGGCCTGGATGTGGCCGTCGGCGCGCGGGCAGATCCACACCTCGGTCCAGGCCGGCGGGATGGCCAGGCGCCGGATGCGCTCGAGTGTCGCCGGGTCGGCGACCGGTGAGCCGTCGGGGGCCAGGTAGGTGAAGCCGCGCCCGCGCCCGCGCCGGCGGATGCCCGGGCGGTCGTCGGAATACCAGCGCAGACCCTCGGGGACGTCCTCGACCAGCGACATGCGGTAGCGCTAACGGCGGCGGGGAATCAGGGTTCCGGGGGCGGGATTCGAAGGCCGCGAGCCAATCAACATATAACTTATTGAATTAAAACAGATAATCGGAAAAGCGCCCCTGACCACCCCCGCAAAAACACGCGCAAACGGCTTGACGATGCGCCGGGGGGCGCACCTACAGGCGCCCATGAACTATCGCCACGCCTTCCACGCCGGCAACTTCGCCGACCTCGTCAAGCACGCGGCCCTGACGCGGATGCTCGACCGGCTGCAGGCCGACGCCTCGCCGCTCACGATCGTGGACACCCACGCCGGGGCGGGCGTCTACGACCTCGGCGACGAGGCCCAGGCCCGCTCGCGGGAGGCCGAGGCTGGGGTGGCGCGGCTGACCGAACGGGACCTGCCGGCGGAGTTCGACGGATTGGTGCGGGCGATCGCCGCGCGCAATCCCGCCGGCCCGGTGCGCGTCTATCCCGGCTCGCCGGCCCTGATCGCCGACGCCCTGAGATCCCAGGATCGTTACCTGGCCTGCGAGCTGCGACCCGACGACCACGCCCGGCTGGCCGGGCTGCTGAAGTCCAGCGGGAAGCAGGCCGAGGCGCGGCTGGCCGACGGCTACCGGGCGGCGACCGAGGCGGCGCGGGCGACCCAGGGGCGGCTGTTCGTGCTCGTCGATCCGCCTTTCGAGCGGGCCGACGACTACGTGAACATCGTCGGCGCCCTCGGATCGGTCCTGAAAGCCAGGCCCGGCGCGGTGGTGCTGGTCTGGCTGCCCCTGAAGGACCTGGAGACCCTGGACTCCTTCGTCCGCCGGCTGGAGGACGCCCATCTGCCCGACGCCCTGATCGCCGAGGCGCGGATGCGGCCGCTCGACAACCCGATGAAGATGAACGGCTGCGCCCTGGTGACGCTCAACGCCCCCGCGGGCTTCGACCGCGACCTGCGCAGCATCTGCGGCTTCGTGGTCTCGGCGCTGGGCGAGGACGGCGGCCTGGCCAAGGTCTGGCGGGCCAACGACTGAGCCCGCCTCTTGGCGGGCAGTCCCGCGCCTGATATGCTGCACTGCACAATTCATGACGCAATTGCGAAGGAGAACTGCCGTGGGCATTCAGTACGACCGTTTCGAGGCCGCCTCCGCCGTGGACGCCCAGCGGATGCTGAACGCCGCCGTCGGCGCCGCCGCCCTGCCGCTGTGGACCGCCTTCTACGCCTCCGCCACGGCCGCCTCGGCCTTCTGGTGGACCGCGGCCTGGACCCGCGGCGAGCTGAACGTCCAGCCTCGCGCCCTGCTGCTCGACTTCGACGCCCACCAGGCCTTCCATGAGGTGGAGGACGAGGTTTGCGAGGTCGTCGAGGCCGTGCACGAGGCCGTGGCCGACGCCATCGAGGAGAGCCTCGACTTCGCCGGCGACGTCGCCGCCGCGCCGATCGTGGACGCCTACGAGGCGGTGGAAGCCGAGGCCGGGATCGAGCCGGCGGCCGAACCGGCCCCCGAGGTTCAGTCGACCATCGAGACCGTCGAAGCGCCGCAGACCCTCGAGGCGCCGCAGACCGAGGTCGCCGCGGAGCCGCTCGCCGGGGCCGAGGTGGCGGAGCTCCCGGCCGCCAAGGGGTCCAGGAAGAAGGCCGCGAAGGCGGACTAACCGTTCGTCCTTCGGGCCGGCTTCACCGTCACGATGATCGGCAGGTGGTCGGAGCCGTTGCTCCGCCCCACGCGCCGGTCGGTGACGGCGAGACCGCGGCCCACGAAGGCGTTGTCGATGGCGATGCGGAAGACGCCCGGCAGCGGGTCGAACCAGGTTCCGGTCCGCGCCGGCGCCGGCGTCACCTCGGCTTCGTTCGCGAAGCGGCGCAGGATGGCGCTGGACGCCGTGGCGTTGAAGTCGCCGACCACCAGCAGGCGCTCGTCCTCTCCGGCCCGGATGCGCCGCGCCAGCCGCCGGGTCTGGTCGCGTTGCGCGCGCACGCGGCCGTCGAGCGGCCAAGGCCGGGTAAGGTGCACCGCCATCAGCCGGAACGGTCCAGAGGGGCCGCTCACCGTCACCTCGCCGACGGCGAGCCCGTCGCGCAGGCCGGTGTCGCTGGGGCCCAGCGGATAGCGCGAGCCGACGACCACGCGCGGGCCGCCGCGGAACCGGCGGGCGGGCGAGGTGCTGGTGCGGTAGGGGTAGCCCTTCAGGATCTCGGACATCGCCCCCGCGTGGTGGTCGGTGATCTCGACCAGGGCCACCACGTCGGCGTCGGCCGCCGCGATCGAACGCGCCAGGGCGGCGTTGTCCTCGTTCTGGGCCCAGACGTTGGCGAAATAGACCGTCACCGGCGGCGCGGCGGGCGAGGGCGCAGCCCCCCTGGGGGACCACTGCGGCTGCAGGAAGACGAACAGGGCCAGCGCCGCGGCCACGAACCCGCCGGCCATGCGCCAGCGCCTGAGGATCGTCGCCAGTACCAGCCCGACCACCGCCGCGCTGAGGGCCGGGCCAGCGAACATGGCCACCAGATCGAACAGGTGGTGGAAGCGCGACAGCCAGGCCGAGACGGCCGCGCCGGCGACGCCCAGCAGGCCCAGGCCGAGCAGGAAGCCGAGGAATCCGGACCGCTTTCTCACCCCAGCTTCACCGCGGTGCCGGACGCCGCGACCATCAGCATGGAGCCGCCCTGGCCCACGGTCTCGTAGTCGAAGTCTACGCCCACCACCGCGTCGGCCCCGAGCCTGGCGGCTTCGTCCTTCATCTCCTGCAGGGCCGTGCCGCGCGCCGATCTCAGCACCTCCTCGTAGGAGCCGGAGCGGCCGCCGACGATGTCGCGCAGGCCCGCGAACACGTCGCGGAAGATGTTGGCGCCGAGGATGGCCTCGCCGGCCACCACGCCCAGGTACTCCCGCACCGGCCGGCCTTCGACGAGGGGGGTTGTCGTGACGATCATGGCTTCGGCTCCGGTTCAGAATCGGCGACCGAGGATCGCCGGTCTCGTGTTACGCGTTAACCCCGCTCAACTGTGAAGCCGAGGCGTGCAGATGGTCGCTCGTACGCGTGCAGAAATCGAGCGTATCTGGACCGGTGTCGACAGCGTGAAGAAGCTGACCGACCGGGTCATCGGCATAGGACCGTTCGGCCTGGGCCTGGACGCCCTGCTGACCTGGGTGCCGGGAATCAGCCCGCTGTTCTCCGCCGGCGTCGGCGGTTACCTGCTGATCCAGGCCATGCGCGCCCGCGCCTCGCCCGGCACGGTGATGCGCATGGCCACCTACCTGGTCGCCGACACCGCCACCGACATCGTGCCCATAGCCGGCTCGATCGTCGACATGATCTTCCCGGGTCACCTGATGGCCGCGAAGGCCCTCCAGAAGGACATCGAGAGCACCCACTGGGTGGAGGGCAAGTATCGCGAGGCGCGCGAATCGGGGGCCCACGAGCACCACGTCGCCAAGATGCGCGCCACGCGCGGGCTCAGGCGGCTGGTTTACCTGCACGACTGATCCGGCGAAGCGCCGCCGCAGGTTAAATTTCAGACAGCCCGCCTCCATTGAAGCGTCGTCGGCCTCATCCGACTGTGGGGGCGGTCGACGTCGGGGTGGGTCAGGGCATGCTTCGCAAGCTACCTTGCAATGACAGATACCTCCGCAATAGACTGCCCTCGCTGATCACCGACACCGGCACGTCCGGCCAATACGAAAGCCACACAATGCGCTCGACCGTCCGCCTCGTTTCCGTCCTGGCCCTCGTGGCCGCGGCCTTCCCCGTCCAGGCCCGCGATCCGGCCGCCGCACCCGCCGCCGCCAGCGCCCCGGCGGCTGCGCGCTACACCGCCGCCCAGTTCTACGACACCACCAGCTTCCGCATGGCCCATCCCGCCGGGAAGGTCTTCTCCCAGGACGGCTCGATGATCCTCATCGGCTCGGATGCGACGGGCGTGTTCAACGCCTACGCCCAGCCCCGGGCCGGCGGCGCGCCCCGGCCGCTGACGCGCTCGACCACCAGCGCCGTCGCTCCGATCAGCTACTTCCCGAACGACGACCGCATCCTCTACGCCCAGGACGGCGGCGGCGACGAGTTGACCCACATCTACGTGCGCGAACTGGACGGCACGACGCGGGACCTGACGCCGGGCGAGAAGGTGAAGGCCGAGTTCCTCGGCTGGAACGACGACGGCAAGACCTTCTACGTCATCTCCAACGCCCGCGATCCGAAAGCCTTCGACGTTCTGGCCATCGACGCGGCCACCTACCAGAGCCGCATGGTGTTCCAGAACACCGACTTCTTCCCCACCGCGATCTCGGGCGACGGCCGCTGGGTGGCGATCGAGAAGGCGCTGACCAGCGCCAACAGCGACCTCTACCTGGTCGACCTGCGGTCCGGGGGAGCGCCGCGCCTGATCACTCCGCACCAAGGCAACATCTCGCACGGGGTCTACGACTTCACCCCCGACAGCCGCACCCTGACCTTCGCCACCGACCAGTACGGCGAGTTCAACCAGGCCTGGAACATGGACCTGGCGACGGGCGCCAGGACGCCGCTGGTGCAGGCGGACTGGGACGTCATGTACGTCAGCTATTCGCCCAGCGGCCGCTACCGGCTGTCGGCGCTCAACGCCGACGCCAAGACCGAACTGACCATCCTCGACACCCGTTCGGGGCGGCCGCTGGCGCTCAGCGGCGTTCCCGACGGCGACATCGGCGGCGTGCGCTTCAGCAAGGACGAGCGGCAGGTGGCGTTCACCGTGTCGTCGGACACCTCGCCGGCCGACGTTTTCGTCGCCGACCTCGCCACCGGCCAGGCGCGCCGGCTGACCACCGCCCTCAACCCGGCCATCCGGGAGAGCGACCTCGTCGAGGCGACGGTGGTCCGCTATCCCGGCGAGGGCGGGGTGCAGATCCCGGCCATCCTCTACCGGCCCAAGGGGGCGTCGGCGGCGAACCCGGCGCCGGCGATCGTGCTGGTCCATGGCGGTCCCGGCGGCCAGAGCCGGCGCGGCTACTCGGCCATGATCCAGCACCTGGTGAACCACGGCTACGCGGTGCTGGCGGCCAACAACCGGGGCTCGTCCGGCTACGGCAAGACCTTCTTCCACATGGACGACCGCAAGCACGGCGAGGCCGACCTGCGCGACATCGTGGCCGGGGGCGAATGGCTGCGGGCGCAGGACTGGGTCGCCGACGATCAGGTGGCCGTGATGGGCGGCTCCTACGGCGGCTACATCACCGCGGCGGCCCTGGCGTTCCATCCGGACGCCTTCGCCGCGGGGGTGAATATCTTCGGCGTGACCAACTGGGTGCGCACCCTGAACTCGATTCCCGCCTGGTGGGGCGCCCAGAAGGCGGCCCTCTACGACGAGATGGGCGACCCGGCGACCGACGGCGAACGCCACCGGGCCATTTCGCCGCTGTTCCACGCGGGACGGATCACCAGGCCGATGCTGGTCGTGCAGGGCGCCAACGACCCGCGCGTGCTGCAGATCGAGAGCGACGAGATCGTGGCCGCGGTGAAGGCCAACGGGGTTCCGGTCGAGTACCTGGTGTTCCCCGACGAAGGCCACGGCTTCCAGCGCCGCGACAACCGCATCAGCGCCCAGGAGGCGTACCTGGCGTTCCTGGACCGGTACGTGCGGAAGTAGGCGTTCCTCCTTCCCTCCCTGGAAGGAAGGACAGGGGAAGCTACGCCGCCTCCGTCTGGGCGTACCCAAGGCGCTCGTTGAGCCGCGTCAGCAGGTCGATGGCGGTCTCGGCGATCACCGCGCCGGGGGGATAGACGGCGGCGGCGCCCATGTCCTTGAGGGTCTGGACGTCCTCGGGCGGGATGACGCCGCCGACCACCATCATGATGTCGTCGCGCCCGAGCCTGACCAGCTCGTCGCGCAGCTCCGGGGTCAGGGTCAGGTGGCCGGCGGCCAGCGAGGAGAAGCCGACCACGTGCACGTCGGCCTCGGCCGCCTGCCTCGCGGTCTCCTCCGGCGTCTGGAACAGCGAGCCGATGGTCACCTCGAAGCCCAGGTCGCGGTAGGCGGTGGCGATCACCTTCTGGCCGCGGTCGTGGCCGTCCTGGCCCATCTTGGCGACGAGCAGGCGCGGCGGGCGGCCCTCGTTCTCGGCGAAGGCGCGGACCATGGCCCTGGCCCGCTCGATCAGGGCGTCGCGGCCGGCCTCCTCGGCGTAGACGCCCTTCACCCCTTCGGGCCTGGCCTCATGCCGCTTGAAGGCGCGCTCCAGCGCGTCGGAGATCTCGCCGACCGTGGCCTTGGCGCGGGCGGCGTCGACCGCCAGGGCCAGCAGGTTGGCCCTGCCGCGCGCGCCGGCCTCGAGGGCGTCCAGCGCGGCCTTCGTCGCGGCCTCGTCGCGCTCGGCGCGCAGGCGCTTCAGCTTGGCGATCTGGGCCTCGCGCACCGCGCTGTTGTCGACCTTCAGGACCGGGATGTCGTCGGGCGTGTCCGGCTGGTAGCGGTTGACCCCCACGACCGCCTGTCGGCCGGTGTCGATGCGCGCCTGGGTGCGGGCGGCGGCCGCCTCGATGCGCAGCTTGGGCACCCCCTGCTCGATGGCCTTGGCCATGCCGCCCAGCGCCTCGACCTCCTCGATGTGGGACAGCGCCCGGGCGGCCAGGTCGTGGGTCAGGCGCTCGACGTAGTACGAGCCGCCCCACGGGTCGGCCGTGCGGTTCTGGCCGCTCTCCATCTGCAGGAACAGCTGGGTGTTGCGGGCGATGCGGGCCGAGAAGTCGCTCGGCAGGGCCAGCGCCTCGTCCAGCGAGTTGGTGTGCAGCGACTGCGTCCCGCCGGCGGTGGCCGCCATGGCCTCGACGCAGGTGCGGGCGACGTTGTTGAAGACGTCCTGGGCGGCCAGCGACCAGCCCGAGGTCTGGCAGTGGGTCCTGAGCGCCAGCGACCGCGCGTCCCCCGGCGCGAACTCGCGCTTCATCAGCCTGGCCCACAGCAGGCGGGCGGCGCGCAGCTTGGCCGTCTCCATGAAGTAGTTCATGCCGATGGCGAAGAAGAACGACAGGCGCGGCGCGAAGGCGTCCACGTCCATGCCGGCGGCGACGCCCGCGCGCACGTACTCGATCCCGTCCGCCAGGGTGTAGGCCAGCTCCAGGTCGGCCGTCGCCCCGGCCTCCTGCATGTGGTAGCCGCTGATCGAGATGCTGTTGAACTTCGGCATCTTCTCCGCCGTGTAGGCGAAGATGTCCGAGACGATCCGCATCGAGGCCTTGGGGCCGTAGATGTAGGTGTTGCGGACCATGAACTCCTTGAGGATGTCGTTCTGGATCGTGCCCGCCAGCTGTTCGGGGGCGACGCCCTGCTCCTCGGCGGCGACGATGTAGAGCGCCATGATCGGCAGCACCGCGCCGTTCATGGTCATGGACACGGTCATCTGGTCGAGCGGGATGCCGTCGAACAGGGTGCGCATGTCGTAGATGCTGTCGATGGCCACGCCCGCCATGCCGACGTCGCCCTTCACCCGCGGGTGGTCCGAGTCGTAGCCGCGGTGGGTGGCGAGGTCGAAGGCGATCGACAGCCCCTTCTGACCGGCCGCCAGGTTGCGGCGGTAGAAGGCGTTGGAGTCCTCGGCCGTGGAGAAGCCCGCGTACTGCCGGATGGTCCACGGGTTGGTCACGTACATGGTCGGGTAGGGGCCGCGGAGGTAGGGCGCGATCCCCGGCCGGCCGTCGAGGAAGTCGAGCCCATCCAGGTCGGCGGGGCCGTAGGCCGGCGCAACGGTGACGCCCTCGGGCGTCTCCCACGGCGCGCGCTCGCCGGCGGGTTCGGGCGACCCGGCCGGCTCGAAAGGAACGCCGGCGAAGGACGGGAGCCTGGACATCAGGACGCGCGCAGCCGCTGCTTGAGGTGGTGCAGGCGCATCAGCTCCTCGCGCGAATAGCCGGGCACGGCCGTGATCTCGCCGGGGATCTCCAGCTGGCGAAGGAAGAGCTTCACCACGAGAAAGCCCGCGACGACGGCGACCGCCGCGGCGAGCGCGCGCCAGACCGTGTCCACCTGCGCGGACGTCCAGACGTGGCCGGTGATCGCCACCGCCGCCGCGCCCAGGCACAGGAACACGCAGGCGATCGCCGACAGCCCGGTGCGAACCGCCTCGCGGACCAGCGGATCGACGCGGTGCTTGTGCGCGGCCTGCCGCGCCTCGAGCTCGGCGATGTCGTCGCGGACGGACTGGAGAGACGCGTCGTTCATGACTGGGCCTCCTCGTAGGGCGCCGACCACCGGATGGGGGTCAGCGGCTCGCACCGGTCGTCGGGACCGGGCTGGGAAAGGTCGACGTCGCGGGCCAAGCCGGCGCGGTCGACGGCCTCGACGGGCACGGGCTTCTCGTGCGCGTCGGGGAAGACGGTCACGCCCAGCAGGGGGCGGCGCTTCTCGGCGATGGCGGCTTCGCGCTCGGCGCGGACGCGGGCGATCTCGGCCTGGAGGCGGCCGGCCTGCAGCGCCGCGACGGCGCCGCCCTCGGCCTCGATGGCCTGGAACGCCGCCCAGCCCTCGCGGGCGAGCTGGTCGGTCAGGGCCTCCAGGAACCAGGCGCCGCCGGCGGGGTCGGCGACGCGGCCGAGCGCTGCCTCCTCCATCAGCACCAGCTGGATGTTGCGCGCCTGCCGCCGCGCCAGGTCCGAGGCGAGGCCGAGGGGCCGGGTGAACGGCTCGGCGACCACCGCGTCGGCGCCGCCGACGCCGGCCCCGAACACCGCCGCGGTCTGGCGCAGCAGGTTCACCCACGGGTCGCGCTTCGACAGCATGCGCCGCGAGGTCCGCGCCTCGATGCGGGCAGGGACGTCCACCCCGGCGACGGCGCATAGCCGCGCCCAGATGGCGCGCGCCGCCCTCAGCTTGGCGATGTCGGCGAAGTAGTCCTTGTTGGCCGAGAGCCCCAGCACGATGCGGCCGAAGGCGTCGGCCGGGGCCAGGCCCTCCTCGTCGACCATGGCGCGGGCGTAGGCTGCGGCGCTCGCGGCCATCAATCCCAGCTCCTGGGCCTCGGAGCCGCCGGCCTCGTGGACCGCCCGTCCGCTGGCGAGGAAGGCGGTCATCCGCGGATAGGCGCCGGCGTGGCGCGCCGCCGACTGCGCCGCGGCGTTGAGGTGCAGGGCCATCGGGCCGGGGCTGGCCCCCGTCTCGGCGAAGGCCGAGATCGGGTCCATGTGGAAGGCCAGGCGGGCGTTGGGCGAGCCCTTGGCGGCGACGGCCAGCCAATTGGCGGCCTCCGGCCCGAGGAAGCCGGCGTCCAGCGCCACCGGGGCGAGCTCGAGGTAGACCCCCTCCAGCACCCGCGCCAGGTCGTCCTGGGAGGCGGCCGCGATCCCGTCGCGGGCGGCGGGATCGAGGCGCAGCAGCAGCGAAGCCGCGCCGCCCTCCAACTCCTGCAGGGCCAGCGCGTTGGCGCGCGCGGGGCCGGGATGCTCGACCAGGGCGCGCAGGTCCCACGGCCGGTCCGGATCGTCGGACGGCCCGGGACGGGGGCCCAGGACGGGCCCCGCGTCGGCGCGGGTGTAGAGCGGGCGGATCTCGACGCCGTCGGCCGTGCGGCTGACCAGGCTGTCCGCGGGCCTGCCCTTCAGCGCCTTGTCGACCAGCGCCCGCCAGCGCGCCTCGTCGGCGGCCTCGAAGCCTTCGGCCAGCGGAACGGGCTCGATGCGCACGCGGTCGGACTCCCATGTGAGACTCGGCCGTGGTTTGGGACCGGCGGGAGCGGAGGTCAACCGTCTCACCCTTCTCCCCCGGAGGGAGAAGAGGGGGAAGAGAGAACTCAACGCGGCGCGTCCGGCCGGCGCATTACACAACCGTAACCTGCCCTTCGCGCCCCGGCTGTGCTTTGATCGGGCCTCGCGCCGCCGGGGAGGCGGCCGCCTCACTGGGGGGGAGTTCATGAGAATCCGCACCATCCTGGGCGCCGTGATGTCGGCCGCTCTGGCGCTTTCGCCGCTGGCCGCCACGGCCCAGCCGCGCGGCCGTCCGGCCGCCGCGGCGAGCCTGCCGACGCCGGACATTCCCTACACCCGCTACGTGCTCTCCAACGGCCTGACCCTGATCGTGCACGAGGACCACAAGGCGCCGATCGTCTCGGTCAACGTCTGGTACCACGTGGGCTCCAAGAACGAGCCCTTCGGCCGCTCGGGCTTCGCGCACCTGTTCGAGCACCTGATGTTCAACGGCTCCGAGAACTACGACCAGGACTGGTTCAAGATGGTCGAGGGCCTGGGCGCCACCGACCTGAACGGCACCACCAACAACGACCGCACCAACTACTTCCAGAACGTGCCGGTGGCGGCGCTGGACACCATCCTGTGGATGGAGAGCGACCGCATGGGCCACCTGCTCGGCGCCGTCGACCAGGCGGTGCTCGACGAGCAGCGGGGGGTGGTCCAGAACGAGAAGCGCCAGGGCGAGAACGAACCCTACGGCCTGGTCTGGGAGATGGTCACCAAGGCGACCTATCCGGACGATCACCCCTACGGCCACACCGTCATCGGCTCGATGGAGGACCTCAACGCCGCCAAGCTCGAGGACGTGCACGAGTGGTTCCGCACCTACTACGGCCCGGCCAACGCGGTGATCGTCATCGCCGGCGACATCACGCCGGAGGAGGCCAAGGCCAAGGTCGAGAAGTACTTCGGCCACATCCCGCCCGGCCCGCCGATCAAGCAGCCGCGCGTCAACGTCAACCGCATGGACGAGCACACCCGCGGCCTGGCCTACGACCGGGTCGCCCAGGCGCGCCTCTACCGCGTCTTCAACGTGCCCCAGATCGGCGCCGCCGACACCGACTACCTGGCGCTGCTCTCCGACGTGCTGGTCTCCAACAAGACCTCGCGGCTGTTCAAGCGGCTGGTCTACGACGAGCAGATCGCGACCAACGTCTCGGCCTTCGTCGACGAGGGCGAGCTGGGCAGCCAGTTGTGGATCACCGTGACCGCCAAGCCCGGCGACGACCTGACCAAGGTCGAGCGCGCGCTGGACGAGGAGCTGGCCCGCCTGCTCAACGATGGCCCCACCGCCGACGAGGTGCTGCGGGCGCGCACCGGCCGCATCGCCGGCATCATCCGCGGCATGGAGCGCATCGGCGGCTTCGGCGGCAAGTCGGACATCCTGGCCCAGAGCCAGGTCTACCGCGGCTCGCCGGACGCCTGGAAGGAAACCTTCCGGCGCTACCAGTCGGCCACCGCCGAGCAGATCCGCGACGCCGGCCGCCGCTGGCTGCGCGACGGCTCCTACACCCTGGAGGTGCTGCCGTTCCCGAACTACGCCGCCGGCGCGCCGGCGGCCGACCGGTCCAGTCCCCCGGCGCCCGGTCAGTCGGTCGCCCCGCGGTTCCCGACGGTCGAGCGGGGTGTGCTGTCGAACGGCCTCAGGGTGGTCGTCGCCCCGCGCCGCGACCTGCCGCTGGTCTCCATGCAGATGATCTTCGACGCCGGCTACGCCGCCGACCAGTTCGGCAAGCCCGGAGCGGCGTCCCTGGCCATGAACCTGCTGGACGAGGGCACCCGCACGCGCAACGCGCTGCAGATCAGCGACGACCTTGCCCGCCTCGGCGCCACCCTCGGCACCGGCTCGGGGCTCGACTTCTCGGCCGTGTCCCTGAACGCCCTGAAGCCCAACCTCGACGCGTCGCTCGACCTCTACGCCGACGTGATCCTCAACCCGTCGTTCCCGCAGAGCGACTTCGACCGCCTGAAGCGCCAGCAGCTCGCCGCCATCCAGCGCGAGAAGCTGCAGCCCCAGGCGGCGGCGTTCCGCGTCCTGCCGGGCCTCGTCTACGGCCAGGGGCACGCCTACTCGGCGCCGTTCTCGGGATCGGGCACCGAAGCCTCGGTGGCGTCGATGACCCTCGACGACATGCGCGCCTTCCACGCCACCTGGTTCCACCCGAACAACGCCACCCTCGTCGTCACCGGCGACGTGACCCTGGCGGAGATCATGCCGAAGCTCGAGGCGCGCTTCTCCGGCTGGCGCGGCGGGGCGACCATCCCGCGGAAGAACCTGGCGGCGATCAATCCGCCGGCCAAGCCGACCATCTACCTGGTGGACCGGCCGGGCGCCCTGCAGTCGGTCATCGCCGCGGCGGTGGTCTCGCCGGCGCGCGGCGACCCGGAGGACATCACCATCCAGGCGATGAACACCGTGCTCGGCGGCGCCTTCACCTCGCGCCTGAACATGAACCTGCGCGAGGACAAGCACTGGTCCTACGGCGCCGGCTCCTTCACCCGCGACAGCCGCGGGCCGGGGATGTTCATCGCCTACGCCCCGGTGCAGACCGACAAGACCCGCGAGTCCTTCGCCGAGATGCAGCGCGAGCTGCGCGACATCGTGCGCGGGCGGGCGGTGACGGCCGAGGAGCTGGCCTTCGCCCAGAACTACATGACCCTGGCGCTCCCGGGCAGCTGGGAGACCAACGGGGCGGTCGCCGGCTCGCTGATCGAGCAGGTGCTCTACAACCTGCCCGACGACTACTTCGACACCTACTCCGGCAAGGTTCGCGTGCTGCGCTCCACCGATCTCGACCGGGTGGCCGGCCGCATCGTCAAACCGGAGAACATGACCTGGGTGGTGGTCGGCGACCGCGCCAAGATCGAAGCCGGGCTCAAGACCCTCGGCTACGAGGTGCGCGTCATCGACGCCGACGGCAATCCGGTGCGCTGAGCGCGCCCGAGCGACGACCACGGAACGGCGCGGGAGCGATCCCGCGCCGTTTTTTCATTTCAGGCCCAGGCCCGCGTCGGGCGTGGGGAACAGGGTGTCCAGCGGGTTGGGGCCCAGGGCGGCCGACAGGCGGCGGACCAGGAAGCGGACCAGGGACTCGAGGCGTTCTGACATCTCGGACTCCACGGCGTGAGGGTCCAAGCGTAGCCGCAAGGTCTTAATTCCGGGTTCGGCGCCCTTGACCCGGGCGCCGCGCCGCACCAGCTTCGCCTCGCTCATCGAGACCGGCTGAGGGACGGGCCCTTCGACGCCGGGGCAACCTGCGCCACCACGCAAGGTGCCAACTCCTGCGGAGCGCCTACGGCGCCTCGACAGATGGGCCGGACGCGGCGGCGAGCCGCGCGGCTCCGCTGTCCGCAAGAGGGCTCGAGCGGCGCGGAGAGACTTTGAGCGTGATCGAGCTTCAGAACGTCAGCAAGACCTTCCGCTCGGCGGCCGGTAGGGTGGCCGCGCTGGAAGGAGTCAGCCTGCAGGTCGAGCGCGGCGAGGTGTTCGGGGTCATCGGCCGCTCCGGAGCCGGCAAGTCGACCCTGATCCGGCTGATCAACCTGCTGGAGCGGCCGAGCGCCGGGCGGGTGCTGGTCGAGGGCACCGACGTCACCGCCCTCAGCCCCGCCGAGCTGCGCGCCTTCCGCCGCCGCGTCGGCATGATCTTCCAGCACTTCGGCCTGCTGTCGTCCCAGACGGTGGCGGCCAACGTCGCCTTTCCGCTGAAGCTGGAGGGCCGGCTGTCCGCCGCCGAGATAACCGCCCGCACCGGCGAGCTGCTGGACCGCGTCGGGCTGGCGGACCAGGCCCGGAAGTACCCCGCCCAGCTCTCCGGCGGGCAGAAGCAGCGCGTCGGCATAGCCCGCGCCCTGGCCACCGGCCCGGACGTCCTGCTGTGCGACGAGGCGACCTCGGCGCTCGACCCCGAGACCACCCGCTCCATCCTCGACCTGGTCGCCGACCTCAACCGCGAGCTGGGCCTGACGGTGGTGCTGATCACCCACGCCATGGAGGTCGTGCGCCAGGTCTGCGACCGCGTGGCCGTGCTCGACCATGGCCGGCTGGTCGAAAGCGGGACCGCCGCCGAAGTGCTGCTCAATCCGCAGCACGCGGCGACCCGGCAGCTGGTCGCCGAGACCGACCCCGGCGAGGAGATCGGCGACCGGCCGCCCGGGCGGGTGGTGCGGCTGTCCTACGTCGGCGACACGGCCCACCAGCCGATCCTGGCGCGGGTGGCGCGGGAGACCGGGGTGGACATCTCGATCCTCGCCGGGCGTGTCTCGCGCATCAAGGACACGCCGTACGGCCAGATGACCGTGGCGCTTGCCGGCTCCGGC
>Ga0196964_10000845_pt1 | contig 16715 bp, 19 predicted proteins | sample S1_10metaG_FD_148615 | JGI IMG/M metagenome (GOLD analysis project Ga0196964, IMG submission 148615) | Soil microbial communities from Anza Borrego desert, Southern California, United States - S1_10 | ecosystem: Environmental > Terrestrial > Soil > Desert | place: USA: California | collected...
GCCCGGCGCTTGACCTAGCATCGCCGTGGTCCGATTTTGCGGGTCATGAACGCCACCGAATGCACGCGCCTCGGCGCCTATCTTTCCAAGCTCCTGGGCTCGCCCACCATTTCGGTGGTGTCGAAGAGCGCCGACGAGGCCGATGTCCTGGTCGATGGCGACCGTGTGGCCGATCTCTTGCGGGACGATGAGGAAGGCGAACTGAGCTACGCCATCAGCCTCACCCTGCCGCGCAAGGCCGGCTCCAAGAAGGACGCGCCGATCGACGACGCCGAGCGTTCGCGCCTGCAAATGCTGCTGCGCCAAAAACTGCACGCGGCCGACCTCGATGTCCGCGCCCGTCCGCGGAAAACCGACAGCGCCGAGGTCTATGTGCACGATGAATTCGTCGGCACTATTTCGGCCGACGAAGATGAGGGCCAGGTGCTGACTATGTCTATCCTGGAAATGGACCTCGACGGTGAAGAATAGTCAGTCGCCGCCGCAGGTTGCGTAAGCGCGCGGCGCTTGGGCCCTGCAGTGTAATTGCGCGTCCACTACAATCGAATTGCGGCTGGGTGTGTGGGCGGCTAGCGTTCTTCCCAGTGGGGAGATTGCACAATGGGTGTAGCGCGTATTCTGCGGTTGGCCGCGGCGTTTGCTGTTGGCGCCATTGCTTTGTCGTCCGCCGCTCTGGCGCAGCCCGCGCCATGCACCGGCCGCACCATCACCAGCGTTTTCGGCCAAGGCTGCGCCACGCGCGCGAACGCCGCGCCGCTGACCGATCACGACTACGGCTACGTGCACATCGAGTTCTCGCCGCCCGCTAGCGTCGAAGACGTCGTGCGCGAGCGCGATTTGCAGGGCACCTGGCTGCAGGGCCTGTTGCAGCGTACGGGCGGCGCGCGCGTGACGTCGGCGGTCGTACTGCTCGATATCCGCGCTGTTGGCGGCGATCATGTCGATGGCGCCGATCCCGCGCGCGGGGTGCCGCTGGCGATCGTCCCGCTGGCGGCCTACCAATATGACGGGCGCCGCAGCTTGCAGTTCAGCGAACAGCAGGAGTTCGCGAACCGTGACCTCCAGGCGAATTTATTGATCTCGCGCGGCCTCAACATCTCGACCACGTTCCGCGTCGTGTTCAGCAATCAGAATGTCGGGTCGCTCGTCGCTTCATTGCGGCCGGTGATCAATGCGTCGGCCGCGCTTGGCGGACACGGATTCGTCGTCAACAACTCCGTTTCGCAAGGTCTTATGACCAACCTAGCCGAGATCGAGTCGACGCTCCGCTCGCCCGGAAACACGGAAGTCACGACTGAAAACCGCGTCGACCTCAGCTTCGACGGCGATCAGAACCGGCTCGACTATCAATTCCAGTTGAACCCACGCGCGGCGAACCGTCCCAAGGGCATGCTCATCGTTGAACTGCGCCGGCGTCCCTCGTTGTTCACCAGCGATCTGATGGCCGGGCAGCCGGGACAGCGTTTGCCGGACTATCATGTCGATAGCGTCCAAGATTCCGACCGCATCTGGATCGACGGCCGCGTGGCGCCAGGCATCAGCCCGGCGGCCTATGTGCGCGGGGAGGAACTGCTGCGCGGCTACGTCACCACTTTCCAGGACCGCACTGTTACCGAGGGCGAATTCGACCGGGTCTGCAGTACGCTGCGGGAGCGGCTGACCTCCGTCGGGTTGTCGCGCCACGATCGCGCGGCGGTGTTCTGGGCCGCGTTCGCGCACGGCGCCAGCGCCGAGCGGCCTGAAATACAGAACCGCCCGTGCATCATTCGCGAGCGCGAGGAATGGACACGCTACGGGTTCGTGCTGCCCAACACCATCCCGCCGCGGCCGCCCGTTCCGTCGGCGCAGGCGCGAGATCGCTGGCTCTATTACGCATCGCGTGCGCTTGCGGACACCGATCCGGCCACGCGCAACACCGCCGTGCTCGATCTCTTCGCGCCGAATGTCATGGTCACCATCGCGCCGGGCACGCTCTACGACGCGGCCGATCCCGTGCCGCCGCCGGGCGAAGGGCTTCAGCGCACGACGCTCGTGCGCGACATGAAGGCGCTCAACGTGGGCTGCCGCTTTGGCGTGCAGAACGACGCGCCGCGCTTTAACGTGCTGGCGCGCCGGATCGACACGAACCAGGTGCTCACGCTGACCATCGACTATGGCGGGCGCACGGATGGCTCTGTCGAAATTACCGGACTGCGCGTGCGCCCGACAACGGAAGAGGATTGGGCGGCGCTCGATGCGGCGAACGATCCGCGTCCGCAGTGCCGCTCCAGCAATCGCGACCACGCGCCCAACCGCGCGCCGAGCTAGATCCCAAGAAAAAGCCCCGGCCGAAAAGGCCGGGGCGTAAGTCTCGATCGTTGAATCCAACCGACGTTTCCAGAAGTGGAAACGCAAAGCCCGCGCGCTACAAGACACCCAACATCGAAGCGACCAGCGGGTGGCGGACAATATCTGCGTCACTCAGGCGGCAGACGGCGATGTTGCCGACGGCCTCCAGCTTCTCCGCGACAGCGGCGAGGCCGGAGAGATCTGGCAGCAAATCTGTCTGCGCCGGGTCGCCGGTGACGACCATGGTCGAGTGCCAGCCAAGCCGCGTCAGCAGCATCTTGATCTGGCCGTAGGTGCAGTTTTGCGCCTCGTCGATCACGACGAAGGCGTTGTTGAGCGTGCGGCCCCGCATGAAGCCCACCGGTGCGATCTCGATCAGCCCTTCAGCCATCAGCGCTTTCATGCGCTTGGCGGAGAGGCGGTCTTGCAGCGCGTCGTAGAGGGGCCGCAGGTAGGGCGCGAGTTTGTCTTCCATCGCGCCGGGCAGGAAGCCCAGCGATTCGCCTGCTTCCACCGCGGGGCGTGAAAGCACGATGCGGCCGACTTTGCCGCTTTCGAGCGCTTCGACCGCCTTGGCAATGGCGAGATAGGTCTTGCCGGTACCGGCGGGCCCAAGCGCGAGCACGAGGGAGTGCGTATCGATCGCCTCCATCAGCGCGGTCTGGCCTTTCGATTTGGGCCTGATGTTTTTGACGAAGCTTTGTTCGCGTGCGCCGTCGTTGGCGGGATGGTAGCCGCCATCCAGCACTTGCAGATTGCGCTGGCGTCGGTCGTCGCGTTGAAATTCCTGCACGTTGAGCACGCCTTGTGCGTGACGACGCTTAGTGCTGCGCTTCGCCATTCGTGTCTCCTTGCTGGAGCGGTCATGTCCCGCGCGGCTTCTGCCAGGCAGGTCGAAGAACATGTCGGATGAGTCGTCGAAGGGTGCGCCGGGCGGCGGTAAGTCGGCTGCGCTGATCCTGCGCCTAACGCCCACGCTCTCCCCCACAAGCGAGCCCGAAGGCCCTGGAGACGGGTGGACCGGGAAATCCCGATCCGATGGTTACAGCAGACGCTACGTCGGTTAACGACGCGTTGAATATCCGGAACGTCACAAACATTTCGCACATGGAGCAAGCCCATGCCTGTCTACGCCCTGGCCGATGCCGACCTCGAGGTTGAGGACGAGAACGCGTTCTGGATCGCGCCGACGGCGGTGCTGATCGGGCGGATCGTGCTCAAGAAGAACGCCTCGGTCTGGTTCGGCGCGGTGCTGCGCGGGGACAACGAGCCGATCACGGTCGGCGAGAACTCCAACGTGCAGGACGGCTCGATCCTGCACACCGATATAGGCGCGCCGCTCACGATCGGACGCGACGTCACTATCGGCCACATGGTCATGCTGCATGGCTGCACGATCGGCGACACCTCGCTCATCGGCATCAAGGCGACTGTGCTCAATCACGCGCACATCCCGGGCTATTGCCTGATCGGCGCGCATGCGCTGGTTACGGAGCGCAAAACGTTCGAGGAAGGCCATCTCATCACCGGCGCGCCGGCGCGGGCGCAGCGCGCGCTGGAAGAGCCGCAAAAGCAGCTCATCCAGTTCTCCGCCGCGCACTACGTCGATAACTGGAAGCGCTACAAACGCGACCTCAAACCCTCACGGTTCGCCTAAGTCTCGCCGCCCCGCCTTCACATTAGAGCCGCGCCGATCTAGCCTTTCGGTAATCCATGACCGACACGCCTGACGCACCCGAAGAGGAAACGCCGCCAGCGCCGCCGCCGCAGCCGGCCCAGACGCCGGCGATGCAGGCGCCTGCGTCGGCGCCGGGCCTTCTGGCAAAGCCGCCTTGGATTCCGATCCTCGCTGTGGTCGGCGCGCTGGTCGTGCTCATTGCCGGCGCCATGGCTTGGCGCGCCATGTCCGGGCCGACCGCTCCGCAGGAAACCTATGCCGTCGAGGCTTTCACGCCGTCGTCCGAGCTGATTACGGCGCGCGAGCGTGTTGAAGCGCGCGAGGCGCCGGATGCGTCGGCGCGCATTGTCGTCGTGTTCGGGCAAGGCGTGACGCTCAACGTGAACGGGCGAGTGCAGCGCGGGCTTGGCAACGACTGGCTCCAGATCACCTGGAACGAGCAGACCGCGTTCATCCGCATGCAAGACGCCGTCACCGGCAGCGGCGCCCCGCCGACGCCGCTCGTGCGCGAGCGCCAGGAAGAAGAGGAAGAAGACAAGGAAGAGGAAAAGCCGGAAGAACAGCTGCCGGAAGAAGAGCAAGAGCAAGTCGTGCAACCGCCATCGGGCGCGCTTGGCGTCGGCGACGTTAGCTGGGTGCGCGAACCCAGCGCCCGCGATTTTGCGCGTTACTTTCCGGACGACGCGCTGGACGAAGGCCAATCCGGCAATGTCACGCTGAGCTGCATAGTCGGCGGCAGCGGGCGCCTCGCTTGCTCGGTCGCCTCGGAGAGCCCGTCGGGTTACGGCTTCGGCAACGCCGCGATCGGCATATCGCGCCAGCTGCGCGTGCGCACGACGCTGCCGGACGGCAGTTCCGCCGAGGGCCGCGAGTTGCGTTTGCCGCTTTCCTTCCGCGCGAATTAAGCGCCTACCGTAGGCAACGGAACGAAACCGCGCGCAGCCCGATTAGATCGCTGAGGAACGCCTCAGGGATCTCATTGCATGAAACTCACCGCTTTCGTTGCGCCGCTCGTGCTCCTGGCGGCCGCTTGTTCTCCGCCTGCTGAAGTCAGCGAAGGCGTCACCACCGCGCCGATGAGCCAGGAGGCGCGTATGACAATGGAACGCGTGAACGCATCGCGCTTCACCAACCCGATGTCGCCCACGCTGCAGGAGGAAGATCCCCGAGCCGCCGTGCCGAATGCGCCGCCCGCGGGGCCCGCAGGCGCGACGCCGACGGAAGCGACGCCGACAACGACGGAAGCCTATGACGCTGGCCTCGTGCGCATTCAGGTGCTGCTCGACCGCGCGCATTTCTCGCCGGGTGTGATCGACGGGTATGACGGGGAAAACGTGCGCAAAGCCGTGTCAGCCTATCAGGCTGCGAATGGGCTTGCCGTGAACGGGCTCGCGGACGAGGCGTTGCTGACGCGGCTTGAGCAGGGCGACAGCGCGCCAGCTTTGGTGGCGTACGTACTCACGGAAGAAGACGTGCGTGGGCCGTTCGTGGATGTGCCGCAGGACTTGCTGGCAATGTCCGAACTCGAGCATGTCGGCTACGAAAGCGCTGCCGAAGCGGTCGCCGAGAAATTCCATATGGATGAGGACTTGCTGCGTACGCTTAACCCCGGCGTCGACTTCGGTTCGGCCGGTGCGGAAATCGTCGTCGCCAACGCCGGCGGCGATTTGAGCGCCGATGTCGCCTCGATCGAAATCGACACGCGCGAAGAAGCCGTGCGCGCATTCGATGAGGCGGGCACGTTGATCGCGTATTATCCGGCAACCGTCGGCACCACTGAAGCGCCCACGCCGACGGGCGAGCACACGGTGCGCGCCATCGCGTTCGACCCGACGTATCGCTACGACCCGGCGCGCCTGCCCACATTCGGCAATCGCGGCCACGGCGCGGTAAACATCGCCGGCGGCCCGAACAATCCGGTGGGCGCGGTGTGGATCGCGCTCAGCGCCGACACTTACGGCATTCACGGAGCGCCCCAGCCGCAGCTCGTCAGCAAGGCTGGCTCGCATGGCTGCGTGCGCCTCACGAACTGGGATGCGGTAGAACTTGGCCGCGCCTCGCGCGCTGGCGTGCCTGTGCGCTTCACCTCCGGAACCGGGTTGGCGCAGCGCCCGCAACGCGCGGGATAGCCGGAACTTCGCCTCTTTGGCGCGGGTTCGTTCTGCATGCGACGCCCGCGCACCGTTTTCGGACCGTTTGCGCTCATCTGCGCGCTGGTGCTCGGCTTTGCGCTTGGACGTTACGAGCCGCCGGCGCAGCCTGAACACGCGGAGCTGACAAAGGGGTCCAAGCACCGTGCACAGCCGGTGCAGCAGAACACGCGTCCGCGCGCGGAGCCTTCGCAGATCGGCCGGCTGATCGTGCCGGTGCAGGGCGTCACGCGCCGCGATCTCATTGACACGTGGGGGGAAACGCGCAGCGAAGGACGGATCCACGAGGGCATCGATATCATGGCGCCAGAAGGCGCGCGCGTACGCGCCGCCGCGGATGGCCGCATCGTGAAGTTCTTCGATAGCGTGCGCGGCGGCCTCACGATCTACCAGTTCGATCCGAGTGAACGCTTCGTCTATTACTACGCGCACCTGCGCGCGCGTGCGAATGGTCTTGCGGAGGGCGATGTGGTGCGCCAGGGCGACGTGATCGGCTATGTCGGCCAGACGGGGAACGCGCCGGTTCCGCATCTGCATTTTGAGATTCAGTTGCTGGGACCGGAACGTCGTTGGTGGGAAGCCCGTTCGATGAACCCCTATCCGTATCTCATCTCGGGGCGCGCGCCGGTCGGTTAAGGCTTCGCGTGCTTGCGCCACGGCTTTGCTCGCATTAAGCGGCGAGAGACTTGCAGCGCTTCGCGCGGCCCCCATGAACCTGCGGTAAGAATTGGGAATCAAGACGATCTTCGCGCCGTTCGCGCTTGTCGCGAGTTTGGGTTTGATCGCCGCGCTGAGCGCGGCGGATCGCTCAACCGCGAGCGCGGACATGATGAAGAGCTTGAGCGCCAATCCGCGCGCACACGTCGGCGCGCCTCTCATCGTGCCGGTGCGCGATGTCAACCTTGCCGCGCTCTCGGACACATGGGGCGCGGCGCGCGGCGAAGGACGCACGCACGAAGGCATCGACATCATGGCGCCGCAAGGGGCGCCGGTTCTGGCGGCCGCTGACGGCGAGATCGTCCGCTTCTGGACGAGCGAACGCGGCGGCGTTTCGGTGTACCAGGCCGACGCACGCGGAGAGCGCATCTACTATTATGCGCACCTCAGCGCTTACGCCAACGGCCTGAAGGAAGGCGATTCCGTGCGGCAGGGCCAAGTGATCGGCTATGTCGGCTCAACCGGCAATGCGACCACGCCGCATCTGCATTTCGAGATTCGCAGCACGGAAGACACGCAGCGCTGGTGGCAAGGAGAAGCGGTGAATCCGTATCCCTACCTCGCAAACGGCGAAGCTCCGTAAAACACTCAGGCGCCGGAAACGGCCGTCCTCCCTCCGTTAGGGGAGGTGGCGCGTGCGCGAACACGCGACGGAGGGGAGAGCTTCAAGCAATCGCGCCCACCCCTCAGTCATCGCTCGCGCGATGACAGCTCCCCCTCGGGGGGAGCACGGGACCGAGCGCGGGAGAGCTGGCCTTAAGGCTGCAGTTTCTTTTCTTCGCGCAGCGGGCCGTTCCAGACCTTGCCAATGCGCACATCGATCTCCGGCCCGAGGTTGAACCAGGCGAAGCGATCGCGCGAGGCGTCGATCACGACAAAGCGGTCGCCGCGTTCGAGCGTCTGAGAGAGCGTGTTGCGCACGATGCCCGCCGAGAAGCGGGTGCGCACGAGCCATAGGCCGGAAGCGAGTTCGCAAACCGCGCCCATGCTTTCGAGCGCGGCGACGAAGGCGTTCCAAGAACCCGAGACGATTTCGGCGTGAACGAACACGTTGGCGGCCTCCGCTTGCGTGTCGTTGCTGGCCGTCGGCGTGCGTAAGCCACGCAGCGCGAGGACGCGTCGCGCTTCGAGCCACGCGCCGCCTTCGGGTTTATCTGCGACGAGCGTAGTCGGGCGCACGCGGCCTTCGGCCATGAAGCGCGCCATCTGCTCGATTGGGTACGGCCCGAACGCCTTGCCGCGCACTTGCACCCACCACTTCGCCGTGGCGTCGGCTTTGGTCGGGAGGGCTGCGTCGCTCACGGCGGATGCTCCGTTTCAACACGGGCGCGCACTCGCGCACCCGGCGAAACGGACGGTGTGCAATCACCGTGCCGAAGATTAATAAGACTCTGTTAGCCTTGCCGGCGCGGTTCGAGATCGATCGCGAAGCCGCCTTCGATCAGGCGCGACACGCGCCCGTAGACCGTGCCCACGCGCACCCACACGCCGATCAGCGGGGGCGGACGCTTGCTCTTTATGGTGATGCCGGCAAGCGAGAAATCGACGACTTCGCCGACATAGGCTTCGCCGGTTTCGAATTCGAGTTTCACCGTCTGGGCGCCGTCACGCACTGCGGGGGGGCGCGCGTCTTCGGTGATGCCGAGGTCTTTATTAACCGCGAGCGTCAGCTGCTCAGCCATTTTCTCGCGCTTATGGGCGCTGAAATCGAAGATCACCGCCATTTCGCCTTCGCCGCACTGGCGGGCGACCTTGCCGGAGACGCGGCCAAAGCCCGCCAAGTAGATGACCACGCGCTCGCCAACGGTCGGCAATACGTCGCTAACGATGCGGACGTCGCCCGGCGACATATCGGCAGTGCGGCAATCGTGCTCGCGGCCCGCGGCGTCGAGCAGGCGCCCGGTGATTTCCATCGGCATACGGCGGAAGCGGCGGCGCTCGCGCAGACCCACTTGGGCGGCCGCCAGGCGGCGCGCGGCGGCAGCGAGGTCAAGCTTATGGGCAGTGTTGCTCATGCATGCATGAATGCCCTGTTCACCGTAAACTTTTCCTTAAGGTTTGCGGCGGGGCTGGGTATCTATGGAGCGTGGGTCTTCAGACCCGCGCTTGACGTGGCGGCAAGAAGAAGACGCGGGTCTGACCAGGCTACGCCGAAGCGAAGACTTCGGCTTCGCCCAGGCGAGAGACCCGCGCTCCATGGGAGTGAGACGTTGGCTGAGATCGAGAGCGGAGCGCAGTTCGATTATGTCATCGTCGGCGCGGGAAGCGCCGGCTGCGTTCTGGCGAACCGACTGAGCGAAGACCCGGGCGTGACCGTCGCGCTGCTGGAAGCGGGCGGGAGAAACAATTCGCTGCTGGTGAAGATGCCCGCGGGCGTCGGCCAGCTTATCGCGACGAAGGGCGCGACGAACTGGGGCTTCGAGACGACGCCGCAGAAGCATCTCGACAATCGTGTTCTCTATCAGCCGCGCGGCCGCGGCTGGGGCGGTTCGTCGGCGATCAACGGCATGATCTATATTCGCGGCCACGCGCGCGACTACGATCAGTGGCGCCAGATGGGCCTCGACGGCTGGGGCTACGCGGACGTTCTGCCGTACTTCAAGCGCGCGCAGCATCATGATGACGGGGCCGATGCATGGAATGCGACGGGCGGACCGCTCTGCGTGTCGCGCGGGCCGCCAGGCGATCCGATCTACAAGGCGTTCATCCAAGCAGGCCGTCAGGCCGGTTATCCGGTCACGCGCGACTTCAACGGCTATCAGCAAGAAGGCGTCGGCCCCTATCATCTTACCATCCGCGATGGCGAGCGCTGCAGCGCGGCGTTGAGCTATCTCGCGCCTGTGTTCGGCGTCCGCCCGAACCTGAAGGTGATCTCCAATGCGCACGCGGGGCGGGTGATCATCGAAAACAAGACGGCGGTTGGCGTGGAATTTTCAGCCGGCCCCGGCAAGCCGGTGCAGAGTGTCTACGCCAAGCGCGAAGTGATCCTGAGCGGGGGCGCATTCCAGTCGCCGCAATTGTTGCTGCTCTCGGGCATCGGCCCGGCTGAAGAGCTGAGGAAGCGCGGCATCGATGTCGTGCACGATGCGCCGGATGTCGGGCGCAATCTACAGGACCATCTCGACGTCTGCATCATCTACGAGATGACCAAGCCCATCTCGATGTACTCGAAAACGAAAGGCCTTAAGCAGCCGATGATCGGCCTGCAGTATCTGTTTACGAAGCAGGGTTGCGGCCGCACCAATCACCTGCACGCCGGCGCGTTCCTGAAAACGCGCGTCGAACTCGACCGGCCGGATATTCAGCTTCATCTCGTGAACGCCGTGATGCGCGATCATGCGCGCGTCAAAGCTGACCGTGACGGCTTTACTGTGCATGCCTGTCAGTTGCGCCCGGAAAGCCGCGGCACGGTGAAACTCGCTTCGACCAATCCGTTCGACGCGCCGCTGATCGATCCGAACTATCTTGCAGAAGAAAACGATCGCCGCACGATGCGAGACTCGGTGCGCGTGGTGCGCGACATTTGCAGGCAGGATGCGTTGAAGCTGCTGCGGGGGCCGGAAATGGCGCCCGGCCCGGAGGTGCGTACGGATGCTGAGATCGACGCCTGGATCCGCCGCAACGCGGAAACCATCTACCATCCCGTCGGCACAGTGCGCATGGGGATCGACGATAAGGCGCCGGTGGATGAGCAGCTGCGTGTGCGCGGCATCGGCTCGCTCCGGGTGATCGACGCCTCGGTGATGCCGACGCTGATTGGCGGCAACACCAACGCGCCGACGATCATGATCGCCGAAAAGCTCTCCGATCTCATGCGCGGCAAGCCGCCCCTGCCGCGGCAGGACGCGCCGATCGCTGAAGACGAAAAAGCGGCGGTGGCGTGACGCCGGCGCGCGTCGTGGCGGCGCTCGGCGCGCTGATCGGGCTGGCGGGGCTCGGTCTGCAATACGTGCTTCTGCACGTCGATATGACGGCGAACGGCGCCTCCGCGATCGAGGCGTTCTGGCGCTTCTTTGCTTATTTCACGATCTTGACGAACACGTTCGTCACGCTCGTCATGGCTCGCGCCGCGGTTTCGCCGGACGCGCGTTCTGGACTCAACGCCCCGCGGGTCGAGCTTTTGGCTGTGACGTCGATCCTCTTTGTTTGCATCGTCTACAACATCCTGCTCGCATCGCGTTGGAATCCGGAGGGCTGGCAAAAAGTAGCCGACGTCATCGTGCACAACATTGCGCCGCTGGTGTTCGCGCTCTTCTGGCTGCGGCGTCCGCATGAGCGGCTGAAGTGGAGCGACGCCGCGTTCGCCGGGCTCTGGCCGCTCGGCTACGCGGTCTACGGCCTCGCGCGCGGGCAGCTGGACGGGTTTTACCCTTACTTCTTCATGGACCCGACGCAGGCGAGCTGGGCGCAGGTTGGGATCAATGTTGGCGGGCTGTTTGTGGCGTTCTTGATCGGCGCCGGCCTTCTCATCGGTCTCAGCCGGGTCATTGGCCGGCGCATGGCGGGGCGGCAACGCGCGCCCGTGACTTGAAGACCGCAGCTTCGCGCCGTCGCCCGGCGGCGCTGGTAAGCCGCAGATTTGACAAAGACGAAGCGCACGCCGCCCAGGTCATCGTGGGGAGTCGCCGATGCGCCTTGCCGTTCTTGCCTTTGTTCTCGTCGCCTTCGCAGCGCCGGCCTGGGGCCAATCTGAAATGGACGCCGCCGAGGCCGAGATGCGCGCCACGCTCGCGCCGTCGGGCGTCGCGGTCGAGCGCGTCGCGCCCGATGAAGTGCGTCTCGTCATGCCATCCGACATTACGTTCGATTTCGACCGTGCCGATGTCCGCTATGAGTTTGTGGGCCGCGTGCAGGATCTGGCGACTACGCTGCGCCGCTACCCGTCCATGTCCGTGACGATCGTCGGCCATGCGGATGCGACCGGATCTGACGGCTACAATCAGCGGCTCTCAGAACAGCGCGCCTATTCGGTCAGCACTCTGCTGACGCGCTACGGGGTCGAGTACGAGCGCATCGGCGCGAGCGGCATGGGCGAGTTTGCGCCCATCGCTTCCAACGCGACCGAGTGGGGCCGCGCGCAGAACCGGCGCGTCGAGATCCGCATCAAGAGCAAGTAGTAGCCGCGATCCAAGATCAGTTGCGCTTGCGCCTGGGCGTTGCGCCGGGCGCTGTCTTCGGCGCGGGACGCAGACGCCGCTTGCGTTCGGCGAGCATTGCTTGAATGCGAGCGACTAAGCCTTCGGCGTCGCGGTCAACGTGATCGCCATCGACGCAGAACTCGCACGCCACCTGCACTTTCTGCGCGAGCGTGCCGGTGAGAACGACATCGATCGACTTGCGATGCCGGCGCACCCATTGCGCGAGGGCAAAGCCATTGTCGTCCCCGGCGAGCTGTGCGTCGGCGATCACGATATGCACTTCCGGTCCCGCGAGCAGGACCGCGCGTGCTTCCGTGCCGGAGACGGCTTCGATGACGCTCTGGCCGCAGCAGCGCAGGTGCTCTGCGAGCGCGAAGCGGACGATGACATCGGCCTCGACAAGCAGAACGGTACGGCGCGATTTCTGATCGGGACTTGATACGCTCATGGGAACTTCGAGTTTACGTGGTTCCCCGCTTGCCTTGAACCGCCTTGGATAATAGCGGTTCCGCAGAATACCGTAATGTGGACGACACGGGGCCGGGCTGCGGCGCCAGTGTGGCGTCAGGGAACTTATGTTCGGATTAGCGCATTTGCCGTGCGCTGTACTCGTCAAGCGGAGGGGCGATGAGTCCGGCGGAGAATCCGGTAGCCGAGGGTGAGCGGGCGATGGGGCCCAGCGTCCTGATCGTCGAGGATGAGGTCCTCTCCAGGCTCGCGGCGGCGGAGTACCTCCGCGAGTGCGGTTTTCACGTTGTCGAGGCGGCAAGCGGCGTTGAGGCGCAGCAGCTCGTATTGGCCGGCTTGACGGTCGATCTCGTGTTCTCGGACATTACCATGCCGGGCGGCGTCGATGGGATCGATCTCGCGCTGTGGCTGATGGTGCATTGCGAATCGACAAAAGTGATCCTGACGTCGGGCCTCCCCGATGCGCTCACGAAAGCGCAGAGCGCGTGCAACCAGGTTCTGGCGTTTGTGCCGAAACCCTACGTGCATGCGGATGTCGCCAAGCGCATCCGCGAATTGCTCGAGGCTTAGTCGTTCACCACGACAAGGCGCATGCCCTTGGGCATCTTGGCCGTCGGCGGGTGCAGCGAGCCGATGCGAAGCAGCTGAAGCGGCGCTCCGCCAAGGAACGCTTCACCGCCAAGCGCCTGGAAGAGGCCGAGATAGCGGACGCCTAACGTGCTCTCGACTTTCAGCGGCGTGATCAGCATCTCGGCGCTCAGCATCTTGCCGCAAGCGGTCTCGGCGGTGACGCGGACGATGCCTGGTTCGCCGGCTTCCTCGCAGGCGCTGATCAGCGAATGGATCAGCGCAAGATCGGGCGCGAGGAAATAGCGCGAAAGATCGTGCTCTTTGAGGTCGCGGCCAAACACGTTCACCAATTCGGCGCCGAACGTGCGGATGGGCAGGCGCCCGTCTTTTTTGCGCTCGATGACGAACAGGCGCTCGAGCACATGGTCGGCGCCGCCTTTCTTTGGCGTCGCGCCGGCGCCGGCGAGCGCGCGGCCGTAGGCCAGCAACGCCCGTGTGTCGGGGTGAAAGGTTTCTTCGCCCATCATTAGGTGTCAGGTGTCAGGTGCCAAAAACTCAGTGGCAGGTCCCGGGCGCCTATTGCCGATCGATGCAATTAACGATCTGCGGCCGACACCCGACACCTGATACCCGACACCTGCACGCAAGCCCCGCGCCCGGGCGTTTCAGGCGAAATCGTGCTGCGACGGGCGGTTCTTCGTGCGCCGGGAGAGAGCTGGCCTCGCGCTTGCACTTGGTAAGGCGAAGTTAAGGAGTAACGGCCGATGACCGTCTCAGCCCGGTACATTCTGGCGGCGATTGCTTTCGGCATCGCGGCGCTTGGTTTTCTCATGTTGCCGGTCGAGGCCGATGCGCGCACGCAGAATAACGTGCCGCAATGTTCGGGCTCGGGCGGTTGTGGCGGCAATCCGCCTCCGCCGTGCAACCATGGTTGCAATCCCCCGCCGCCGCCGCCGCATTGCTGCGACCGTCCCAATATTATCGTCCCGCCGCCACATGTGCCGCCGCCGAACATTGTCGTGGTGAACGCGGGCGCGCGTGCGCAAGCCAGCGCTTCGGCCATCGCGATCGCCGTGGCGAACGTGAACGAGGGCGACACGATCATTCGCCAGAACATGATCATGGAAGGCAATGTCGCCGCCTCGGTGACGTCGTCTGCTTTCGCGGTCACCGAAGCTTCGGTGAGCATGGAAAGCGTGGCGCGCGAGCGTGAGCTGCTGATCCAGGCGATCTGCATCGACGCCAGCGGCAATCCGCACCCGGCTTCGCAGACCTTCGGCGGCCGCGACGTGCGCGAGACGTATCGCGGCGAAATCTATCGCTGCATGTCTGGCACGCGTATGCGATACACGATGGACGGCCGCTCGTACGATTGCGAGCCGGGCCAGGCGCTCTGGTACGAAAACGGCCGCGTCGAGTGCCGCACTCAGATCGCGCGCCGCCCGTGCAACGAGCGTTCGCTGCTGCGTCGCTTCGGCGCGGGCGACAAGGTCGTGCACATCCGCGATTCCGAACAGCGCGAAGCGCGCACTGAAACCACCTTCAACGGCGCCATGACCATGGATGGCGGCGTCGGCCAAGGTGTGTGGTGATTTCGTAGGCTCCAACAGCTCCGTTTCCTCAAGGCCTTACCCCTCGGCCTGCCCCCGCTTCGGCGGGGGTTTCTGTTTCAACGAGAAAGACTAGGATCGCTTCCATGTTGCGGATGATGCTTGCGGCGTTGCTGGTTGGCGGCCCGATGATGATCGCGCCGGCGGATGCGCAGAGCGCCGCGGTGGAAGTCAGCGCTGTGTGCCTCGACGCGCGCGGGCTGCCGCATCCGGCGGCGCAGACGTTCGGCGCGCGGGAGACGCCGGCGGAGTTTGCCGGCGAGCTCTTCCGCTGCTTGGCGGGCACGCGTCTGAGATACGATGTCGATCACGCGGTGCAGGAATGCGCGGCGGGCGAAGCGCTATGGTTCGACGCGGGCGCGCTCTCGTGCCGTGCGGCGGCGGCGCAGACGCGAGACTACGACCGTGACCTGTTGCGCCAGTTCGGCGCCGGGTCGAAGCTTGTGAGCTTGGCGGCGCCGCCGCCCGAACCGCGTGGGCCGGCACGCTATCAGTATTAGGCGTACCGGGGCGTAGGGGCCGGTGGAGGGGGCCCCGCCGATTGCACCCGCGCGCCAAGCGCCTTAAGTGCGGGGATATGACCGAACTCGACGTCCGCTCCGCGCGCCCAGACCAGCTTATCCGCGGCGATAAGGGGGATTGGGAAGTCATCGTTGGCCTTGAAGTGCACGCGCAGGTCACGAGCCAGGCGAAGCTCTTTTCCGGCGCCAGCGCGGCCTATGGCGGCGATCCGAACAGTCATGTGTCGCTCGTGGATGCGGCGATGCCGGGGATGCTGCCGGTGATCAATCGCTATTGCGTGGAGCAGGCGATCCGGACTGGCTTGGGACTCAATGCGGAAATCCATCGCAAGAGCCGGTTTGACCGGAAGAACTATTTCTATCCCGATCTGCCGCAGGGTTATCAGATCTCGCAGTACAAGGAGCCGATCGTCGGCGAGGGCGCCATCGAGGTGGAGCCGGACGGCGAAGAGCCGGTGACGATCCGCATCGAGCGGCTCCACTTGGAGCAGGACGCCGGCAAGTCGATCCATGACCTCAGCCCAAGCGAGACGTTCGTGGATTTGAATCGCGCCGGCGTGGCGCTGATGGAGATCGTGTCGCGGCCGGATATGCGCTCATCGAAAGAGGCCGCTGCCTATTTCAACAAGCTGCGCGCCATCGTGCGCGCGCTCGGCACATGCGACGGCAACATGGAGGAAGGCTCCATGCGCGCGGACGTGAACGTTTCGGTGCGCAAGGCGAACACCAAGGAATGGGGCACGCGCTGCGAGATCAAGAACGTGAACTCGACGCGCTTCATGGCCCAGGCGATCGAGTACGAGGCGCGGCGGCAGATCGAGATTCTGGAGAGCGGCGGGACCATCGATCAGGAGACGCGGCTGTTCGATCCGAATGTCGGCGAAACGCGGACCATGCGATCGAAGGAAGATGCGCATGATTATCGTTACTTCCCTGATCCGGATCTGCTGCCGCTGGTGCTCGACGAGAAATGGATCGCGGAGATCAAGGCGTCGCTGCCGGAACTACCGGATGCGAAGAAGAAGCGCTTTGTCGAGAGCTATGGGCTCACGGCGTATGACGCGCGCGTGCTCTCAGGCGACAGCGACGCGGCGGCGTATTTCGAGACAGTGGCCAAGGGGCGCGATGCGAAGCAAGCGGCGAACTGGGTGACGCAGGAGCTGTTCGGCGTGCTCAACAAGCAGGGCTTGGAGTTGGCGCAGTCGCCGGTGAAGGCGGAGGCTTTGGGCGCGCTGCTCGATCTGGTGAAAGATGGCACGATCAACGGCAAGATCGCCAAAGACGTGTTCGCCAAGATGATCGAGACGGGCGATGCGCCGGGCGCGATCGTCGAGCGCGAAGGCTTGCGCCAAGTCACCGATACGGGTGCGATCGAGAAAGCGATCGACGAGCTGATGGCCGCGAACGCTGACAAGGTGGCCGACGTGCAGAAGAACCCGAAGGCGTTCGGCTGGTGGGTCGGTCAGACCATGAAAGCGACGGGCGGCAAGGCGAACCCTGGCGTCGTGAACGAGATTCTGAAGAGGAAGCTCGGG
>Ga0196964_10000846_pt1 | contig 16713 bp, 20 predicted proteins | sample S1_10metaG_FD_148615 | JGI IMG/M metagenome (GOLD analysis project Ga0196964, IMG submission 148615) | Soil microbial communities from Anza Borrego desert, Southern California, United States - S1_10 | ecosystem: Environmental > Terrestrial > Soil > Desert | place: USA: California | collected...
GTCGATGCGGCCGTGGCTGGTGCTCAGGCGCACCGGCGCGCCGTTCACCGAGCGGCTGGTGCGGCTCGATCAGCCCGACACGCACGAGGAGATCCTGAAGCACTCGCCGTCGGGCCTGATTCCCGTCCTCAAGGTCGAGGGCGAGGCCGTATGGGACTCCATGGCCATTTCGGTGTGGGCCGCCGAACACTATCCGGAGGCCAGGCTGTGGCCCGCCGGCGCCCACGAGCGCTGGCTGGCGCGTTCGGCCGCCTGCGAGATGCACGCGGGCTTCGCCGCCCTGCGCCGGCAGTGCCCGATGAACCTCCAGCGGCGCACGACCCTGGAGCCGACCGAGGAGACGGCCAGGGACCTGCGCCGTTTCGTCGAACTGGTGCGGTCGATGCGCGAACGCTTCGGCCAGCAGGGCCCCTATATGTTCGGCGAATGGTCGATGCCCGACGCCTTCTACACGCCGGTGGCCACGCGCGTGCGCAGCTACGGCCTCGACCTGTCCGCCCACGGCGACGAGGACGGCGTCGCCCAGGCCTACGTCGACGCCCTGCTGGAACAGCCCGACTTCCTGGAGTGGGAGCGCCGCGCCCTCGCCGAATAGGCGCCGGATTACGGCCACGCTTGCCGCCCAGCTTCCCCGCCAAACAAGAACAAGGGGAGTGACCATGAAGCGTATCGTCCTGTTGGCCGCCCTGGCCGCGCTCGCGGGCCCCGCCCGGGCCGACATCGACGTTCCCGAAGCCGCCGCGGCGCTGGCGCTGGCCGGCGAGGCCTGCGGCGGCGGCCAGGCGCTCTGGGGCGTGGACATGTGCGGGCCGATGCTGCTCGCCGATCCCCGGACCCGCAAGGTGGTCGCCAACCGGCCCGGCCCCGGCCTCGTCCCGGAGGGCGGGGTGTTCACCGGCGTGCTGCCGGCCGAGATCAACATCGCCAACACGGCGATGAGCTGGAACGGGACGCAGTGGACCATGGTGGTCTGGCCGCTGCCCAGGGACGTCCACGACCGCCGGCAGATCCTCATGCACGAAGCCTGGCACCGGGTGCAGGCGGCCTTGGGCTTCCCGATGTCCAGCGTCGCCCCCGGCCACCTGAACACCGCCGACGGGCGCATCGCCATGCGCATGGAGTGGAGGGCCCTCTCCGCGGCCCTGGCGGCCACGGAGGAGGCGTCGCGGCGGCGGGCGATCTCCGACGCCCTCACCTTCCGGGCCTGGCGGGCGAGCCTGGCCGAGGGCGCGGCGGAGCAGGAGCGGCTGCTGGAGATGAACGAGGGGCTGGCCGAGTGGACCGGCTGGCGCCTGAGCGGCCATCCCGACCTTCCGGCGCGGCTGGTCCGCATGCTCGCGGGCGCGGAGCGGCGGCCTTCCTACTCGCGCAGCTTCGCCTACGCCACCGGCCCCGCCTACGGCGTGCTGCTCGACCGCTACAACGACGGCTGGCACCGGCGCGTCACCAAGGCCGACAGCCTGCCGGTCCGGCTAAAGCAGGCGACCGGCGTGCGGGTCGACGAGGGCCCCCAGGGCGTCGAGGCCGCCGGCCTGCGCTACGGCCTGGCCGAGGTCCGCGCGGAGGAGCGCGCCGCCTTCGCCGCGCGAGAGCAGGCCGCGGCCGCCTGGCGGGGGAAGCTGGTCGACGGACCCGTACTGCACCTCCCGTTCCAGGAGATGAAGTTCTCGTTCGACCCCAACACCGTGGTTCCGCTGCCGCCCCACGGCACGGTCTATCCCTCGCTGCGGATCGTCGACGCCTGGGGCGTACTCGAGGTCGAGAGCGGCGGAGCCCTCATCGATCCCAACTTCGGGGGGGTCGCCGTGCCGGCCAATGGCCAGGCGACCACGGGCCCCGGATGGAAGCTGGAGCTGAACCCCGGATGGCGGGTGAAGCCCGGCCGGCGGCCGGGGGATGCGACCGTAGAGCCGGCGGGCTAGACCAACCCGTACTGCTTGTAGACGGCCATCTCGTCGCCCGCGACGAAGGCGAAGATCTTCGGTTCGCCGGAGACCGTCGACAGCATGTAGGTGACTTCGAAGTCGATGGTCACCGGCTTGCCGTCCCTGCGCTCGTATTCGGCGCGCCAGTAGACGCGGACCATGTAGTGCTGGTCGTCGATGGGCGTGGTGTGCAGCCGGCGCACCGACATCTTCTTCGTGCCGATGCCCCGGTAGAATTCGTAGGCCTGCTTCAGGGTGGCGCTGAAGCTGTCGTCGTTCCTGCCGCAGCTGGTTCCCTGGGGGCCGGCGGCGATGAACTCCTCGGCGAAGGCCGACCGGATGGCCCGGTCCTGCACCTCGCCCACGAGCGAGCGGTTGTAGGCGTCGGCGTAGCGCACGAAGAAACGGTCGAAATCGGGCAGCATGGCCTGGGAAAACACGCAGGAACGGCGTCGGTTCAGTCGATCGGGCCGCCGTACCAGGCCTCGATGTTGGCGAGGCGGGCTGTGATGGCCGGATCGCCGCGGTACTTGCGCTTCAGTCCGGGCAGCGCCCGGGCCACCGCCCCGCAGTGCTTCTTCATCTGGGCGATGACGTAGCGGCCGCGCTCGTCCTCGGCGGACTCGTAGGGTTCGCCGCCGAAGTGGATGCAGCCGAAGGCGTCACCTTCCACCGCGTCCACGTCGTCGGGCCAGTCGCGCGGCTGGCCGGTGGCCGGGTCGATCACCTCGCACAGCGCTTCGGCGGGGTTGCACGCGTCCGCGGGCGCGGCGTCCGAGGCGAACAGCATGATCGTGAGCAACAGGGCGTGCATGGCGGCGCCAGCCTAGCCTCTCGACGTCTGGCTGTCTGCCGCCCGGCGTGGTTCCATGACCGGCTGCTACGACCCGATGGGAACGGGCCCCGCACGCGGGTCGTTTTGCCGGCAAGGAGCGCCTCATGACCGCCCGCCCCCGCGAAGACATGCCCGCCGCCGTCGCCGACGCTCTGTCCCGGCGGGGCCTGAAATCCGCCTACGACGCGCGGCCGGCCTACCAACGCAACGACTACCTGCTGTGGATCAGGCAGGCCAAGCGGGAGGACACCCGCAGGCGCCGGCTGGAGCAGATGCTCACCGAGTTGGAACAGGGCGACCGCTACATGCGCATGCCCTGGCGCGCCGGGCGGGCGCGCCAGGACGCTTGGGATCGCCGTCAGTCCCCATAAGCCTGGGCGATCTCTTCCCAGGCGGCCAGGACCTCGGTCACCGCCGGGTCGTCCGCGTACTTCGCCTTGAGACCGGGAAGCGCCGCCTTGAGCGGCTTGCAGGTGTCGGCGAGCGCGGCGTTGATCTCGCGCAGGCGGTCGGCGTCGTAGGGCTCCTCGCCGGCGAAATGCTCGCAAGTCTCGGCGTTGGCGCGCTGGGCCTCGACGTCGGCCGGCAGGGCCGCCGCCGATGGGGCCGGGGCGTCGGCGACCGCTGAGGGCCGTTGCGGCGGCGGTGGCGGAGGCTCGGCCGTCACCGGAGGCCGATCGCAGGCCGCCAGGACCACACTCAGGACAAGGATGATCGCACGCATGGGTCAGCTCCGGCCACTTTCGGCCAGAATGGGGTCGCAGTAAGCTTGCAGGGTCAAGCCATGCGACCCCCAACCCCAATTCTGAGCCGCCTCGCCGCGGGCCTGGCCGCAGCGGTGGTTCTCGCCACCGGCGCGGCGGCGAGGCCCGCCGCCGACAGGCCCCTGGTGGTGATCCTGGCCGATCCGAAGGGAACCGTGGCCACCGACCTGCTGGCCCCCTACGCCATCCTGGCCGAGAGCGGGGCGGTGGAGGTCAAGGTGGTGTCCCCGACCGCCGCGCCCGTACGCCTGACTCCCGGCCACGCCTGGGTGCGGCCGCAGATGACGCTGGCCGAGCTGGAACGGACGCGGCCGGGCGGCCCCGACGTGGTCATCGTGCCGGCCATGGAGGACGAGGAGAACACGGTCCGCGCCCGGTGGCTGCGCGCCCAGCTGCGTCGCGGCGTGCGGATCATGTCGATCTGCAACGGGGCGCGGGTGCTGGCGGCCGCGGGATTGCTCGACGGTCGCCAGGCCACCATCCACTGGTACAGCCAGGGCAAGGTGGCCAAGCGCTATCCCGAGGTGACCTGGCGGCGCGACGTCCGCTGGGTGACGGACGGGCCGGTCACCACCACCGCCGGGATCAGCGCGGGCGAGCCGGGCACGCTCCAGCTGCTGCGCGAACTGGCCGGGGACGCGGTGATGCGATCGACCGCCGCGCGCCTGCGGCAGCCTCTGCCCGATCCACGACACGATGGACGCGCCTACCGGCTGACCCTCCCGCGGATGGCGCTGGTGGTCGGCAACCTGGCCGCCTTCTGGCGGCGCGAGACGGTGGCCCTGCCGCTGTCGCCGGGGTTCGACGAGCTGGCGCTGGGGACCGCGATCGACGCCTGGTCGCGCACCTACCGCTCCGAAGCCTGGGTCACCGGCGCGCCGGCCGTGCGTTCGCGGCATGGCCTGGTGATCCACCGCAGCCGTGACCTCCCGGACCGGTTCGACCGTCGGGTCGCCCTGCCGGGACCCGACGTCATGGTCAGGACCTTCGAACAGATCGGCCGGGCCTACGGCGAGCCGACCGCGCGGTTCGTCGGCCTGCAGTTCGAGCACCCCTACGGCGTCGCCAGGGCTAGATCAGACCCAGGCTCCTGAAGCTGGCCACCCCCTCGCGGCCCACCACCAGGTGGTCGTGGACGGTGACCTTCAGGCTGCGGCCCGCCTCGACGATCTGCCGCGTCATGTCGATATCGGCCTGGCTGGGCGTGGGATCCCCGGACGGGTGGTTGTGCACCAGGATGACCGCGCTGGAAGCCAGCTCCAGCGCCCGCTTGACCACCTCGCGCGGATAGACCGGCGCGTGGTCGACCGTGCCGCGGCTCGTCAGCTCGTCGGCGATCAGCTGGTTCTTCTTGTCCAGGTAGAGAACGCGGAACTGCTCCCGGGTCTCGTGCTGCAGGGAGAGCCGCACGTAGTCCAGCAGGGCGGTCCAGGAGGAGATGACGGTCCGGCGGCGGACGGGCTCGGCGGCGACGCGGCCGGCCAGCTCCTGCAGCGCCATCAGGTCGAGCGCCGTCTCGCGGCCGACCGATTTCCGCCGGCCCCTGGAATCGGTCGCCTTCACCTGCACGAGGTCGGCCAGGGGCGCGGCGATCACCCCGCCCAGCGAGCCGAAGCGCTCGAGCAGCGCCTTGGCGATCGGCTTCACGTCGCCCTGCGGCTGGCTGCGAAACAGGAAGAGCTCCAGCAGCTCGTAGTCGGGCAGGGCCGCCAGTCCGCCCCTTAGCGCCCGCTCGCGCAGCCGCTCGCGATGGCCCAGGTGGTGCGGCCTGGCCGCCGGCTCGGCGGTGAGGATGGGCTGCAACAGCGATCCGTCGTGCACGGCCGCCTCCGCGCGGGTTCGATGTTTGTTCTTATGCCAGCCCGCCGCCGGCGCGGCAAGGCCGGCCGGCTACGTGGACCTGCTGGCCGACTGGATCGTGACGCGACGCCGAGAAGCCCTATGGCAAGGCCGTGCTGACCGCGGGGGTCGCGCTAGGCGTCGCCCACGACGCCGTGCGCCTAGAGTTGCGGTCGGAACAGGCCCGCGGGGCTGGCGGTGAACAGCTCGACGCCGGTCTCGGTGACGCCTACCGAGTGCTCGCACTGGGCGGACAGGGACTTGTCGCGGGTGACCGCGGTCCAGCCGTCGTTCAGCACCTTCACCTGCGGCTTGCCGAGGTTCACCATCGGCTCGACGGTGAAGAACATGCCGGCCTTCAGCTGCGGTCCCGTGCCCGGGCGGCCGAAGTGCAGGACGTTGGGGCTGTCGTGGAACACCTCGCCCAGGCCGTGGCCGCAGAAGTCGCGCACCACCGAGCAGCGGTTCGTCTCCACCACCTTCTGGATGGCGTGGCCGATGTCGCCGAAGGTGTTCCCAGGCTTCACCTGGGCCAGGCCCGCCTCGATGGCGTCGTAGGTGACGTCGATCAGCCGCCTGGCCCGCGGCGAGATCTCGCCGACCGCGTACATGCGGCTGGTGTCGCCGTGCCAGCCGTCGACCACCGCGGTGACGTCGATGTTGACGATATCGCCCTCGCGCAGGGTCCGGTCGCCCGGGATGCCGTGGCACACGACGTGGTTGGGCGAGATGCAGGTGGTCTTGCCGTAGCCCTTGTAGAACAGGCAGGCGGGCAGGCCGCCGTGGTCCAGGATGTACTCCCGCGCCAGGTCGTCCAGGGTCTGGGTCGCCACGCCCGGGACCACGTGTCCGGTCAGCATGTCGAGGCAGCCGGCGGCCACGCGGCCGGCCTTGCGCATGCCCTCGAAGCCCTCGGGGCCATGCAGCTTGATGCTGTTGGTGCGGACGGGGACGTCCCAGTCGGCGTCGGAAACTTCAATCATGCGATCAATGCGGGCGGCTCGGGCCAGATGTGGTGTATGCATACAGGGCATCAAGGGCCGTGTCGCGAGGCGAGCGGCCGCGGAAGGGGGTTTCGATGAGCGTGCTCGATTCCGTGAAAGCCATGTTGGCCAAGGACGGGGAGGCGCGGAAGAACGCCGCCGCCGTCATGGCCGTGATCGGCGACAAGGCCAAGGGCGGGGTCCAGGGCCTGGGCGGCCTGGTGGACAGGCTGAAACAGAGCGAGATCGCCGACCAGGTCAGCAGCTGGGTCTCGACCAACGCCAACAAGGTGGTCAGTTCGGAGCAGATCCAGAACGTCCTGGGGCCCGAGGCGATGAAGCGCGCCGCCGACAAGCTGGGCGTCTCGGCCAAGGAGGCCGGCGACCGCATGGCCAAGGCGCTGCCGGTGATCGTCGACAACCTGTCGCCGACCGGCCGGCTGCCCGAGAACCTGAACAACATCGGCAGCGAGCTCGGCAAGGTGCTGAAGGACCCGAAGGGCAAGGCCATCGGCGCGGTGGCCGCCGTCGGCGTGGTCGGGGCGGCGGCGGGCGCGGTTCTGGCCGCGCGCGCCAAGGCGAAGAAGGCCAAGTCGGCCGCCAAGCCCAAGGCGGCGGCGAAGCCGAAGGCGGCTGCGAAGCCGAAGGCGGCCGCCAAGCCGGCGGCCAAGCCCAAGCCCGCGCCGAAGAAGCCGGCCGCGAAGAAGTAGTCCTCTCCTCCCACGCGAGGGGGAAGGCTAGATCGCCCGTCGCCAGCGCATCGCCCGGTCGATGCGGATGCGTTCGGGCGTCAGCTCGCAGCCCTGGACGATGACCTCGACGCCCTTGCCGGCGGCTTCGCGCAGGGCGGGGCCGTACTCGCGGTCGATGTCGTCGGCGGTGTCGAACAGCTCCACGCCGGCGGCCTGGACGACGAACAGCATGACCGCCCGCTCCCCGGCCTCGACGCGGCGCTCCAGCGCCTTCAGGTGCTTGACGCCGCGGACGGTGACGCAGTCGGGGAATTCGGCCAGCCCGGGCTGGCGCAGGAAGTGGCAGTTCTTCACCTCGACCCAGCACGGCGGCCGTGCGTCGTCCTCCAGCAGGATGTCGATGCGGCTGTCGCCGTCGTAGCGGACCTCGCGGCGCATGCGGGGGTAGCCGGCGAGCTCGGGGATGGCCGCGGCGGCGATCGCCTCCCAGGCCAGGCGGTTGGGGTTCAGGGTGTTGACCCCGACCACGCCGGACGGCGCCTCGACCAGCTCGAGCGTCAGCGCCAGCTTGCGCTTGGGGTCGGCCGAGCGCGACAGCCACACCGGCATGCCGGGCGTCTTCAGCCCCAGCATGGCGCCCGGATTGGGCACATGGGCCGTGACGTGGCGGCCGTCGTCGAGCAGCACGTCGGCGAAGAAGCGCTTGTAGCGGCTGATCAGCACGCCGCGTTCCAACGGAGAGGAAAAGTCCATTCGCCCTAACTAGCCCTCATCGTGAGCCTGTCGAAGGACGAGGGCGGTCCCGCGATGCTGGGTCTCCGGCGGCGGCAGGGGGAAATCCTCGTCCTTCGACAGGCTCAGGATGAGGATTTCGGGTTCAGGCCGGCAGCCCGACCCCGCCGACCGGCTCGGTCTCGTGGCGGTCGGAGAAGCCGGCGATCAGCGGCCGCGCCTTGCGGATGGCCTCCTGCACCGAGGGCAGGGACAGGGAGGCCTGGTGGGCGCCCGGGTCGGTCCACACCTCGGTGATCCAGAGGGCGTCGGCGTCGGACGGGTCCTTGGCGATCACGTAGCTGAGGCAGCCGGGCATGCCGCCCGTGCCTTCCAGCAGATAGCCCAGCAGCTCGTCGCGCTTGCCCGGGTGGGCGCTCATCTTGCCGATCAGGCCGTACATGCTGCTCTCCCCGCTGCGCGCAAGCGAAGGGGCGGCGGCCAGCGCCGCCGCCCCGACGACCACCTTGCGTCGATCCACGCTCATAGACCGAACCTAGTGATCCTGCGGTCAGGCTTCCAGCACCTGCTCGAAGCCGCCGTAGATCATCCGCTTGCCGTCGAAGGGCATGTCCTGGCCGCTCATGCGCGGGTCGTCCATGGCCTTCTTCCAGGCCTCGTCGCGGGTCTGCTTGTCCGGCCAGGTCACCCACGAGAACACGATCGTCTCGTCGGGCTTGGCCTGCACCGAGCGCTTGAAGTCGGTGACCTTGCCGTCGGGCACGTCGTCGCCCCAGGTCTCGACCACCTGGGTCGCGCCGTACTCCCGGAACACCTCGGCCGCCTTGCGGGCGTGGTCGAGGTAGGCGTCCTTGTTCGCGGTCGGGACGGCCGCGACGAATCCGTCGACGTAACTCATGGCTGGCTCCTCTCCGGTTGGAGGCTGGCGACGCCCTCCAACGCGCCGGCCTGACGCGGCATCAACCGGCGAAGGGGCGGCAGCGTTGCGCCCGCCGGCCGCGAAAGTCCGGTCGCCGGTCGCGGCAGGGGAACGGCGCCGGTCGCCTCGCAGGCGGCGCCGCTCGGCGAGAAGCTCTGGACAGGCGCGGCTTCCGACGCACAGTGGCGTCGCATGCGAGCGGACGGCGAATTGATTCTCGGGCTGTTGGCGATCGTCGGCCTCGGCGGCCCGCTGCTGCTGGGCCTGACGGCCGTGTTCTGGCCGCAACCGCCGCGCGCAGCCAGCGGCGCGCCGGGCTGGGGTCTGCGACTGATGCTGTCGTCGACGCTGCTCTACGCGCTGGCGTTCAACCTCGTGTTCTTCGTGCAGGAGCTGTTCCTGGTCTGGCCCAAGGCGCTCACGCCGGGGCTGGAGCCGGTGCTGTTCCACAACAACCACGACTGGACCGGGGACAACCCTCTGGCCGAGTTGCTGCAGGGAACCGGCGCCCTCGCGATCCTGACCCTGGGCGTCGCCGCGAGCCTATGGCTGACGGCGCGCCCGCCGCGCAACGTCACCGCCCGCCTGCTGCTGGTCTGGGTCGCGTTCCACGGACTGTTCCAGTCGCTGCCACAGGGCGTGGTCGGCGCGGCCGTGCCGCAGAACGACGTGGGCCGGGCGATGAGCTGGTTCGGCCTGAGCCCGCCGGTCCTTCTGGCCGCCGCGCTCGCCTCGCTGGCGGCGATGGCGGTCGCGGGGATATGGCTGTCGCGGCCGCTGCTGTCCTTGGCCACGGCCCCGGGCGAGGTCGAGAACCGTTGGCGGCGCACGCGCTTCGTCCTGATGGCCGGGGCCCTGCCCGCCGCGCTCGGCACGCTGCTGGTGCTTCCGTTCCGGGTTCCGGGCTCGATCGACCAGGTGGTGATCGTGCCGGTCGCGGTCGCGGTGCTGGGAAGCGCGTGGATGCTGGCGGGCGCGTGGACGGCGAAGTCGCCGCGCACGCCCGGCGCCGACGGCCTCCCGGCCGTGGCCTTGCCCGTGGCTGCGCTGCTCCTGGTGCTCGCCGTGTTCCAGCTCGTGCTGCGGCCAGGGATCGCGTTCTAGGCGAATGAAAACGCCGGAGCAGCGGGGCTGCTCCGGCGTCGGTTTCTAGACGGCCGCTGCGCGCTTGGCGTTGCCGGCGCCGCTGCGGCGGCGCGGACGCCGGCGCTTGGGCTTGCCGGGGCCTTCGGCGGCCGCGACGGCCTCCAGCGGGCGGCGCTCGACGGCCATCGGGTCGTAGTTGGCGCGGCCCGCCCGGGCACGGTCGGCCAGGGTCTGCTCGCTGAAGTGGCCGCGCTCGCCGTGGACGTTGCGGTCCGAACGGTCGACGTGGTGGACACGGTCGCGCTTGAAGCGACCGCCGCCGCCGAAGCCGCCCTTGCCCTTCCGTTCGTGGCGGGGGCCGCGGGCGGGACGCTCGTCGTCGAGGCGCTCGGGCGTCTTGGCCTTGCGGCCGGGATTGGCGGCCATGATGGCCGCGTCGATGGCGGCCAGCGCCTTGTCGTTGCGACGGTCCCACGAGGGGATGCGCTGACGGGTCAGCTTCTCGATGGCCTTCAGCAGGTTGCGCTCGTCGTCGGCGACAAAGGCCACGGCCACGCCCGAGGCGCCGGCGCGCGCGGTGCGGCCGATGCGATGGACGTAGGCCTCGGCCACGTAGGGCAGGTCGAAGTTGACGACGTGGGTCACGGCGTCGACGTCGATGCCGCGTGCGGCGATGTCGGTCGCGACCAGCGCGCGGACGCGGCCGTCCTTGAAGGCGGCCAGGGCGCGCTCACGCTGGCCCTGGCTCTTGTTGCCGTGGATGGCGGCGGTTTCGACGCCGCCGGCTTCGAGATAGGCCGCGACCTTGTCCGCGCCGTGCTTGGTGCGGGTGAAGATCAGGGTGCGGGTCCACTTGGGGTCGGAGAACAGCTCCGACAGCAGGGCGCGCTTGCGCGCGGTTTCGACGAACAGAACCTGCTGCGCGATCTTCTCGACCGTGGTGGCCTGCGGGGTCACCTCGACGCGCTGCGGATCCTTCAGCAGTTCGCCGGCCAGCTTGGCGATCTCCGTCGGCATGGTGGCCGAGAAGAACAGGTTCTGGCGGCGGTGCGGCAGCTTGGACGCGACCTGGCGGATCGGCTTGAAGAAGCCGAGGTCCAGCATCTGGTCGGCCTCGTCGAGCACGAAATACTCGGTGGCCGACAGGTCGATCACCTTCTCGCCCATATGGTCGAGCAGGCGGCCCGGCGTGGCGACGAGGATGTCGACGCCCGGCGCCATGGCCTTGACCTGGGGGCCGTACTTCACGCCGCCGAAGACGACGGCGACGCTCATGCCGAGGTTCTTGCCGTAGGCCTTGAAGCTCTCGGCGATCTGGGTCGCCAGTTCGCGCGTCGGCGACAGCACCAGCACGCGGCAGCCGCGGCGTATGGCCGGCTTACGGTCGTTGGCCAGGCGATGGAGGATGGGCAGGGCGAACGCCGCGGTCTTGCCGGTGCCGGTCTGGGCGATGCCCAGCAGGTCGCGGCCCTGCATGACCAGCGGAATGGCCTGGCCCTGGATGGGAGTGGGGGTCTCGTAGCCTTCGGTCGCCAGCGCTTGCAGCAGCGGCTTCGCGAGGCCGAGTTCGGTAAAGGTCTTCACGTGTTTCACTTTCGTACGCGATCGCGCACGGCCGCCCAGCGGGCGCGCAACGCGCGATCGTCCCCCGTCGTGGGGGAGGAGATCGGGCGTCGCCCCGCGTGACTCTGGCGACGAATGGATTGGGAGAATCGGGCGCTTCGACAGGCGGACCGGCGTCTGATTGCCGACCCCTCACGCGCTGGAGCGCCGAGCGACTGCATTGTGCAGCGCAGCGTAAATGGGGCGCCCGGCGCGAAAAGTCAAGAAAAAGCTTGGGATCAGCCCAGGGCGCGCTGCATCACGCCGATGCCGTGGCGCATCATCTGCTCGTAGGTCGGGGCGATCTCGGCCGGCAGCACGTCGGCGGTCCAGGTCACGCGCGAGCCGCCTCCAGGGCGTTCGTGCACCTGCATGACGCCGTTGTGGTGGACGGTCGGCGCGCCGACGATGTTCCAGACCAGACGGCGACGTTGGTCGTCGCGATCGACGAAGCGCTCGCGCGCGACGACGCCGTTGGCGAAGGTGACCACCCGCGCATCGCCGTCCAGCACGCTTTCGGTGACGAAGCCGGGCGCCATGCGCACCGGCCCCTTCTCCCAGTCGCCGATCACATCCCACAGCGCCTCGGGCGCGCGGTCGAACTCGGCTTCCACGTGGATCGACGGCATAGAGGGTCCTCAGCGCTTGGGGGCGGCGGCCAGGCCGAAGGCCGGGTCGTCGTCGAACAGGGTGGGGGAGGCGGAGGTGCGCGCCCGCTCCGCGTTCAGCATCCTAAGCTTGGTCTCGACGCCCACGCCGCCGGAGAAGCCGCCGGTCTTGCCGTCGGAGCCGAGGACGCGGTGGCACGGCACGATGATCGGGAACGGATTGCGGCCCAGCGCCTGGCCCACGCCGCGCGACAGGGAAAGGTCGCCGAGGCGCCGGGCGATGTCCCCGTAGGTCAGGGTCTCGCCGGGCGGGATGGCGCGGCAGATCTCCAGCACCGGGCGGTCGAACTCGGGCACGGCGGACCAGTCGAGGGCGATGTCCGCGAGGTCGTCCTTGGCCCCCTCGAGCAGGGCCTGCATGCGCGCGATGGCCTGGGCGACCGTCTGCGGCGGCGCGGCCTCGACCGCATGGGGAAAGCGGCGGCGCAGGCGGGCGCGGGTCTGCGCCTCGTCGGGCTCGGCCAGGGCCACGGCGGCGACGCCGGCGTCGCTCCAGACCACCCCGCAGGGGCCGATGGCGGTGTCGAAGAGGGCGTAGGCGTGGGGCACGAAGGCCGTCCTTTCAGGCTGGGCGCACCCTAGCAAGACCAGCCGCGACCGCCGTCCTCGATCGTGCGGTCATCATCCGCGCAAGCCCCGGCCGGTCAGGGCTCCGCCCGCCACAGCGTCGGGTAGTGGGTGACGATACCGTTCGGCCCCATCTCCAGCACGGCCTCGTAGCCGGCGGTCGGCGAGGCGTAGCGGTACGTCGTCTCGGTCAGCCGCTCGTAGGTCTGCGGCAGGCAGGTCAGCGGCTGGTCGACATCGAACCAGGCCACGTCGATGTCGCGCGTCTCGCCCACCGCCAGGTTTTCCCGCCTCAGGTGCAGGAAGTTGGTCGCCGGCGTGAAGCCCAGGTCGAGGTCGAAGCGGCCCTCGACGGCCGGCGCCGGCTCGCCGTCGAGGAACCAGCGCCCGTCCCTGTTGCGGATCGCCGCCTCGAACGGCCGGGCGCCTATGTGGCCCTCGATGCGGCCGACGCGGGAGATCCAGCCGGAGTCGCACTCGACGATGTAGCGCAAGGCGGCGGGGCCGGCCGGGTCGAGGAACACCGCCTGACCGGTCATGCGCCAGCCGCCGGGAACGGCCTCGATGACGCAGGCGTCGTGGCCGGGGACGTCCAGGCGCTTCCAGAGGGGAGAGACGAGAGGATCCATGTCCGCCTCAACGCGCGGGCGCGCCGTTCGGCGGCGGAGATGACGTCGTTCGCCTGTGACCCGTTGCGGGACTCGGGCGCCGCCCATAGGGTCCGCCGCGACCAGACCGGAGCCCGCCTGAAGTGTCCATCCTGCGCATCGCCTCCGCCGTCGGCCTTTCGCTGGCCGTCGCCTTCTCCCTGTCGGCCGAGCCGTCCGCCGCCCAGGCGCGCAAGAAGCGCCCGGCGGCGGTCCGGACACTGCCCTACGCCGGGACGGCGGAGCAACTGCGCGACCGGGCGCTGCAGGGCACCATCGCCTATGCGCTGGTCGAGGACATCACCACCCGCTTCGGGCCGCGCATGGCCGGCTCGGAATCGGAACGCCGCGCCGCCGAGTGGGGGGCCGCGAAGCTGAAGGCGCTGGGCTTCGACAACGTGGCCATCGAGGACTTCCCGCTGACCTCGTGGGTGCGGGTGAGCGAGAAGGTCGAGATCGTCTCGCCCTACCCGCAGCCGCTGGTCGCCACCCTGCTGGGCGGGTCGCCCTCGACGCCGCGCGAGGGCATCGAGGCCGAGGCGGTGGTGTTCGAGACCTTCCAGGCGCTGCGGGACGCGCCCGACGGTTCGCTGGCCGGCAAGATCGCCGTGGTCCTGCAGCCGACCGCGCGCCTGCAGGACGGCGGCGGCTACGGCTACGCCTCGGCCATCCGCAGCTCGGGTCCGCAGGTGGCCAGGAGCAAGGGCGCGGCCGCCTTCGTCATGCGCTCGCTCGGCACCAGCGACCACCGCTGGGCCCACGCCGGCGCCACCCGCCGCGCCGACGACGTGGTCCCGTCCTTCGCCGTCTCGCCGCCCGACGCCGAGCAGATCCGCCGCGCCGCCCGCGCCGGGACGCTGCGCCTGCGCGTCAACGGCCAGGCCATCGTGCCGCCCGAGGGCCGGTCGCAGAACGTCGTCGCCGAGGTGCGCGGACGCGAGCGTCCCGAGGAGGTGATCGTCATCGGCGGCCACCTCGACAGCTGGGACCTGGGCACCGGCGCCATCGACGACGCCTCGGGCGTGGCCATCACCACCGCCGCCGCCAAGCTGATCGCCGACCTCCCGGTGCGTCCCCGGCGGACCATCCGCCTGGTCTGGTGGGGCGCGGAGGAGCTCAGCCAGCCGCAGCCGCGCCCCGGCCTCAGCGGCGGGCGCGACTACGCCGCGCGCCGCCAGGCCTCGTTGCTGCAGCACGTCATCGCCTCCGAGAGCGACTTCGGCGCCGGGCCCGTGTACAGCCTCAGCCTGCCGGCCGGCTTCCAGACCGGGCCGTTCGTGACCACCGTGATGCGGGTGCTGGCGCCGCTGAAGATCACCTTCACAACCACCCCCGCGACCAGCGGCGGCCCGGACGTGACGCCCCTGGCCGAAGCCAAGGTGCCGGTGTTCCGCCTGCACCAGGACGGCTCGGACTACTTCGACTACCACCACACCGCCGACGACGTGCTGGAACGGGTGGACGCGAAGAAGCTGGACCAGAACGTCGCCGCCTGGGCCGCGCTGCTGTGGCTGATCGCCGACAGCGACGTCGATTTCCGCAACCCGCCGCCGCCGCCGGCGCCCGCCGCCTAGCGAGGCGAGCGACAAGGGTTGCCACGCCTTGCGGCGCACGGCAGGGTCCGAAGGCTGTTCAGACCCATGGGGGGACGATGTCGGACTACAATTCGCCTGAAGGCCAACAGCCTTACGCCCAGCCGCCGAGCAACGGCATGGCCATCGCCTCGATGGTGCTGGGCATACTGTCGATCCTGTTCGGGTGGATCCCGATCATCGGCTTCGTCTCGTGGGTGCTGGCGCCGCTGGGCCTGATCTTCGGCTTCATCAGCATGGGCAAGCCCACCGGCAAGGGCTTCGCCATCACCGGCCTGATCACCTCGGCCATCGGCCTGCTGATCTGCATCCTGTGGGTGATCGGCATCGGCGCCGCCATGTCCCAGGCCGCCGTCACCGGCTGAGCCGCGGGCGCTCCGACTAGGCAAGGGGCGGTCCGCGGGGCCGCCCCTTCCGCTTTGACAAAGGCTCGACTTCGCCCATGTTCGGGCCGCCGCGGACGTGGCGGAACCGGTAGACGCAGCGGACTTAAAATCCGCTTCCCTTCGGGAGTGTGGGTTCGAGTCCCACCGTCCGCACCATCCTCCCTACTGCTGCCGCAGCGCCGCCGCCGGGGTCAGCCGCGAGGCGTGCAGCGCCGGGCCCAGCGCGCCGACCGCCCCGACCACCAGCGCGGCGGCCAGGGCCTGAAGCGCCAGTTCAGCGTTGGTGAGGGCGGTCAGCCCGCTGCCGGGGAGCAGCGCGTAGTCCAGCGCCTTGAGCGCCGCCTGGCCGACGACCAGGCCGACCGCGCCGCCGAGGGCGGCGAGGATGACGCCCTCGGTCAGGATCAGGCGCAGGATGCGGTTCCTCGGCCAGCCGATGGAGGCCAGCACGCCGATCTCGCGCACCCGCTCCTCCACCGCCATGGCCAGGGTGTTGAGCACCGACAGGGAGGCCATGGCCATGGCCACGATGGCGATGGCCAGGGAGGCCGCGCTGAGCAGGCCGACGGCCTTGTTGCTGCGCAGGAATTCGTCCGAGCCGGAGACGTTGAGGTCGCTGCGCAGGGCCGCCAGGCGGGCGGAGACGCGCTCCACCGCAGCCGGGTCCTTCCGGTCCAGCCGCACCTGGAAGAGGGTCGCGCGGCCGGGCAGGCCGAGCAGTTGCTGCAGGTCGGTGAGCGGCATCACAGCCATGCCGCGCAGCATGCCCGAGCCGAAGTCGGCGACGCCGACGATGCGGAAGGTCTCGAAGTTCAGCGTCACCTGCGAGCCGACATCGGCCTTGAGCGCCGCGGCCAGCTCGTCGCCGACCACCACCTCGCGCGCCCCGGGCCGCGGCAGCCGGCCGCGCTGCAGGGCCATCTCGCGGTAGGTGAAGCCGCGCTCGCTCCAGCCGGCGACGATGGCCTGCACGTCCTCGCCGAGGTCGAGCAGGGTGACCAGCTCGGCCGAGACGGCGCCGACCCCGGGCGTGGCGGCGATGCGGCCGTCGAGGTCGGCCGGCAGGGAGCCGCCGAACAGCTCGACCAGCCCCTTGCGCGACACTACGAGGTCGATGCCGCGGTCGCGCAGGCTGGCGGTCGCCCCGTCCTCCATGCTGCGCGACAGGCCCGCCAGGGTCAGGTAGCTGGCCACCGCCAGGGCCACGCCCAGCAGGGTGAAGATCGACCGGCCGGGCCGGCGTGTCAGGTTGCGCAGGGCCAAGCCGAGGAGGGTCATGCGGCCCTCCTGCGGCGGACGTCCTCGGCCACCCTGCCGTCCAGCAGCCGCACCCGCCGCGGACAGCGCCGCATCAGGTCCTGGTCGTGGGTGACGATCAGCATGGCCATGCCGCCGCGGTCGTGAAGCCGCACCAGCAGGTCCATCACCGCCGCGCCGGAGACGCTGTCGAGGTTCGAGGTCGGCTCGTCCGCCAGC
>Ga0196964_10000847_pt1 | contig 16698 bp, 8 predicted proteins | sample S1_10metaG_FD_148615 | JGI IMG/M metagenome (GOLD analysis project Ga0196964, IMG submission 148615) | Soil microbial communities from Anza Borrego desert, Southern California, United States - S1_10 | ecosystem: Environmental > Terrestrial > Soil > Desert | place: USA: California | collected...
AACCACACAAATTAACGGAGGAATGGAACTGGCGCTTAAAGGTGCTATGATAATGATAAATTAATATGCCGCCAGCTGCACGCTTAACCGATTTTCACGAGTGTCCGATGGAAGACCCTTCGGTACCACCCATTCCACATGTGGGAGGACCGGTAGTTGGACCCGGTGAACCAACTGTGCTTATTGCAGGCTTACCCGCAGCGCGTGTTGGCGACATGTTGGTATGTGTGGGGCCGCCCGATTCAATTGTTAAAGGTTCGAGCTCGGTTATGATAGGAGGCATGCCTGCGGCACGCATGGGCGATCAAACAGCGCATGGTGGCGAAATTTTAGTTGGTGCATTTAATGTAATGATAGGAGGGTAAATGATAACGAAAGCAGAAAATAATTTCCTTGGTTCGGGATGGTCATTTCCTGTAACATTTTCAGAGGGAAACTACCAGTTGAACCTGGCTACCTATGAACAAAATATAAATGAATCCATAAATATTATTTTATTGACCCGCAAAGGTGAACGTTGCCTGGAATCACAATTCGGGTCGGGGTTGCAGCAGTTTTTTTTTCGTAAAATGAATGAAACATTAAAAGGTGAAATCACGGATGCTGTAAAAATTTCGTTGCTGCATAACGAGCCCAGGATTACCGTAAAAAATGTATTGGTTGAATTTGCTGATATTACAAGCGGCCAGGTTCTGATAACCATACAGTATGAATACAACCAAACCAATACACGGCACAATTACGTGTTCCCGTTTTACCTGAATGAAGGAACTAACCTGAATTAACATACAAGTTGGCAAGTTTAAACCCATATAGCAATATCGTTTCCCAGGAAAAAGCGCTTGTTCCGGCCGGTAACCTGATTGATGGCAGAACAGAGGTTGACATGTTGAATTTTTTGGCGGAATTTTCTGCACTGATTAATTTTTACGATCAAAATAATAAAATCAATGGAAACTGGAAGCCATTCTTATTGAAGGATCCTGTTTTTTTACTGGCCTATATAGCAAAAACAAAATTCAGTGAATTTTATGTCCCTTACGAAAATGCGGTGCGTAACATAAAAAATCTGTCTGTCATTGACAGTAACAACCAGGATACGGCATTTTTCCTGAACCAGGTATTCAATGAACTGATACGGTTGTACAACAGGTTGGCTGAGTGGACCTTTTTTATGCAAATGGGTATTGAAAAATATGATTTGAAAGAGTACCTGCTGCATCACGTGAAAAATACATATAGCCAGGTTGTGTGGGCAATTTTGGGCTTGAGGGATATAATGTTGCCCCAGGAAAACATATTTACGTTCAACAGGGCATATTTTTATGTTTCGGGTTATGCTAACGAACAGCTATGGATCCAGAATAAAAGCGTAAACCCGAAAAGTCAACTGCTCAATTATTCTATTAAAGATGATGAAAGAACATTCAGCGATGGGTATAAAGCGGCATTGGCGCATTTTACGGCCCTTACATCCACCGGGGACCAGTTGTTTTCTTTTTTTAAAACGGTGATTCACCATGCAAAAAACGAATTTGCAAAACTTACCCTTGAAAAATCAAAATACCCTGATACTACGCTGTTACGGGTATTTATTCAATTGCTGCAAATTCATCAAAAGCAATTAAACGGCATAGCTGAAAAACACCTGAAATTTTATTATAAGGACATATTAAAACAAACAAAAAACCCTGCAGTTGCTGATTCAGTCTACTTGTTTGCGCAACTTGCAAAACCAACCAATGTGTTTAAATTGCCTAAAAGCACATTGTTCAATGCCGGGCTGGATATCCAAAAAAACCCAATCCTGTTTTCCAACAGTGTTGATATTGACCTTAACCCTGCCCAGATTACAAATGCCTATACGTTGTGTCAAATTCAAAACGCAAGCACAGGTAACACTTCTTTATATTTAAATCATATTGAAAAACCAGCCGTACTGCAAAAACAGCCCGATGGAAAAAACCTTTCATGGGAAACGTTTGGGGGTTCTGCAAAAATGCCAGCCGTTGCCACCAACCTGGGAATTTCCTTTGCCTCCCCACTTTTATACCTGCCGGAGGGAAACCGAACAATAACTGTTACCATGATGTTTGATCACGCATTGAGTGAAAGTGACCGGACGCTTATTGCAAATGCAAGCTATTTCCTGAGCGGAGCCGCCAATTGGATTCCGGTAAGCATTTCATTGCCACCCGATCAAATTTTTATAGCCAATGCATACACTTTGCAAATTACACTCACGCCTGATGTAGAGGCCATATTGCCTTTTACCAAAAACCCCGATGGATATTCCAGTCCATGGCCATTATTGAAAATGGAATTCAACGTTTTTTCGCAATTGACACAGCCCCCCTTGCTCACGAATTTACAAATTGATGTTAATGTTTCAGGGATCAGTTCACTGGTATTGCAAAACGATTTTGGTGCATTAAACCCAAAAAAATCATTTACACCTTTTGGACCGACACCTGCAATTGACGCCAACTTTATAATTGGAAGCAACGAGGTTTTCAGCAAACCCATTTCTTCATTCACATTGACCTTGAATTGGGACAATTTGCCAAATGATTTTCTGGAATATTACCAATTTTATAACGATTACCTGGCAGTAGACATTGGTCCTTTTCCGACTGCTACCAGCACCTCCGCTTCACCGGGTTTCTGGAGTTGCTTGTCAGGTTTATTTAAAAAGAAACCCGCACCAACATTGCCTGCTACCCCTGTTCAGGATAACGGTCCCAATGTGCCATTTAATACCGGTGCATTTAACGTACACTTTAGTTTGCTGCAACAATATAATTGGACCGATTGCACTGTTTACAATGTAACATTAACAGACGCGCCTTCATCCAATAGCAGTGTTGCACCGCCTGATCCGCCTCTTTTCGAAGCTGGCGAATCAGCAATAAATCCCTACAGTGTGTTTATATATAATGTTCCTGATCCCTATGCCACCGTACCTTATTCAGCCAACCCGGATTTGCAGCTTGCAACATTGAAGTATGCCGATCACAATGCGACCGGTTTTATGAAAATGAGCATAAGCGCACCGGCCGAAGGTTTTGGCGCTGATTTGTACGCTAAAGTCGTTACCTATATTGCTTTGCAAAATGCCTACACTATTGCTAAAAACAACAAGCCGGCCAATGTTCCTGTGAACATTCCGTATACACCCAAAGTTTCTGCAATTACCGCCAGTTATGAAGCTTCGCAACTTTATACGCTGCAATACAATAAGGAAAAATATCCATTGCAGTGCTATCACTATACGCCTTTTACAAATTACCTGGTTTATGATAACACTCAGGAGGCAGAGAAATATTCCAGCCAGATTAGTCAACCGCTGATGGGTGTCCGCAGGTGTGAAAACGGTTTGCATATTTTTGCACCTTTTAAGCATACTGGCGTTCTTTACCTGGAGATGGATAATTTGCTGGCTGCAGATGCAATAAATTTTTATTTTGACCTGGCGCAAAAATTTGGTAACCCGCCAAATATTAGCCTTTCATATTATTATTTAAGCGATACGCAATGGGAGCCTTTAACCGTGCTTTCCGATACGACCAATAATTTAAGTTGTTCTGGTATTATACAGTTAAACGTTCCCTCGGGTATTTCAAAATCAAATCCGCGGATGCCAGGGACAAGTTACTGGTTTTCGATAGTCACTTCAGGTGACGTCAGCTCATATCCCAATACCTGTTTTGTAAATACAAACGGTTTTTTGGTTGTGCGAACGGGAACAGCTTATTTGACGGATTCAGTGCCGCCAACATTGCCTGCCAATGCCATTACTAAACCGCAAACCGCGATACCAGCCATTGCTGCCCTTACACAGCCTTTCTCTTCTTTTGGAGGTGTGGCGGCTGAAGATGACCAATTGATGAATAAAAGAATAAGTAAACGTATAAAGTCTAAAGACAGAATCCTTATTTCGTCTGATTATGTAAACTTAATAAGAGAGCAATTTCCAACTGTTTATTTTACAAAAGTTTATTTTGATCCCGATACCGGAAAAACAAGTGTGTGCATTGTAAACAAGTACAGTAGCTGGAAGCAGGACAATGCCTTTACTCCATTGAGCAGTTTTTGTCAAAAAGATGCCATTTACACGTTTTTGAGTCCAAAAGTCTCTGCCTTAACCCAACTTGAAATAACCGATTTTACTTTAAACTACGTTCAGGTAAGTGCGACAATTATGGTTTCTCCCGGTTTTGAATTTACAGGTGTGAAAAAAAATGTTGAATTGGCACTTATGTTGTTTATGTGTCCATGGATTGAATCTTCGCAGGCACAATTGCCCGTTGACACAGGTATTAGCGCAAGCCAGGTAGCAGCGTTCATAAAAACCATAACAGGTGTTTCCGCTGTCAATGATGTGAAGCTGTTTATTGGTCGCCCGGGTAACCAACTGGAAGTTACAGGAAATGTAATTGAAGCAAGCACACTTTATCCGGGCGTTTTACTGGTACCTAATCCTGTTCAAATTATTAATCCGCCCGCGTCCACGCAAAATGAGCAATAATCAATACATACTTGATGAGCCATTGCCGGTAAACCAGGATTTTTCGTCCCTGAAAAATATGGGCATTAATTACATTCAATCCTATAGCGGTTATGTTTGGAACAATTTAAATCCGAGCGATCCGGGGATTACTATTCTGGACCAGGTTTGTTATGCATTAACTGAATTGGGTTATTGCAATGACTTTTCCATTAATGATATATTGACCCGGGAAAACGGAAAAATCCAATATAAAAACCAGTTTTTCTTACCCCTCCAGATCCTTACAACGGCTCCTGTAACCATTGCTGACTATCAAAAATACATTATTGCGAATGTAAACGGGGTCAATAATGTACAACTGGCATCGGTTGATACGAAATATCCGTCTATTGTACGCACATACAGCGTTTGGCTTTATATTGACCCTCTTATTACCGACCTTACCATTCAAAAACAAATTTGCAGTACGGTTTTCTATCAACTTAATCAATCAAGAAACGTAGGGGATTTTTTTCTTTTTCCCGACTTTTTTAAACCTTTGGATTTTTTCTTGTGGGGAGAAATTGAAATTGAAAAAGAGTCGGATATCAACCAGGTTGTTTCCTCCCTGCAAACAACCATCAGCAACTTTATTTTTCCGACAGTAGCAAAAAACACATATAACCAATTAACACTTGAGAATATAAGCACGAACAATTTGTATGATGGGCCATACCTGCCGGATGGATGGATTGACACGGCATCGTTGGGTGTAAAACAAAATTCGGTTAGCCTTCTTGATCTTGAACAACTGATTGCGTCTGTTAATGGTGTAAAAAATGTAAATCGGTTAAATTTTACAAATAGTCCGGTACCGGCTCCACCTGTGACAGGTAACAACAACCAGATACTTTGTGTTGACATTATGCAAATGATTGCTAATGGGAATTTAGTAGTTACCTGCAAGGGCAAGATACTTAAGCCAACCATTCCTTCTTCCCAGCCGCTTACTGTAAATCCCAACACCGAATTACTATTTACCGACAAGGTCGATGTCAGGGAAAACCTTCCAAAAGGAAAATACAGGAATATTTCCGATTACTATTCGGTTCAGAATACGTTTCCTGAAATATTTGGTGTTGGCCATGATTCGGTTGCAGAAACAGCTGACGATTTCCGGAAGGCGCGGTCAAAACAACTGAAAGGGTATTTAACGTTAATTGACCAGGTGCTTAGTAACCAATTTTGCCAGTTGGAAAACATTTGTTCATTGTTCTCCTTTGAAAATGCTACTACGGGAGCGCCAAGCGACAGAAACTCATATTATAAATCAAAAACCGAATACGAAAAGGCGCATCCTGAATACCCGGTTCCATACCGTTTTTTTGCACCCACTTATTTTTACCAATCCCTGTACAATATACCCTATATAAAACCTCTGCTTAAGGACAATGAAACCTTTCAGTTTACCAGCGAAAAACAAAGTTTGAAAGAGCTGGAATACCAAAGTTGGGAAAAGTATAAGGGAGATCCATACAATGCGTATGTGCATGGGTTAATGGAAATAATGGAAGATGAACAATTAAACGCTGAAAGACGAAATCAATTGCTGGACCATTTATTGGCGCGGCATGGCGAATCACCGGCTTATATAGATTCATTGATACATGGGTCGGTTTACGCAGGAAATTCAATGCAGGATAAAATAATTTTTAAAAGTTTGTATTTGCAAAATTTGGATAAACTGACCTACAACAGGCATAAAGCCTATGATTACATAAGCGCGCGACAAATAACAGGTACCATTGAGTTGGTTACGCTAAAGTATTTGGAGCACTTGCGGGAGGGTAATTTTACAGATTATATTGTTAATACCACCGAAATTGATTTGATAGAAAAGATAAGCGAACAGGATATATGCAACTATTCGGCCCTGGAACTTAAATTAAGCATGCTGCTGGGCTTAAAAAATGTTTATAAAGACTTTATTGCTTTGAATAGTAAACCTTCCTGGATGGATGAAGATACGGGTAAAATAATGGCGTTGCCAGCGGTTGCTGAAATGGGCATAGCCTTGTGGATGTTAAAAGAACGCAAAGGGCTTATTTTAATTGAATCACGATTGTTGCTTCAATACATACCGCTTCGCTTTATCATTACAACAAACCCATCAACCGGAGCGTACTACGAAATCACCAACGCAATTGATTACTTTAGGGGCGTTGAAATTTTTGAGTATTTTCAAACCGTTGCAAGTCCCGCTATTTCTTCCGGGTATACCACGTTGACCGTTAACGAAAAAGTCTATGATCTTAAGCAGGTATCGTCAAATTCCAATGCCCCTCAATGGATACCGTCTCCTGTGAATGATTTTTTCATGCTTGTGAAGCCTTTCACACCTGAAGGCACATCCAATTTCAATTTTTTATCCAACCGCCTTCACTTGGTGCTGCCTTACCTGGAACTACACGATACAAAAAATGGGCCCCGCGGATTAACGCAATTCAATGATAAAGCATTTTTAGCGCGATTAAGTCTTTTTCTGCAAAACGAGGTGCCAATTGAAATAGGTGTTGACGTCTTTTTAGCTACTTCAAACCAAATGCTGAAATTAATTCCGGCATTTACGGCCTGGCACAATAGTTTAGCATACCGGCCACGGAATTCAAGCCCGTTACCGGTACCAGATGCCCCGGAAAGCATACAAACTGCCGCACAAAATTTACTTGCCGTTATAGATACATTGACCCCGCTTAAACTTGGATAGCACGCACCGTCATATTATTCATTCAGTTCATTGGGCTACTACCTTTGATCAAAAGGATGGTGCCCAAAAACTTCAGAACCGAATTAGTCGCTGGAGCAAATTGACCTTGCCCGGGGAAGCGGAAGATGTGTTTGATCGTATTTGCCCGAAAGAGCAAATATGGCGCATTGATTGTTTGCATATTGACTTGGGCGAACTTGAATACGATGTACTTGAACCGCAATTGAATTACAAAATCAGGCAAATGCTGTATGAAAAGCTAACCGAGCTTGCTCTTTACCAAAACAACACCAATAAGTCTTTCGAAATATTGCATAAGAACGAATCGCATCTGCAGATGATGCAAGCATTCTTTCGCACGGGAATACTTCCATGGAGTTATTATCAGGAAATAGGGACTATAGATAAGATGCTTGCAGATCAATTGCAGTATCATTTCCATGAAACCATAAAAGCGATAAAAGAGGTAGGTGTAACAAGTGAAATTGCCCGTAAACGAATGGCCTGGCAATTAAGCGATGCAAACCTTGATCGCATAATTAAAGGACTTGAGCCTGGTAACCATGAAACCATCCGTGAATTTTATATTGAGATGGAACGGATTCAGACAAATGAAAGAATAGTTCAATGTACCACTTATGAGTTTAAAAAACAAATTTATTTATGGATATTGAATCATCTGTTGACCGAACGGGGAACACTATTTAACAAAATCGCATTTGTAAGAAGCAGTATCCTGCAAATGGCCCGGCACTATAGTATAAGCTACCATGAATTAATCATGCTAATACAACGCGCAACGAGCCAATTTTACAAGCAAACCACCGGTAATTCAACTTTAATACAGGCCCTGAAAGTGCTTACACATGAAGATACAGCGGCAGAGCAACAAAATGGCTTTAATGACGGGAATGAAGGTAGCCGGGGATTACCGGAAAAATTTTTATATACAGAGAAGAACCCGGCAAAAAGTCAAAAACATGCCATTGAACAGCTTGTTGAACATTTGCATGCATTGGACAGTGAACAAATAAGAGAAACTATAAAGCAGGTTTTGCAAAGGGACGGCAATCTTGATGCTATTGCATACAACCTTACTCTTGATGTGTTTAAAATTCTTATAAAACAGGTTTCCCGGCAAGCTCCAGCTGAGTTTTCGGATGGGGTAATTGCTTTTTGCAGTATTTGTTCAAAGACTAAGACCGGTATTGCCCAAAAGGAGATATGGGTCATGGCGCTTACGCTGGCATTAAAACATGATGTCCAAAAACTGAATGTAAAAAAGTTTATTGAGCATTTCCTTGACGAATTATGCCAAAAAAAATCGCTGGTAAAAATAAATGTTTTGCAGGCCCTGGCCGAATATAATCCCGGTCCAAAACAAAGATCATCGGTATTTTTACCGGTTTTTGATGCCATTGTGCAGTTATGGAACGATGAACCTGAACAAGGCAAATCATATGACGAACCTGTTTTGGAAAGAATCCTGGTCGAACTAAGTACTATTGAATCGGGCCACACAAACATATATGCCGTAAATAATTTATACAGGAAAGCAACACAAATCATGTTGCGAAATTCGCAGGTATCATTCGAGGCGCTGCAAAAATTCAGGAACAAAACATACCTTGAAAGATTTCTGTTGCAAAGCATGACCTTTGAACTTGCTGTTCGTTTGGCCGATTCGGGGAAGCATGCCCATTGTACGCTTTTAAACGAAATACGTCAATTGGCCAAAGATAACGTGCTTTATAAATTTACCGGCCTTTCAGGGCATGACTTTGAAAAGGCCATAGTTTCGTCAGGGATAAGACTTATATTATTAAATCCCGCTATGAACAAGGCGCGGTTTATACTTGCATTGTTCCGGGAAGTGAAATTACATATGCAGGATATGCCGTTGCAAAATCTTGTAAAGCATTTGTATGAAAAACCTTTATCCGATTTATCAGGTCACAACGCAATAATCAACGCATTTAAAAAAGCAAACCGCTTACAGGGCCTGGAAGAATCTCAGCCATTGGAGTTAAAAATCAAAAAGGCTATTCAGGATGTGAAAAACCGTCCTGAACTTGCCAGGTATCTCCTCCAGCATTTTAGTGATGCCCAATTTGTTCAGTTGCGGTCTAAAAAAAGATCCTTTACCCATGATCTGACAAATTACTTTTTAAACCAGGATGACGGGTTCAAGGATACCCTTATAGCGAATTATATAAAAGAGCTGAAAGGAAATCTTAAAACAGCCTCAACACATAAAATAAGCGATATATTGAGTGACTTGTTCTGGAAGTGTTTATTGGATGTTAATTTTCATCGGGGAAGCGAAGTGTTGTTTAAACGGTTATACACTAATGCCGTTGTATACCGCTTTTCGGCTTCGTACTTAAATCGGTGCCACCAAACAAAGGAACAAGAAGGTGGAAAGGGGGGTGTTATGGATCTGAAACAGCGTGCGTTTTATGAAAATATAAGCAGGCTGTTTCATCAAAAAGATATAAGTGCCATAAAACAAAAAAACACATCATCCAGGAGCCTGATTGTTGAGGGATTGGAATTTTACCCTGAACTTTTAAAGCAAACACTGAATAAAATTGATGAGAAGATTGTAAGTCCTTTGCTTGCCGATATAATAGAATTTGAGATGTTTGCAATCCATTTAAAAAACGATGCCCACCCGGAAATACGCACTGGTTTGACCAGTTTGCTTGCGTTATACAGGACGTATTCAGATTATATGAACACAGCTGTCAGGGAAAAAATTTCTGTTCTTTTTTTTAAGCAAGCATTGTTGCTGATTAAAACCAAAAAATGGCGACAGAGTTCACTTGATAAACTTGTACGTGAATTGTTTGTGTTGATTACCATGCATACCCAAACAACATTGGAAGATATTGTGGCTGATTTCGCGAACAAGGGGCGAACGGTGACAAACGACCTGCGAAAAGCGCTTATACGTGTTTTACCGCCTTTCGCAACGGTTATTCCGGTTTCAACGGTTGCAAGGGCCAAGAATAATTCTGAATTTTTAAAATATGAAAACAACGGTCTTACTGAGGAATTGATTTATTATGTATTGCGCGAAGGCCAGCTTCCACCATGGCATTTACAACCAGGGCTGACATCGTTAACGGCAATAATAAACGAATTGATTGCTGAATACCCGGCCATTTTCATACAGGTATTTAGAAAACTACCTCAAAACAATGTTTGTTTCGAACGCCTGGGTAACTGTATTTCCATGGCTGCATTGTGTGAAGCTATTGGACACGTTCAAAAAAATATGCAATCAACGTTGAATATAGCAAGGGATTTTTATGACGCATTCGATTCGGTCAGGCTTGAAAACGTATCGTTGAAAGAGGTGCAGCGAGTCATTAAGCAAAAAATTTTGCTTGCATGGAAATCGAAAAACTGGAAAATGATTTCCGTATCATCTATCTGGAACGAATTGTGCTGGGAACTTGGTTTGTTGCATGGCGTTAATAAGTTGAATTTTATCACTGAAATTAAGAAGCATGCGCATTGTTTTCCGCTGGCATTTCAATTGGACCTTAAAACAAAAATAACTGATGCTGTTTCTTTGTCAGGTTCAACTTCCGTTGATAAAAAAGAGCTTCCTGTCATTCCTTCATTGAAAAATGATAAGTTGTTCACCGGTTTGGAAGTGAAAAATGCAGGCCTGGTTTTATTGAATAGCTACGTTCCCATTCTTTTCAGCAGGTTGAAGTTGTTACATGAGCAGCAATTTATAAGCATACAACATCAGGAAAAAGCGGTTCATTATTTGCAATATATAGCTACAGGACTCACAAAAACGGAAGAGCATTTATTGCTTCTGAATAAGCTTTTTTGCGGCCTGTCACTGACGCACCCGGTTAGCGGTGGAATCACAATAGAGGATAGCGAACGTGAGCTTATTAACGGGCTCATTAAAGCGGCTGTTGGATACTGGCCGGCTGCCGGTGACACTTCAATCAACGGTTTCAGGGGTAACTGGCTGGTGAGAGATGGGTTGCTCCATGAAAATGAAAACAAATGGGAGTTGCACGTTGAAAAAAGAGTGTATGATGTACTAATCTACAAATCTCCTTTTTCGTTTTCAATCATCAAATTTCCCTGGATGAAAAAACCACTGCATGTTAACTGGCCCTATTGATCAAAAAATAAAAACCATGCGAAAAAAAGAAACCACCCTACTGCAGGACAGTAGTTAAAAAAAAAGAAAATGTGCTTGAAAATTCAAGCAATGAATATAAATATCAAAATAATAAACAATAAAAATCAATTTTATGAATTCTTACAATGAAAATTTACACGCCAGTGTTGTAGCGTCCTTAACTACCCAGGAGCTGCAGGAAATGGCTACCAGATCAGATGCTAACGCATCCATGTTCAGCCTCTATTATGCTGAAGGGGCAACCATAACGGCCGGAGATAACTTAAATAAGGCCAAGGCCAACCAAAGTTTTACCGAAGAAGTGAAAGCGCAAGCGGTTGACAACAGCAACATTTGTAATAATTTGCTGGCATCGGCTACGCAGGCCAACCAGTATATACAAACTTCTACCAACAATGCTGCGGTATGCGCTGCCAATGTGCAGATAGCGGCCAATTCGGTGCTAAGGTTGGCAGGCGATATGGGAAGCATATACAGTATTATACATGCCGCTGATGCTGATACGGAATTGGACAACCTGGCAAAAAATGCGCTTAACTACATCAGCACAACCGCCTATGCTGCCGAAAAAGCTTCACAACTCGCTATGGAAGTTTCCATTAAAACCGCTGAAGTAACTTCTGCCATCGTGTTGAATAAGGCGCAAAATACAACCAGTGCAATGAATGGTGTACTGCAAATTGCAACAAATAATTTTAATACCGCTGTACAAACGGTTACAACAGCCAACGCTGCATTTGCGCAGGCAAATGCCAACGAAAAACTGGCAGAAGGGGACTATAAAGATAAAAGCATTGATTTTATTTCCACAAAATCGGCATATGGTGCTACCAACAAAAAATTAAACCAGGATTTAAAGGCACATGCCAAAAACCAAAACACCTTTACGTTTTCATTTGACTTGTTGACAAGTCCTTTTGCGCCAAATGAAACAGAACCTAACTATCCTGTTTCAAATTATTATGCTTTTGTTGTACCTGAAACTGAAAAAACAACTTTTTCAATTACCAATGCAGAAAATATTTTGCTGATGCAACCCAACAGGGTTATCCCGGTAACTTTTTTGAAGGAGGCTTCAACTGTAAGCCATATAACAATTCAGGGACTTACAACATACGACCTTACAACAAATAATGACGGAATCCAAACCGTAAAAATGGATGTAAATTATACCGAGGCCAATATTCTGGATGTAGACGGAAAAAAAATAGTAACAGGTACTAACTATGTAATATTTATCCTGGCCGTTTATTACCCCGATTACAAAAAGGCTGTAAACTGTTATGACGATTTTTTGACGGCTCCTTCATGGCCTTTTTGCATGACCAACAAGCTGGTGGCCGTAAATCCTGAAAACATTCAGGTTCCATTGGTGGAACTGACCGGTAAACATCAAAAACAAACCAAGCCGGATGAAAACAAGCATAAAGATGATTCATATGCTTTGTATTTCAATGTTGCTGAAAATCCAAATTTCGCTGAAAGTGTTGAATACCGTTGCATTTTCCTTCCTAAAAGTACATCACAAAACAGTGACCTGCTTAATTCAGCATCGTTCAAGGCGTTTGAAGAGGAAGTGGAAAGCCTTGAAAAAATTGCTGATGAGTTTGATCCTAAAATTGCAAAACTTCAATCCCAAATCATCCAGGCAACAGCTGACATGGCCATCATTTCACCTCCCGATGCGGACCAGAAACAGTCGGGGAAAACGGCAAAAAATTCAAAAAAACAGCCCGAAAAAAAGCAAACGCCAAAAGCAATGCCAACGACTGATATTGATAAATTACAAAAGGAATTGGATGTCTTAATAGGCCAAAAAAACGATGCTATTAACGCCATTAAAACCGGTTCAACCAGCAACATTGATTTTATATTTAATAAAACCATAGCCGAACAGGTTTTGGCGGGTAACTATACCGTAGCTAAACCCGCATTGCTGGCACCATCGTCACCTACTGGTTCAGCTAAAAATTCCGGAAAAAATACCGGTAGTGAAGATAATAATGGATATCCGGTAACGTATTGGACAGTTCCCGTTCAGGCTGCCACCACCGATAATTTCGGAAACCTTTTAATGGGTGGCGCTACTTACCTTCCGGTAATACTATCTGTTGCAGTAACCAGCGAGGAAAACATTCCCATGTTTACCAATGCCTGGTCAGGAAATGAGAACGCACCTGATTTTGTATATCAACAACAACCCGGTATTTAATTTATAACCTTTAAATCTAAAAAATATGTCATTACAAAGAATATCCACCCTTAGCCACACCGCGAAAAAATCAAACCGATATGGTGTAACTGAGAAAAAGAAAGCCGAACTGGATGCTTTAACGCTTGAAGTGTTGAATGCCCAGCAAGACGTTGCGCAATACCAGGCTATTGTTAATTCATTGACGCAAAAGTTAACCAATTTCCAGGCACTGCTGGCAACTGCCGATGCCAATCGTGCAAGTGCATTGGCCAATCACAACCTGGCCGACCAGTTGGCCCAAAATGCGCTTGATTTAGCCAATAATTCAGGCATTGCTTTTAATGAAATTGTAATTGCCGACCAAAAGGCAAAAAAGCTCGCAACGGACATTAAAAAAGTAATGGATGAGCTGATTTATTCAGCTGAAGTCATTAATAAGCTGGCCAATATTGTTGTACGCAAAAAGGCGCAAAACCCGCTTATTTCTGATGAATTGGTAAGTTTGGTGGGAACAGCAGGTAATGATGCCAATAATGCCGTGGCGCTTGCATTGGTTGCTTTGCAATCAGCCTTTGCGTCACAGGCAGCTAACATGGAATCGGAGGCGGCTACTGCGCTTGAATATTCTCAATCGCTTGCCTTGTATGAGCTCATGACCGGTAAAAGTCCTTTGATACAAACCCCGCTTTTAAAACCGGCCAAAACAAAATCAGCTTCAGTCACTCAATCGCAAAATGACACTGCCTGTTTGCAGGCCTTGTTCAAGCAAGCGTATGAAACGGCCAAAAACGTGTACCAGGAAACCTTGCTGGCAGTAAAGGAAACAACCACGCAACTTAACCACGCGCAAATTCAGTTAAACAAAGCGCAGGTTAATCTAACGTCTGTTCAATCGGGCTTAGCTGCCGGTAACGCAGCCGCGTTGGCGTCCTAATGAATGAAATACGTCCACCGTTACGCAACAAAATGCGTAACGGTGGATAAAAACTATACATATGGAATACATATACCGCAATTTTTACCGCAATTTTTATATGCGTACAGGCGGCTTTATGCCATCCCAGCCTTTGAACCAAACCGTTTTTCCTGGTGATTTTTTTCAAATCAAAAATGGAGAAATGATTATACTGGGTAATATATTCAGGGCTGGAATAATACATCCTGACGATGCAGTGTTCGAATACGGTGTCCGGTTAAATCCTTCGGCCTGGAATTTTTCTCACGGTGTTACCAAGCCTTACTCAGGCAGGGGAACGGGCAGAAACGCCATTGAAGGTCAATTCGAATTCAGTAAACAGATTATTGCTTTTGCAATGGAGGGCAGTTTCTTTTTTAAAAGCAACCGCCCTGAATCAGTTCGCATAGCCAACTGGAATGAACTGCAACAACAGCTTATTATAAAGCTCACACAAACTTTTTTTTCTTTCAGGGAATTGTACCTGGTTACTGAATGTGCTTCTGCATCAGATTGGACACTGGCTGTTGCAAGTTCTGAAAAGGGTGAACTGGAAATAGCTACAGACGAAGAAAATTTCGGCCTGGTTGATATTTTTGGCCATCAGAGTGCTCGAACCATTCAATCAAAAAACATTGAATATTACCACAGGGAAGTTAAACGAAATCCTTCCTTTTTTATAGCAAAGAAACTGGTTGTTCAGGATGAAAAGTTAAGCGATTTTATTACCGGGTTAATTCTGCAACGCCAGAGTCAAAATGAATGGGCTGCTGACTATTTTGATTATCCCTTTGAATTTGATAATATGTTCACGCCTACATTGTCAAAAAACGTGCAAATAAGTTCAGTTGATATGCTAAGAGCTAATGAACTGAATCCCAACACGGCATTGCTGTATTTTAAATGGGCCGATATAAGTCTGGATGATATAGAAAAGCTTTTTTTAACGTATGACAGTTGACCCAACTATAAATATAACCACGCTTTATAAAGAAATAAACTGGTTGGAGGAGGTGATTGACCAGGTTATTAAAACATACCTGTTGCAGGAAGGTCATGAACGAAGCTGGCTGGACATCCCGGTTCCTGAATTAACCGACAACAAATCGGTATACGCGCAAAAAATAAAAGAATGGGGCCTTAATGCATACGCGAGATTAGCTCTTGCTTTAACAATGGCTCCGCATATGAAACCTGAGGCATTGGATATTTTTTTTGGAAAGAACCAATTATACGATAGGGGATTCACTGAATTTGGCGGTGTGGCAGACAAAAATCATACGGGGTTTTTGCCGACCGGACGCACCCTTAGCTTTCTTCTTACATCAGTAACGCCCCAATTATATAATGAGGTAATAAAAATACTTGATCCTGCACAGGTACTGATGAAAGAGAAAATACTGGTCCTGGCAGAAACCGATGATTATATACCCTCACTGAACGGGATATTTTCACTTAGCAATTACTGGTTCCATTATTTTATAACAGGTAAGTTTCCGTTAATGGAACAAAGCCCGTCTTTTCCTGCTCAAAAAATCACAACCCCATTAAACTGGGAAGACGTTGTGTTGCATTACCAGGTTTCTGACCAGCTAAGCGATATAAGCACATGGCTTGAACATGGACATGTTTTGATGCAGGAATGGGGTTTGGCAAAAAAAATAAAACCCGGGTACAGGGCCTTGTTTTACGGCCCGCCAGGCACCGGAAAAACACTTACCGCTACATTACTGGGCAAATCAACCGGACGTGATGTATACAAAATTGACCTGTCAATGGTGGTTTCAAAATACATTGGCGAAACTGAAAAAAACCTGGGTAAAATATTTGATACAGCTGAGCACAAAAACTGGATTTTATTTTTTGATGAGGCTGATGCGTTGTTTGGAAAACGAACAGCTGCCAATTCCTCAAATGACCGGCATGCCAACCAGCAAACGGCCTATCTTTTACAACGCATTGAGGATTTTCCGGGAACGGTGATCCTGGCATCCAATTTAAAAGGTAATATGGATGAAGCGTTTACAAGGCGCTTTCAGTCCATTATTTATTTCGGAATGCCTGATGTGGAAGAACGCTTCAAGCTTTGGAAAAACGCATTCGAAAACAACTTCAG
>Ga0196964_10000848_pt1 | contig 16682 bp, 12 predicted proteins | sample S1_10metaG_FD_148615 | JGI IMG/M metagenome (GOLD analysis project Ga0196964, IMG submission 148615) | Soil microbial communities from Anza Borrego desert, Southern California, United States - S1_10 | ecosystem: Environmental > Terrestrial > Soil > Desert | place: USA: California | collected...
TCGACGAGAAGGGCGTCCGCTACGAGATCCACGAGTTCCCGGGGTCCGAGGAGTCCAGGGGCGTTCCCGGCCACAACCTGGTCATCACCCTGGGCGACGGCCCCAAGGACATCGTGCTGGGGGCCCACTACGACGCCGAGGCGCTGGACAGCGGCCAGCTGGTCGAGGGGGTGGTCGACAACGCCGCTTCCGTCGTCGCCCTGGTCCGCGCGGCCGAGAGCCTGGCCGGCCGCGACAACCAACACCGCATCCGCATCGTCTTCTTCGACCAGGAGGAGCTGGGCCTGCTCGGCTCCGAGGCCTGGTTGAAATCCCAGGACCGCTCGCGCATCGCCGCCGCCGTCAACTTCGACGTGGTCGGCTACGGCGACACGGTAATCTACGGCGGGCTCAAGAGCGACACCGCCGGCGTGGTCCGCGAGGCGGTGCAGACCGTCTGCGCCCGCAAGGCGATCGACTGCATCCGCTTCCAGTCCTATCCGCCCAGCGACGACCGCAGTTTCGCGGCCGCCGGGGTGCCGGTGGTCTCCATCGGCCTGCAGCCCGCCGCCGACGCCCACCAGATGTGGCTGCTGATGCACAAGGGGCCCCAGTCCGGCCTGGCCCAGGGCGTGACGCCGCGCGTCTTCAGCCTCATCCACACCCCGGCCGACAACATGGGCGCGCTCGAACCGAGTGCGGTCGTGCTGGCCTGGGAGATGGCGGTCGACGTGGTCATCGAGCTGGACGAGAAGCTTGCGCCGCGTTGACTTCGCCCTTGTCCGGGCGCAAACCCGGGTTCATCCAGTCCCCGTCGCCCCGCGACGGGGGCCTTTCTCTTTTGGAGGTTCGACGTGCCCGGCCATCTGATGGGTGTCTACAACCGCGCTCCCCTTGCGTTCGAACGGGGTGAAGGCGCCCGCCTCTACGGGACCGACGGCGAGACCTACCTGGATTGCGTGGCCGGCATCGCCACCACGGCGCTTGGCCACTGCCACCCGAAGCTGGTCGAGGCGGTGAAGATCCAGGCCGAGAAGCTCTGGCACGTCTCCAACATCTTCCAGATCCCCGGCCAGGAAGAGCTGGCCAGGCGCCTGACCGACGCCTCCTTCGCCGACGTGGTGTTCTTCACCAACTCCGGCACCGAGGCCATCGAGTGCGCGCTGAAGACCTGCCGCAAGTTCCACTCGACCAACGGCGATCCGGACAGGATCGACATCATCGGCTTCGACGGCTCCTTCCACGGCCGCACCTACGCGGCCGTCAACGCCGCCGGCAATCCCAGCTACACCGACGGCTTCGGCCCCAAGCTGCCGGGCTACATCCAGCTGAAGTTCGGGGACATGGAGGCGCTGAAGGCGGCCATGGGCCCGACCACCGCCGGCATCATCATCGAGCCGGTGCAGGGCGAGGGCGGGGCGCGGGCGGCCCGGGACGAGGACCTGCGCGAGATGCGCCGCCTGTGCGACGAGCACGGCGCCCTCCTCATCTTCGACGAGGTGCAGTCCGGCATGGGCCGCACCGGCAAGCTCTGGGCCCACGAATGGGCCGAGGTCACGCCCGACATCATGGCCATCGCCAAGGCGCTGGGCGGCGGCTTCCCGATCGGCGCCTGCCTGGCGACCTCGAATGCGGCCAAGGGCATGATCGTCGGCGCCCACGGCTCGACCTTCGGCGGCAACCCGCTGGCCATGGCCGTCGGCATCGCCGCTTTCGACGAGATCGCCAAGCCCTCGACCCTGGCCAACGTCAACGAGGTCGCCGGCTACCTGACCCAGCAGCTGCACGGCCTGAAGGACCGCTACCCCGACATCATCGTCGACATCCGCGGCCGCGGCCTGCTCATCGGCATCAAGCTCAGCCCCAACAACCGCGAGTTCATGGCCCTGGCGCGGGACCACAACCTGCTGGTGGCCGGCGGCGGCGACAACTGCGTGCGCCTGCTGCCGTCGCTGCTGCTGACCCTCGAAGAGGCGCGCGAGGCGATCGGCAAGTTCGAGCAGACCTGCGAGACCGTGCGGGCGAAGGCGGCGGCGTGAGCGCGCCGCGCCACTTCCTCGATCTCTGGAAACTCTCGGGCGACGAACTCCGGGCCATCCTCGAGGACGCGAAAGCGCGCAAGAAGGCCCGCGCCGGCTGGCCCAAGGGCCGCGTCGACGGCGACGAACCCCTGCGCGACCGGGTGCTGGCCATGGTGTTCGAGAAGAACTCCACCCGCACCCGCTTCTCCTTCGACGCCGCCATCCGCCAGCTCGGCGGCCAGGCCATCATCGTCTCGGCGTCTGACATGCAGCTCGGCCGCGGCGAGACCATCGAGGACACCGCGCGGGTGCTTTCGCGCATGGTCGACGCGGTGATGATCCGGGCCAACCGGCACGAGGACGTGGAGCGCTTCGCCCAGGCGGCGAGCGTGCCGGTGATCAACGGCCTCACGGACAAGAGCCACCCCTGCCAGATCCTGGCCGACCTCATGACCTTCGAGGAGCGCCGGGGCGATGTCGCGGGCCGGACCCTGGCCTGGGTCGGCGACGGCAACAACGTCTGCGCCAGCTTCATCCACGCCGCGCCCAAGCTGGGCTATCGCCTGCGCATCGCCTGCCCGCCGCAGTACCACCCCGACCTCTACGACCTGGCCCGCGCCCAGCAGGCCGGCGGCGACGTGGAGCTGCTGGACGACCCGCGCGCCGCGGTCGAGGGCGCCGACGCCGTGGTCACCGACACCTGGGTCAGCATGGGCGACGTCGACCACGAGGCCCGCGTCGACGCCTTCGAGAGCTTCGCCGTCGACGCCGCGCTGATGCAGCGGGCCGCCCCGGACGCCCTGTTCCTGCACTGCCTGCCCGCGCACCGCGGAGAGGAGGTGACCGACGAGGTGCTGGACGGACCGCAGTCGGCGGTCTGGGACGAGGCCGAAAACCGCATCCACGCCCAGAAGGCCGTGCTCAACTGGTGCTTCCGGGCGTAGGGGCTTACACTGCCCCGAGGAAGGCCTTGACCGCCGCCCAGGCTTGGTCGCGGGCGATGCGCGTGCCCTCCTCCGTGCCCCCGAATTCGATGGTGAAGGCGCCCTGGCTGAACCGGGTCATGCCCGGGCCCGGCCCCATCAGCAGGTGGCTGGCGTTGTCGAAGGTCAGGCTGCGCACGCGGCGGTCGATGCGCGGCCGCCGATCCAGGCGCTCCGCCACCCGCTGCGCCATCATCGCCGAGGGCCAGATTCCGTCGGAGGTGGTCGAGACCAGCAGCACGTCGCCGCGGATGCGCTCGACCGGGATCGCCGCGGCTTCGACCGTCGCGGGCGGGCCGGCGAGGGCGTCGAGGAAGCCCTGGGTCATCGGCCGGTTCGGTTGGTACTGGTCGCGCAGGTAGGGGAGCGTCTTCCCCTTCAGGGTCCAGGCGCCCTTGCCCGAGGGTCCGACCGCGCCCCAGCGGACGTGGCTGGGGACGTAGGCGATAACGCCGCCGACGTCGCGCCGCAGCGCCGCGAGCTGCAGCACCAGCTCGCCGCCGCGGCTCTCGCCCATGAGCACGACCTTGCGCGGGTTCGCCTCCGGACGCGCCTTCAGCCAGTCGATGGCCCTGAAGAAGTACTCGAGCGGGATCTCCTCGAGCGCCGCCGGCAGGTGGGCGGGCGCGTTCGGCGTGAAGCCCCTGAAATAGGCGAGCGTCAGCACCGGATAGCCGGCCCTGGCCAGGTCGAGGGCGTAGGCGTCCGACGGGAAGCCGCCGTTCGAGCCGCCCAGCATCAGCACCGCCGGCCGGCGGCGCGCGCCCGGCGGTGCGAAGTAACGGCCGGCCAACCCGTTCTCCGTCACCTCGACGCGCACGGGATCGGCCGCGAGGGCGGGTCGCGCGGTCAGGCCGAGCGCGCCGGCGGCGAGCAGGAAGTCACGACGGCGCATGGCCTATCCTCCGAAGGAACAGCCACGCTAGCACGCTACTTTGTTTTGTAAAGTGAACTTGCTATTGCAGGAAAGAGACGTTCTGCCGCTCGCCGAGGTCGGGCGTCCGCCGGGTCATGTTCGCCTTGGCCACCTCGATCATGAACATCAGCGCCCCCTTGTCGCTCAACCATACGCGCGCGTCCGTCAGCTCGAAGCACAGCAAGGTGAGGTGCGGGTCGTCCTTGCCCTCGGGGTACCAGGCCGCGACCACCGGGTTCCAGTACTCGTCGATGCGCTCGCGGTCGTGGCGGATCGCGATCTCGCCGGCGATGCTGGCGTAGACCTTCGCGTCCTTGGTCACCACCGTGTACACGGCCTCGCGGGCGCCGGACGCCAGGTCCCGCGCCAGGTCGGTGTCGTCGCGGGTGAAGAACCACAGGCGCTTGGCCTCGGGCTCTTCGAAGCCGGTCATCGGCTGCAGGTGCCGCTGGGCCCCCACGCTGGTCAGGCCGAGCATGCCGGTGCGGGTGTCCTTGAGCGCCTGCCAGAGCTTGTCCTCGGCTTCGGCGGGGGTGGTGGGATGGTCGGCCATGGTGGTGCGGTCCTCGGGATGCGGACCGACTGAACCGCGACCCTGCGACGCGGGTTCCAAAACCCGGCTTCGCCGCAACCCTTAACGCGCGATTAACCCTGTTGCGGCGAACTGCCGTAAGGGGTTGCGAATCTTCCACAGAAGAAAGCACACCCCCAACATCTTGGGGTTAACCTGTCGTTTACACCCTAGGTATGGGCGTTTAGCGTACCAGCGTCGGCTGGGAGAGGATTCGCATGAGTGCGGGGGCGCCCTGGAGCGTCAAGGGGATCGACCCCAAGACGCGCGAGATCGCCAAGGACCTCGCCCGTCGCTCCGGCATGACGCTGGGCGAGTGGCTGAATCACATGATCACCTCGGGCGAGGCCGAGGACGAGACGGTGACCCCGCTGGGTCGTCGGCCTGCGGACTATCGCGGCCCGGACCGCCGCACGCGGTCGCGTCGCCTTGAGGACGCCTACCACGACGACGACCCCGACGACCTGGTCAAGGTGGCCCGCGCGCTGGAGGCCCTGTCCGAGCGCATCGAGACCGCCGAGCGCCGCTCGACGCTGGCGGTCAGCGGCATCGACCAGGCGGTCGCCGGCCTGCTCACCCGGCTGGAGACCACCGAGAAGGAGCAGTCGCTGCAGGCCCGGCGGCTCGAGGACTTCGCCGAGGACCGGCGCGAGGACCTGGACCGCCTGCGGCGCATGGAGCGCGAGGTCTCCGGACCGCGCTCGGTCGAGGCCCTGCGCGCCCTCGAGGGCGCGCTCGGCAAGGTCGCCGCCCAGATCCTCGAGACCGAGACCCGCACCCGCGCCCAGCTGTCGGAAGTGCAGGGCGGGCTGGCCGCCGCCGAGCGGCGCCTGGACAAGGCGGAGAGCCAGCCCGCCGCCGCCCAGGTGGTCGACCTCGTGGTGTCGAAGGTGGCCGAGCGCCTGGAGCGGGCCGAGGCCCAGACCTCCGGGGCCATGCGCCAGCTCGAGACCTCCTTCGCCCACCTCGACGAGCGTCTGCGCGCCACCGAGACGCGCCTCGACGCCGACCGTCTCGACAAGCTGGCCTCGGACCTGTCGCAGAAGGTCGCCGACGCGCGCATCGAGCTGATCCAGCGTTTCGACGCCGTCAGCGGCAACCGCTTCGACAAGGTCGAGCGCGCGCTCGCCGACCTGTCGGGCCACGTGCAGGCCGCGGAGAACCGCTCGGCCCAGGCGATCGAGAAGATGGGTCAGGAGGTGCTGCGCATCGCCCAGAACCTGAACGGGCGGATGGGGGAGGTCGAACGGACCGGCGCGGCCACGGCGGAGAAGCTCGGCGGGGACATGGCGAGATTTGCCGAGGCTATGGAGTCGCGGCTGCGCAAGGCGGACGACACCCACGCCCAGATGCTGGAGCGGCTGGGCGCGGAGATCGCCCGCATCTCCGAGAAGATGGGCGAGCGCATCATCCAGTCGGAACGGCGCTCGGCCCTCACCGCCGAGGATTTCGGCGAGCGCGTCGGGCGCATGGCCGACAAGCTGGAAGCCCGCTACGAGCGCGCCTCGAACGAACTGGCCGAGCGCATCCGCCAGAGCGAGGAGCGCACCGCCCGCTTGCTGGAGGAGGCCCGCGCCACCCTCGACCGCCTGCACGGCGCGCGCGCCCGCGCCGACGAGCCGGAGCCGGTGCTGGCCCCCGAGCTGCCCACCGCCCCGCAGGCTCCGGCGAGCTCGGCCTTCCCCGACAGCTTCGGCCAGGCCGAGCCCGGCTTCCCCAGCTACGACCCGGTCGAGCCAACGTTCCCGGGGGCGGCCCCCACCTTCCCGCACGCCGAACCGGTCTATCCGGACCTGGCCCCGGCGGAGACGCAGCAGCCCGCGGGGTTCCCGCAATACGGAGGCTTCGACCCGGCCGCGGCCAGCTTCGAGCCGCCGCCGACCCCGCCGCCGTCGCCCTTCGACGTGGCCGAGGACCCGGCTGCGGCCACCTTCGACGAATTCGACGCCGACACCGAATTCGTCTCGCCCGACCAGATGAAGGCCGGCAACTTCGCCGCCGCCGCCACCCGCCCGGCGGTCTCCACCAAGGAGGCCATAGAGGCGGCCCGCGCGGCGGCCCGCCTGGGCGCCCGCAACGCCGGCCCCGAGGCTTCGGGCCAGGGCTTCGCGCTGGCCGGCCTGAAGACCGGCGCCAAGCAGCGTCTGGCCGAGCGGCTGGCCAAGGAGAAGAAGCGGGACACCTCGACCATCCGCAAGGCGCTGCTCGCCTCGGCCATCGCCGCCACCGCCGCGACCATGGTGGCCGGCTACCAGATCCTCTGGTCCGAGCCCGAAGGCGGCTACCGCAAGGGCGAGGGCCCCGGCGAGCTGAAGATCGAGGACGCCCCGACCCTGGCCGCCGTCGCCGTGGCCCCGGAAAACGCCGTGGCCCTGCCGGCCAGCGAGGCCGAAACCGCCTACCAGGCGGCGGTGAAGAAGCTGGAGGCCAACACCTCCGACGCGGTGCGCGCCCTGACCGACGCCGCCAACCTCGGCTCGGCGACGGCCCAGCTGCACCTCGCCCAGCTCTACGAGAACGGCGAGCGCGGCCTGGCCCAGGATCCCAAGGAGATGCGCCGCTGGACCGAACGCGCGGCGCTCGGCGGCGAGCCCCGCGCCATGCACAACCTCGGCCTCTACTTCTTCGAGGGCGTCGGCGGGCCGAAGGACGGGACCCAGGCCATCCACTGGTTCAAGAAGGCCGCCGAGGGCGGGCTGGTGGAGAGCCAGTTCAACCTGGCCCGGCTCTACGAGGTCGGCGACGGCGTCGCCCGCGATCCGGCCAAGGCCTACGAGTGGTACCTGATCGCCGCCGCCTCCGGCGACGAGGAGGCCCGCGCCGCGTCGGAGACCCTGCGGCCGTCGCTCACCCCGGCGCAGCGCCGCGCGGCCGAGCGCGCCGCCGTCCGCTTCCAGGCAGCCCAGGCTGTGGCCGCCCAGTCCAACGGACAGGCCGCGCCCGCCGCACGTTGACGCCCCGGGCGCCTGTCTTGCAAAGGCTGGGGCAGACCGTCCCCACGCGGGCCTGAACCCTTGGACCTCTACCTGCCCATCGCCGAAGTCTCGGTGAACGCCCCGCTTCTCGTGGCGCTCGGCTGCCTCGTGGGCTTCATGTCGGGGATGTTCGGCATCGGCGGCGGTTTCCTGATGGCCCCGGTCCTGGTGTTCATGGGCGTGCCGCCGGCCGTCGCCGTGGCCAGCCAGGCCAACCACGTGGTCGCCTCCTCCGCCTCCAGCGTCATCGCCTACAGCCGCATGGGCTCCGTCGACTGGCGCATGGGCGGGGTGATGGCCGCCGGCGGGGTGCTGGGGGCCGTCTTCGGGGTCGAGGTGTTCCGGGTGCTGCGCCTGCTCGGCCAGGCGGACCTGGTGGTGGCGCTTTCGTACTTCCTGTTCCTGGGGGTGATCGGGGCCCTGATGCTGGTCGAGAGCCTGCAGGCGGTGGTGCGCCGCCGCCGCGGCGAGGCGGCCAAGCGGCGGCGCGTGCGCCATCCCCGGTGGCTCTACGCCTGGCCCCTGCGCCTGCGCTTCCCGCGCTCGCGGCTCTACATATCGGTCATCCCGCCGTTCGCGCTGGGCGCCTTCGCCGGCGTGCTGTCGGCCATCATGGGGGTGGGCGGCGGCTTCATCCTGGTCCCGGCCATGATCTACATGCTGCGCATGCGCGCCAGCGTGGTGGTGGGCACCAGCCTGTTCCAGATCATCGTCACCACCGGCGTGACCACTATCCTGCAGGCCGGCCGCAACCAGACCGTCGACATCCTGCTCTCCGGGCTGCTGCTGTTCGGCGGCGTGCTGGGGGCCCAGCTCGGCGCGCGGGCCTCGACCCGGTTCAGGCCCGACAGCCTGCGAGCGATCATGGCCCTGATCGTCCTGCTGGTCGGCCTGCAGATGGGGCTGGGCCTGTTCGTGCCGCCGGCCGATCCGTTCGCCTTCGCCCCGGGGCCGCCGCGATGACCCTGCTGGCCCTTCCGCCCCCCGACACCGCGGCCGTCTCCGCCGCCCTGACCGAGACCCGCGTCGAGGTCACCTCGGGGTTCCGCGGCGCGCGCATCGTCCTCTACGGCGCCGTCTTCAACCCGTCGCGGCGGCCCAGCGACGTGGTCGTGGTCGTGCGCGGGCCCGAGCGGCCGATCCGCCTGGTGCGCAAGGTGCGCGTGGCCGGCGTCTGGCTGAACAGCCGCCCGGTGGTGTTCGAGGGCGCGCCGGGCTTCTACATGGCCGCCTCCAGCCGGCCGCTGTCCCAGATCGCGGGCTTCGGGGTGCTCAGGCGCTCGGCCATCGGCGTCGACCACCTGCGCATCGAGGCCCCCCAGGAGCAGCGCACCATCACCAGCTACGGCGTGCGCGACGTGGTCGTCAGCCGCCTGGGGGCCGACTACCTCGACTGGCGCCGCGCGGTGATCCGCCTGATGGAGGGCAACGACCTCTACCGGGTCGATCCGCAGGGCGTGCGCTACGTCGACCGGGGCCTGTTCCGCGCCGAGGTCGACCTGCCGACCGAAGCGCCGATCGGCCGCTACGAGACCGAGGTGTGGCTGTTCCAGGACGGCAAGCCGGTCGCCGCCCGCTTCCGCCCGCTGACGGTCGAGAAGGTCGGCATCGAGCGGACCCTCTACGAATTCGCCCACGGGCTGCCGTGGCTGTACGGTTTCGCCTGCGTCCTGCTGGCGCTCGCGTCCGGCTGGGTCGCCTCGGTGCTGTTCCGGAGAAGCTGATGAGCCGTCCGTCCGTCCCCGTCGCCGCAGGCCTGCCGGGCGTGCTGGGCCTGATCCCGTTCTTCGGCGCCGCCGGCGTCTACGTCTGGGGCAGGCCCGAGCTGGCCGGTCCCGCGCTGCTGACCCTGCTGACCTATTCGGCCGCCACCCTGTCGTTCCTCGGCGGCCTGCGCTGGGGCCACGAGATGGCGCGCGAAAGCCCGCGCATCGGCGTCATGATGGCCGCCTGCGTCCCGCCGCTGGTCGCCTGGCTGCTGCTGGCCCTGCCGTTCTTCGAGCCGGCCTGGCAGATCGGCGGCTTCATCGCCGCCCTGCTGCTGCAGTGGCTGTGGGACGCGGTCAGCTCGGACCTGCCCCGCTGGTGGTCGCGGCTGCGGACCATCCTCACCCTCGGCGCCGGCCTCGCGCTCGGCGTCGCCCTGGAACAGGCGCTGAGCCTCTAGATCAGCGCTCGCCAGTCCAGCGCGTGCACGCGGTTGCGGCCGAGCGCGCAGGGGACCGGGGGCCGGCCGAACAGGCCGGCGAAGGCCCGGTCGCGCACGTCCAGCCCGCCGGTGAAGGCGCCGAAGGCCGGCATCACCAGCCGCTCGCCGTCGGTGGCGAAGCAGCGCGAACGCACGGTCCGCCCGAAGGCCGAGACCCGCGCGCAGGGGTGCAGGTGGCCGGCGACCTCGCCGGGCTTGCGGCCGGGCAGGGGCTCGTGGGTCAGGACCAGGCTCTCGATCCCCACCGCATGGGCGATCTCGCCGGGCAGGGCGCGGGGCCCGTCCTCGTCGTGGTTGCCGACGATCCAGACGAAGGTGCGGCCGGACGCCATGGCCTCGATGCGCCGGGCCGCGCCGGGATCCATGCGCGCCTCCGCCTCGCCGTCGTGGAAGCTGTCGCCGAGCAGGACGATGGTCGCCGGGTCCAGGCGCGCGACCTCGTCCTCCAGCCGCATCAGGGTCTCGTGGGTGTCGTAGGGCGGCAACATCTGGCCGCGCCGCGCATAGGACGAGCCCTTCTCGAAGTGCAGGTCCGCCGCGCAGAGGGTCTGGGACGACGGCAGCCACAGGGCCCCGGACGGCCTCAGGATGGCGCGCGTCCCGTTGAGCCGCGTCTTCAGCCCCCCGCACTCGGCGCGCGAGAAGGCCGGCCCTCCGGGCGGGCGCTCGACGGCGGCTAGGGTCACGCGGCGTCCTCCAGGTCCATGGCCTCGGCGATCAGCTCCTGGGCGTTCTCTTCCAGTATGTCCTCCATCGAGGCGCCGAACACCGGCTCGCGCCCGATCTCCAGCATCACCGGCACGGCGAAGGGGGACACCTTGGAAAGCGCCACGGGGGTGATGCGTCCCTTGATCCGCTGCAGAAGCCTCGCCAGCCGCGCCACGTCCAGCTGCCCCGTCGCCGCATCCGCGCGCGTGCAGCGCAGCAGCAGGTGGTCGGGCTGGTGCTTGCGCAGCACGTCGTAGATCAGGTCAGTGGAAAAGGTCACCTGGCGGCGCGACTTCTCCTCGCCCGGGAAGCGGCGCTCGATCAGGCCGGAAAGCACGGCCACCTGACGGAAGCCCCGCTTCAGCATCACGCTCTCGTCCAGCCACGCTTCCAGGTCGTCGCCCAGCATGTCCTCCTGGAAGAGCTGGTCGAAGTCGAGGTCGCCCAGCGGCCGCGTGGCCCAGATGGCCAGGGCGTAGTCGTTGCAGGTGAACCCCAGCGGCCGCTTGTTGGCCCGCTCCAGCCTGCGCGCCAGCAGCTGGCACAGGGTGCCGTGGCTGATGCGCCCGTCGAAGGGGTAGCAGACCAGGTAGTGGCGCGAGCCCCTGCGGAAGGTCTCGACCAGCATCTGGTCCTCGGTCGGTATCAGCGAACGCTGCTTCTGGATGCGCAGCCAGTCCTGCATGTCGTCCGGCAGCCTCGACCAGCCGTCCTCGTCGGCGATCAGGCGCCGCACGCGGCGGGCCAGGTAGGTGGACAGGGCGAACTTCGAGCCGCCCCAGCTGGGCACGCGCGGATCCGGGTCCGGCGACGGCAGCACGAAGGCGTCCATGCCGCTGACCTCCTGCAGCCGCCACACCTGGCCCGCGAAGCGGAAGGTGTCGCCGGGCGTCAGCTGCTCGATGAAGCTCTCCTCCATCTCCCCCACCTTGCGGCCGCCGCGCAGGCCCGAACCGACCCGGATGCTGAGCATCGGGATCTCGACGATGGCCCCGACGTTCAGGCGGTGGCGCTGGGCGACCATGCCGTTGCGGACGCGCCACCGGCCGTCTTGTCCCTTCACGATGCGACGGAATCGGTCGTAGGCGCGCAGCGCGTAGCCGCCGGTGGAGACGAAATCGACCACCCGGTCGAAGTCCTCGCGCGGCAGGTCGCGGTAGGGGGCGCAGGACCGGACCTCGGCGTAGAGGGCCTCTTCCTCGAACGCCTCGCCGCAGGCCACGCCCATGACGTGCTGGGCCAGGATGTCCTGGGCGCCCGTCCGCTCGGGATCGCCGTCGAGGTCGTTGTCGGCGACCGCGCCCTGCGCTGCGCGGCACTCCAGCACCTCGAACCGGTGCGCGGGCACCAGCAGGGCGCGGGACGGCTCGTCGAGCCGGTGGTTGGCGCGGCCGATGCGCTGGATCAGCCGCGCCGAGCCCTTGGGGGCGGCCAGCTGCACGACCATGTCGACGGCCCCCCAGTCGATGCCGAGGTCGAGCGTCGAGGTGCAGACGACCGCGCGCAGCTCGCCCCGCGCCATGGCCGCCTCCACCTTGCGCCGCTGCTCCGCCGCCAGCGAGCCGTGGTGCAGCGCGATGGCCAGGCCCTCGTCGTTCATCTCCCACAACTGCTGGAAGGCCATCTCGGCCTGGAAGCGCGTGTTGACGAAGATCAGGGTGGTCCGGTTGGCCTTGATCACCTCGTAGACCTCGGCGGTGGCGTGGGCCGCGGTCCAGCCCGACCAGGGCACGTCGCCCTTGGAGTAGAGCACCTCCACCACCGGCGCCGCGCCCGGGTCGCCCATGACCAGGGCTGCAAGGTTCTCCAGCACCTCGCCGTCCTCGCTGACGTTGGGGAAGGGCTGGGGCGCGAGCCAGCGGCGGATCATGTCCGGGTCGTTGACCGTGGCCGACAGGCCGATGCGGCGCATGCCCGGCGCGAAGCTCTGCAGCCGGCCGAGGCCGAGGTTGAGCAGGTCGCCGCGCTTGGAGCCGTGGATGGCGTGGATCTCGTCGAGGATCACGCACTTGAGGTCGGCGAAGTAGGACCGCGAGCCCTCCCAGGCGCAGAACAGGGCCAGCTGCTCGGGCGTGGTCAGGAGCATGTCGGGCGGCCTGACCCGCTGTCGCTGGCGCTTGGCCACCGAAGTGTCGCCGGTGCGGCTCTCGACCGTGATCGGCAGTCCCATCTCGCGCACGGGCGCCAGCAGGTTGCGCTCGACGTCGATAGCCAGCGCTTTCAGCGGCGAGATGTAGAGGGTGTGCGGTCCCGCGTTCTCCGGGCGCGGGTCGGCTGTCAGGTCGGTCAGGCTCCACAGGAAGCCGGCCAGCGTCTTGCCGCCTCCGGTCGGCGCGATCAGCAGGGCGTGTTCGCCGCGACCGACCGTCTCGACCATCTCCAGCTGATGGCGCCGCGGAGCCCAGCCGCGCGAGGCGAACCACGCGTCGAAGGCGGGCGGCAGGGGCGAGGCTCTGGCGGGAACGGTCACCGCGGCCCTATAGCATGTTCCCTTTCCGTTTCACTCTCCCCGACCCACGGACCGCCGGCCGCGAGGGTTGTTCCAGCTCGACGGCTCTGCTCCTATGGCGCCGCTCTGACGGGGGACTTCGTGAAAACAATCGGATTTCGCCGCTGGCTGCTGGTCGCGCTGGCGCTCGTGGTGGTCGCGCCGCTGGCGGTTGCGCCGCGGCCCGTCGTCGCCCAGGAGGGACCGGGCATGCCGTCGTTCAGCTCCGACGCGGAGCTGCGCCGGTTCCTGAAGGTCTCCGACGACTACGAGAGCGGGATCGTTCCGCCGCCCCCACCGCCTCCGCCGCCACCGCCGGCCGCGCCGCCGCCGCCCAGTCCCGGCGCGCCGGCGCCTGCGCCGGCCGCCCCGGGCGCCAAGCCGGACAATCCCTCCATCACCTCCACCCAGGTGGTCGGCGTCGACGAGGGCGGCATCGTCAAGGTCGCCGGGGACTACCTCGTCATCCTTCGCCGCGGCCGGCTGTTCAGCGTCTCCACCGCCGACGGCGGCCTGCGGGCGGTCGATCACATCGACGCCTACGCGCCGGGCCTCAACCCGCGCTGGGACTGGTACGACGAGATGCTGATCAAGGGCGACCTGATCGTCGTCGTCGGCTTCAGCTACGACCGCGGCGGCACGGAGGTGAACCGCTTCCGCATCGCCGCCGATGGCAAGCTCAGCTTCGTCGACGCCCACCACATCCGCTCCGACGACTACTTCTCCAGCCGCAACTACGCCTCGCGCCTGATCGGCGATCAGCTGATCGTCTATTCGCCGCTCGACCTAGTTTACGACGACGAGCAGGACCCGCTCGACGCGTTGCCCGGCATGCGGCGCTGGACCGGCGACGAGAAGGCGCCGTGGGTGCGCACCGCCGGCGCCCGCCAGGTCTACATTCCTGAGCCGCTGAAGCGCGCCCGCGGCTTCGGCGTCGAGACCCTGCACACGGTGACCCGCTGCGATCTCGCCGCGCCGGAGGTGACCTGCGCCTCGACCGTGGTGATGGGCCCCCGGGGCCGGACCTTCTTCGTCTCGCGCAACGCCATCTACATCTGGGTGACCCCGGCCTGGTCGACCCGCGACTGGGACGCGCGCGAGGCCTACCTCTACCGCATCCCGTTCGACCGCACCCGGCCTGCGGCGGTGCGGGTGCGCGGCGGTCCGGTCGACCAGTTCTCCTTCAACGCCAACGAGCGGCTCGGCCGCCTCGAGGTGCTGGTGACCAGCCGCAGCGGCGGCGACGCCATGTGGGCGCCAGAGTTCGCCCACGGCAGGCCGGCGCTGCTGACGCTGCCGACCTCGCGCTTCGGCGACGGCTCGCGCGAGGCGCCGAAGTCCGACTACCGGATGCTGCCGGGCGGCGGCGATGACGTGAACGTCTCGCACAACCGCTTCGTCGGCGACCACCTGCTCTACAGCCTCTATGGCGTCTCGCGCGGCGAGCCGGAGCACAAGGCCGTGGCCGTGCCCGTCGACGGCGCCGACCCGGTGGTGTTCGACCTCCCCTGGCGGGTGACGCGCATCGAGCAGGTCGGCCGCGACGCGCTCGTCGTCGGCGGGACCGAGGAGGCGGTGTTCCAGACCATCGACCTCGCCCCGGGCCGGGTCCCGGGCTTCGGCGACCGCTTCGTGCAGCCGAACTCGCGCGAGGCCGAGAGCCGCAGCCAGGCCTTCTTCTACCGCGCCGATTCCGCCGACGGGCAGACCGGGATCATGGGCCTGCCGGTGCTCAGGCTGGGCGGAACCCAGTGGCTCGCGGACATGCTGTTTCTGCGCCGCACCGACGCGAAGCTCTCGGATTTCGGCCTGCTGCGCGCGAGCGCCCCGTCCACGCGCGAAGACGGCTGCGTCGCCTCCTGCGTCGACTGGTACGGCAACGCCCGGCCGATCTTCATGCGCGGCCGCGTCTTCGCCCTGCTCGGCTACGAACTGGTCGAGGGCGACGCCTCGGGCGAGCGCATCCGCGAGCTGCGGCGGGTGAGCTTCGCGCCGGAGGCGGAGCGCTAGGCGCTCGCGAGCCGCAGCGTGACCGGTGAAGCTTGGCCTTGTTCGCGCCGGCGCAAACGGTCTACCAAGCCGGGTGGGGTCGGAGGGCGCCATGACGGCGAAGCTCACGCTTGTGCAGAAGGCCGTGGTGCTGGCCGCCGCGGCCGCGGTTTTCCTGGTCAACGGAAGGCCGTCGGAGATGCTGCGTGAGGCGGTTCTGACCTATTTCGGGAAGCCGGCCTACGAGGGTGTGTGGATCCTCATTCCCCACCTGTTCCTCTACTCGACCCTGACCGCGGCCGTCGCCCTGGTGGCCTGGCTGGTGTTCTCCCGCATGGGCTGGATCGCCCGGCCGTGGTTCGCCGGCCTGAACCTGAGGACCGCCGCCGCCGCCGTGGTGGTCGGCCTCGCGCTGGCCGCCGTGTCGCTGGGCTACCTGAAATTCGCCATGCCGCAGGCGGTGCACGGGTTCGAGTTCGACCCCTGGGTGGCCTTCGCGACCTGTTCTCCAATTCGTTCGAGGAGATCATCTTCCGCGGCTTCCTGCTGGCGGCGCTTGCGGCCATTTTCGGCTTCTGGCCGGGCGCGATCCTCTCCAGCATCGCCTTCGCGGCGGTCCATGCGCAGTACCCGCTCGAGCTGCAGGTCATCGTCGGCGCGGGCGGCCTGGCCTGGTGCTGGCTGGTGAGCATCTCGAAGAGCCTCTGGGCGCCGATCGTGTCCCACACGCTCCTGGACCTGGCGGTCGATCCGTTCGTCTGACGCTGGCCGCAAGCGCGACCGTTGTTCCCGTTCCGTTTCGCCAGGGTTCGCGCTATGCCTGAGGGGTGACTCCCTTCGACCCCCAGGGCGGCGAGACGCCCGTGGAGACGCCGCCAGCCGCCGCGCGGCCGCTGCCGGCGGCGCTCGCCTGCCCGCCCGGGGCGGGGGCGACGGCGGACGAGGGCGGGGCGCGGATGTTGCCGCGGGCCGAGGCCGAGCGACTGTTCGGGGAGGGGCCCGCGATCGTCGCCCACGCCTCGCTCACGGCCCGGCGGCTGGGGCTGGCGCCGCCGCCGCGGGCGGCGCACCTGCTGGATGCGCTCGAACTGTTCGCCTTCGTGCGCCCGGCGCGGTTCTGCGCCCCCTCGGCGGTCGGCCTGGCCCTGGCCATGGGCCTGCCCGAGCCGAGGGGCGCAGAGGCGCAGGCGAGGGCGCTGCGGGAGGTCTGCCGCGCCCTGCTCGAGGAGCTGGCGGCCGATCCCCTCCCCAACCGCGAGGAGGCGCTGCAGATCGCCGAGACGCTGGAGCGCTCCGGCTGGTCGTGGGCGTCGTGGGTGCTGGCCGCGATCCGCGCCGGACCGGTGCGCGAGCGCAAGCACCGCGGCTCGGGCCTCGATGTCTGGGCCCGGCTGGCCGAGTGGGAGGACCACGCCCCCGCCGGCGATCCGGGCTCCGAGCCGGTCGGCGAGGAGGCGGCGCGCGAGCGGCTGGCGACCCTGCTCGGCCGCGCGGGGCTGGACGAGGCCCGGCCGTCCCAGGCCGACTTCGCCGCCGAGGTCGCCCACGCCTTCGCCCCGCGCGACAAGGAGGGGCGCCCGCGCGTGGTGCTGGCCGAGGCCGGCACCGGCGTGGGCAAGACGCTCGGCTACCTGGCGCCGGCTTCGCTGTGGGCCGAGCGCAACGGGCCGTCGGTGTGGGTCTCGACCTACACCCGCGCCCTGCAGCGCCAGATCGACCGCGAGTCCGCCGCGGTCTTCCCCGATCCGGCCGTGCGCGCCCGCAAGGCGGTCGTGCGCAAGGGCCGCGAGAACTACCTGTGCCTGCTGAACCTGCAGGAGATGGTGCAGGCCTCGACGCTCGG
>Ga0196964_10000849_pt1 | contig 16663 bp, 14 predicted proteins | sample S1_10metaG_FD_148615 | JGI IMG/M metagenome (GOLD analysis project Ga0196964, IMG submission 148615) | Soil microbial communities from Anza Borrego desert, Southern California, United States - S1_10 | ecosystem: Environmental > Terrestrial > Soil > Desert | place: USA: California | collected...
AGCGCAGCTCGATGGGTTTGCCGGTCCGCGCTTCGAGGTCGCCGCGGAGCGCTTCATCAGCTTTGACGGAACACCGCTCGGCCTGACCGCCTGGCTGCCGCCCGAAGGCCAAGAGCCGAGCGCCGTGATCATCGGCTTACACGGCATGAACGATTACGCGAACACGTTCTACCTCTCTGGCCCGTGGTTCGCTGAGCGCGGCGTCGCCACCTACGCTTACGATGCACGCGGTTTCGGCCGCTCGCCCAATCGCGGCGTGTGGGGCGGCGAACGCCTCATGACGGAGGATCTGCGCACCGCCGTCATCGTCGCGCGGCGCCAATATCCGGACGCGAAGATCGTCGTCATTGGCGACTCCATGGGCGCCGCCACCGCCATGGCGACATTCGGCGACCGAAGCGCGCCCCAAGTCGATCGACTTGTGCTTGTCGCGCCTGCCGTGTGGGGCTGGTCCACATTGCCGGACCAGTACGCGCTCGCGCTGTGGGTCGGCGCGCACACGTTTCCGTGGCGCGCTGTCCAGCCGCCGCGCAACGTCACGCGCACGCGCACCGCGTCCGACAATCGCGAAGCGCTGCTGCAAGCGGGCCGGGCGCCTTACATGATCTGGCAAACCCGCATCGACGCGGTCTACGGTCTCGTCAGTCTGATGGAGACGGCGTCCGAGCGCTCGGCCAACTTGAATGGCGACGTGCTCTTTCTTTACGGCGCGCACGATCAGATCATCCCGCGCAATTCCGCCATTGCCGCCGCGCGCCGCCTGCCCATCACTGCGCGCACTGCGCTTTACGAAAACGGCTGGCACTGGCTGCTGCGCGACCTGCAGCGGGAAGTCGTTTACCAGGACATCCTGGCTTTCATCGACGACGCTGACGCGCCGTTGCCGTCCCAAGCCCCGCCGCTTCGTCCGGTCGTTCAAGCAAATAATTAACGGCGCCGGGATAGACTGGCGGCGCTATGGCGCTCGCCATTAAGACTTTGTTTGACAAACGCAAACGCGCCATCCGGCGCGCGAAATTCCATGCCTGGTGGAATGGCGAGGAGTTCAACGAAGAAACCGCAATCGCCGAGATTGAGGCCAAGTTCGCTGCAGCGGCGGCCAACGACGCCGGCGCCGAAGCCGAACTCTTCGATGAGCCCGAGTACGAATTGCCGCCGCGCCTCTCCGCGCTGGCGACGCTTTGGGGCGATGGCCGCGTACGCCCCGGCGAAGCGACCGCCGATGGCCTGGAACCCGCGCGCATCGGCTTGCCGCCCGAAGGCGTGCTCGCCGTGCTTGGTCCGGGTCTAGCCGCGCCCGTCATCGCGCTGGCCGACGGTCATGCAGGCAAGATCGAAGTGTTCGAGTGGCGTGAAGAAACCATCGGAGCGCTGAAGCATGGCGTCGCCAAAGCGAACCTTGCCGATCGCGTCTCCGTCACACGCATCGACCTCGAAGCGCACGTCTTCACGCCGAACAGTTATGACGGCCTCTTGAGCACGGATGACTTCGCCTATTGCGGCTATCCTCCGCACTTAGCGGCGCAGATCATGAAGTGCCTGAGGCCCGGCGCCTGCGCGGTGGTGGAAAGCTATGTCGGCCTGCGCGGCGACGAAGAGTTTAAGACCGCGTTCGCCTCATCCTTCGCCGAACCGAACATCCGCGCGCACGGCGACATCTTGCAATTCTTCCAGGACACGGGCCTGAAACTCGAAGCCGACGAGGATCTGACGGACGAATTCCTCTCCATGGCGCGCGCCGCATTCAAGGCGCTGGGCGAACGCCTCACGCGAGGTGGCGGTCTCGAACCTGCCGCCGCGCGCGAATTGGCTTGGGAAGCCGAAGCCTGGCGCGTGCGCTTGAAGCTGCTCGCGCAGCGCCGCATTGAGCGCCGCCGCTTCATCCTGCGCAAGCCTGCTCAAGACGCGGCGAACGCGAACGCTCCCGCCGAGTGAATTTGAACATCGACCGTGTCGCTAAGCGATGTTCGCGCCGGCACAAGCGCGCGCCAGATCACGCCCTGCGCTTCAATCCGCACCAGATCATGCGCGCCATGCGGCCGCACATCCACCACGCGTGCAAGCGAGCCCGGCGTTACTGCAATCGCTTCGGCGCGAACGGCCACGCGGGCAGGCGCGCCCAAACTCAAGCCAGGAGCCGCAACGGGCCCGAATGGCGTCGCGATCACGCCATCCTCGGCGCGGCCCTCGAACACGTTGATCGACCCCAGCGCCGCTGCGGCATCTACACACGCTGGCTTGTCGTAAGCCTCGCGCGGCGCGCCTTCCTGCAAGAGCTTCCCGCCTTTCAGGATCGCCAACCGATCCGCCACCAGCAACGCTTCCTCCGCGTCGTGCGTCACGAACAACGCCGTGGTCCTCGTCTCGGCCAGCGCCGCGATCGACGCATCACGTAAGTGAGCACGTTGCACCGGATCCAGCCCAGAGAAGGGCTCGTCAAGCAACACCGCGCGCGGCTTCGGCGCGAGCGCCCGCGCCAGCGCCACGCGCTGCTGTTCGCCGCCAGAAAGCTCATGCGGATAGGCGCCAGCGCGATGCTTCAGCCCGACGCGATCAAGCCAACGCAGCGCTTCGGCGTCACGCTCGGCGCGCGCCAGCTTGTCGAGCCCAAACGCCACATTCGCGCCCGCCGTTAAATGCGGAAACAGCGCATAATCCTGAAACACCATACCGATGCGCCGCCGCTCAGCGGGAAGCGTGCGCCCGGCCGCTGACACGATCTCATCGCCGATCCGCACCTCGCCGCCATCCACGGGCTCAAGCCCAGCGACAAGACGTAGGATCGTGGACTTGCCGGAGCCCGAGGGGCCCAACAGCACCAGCACCTTGCCTTCAGGCGCGCTCAGGGAAACGTCATCGAGCGCCGCAACGCCGGCGTACATGCGCCGCACGCGCGAGAGGGTGACGCTGCTCACCGCTGTCCAGCCCGTGATCGCGCGAGCCCGCGCGTCAGCAGGATGATCGGCAGGAGGCCCGCGAGGAAGATCAGCAGCGAAGGCGTCGCCGCTTCAAGCAAGCGCTCATCCGACGCATACGCATGCGCGCGCACGGCCAACGTGTCGAAGTCGAACGGCCGCAAGATTAAGGTCGCCGGCAGCTCCTTCAGGATCTCGACGAACAGAATGAGCGCCGCCGCCGCGAGCGCCGGCGCGGCGATCGGCACGTCGACTTCCGCAAAGCGGCGCCACGGTCCCGCGCCCAAGGTCCGCGCCGATGCATCGAGCCCCTTCGACAAGCGCGTCAAACCCGCGTCGATCGGCCCTACGCCCGCCGCCGAGAAGCGCGCCGCATAGCCCCACAACAACGCCGCCAACGCCAGCGAGGAACTTAGCCCGCCAATCCAACCGGCTTCACGCGCCAAGCCGAAGAGCGCGAGCGCACCCATCGCGATCACCGCGCCCGGCGCCGCATAGCCCATCGCCGCTGCATAGAGCGATGCTTTGCCTATACCAGTCGCCCGCCGCGCGGCTACCGCAATCGCGCACGCCAGCGATAGCGTCCCCATCGCGCCGCCGGCAGAGAGCAGCAGCGAATTCGCGAACGGCTCGGCGACCTCCACAAAGTGCGGATGCAGCACCGCCAGCCGCCCGAGCCAGAGCAACGGCAGCGCTGCGCCGAACAACACGAGCGCCGCACAAAACACCGCCGCTAACCCGCCGCCCAGCGGGCCTAGCTCATAACGCGGGAGCATACGCCACCGCGTTGATCCGCCCGCGTACGACGCGCGTCCACGCGCCCAGCGCTCCACCACCAGAAACACTAAGGCCGCCAGCAGCAACACGGCGGAAATCTGTAGCGCCACATGCGGCGCGCCATGTGCATACCAGGCGCGGAAAACCGCCGTCGACAAAGTCGTCAGCCCAAAGTGCTGCGCCGCGCCATAGTCCGCCGCGATTTCCATGCACGCGAGCGCGCCGCCCGCGGCGATGCCGGGACGCGCCAGCGGCAAGGCCACGCGCCACACCACGTCCCGCGGTTTTGCGCCCAATGTCCGCGCCGCCTCCAGCGCGCACGCCGATTGGCTCACGAACGCCGCGCGCGCGGCGAGGTAGACGTACGGATAAAGCCCCGCCGCATAGATGAACGCAGCGCCCCAGAGTCCGCGCACTTCAAGCGCGCTGCCATTCGCCCAGGTCATGCCGGTGTATGCGTACGCGAGGACATAGCTCGGCGCCGCGAGCGGCAACACCAGCAGCCACTCGAACAACCCGCGGCCCGGAAATTGGGCGAGGCTCACGAGCCACGCCGCCGCCGCCCCGAACAGCACCGCGCCAACGCCGCCCAGCATCACGAGCGCGAACGTGCCCACGGCGCCGTCGCCCAACAAGTTAGAACCAAACGCCGCGCCCGCGCGATCCGGCGCCAACGCAAGTGCGATCACCGCGACGGCGGGCGCCGCGCAGATGAGGGTCGCCAATGTTGCGGCGATGGCGACGCCGTCTACAGGGACCGCCGGCGTCTCGCCGGCCTGCGCCGGTGTTGGCCGGCGAGACGCCGGCGATCCATAATCTAGCGCCAACCAACTTCCTCAAAGATGCGCGCGGCTTCCGCCTGATGGCGCCCTAGCGCATCCAGTGGAATGTTCTCTTCCTTGAATGCACCGAGCGCCGCAAGCTCCGGCGCGGGCGTGATTGTGGGACGGATCGGAAATTCGGTGTTGAGCGGGGCGATGACGTTCTGCGCCGCATCGCTCACCAGGAATTCCAGGAATTGCACCGCGCGGTCGCGCCGCTTGGCGTTGGCGATCACGCCGCCGCCGGAAATGTTGATGTGCGTGCCGGCGCCTGCCTGATCGGGGAACACCAGGCTCACGCGGTTGGCGGCTTCGCGCTCGGCCGGATCTTCCGACTTCATCAGCCGCACCAGGTAATAGTGGTTCACCAGCGTCGCCTGCGCCTCGCCGGCGGCGACTGCCTTGATCTGATCGGTATCGCTGCCTTGCGGATCGCGCACGAAATTCGCGCGCACGCCAGCCGCCCATTGCCGCGCATTCTCCGCGCCCAACCGCTCGATGCGCGAAGCCAAAGTCGAGAGCTGGTACGTGTTGGTCGAGGAGCGCATCACGATCTGATTGCGGAAGCGCGGATTTGCGAGGTCGTCATAGCTCGCCAGTTGCGCCGGCTGCACCGCGTCCTTGCGATAGACGATTACGCGTGCCCGCTTGGTGAAGCCCCAGAAGGCGCCGTCGGGATCGCGCAGATGCGCGGGCACGCCTTGCTCGAGCGCCGGCGTCGTCACGTTCTGGAAGAGGCCAGCGTCTTTCACGCGCCAGAGATTGCCGGCGTCCGCGCTGATGAAGAGATCGGCCTCGGTCGCATCGCCCTCGGCGCGGATGCGCTCAAGCAATTGCTCGGCGCTGCCCGTCAGCGCGCGCACACGGACGCCTGTCGCTTCCTCAAACGCCGCATAGAGCTGACGATCGGCGTCATAATGGCGGGCCGTATAGACATTGACGTAGTCGGCGTCCGCGCCTGTCCCGTCCTTGGCATTATTCTGTCCGCAGGCGGCGAGGGCGGCTGATGCGCCAAGCAAGGTGAAAGAACGACGATTGAGCACGGAGCCTCCCCAGTCGCAAAGTTGCGAACCATTCGCAAATGCGCAGCAAGCGGGTCCCAGGTCAAGTCAGGCCGTCGGCGCGGCTTGACGCAGGCGGGCGCCCCGATCATGGTCCGCGCCCTCCGAACCACCAGTTTCGGGCGCGTAGCTCAGCGGGAGAGCACTCGCTTCACACGCGAGGGGTCACAGGTTCAATCCCTGTCGCGCCCACCAGTCCTTGAATCGACCCCAAAAACTGGTCTGAAACCGCGGTCAAAGCCTTGAAAGGCAACGAGAAATCTGCGGTTCTAAATCGGGTGCCGATCGCATTTGAGGTTGGTGGCGAACACCAGCCGAAGCGCCAATCTGCGGTCTTCCAATCGGTCCGAAGTCCATAACTTCAAAGGATTTTCCAGAAATGCGAGGGCGGTTCCAATAGTCGCTTCGAAGCTCAGCTTTGGCTTGCTCAGAGTCTCCAGTTTTTCCATCGCCTCAAGCTTCTCGGTTTGCACGCGTTCAATGCGTTGTTCGTATGCTTTCGCCATCGCTTTGCTCTCGGTCTCGACAGCGCGATCGAGCAGTTGATCCACTTGACGATCGGCATTGCGAACGATGTCACGCAGCGCGTCGAGACGCGCATCGTTGGCTTGAACCCGAGCGGTCCAGGCTGTTTCGAGCATCTGACGCGCTACCTTGAACACGCCCTGGGCGGGGCCGCACGCGGGCGAGGAGCGTCTCGAACTCGGCTTCGAGAGCGTCGCGCTTGATGGCCTTTCCATATGACGAGCAGCCGCGATTGTAACAGAAATAATAGGGGTAGTGCTTTGCCGCGGCCTTTGCACCAACCGGCGGTCAGCGTCGTCCCGCAGCCGCAGGCGACGAAGCCACGCAGGCTGAAGTCTGGGCTCATGTCCGCGCGCGCCGGCGCGCGCTTTTTTTCACTCAAGCGATCGAGGATCTTGTGGTGTGTCTCGATGCTGATGAGTGGTTCGTGCACGCCCTTGCGAAGCGTCACGCCCCAATAGGGAGCGCTTACGAGACCTGCATAGATCGACCGCTGCAGCATCTCGGTGACGCGTGGATTGTGGACCCGACCTTTGCGGTCTCTGGGGAACTCGGGAAAGCTCTCCAAGAAGCGCTGAACCTCGGCTTGGCTCTCAAAGCGGCCCGAGGCGTAGCCCTCCAGCGCCTCCTTGACGATTGAAGCCAACGGCTCCTTTGGAAATAGGATGTGGCCGTTGCGCTTTACGGCCTTGTACTCGTAACCGACGGGTGCGGCGGTGACCGCATAGCCTCGTTCTACGCGTGCAGTCATCTTCTGAATGGCCTGGCGGCGAAGCTGTTCGCGCTCCAGTTCACCGCCGGCCGCGGTGATCGTCTCGTGGTGGCGGCCTTCAGGCGTATCTTCAAAGCGGAAATCGGGGGCTGTCTACGACCGCGCCGAAATCGGCGAGGCGGTCTCGGCGCTGCGCCTATGGACATCTCCGGCAAACCCATGCGCGGAATAATCTGGGTCGAGGCCGATGCCGCGATCGACGCGGGGCTTGAGACTTGGATCGAGTTCGCCGCCGGGTTTGTTGGCGGGCTCGCGCCTAAGTAAAGGCGCACTGTGGCCCCAGCGCTGAGTTTTTAGCCTCGCAGGCGGGCACGCAAAACCGGGCGGTACTGCCGGGCCTGTCGCACACGGGCGCCGCTACGCATGACGACCACGCCATCCCCGCTTGAGAGCGGCTCGATGCGCTCGATTGCAGCAAGCGAGACGATGTGGCGGCGGTGAATGCGGACGAATCGTGCGGGGTCCAACTTGGCTTCGAGCGCGCCAGACGTGGAGCGATAGAGATGAACTCCGTTTTCGGTGTGGAGGGCCTGATAGTTTCCCTGCGTTTCGATCCATTCGATCGACGTCACGGGGACGACAACGGCGCGTCCGCGCTCACCGATGGCGATCTGTTCTGGCCAGTCGCGAGATCGCCTGGCGGCGAAAAGCGCGGGCGCGACCTGGATGGCGCCTAGCAGCAGCGAGAGGCAGAGCACGAGCAGCAAGAGGTCGGCGAACAATTGGCTGATGACTTGGTCGCCGGTGGGCGCGGCGCGATGGTCGAGCAGCCAGGCTGCAAGGAAGCATGACACCACGATTAGCCCCGCCGCAATGGCAAGGCAGGCGATAAGCTGAACGGAAAGGTTGCGCCGCGCCTGGCCCGCGCCCAGAGGAAAGCGCGTGGCGAGCGTTGACAATAGGGGCGTGGCCGAGGCGCCCAGAAGCGCCGCCACGCAGAGGCGGAGCGCCTCAGCAAGCCAATCGGGCTCGTGACCGGCGGCCATCTCGTGACTGACATTTCCTGGCGTCAGCGCGCCCATGAAAAGGAACCAGTAGAGAAAGGAAATGGCGCTCCATTCGAGCGCGCCGAGCTTGCGCGGTGGATCGCCTGGGTGTGCTGCAAGTGTCATGAGGCGCCAAGTTCGGCCACGCTTGAAGCGATCTGTCCAGTCTCCCATGGGGCGGTCGGCGCCCTTAAAGTGATCATTGGCGCCGCTGATGGGATGAATTGCGATCGCTTGCACACCCGCCAGCACTGCATTTTCGCGCACATCGAATGTGTGGAGACTAATCGATGCGGCTGATGAGCTGGGCGGCGATTTTGGGGCTCTTTTGTCTCTTTGCGGCCGAAGCTGGCGCCGAAGAGGTGCGGATCGAACAAGGTCGGCTGCGCGGAGAAACGCAAGAGGGGATAAGCTCGTATCTGGGCGTTCCTTTTGCGGCTGCACCGCTTGGCGAGCTCCGCTGGCGCGCGCCCGCCCCGCCGCCATCTTGGCGCGGCGTGCGCGAGGCAAGGCGCTTTGCGCCAGCTTGCATGCAGTCGGGCGTGTCCATGCCCGGCGAGCCCCATCCAGAGGTGAGCGAGGATTGCCTTTATCTCAATATCTGGGCGCCGCGCGCGCGGCGCGCGCCGGTCATGGTCTTCATTCATGGCGGCGGTTACACCAACGGCTCGACGGCCTTGGCGCTGTACTCAGGCGAGCGCCTTGCCGCGCGGGGCGTCGTGGTCGTGACCATCGCCTATCGACTGGGCGCTCTGGGATTTCTCGCTCATCCCGATCTCACCGCCGAAGGCGCAGGCTCGTCCGGCAATTATGGTCTGCTTGATCAGATCGCCGCGCTCGAGTGGGTGCGCGACAACATCGCCGCCTTCGGCGGCGACCCCGGGAATGTCACCGTCTTTGGCCAATCGGCGGGTGCGATGGCGATCTCACTGTTGATGGCCTCGCCGCGGGCGCGGGGCCTCTTCCACCGGGCCATTGCCCAAAGCGGAGGCGTGTTCGAGCCGATTGCACTAGCCCCCCACTACCTTCTCGCGAACGCGGAGGCAGACGGCCTCGCGTTCGCGCGCGCTCATGGCGCATCGTCCTTGACAGAGTTGCGCGCGCTGCCGGTCGAGCGCCTGCTTGAAGGCGCTGAGCGCATCAGCCATCCGGTGATTGGTTCTGAGCTGCTGCCGCTTGCGCCCTACGACGCTTATGTGTTGGGCGAGGCGGCGGACATTCCGCTGATCGTAGGTTCAAATGCCGAGGAGGCGCGCTCTCTCATCGACGTCTCCGGGGTGACGGCGGCGACATTTCGGTCGCACGTTACGAGCCACTGGGGCAATTTGCCGGCGCCGCTGCTGGACGCCTACGCGCCCGAGGCCGAAGAAGACGCGCAAGCAAATCGCCTGGCTTTCGACCGCGACCTTCGCTTTGGCTGGGACATGTGGGCCTGGGCGCGCCTGCACGCCCGGCACAGTACAAGGCCGGTCTATTATTACTTGTTTTCGCACCGTCCGCCTTTTCGGGGCGAGCCCCGAAGCGGTTGGGGCGCGGGGCACTTCGCTGAACTCTGGTACGTGTTTGACAACCTTGTCGAAGGCGATGGCGCCTGGACGGCGCAAGACCGCGCGCTGGCGGACGAAGTGGCGGGCCGCTGGGTGTCATTTGCGCGCACAGGCGAACCCAATCTGGATGGATACCCATCCTGGCTCGAATTCACCGAAGTTGAGCCCGTGCTGACCGACTTCGGCGCCTCACGCGATGTGCTTCGAGCCCCGGTCGATCCTCGCCTGCGCGCCTTCGACGCCGTCTACGATAGCCTGCGGCAGGCGCCCGCCGGTCCGATGATGAGCGCTCCCCAGCGCGGCGCGACTGAGGCGGGGCCGCGGGCGCGTGATGCGGCTGCTGAGCATCTCAGGCTGGTCGGTCGCCAGCGCCCACGATAGCGTCCCACGCCGCCCATGGCCCGAGGGCTGGAGAGCAACCTGGCGCGGGTCGCCCGTCGCGGGCGCGAGCTTGAAGCTCCAGACTTCACGAATCTCGATCCGCGCGAACGCGTCCCGGTGCTGAAGGATGGCGATTTCGTCCTGACCCAATCGATACCATTTTGTCGCCTCGATCGACTGGCGCGGATGGACTAGAGGCGGGTCCGCTGAAGTCGCGAGCCGGGCGCAATCCATCTCCTGTTCGTTCGCCGCGATCTTGCCTTGGCGTTAAGACCTGACCAATTATAGGCAGTGCTACAGAAACCGGACGCAGCTTCATCCGATGGCGAAACGAGGCCGACCCGCAATCTTTGACCGCGACGAGGCGGTCAAAAGCGCGCTCGAGCTGTTCTGGGCGCGCGGCTATGAGGGCGTGACGCTCGATGAGCTGCAAGAGGTGATGGGTGGCATCACGCCGCCCAGCTTTTATCACGCCTTCGGCTCCAAGGAGGCGCTCTTCAAGGAAGTGGTCGAGCTTTATATGGCCACCGTCGGCGAACGGCAGATGCGCGCTCTCAACGAAGGCGAAACCGCACGCGCCTCGATCGAGGCGATGTTGCGCGAAGTGGTGGCGGCGGTAACCCGTCCAGGCAAGGCCCATGGCTGTCTTTTGCTGCAGGGCGCGATGAATTGCGCAGCCTCAGGCAAGGGCGCGCAGGACCATCTTTTGTCGATCCGCCAGCAGGCGCCTAAAGTTTTAAAGCAGAGATTGGATGCGGCAGTCGCGAGCGGGGAATTGTCGACAAAGCTCGACACGGCGGCAATCGCGCAATTTTATGCAACGGTCATTCATGGCCTTGGCCTGCGCGCCGGCGACGGCGCGCCGCGCAAGGCGCTGATGGCCACGGTCGATGGCGCCATGGCGGCGTGGGATGCGCTCACCGCCAGTCGTCGATCGCGCTCGCGCCGCGCCTGACGTGTTGGCAAGCTAAGCCGTCCAGGCATATTCGAGCTGCAGCGCCACCAGAGCCGCAGTGCGCGCGCCGTGGCGTTGGGAGATCGCATCGAGCGCCGCCGGCAACGCGGCTGCGGAGCGCAGGCCGGGCGCCGGCGTCACGACAAGGTCAAGTTCGGCGTCATCGGTCCGCTGCTCGCCATGCACGATGAGCCCGCTGCGCGTGCGCACTGGGCCGGTGCGCGAGGCGACCGCAAAAACCTTCGATCGATAGGTCCGCGACCAGGCGTCGGCGGTGAAGGCAAGCGCGATCTCGTCGACGCCCTCGCTTGTCTCGACACCGATTGTGTCACGCTCCCAGAATGCGAGCGTGTTGGTGATCGCGGCGCTGATCACGCGCCCGCGTCTTCGAAACGCTTCGCTGTCATGGCGGGCATCCCAACTTTCCACGCCCAGCTCGAGCGCAAGCGCCGCGGCGCGCTCGCGTCCCCCGATTGCCTCCACGAGCGCCAGAGAGAACGGGAGCGAGGCAGACACGCCCGTCGTGGTCGCCACGCCGCGATCGACAACATAACGGCGGTCGCGCACCCAGCTCATCCCCGGATTGCGCTCTGCGAGCCCTTCGACGTCCCACCAATGCGCCGTCGCGCGGCGCTCGTTAAGCAGGCCCGCGGCCTCAAGCGTGAGCGCGCCAGCGCAAATCCCTGCGACGATCGCGCCCCGTTCTGACGACTGCCGGATGAATTGGACGGGCGCGGCTGCATCTCGCTCGCGCAAGGCCGGCGCGATAACGTAGTCGGGACCGTCCGGCGCGAGGTCATCGATCTCTTCAAAGGTCGCTTCCACATCGATCGCGAGCGCGGGACGAAGTTGGGTGCGGCCCTTCTGCGAGGAGGCGATGACGACATCGCAAAGCCCCGATCGCTTGAGCACGCCGTAGGGGATGATGAGATCGGTCGTCTCCGCCCCGCCGGGGTCGGCAAGTATGACGACAAAGGGCCGCTTCCGCTTTGAAGGCGCCAGCGCGGCGATGGTTGCCGCATGCTCGGTCTCGTCCGGGCCCGCCGGCGCCGCGCGCGCGCCATCGTCGTCGTTGGCGCTCTGACATGCCGCAAGTCCAAGCGCCAGCGCCCCTGTTGTGAAATCCCGGCGTTGCATGTTCGCTCCTCGGCGCGATTGATATGGCAACACGCCGGGCCGGCGAATGACAAACGCCCCGCCATTTCCGCCATCGCTCCCCGGGCGGACGTCATTAAATATATAGCACCGCCTATAGTAATGGCCTTGACGGCCTCATCGTCGTGATTATGTAGGGGCCACTATAGAATAGAACGCGCGCGGCGGGCCCCGGAGGGGCGCTCGAAGGGGAGGTTCACGCGTGAAACTGATTGGGGCGTTTATCGGCGCAATTATCCGCTTCCGATGGCTGGTCATCCTGCTCTCGGTTCTTGCGGTCGTCGCAGCCGGCAGCGGCATTTCTCGCCTGGGGTTCGCCACTGACTACCGGATCTTCTTTGGGCCGAACAACCCGGAGATCAATCAGTTTGACGAATTCCAGAACACCTACACCAAGAACGACAACGTCTTCTTCATCGTGCAGGCACCCGAAGGCGAGGACGCGTTCTCGCCGCGCATGGCGGCACTCATTGAAGAACTCACGCAGCGCGCCTGGACATTGCCGTTCGCGACGCGCGTCGATTCGGTCTCCAACTTTCAGCGCACCTATTCGGATGGCGATACGCTTGTCGTTGAAGATCTCATCAGCAACGCCGCCGCGCTGAGCGGCGCCGAACTGGCGCAGCGAAGGTCCATCGCGCTGGCGGAGCCGACGCTTGCCGGAAACCTGATTTCACTCGACGGGCGCACTGTCGGCGTCAATGCGACGATCCAGTTGCCCGGCGCGTCGTTGACGGAAGTCCCCGAGGTCACCGCCGCCGCCCGGGCCATCGTCGCCGAATTGCGTGAACGCCATCCCGACGTGCGTTTCGGATTGACCGGGATTGTCGTTGTCAACAATGCCTGGGGGGAGGCCGGGCAGGGCGACAGTTCAACGCTCGTGCCCATCATGTATCTGGTCATGATCGGCCTTGCCATGCTCGGCATGCGCAGCATATCGGCCGCTTTCGTCACCTTCGTGGCGATCGTCGGCTCCACCGTCGCGGCGATGGGCGTGGCTGGTTATCTCGGCATTCTGCTCGCGCCCATCACGATCGCTGCGCCCAACATCATTCTCACTCTGGCGATCGCCGATTGCGTTCACATCGTGGTGTCGACGCGCAAGCATCTGCGCGAAGGGACCGAGCGCAAGGAGGCGGTGCGGCGCGCCATGCGCGAGAATTTCGTGGCCGTCTTCGTGACCAGCCTCACCACCATTATCGGCTTCGCCAGCCTCAACTTCGCCGACGGCCCCAATATTCAAGCGCTCGGGACCATCACGGCGATCGGCATTTTCGCGGCTTGGATCCTGGCGATCACGCTCGTGCCGGCGTTGCTGGCCGTGTTGCCGATGAAGCCGGCGCGCCAACCGAGAGCCGGTCTCTTCGATGGCTTCATCCATGGGCTGGGCGATTTCGTCATTGCCCGTCGCACCGGCGTGCTGGTCTTCTTCGGCGTGGTCACGATCGGCTTGACGGCGCTGGCGGCGACCAACCGGTTTGAGGACACATTCTCGAAATATTTCGACGAGCGCCTGGCTGTGCGTCAGGACATGGACTTCTCCACTCAAGCCCTTCGGGGCCCCGAAGTCTTCGAGTTCCCGCTGGAAACCGGGCGGCCCGCAGGGGTCAATGACCCTCAATATCTGGCCGAGCTGGAGGCGTTCACGCTCTGGGCGCGCGCCCAGCCCGAAGTAGCGCATGTCTTTAGCTATTCCGACATCATCAAGCGCCTCAACATGAACATGCATGACGACGATCCGACATGGGCGCGGCTGCCGGAAAGTGCGGAAATGGCGGCGCAATATTTGCTGCTTTACGAGCTCTCGCTGCCCTACGGCCTCGACCTGAACGACCGTGTCAATGTCGATCGCTCGGGCACGCGGGTCTCTGTCACTTTGCGCGACCTGCCAACGACCACGCACCGGGCCTTCATGGACCGCGCGCGCGACTGGCTGCGCGAAAACGCGTCCCACATCGAGCCTACGCGTCCAACCGGCGTCTCGGTGATGGCCGCTTTCATGTCGCAGCGAAACATCGAGGCGATGATCTCCGGCACGCTCATGGCGGCGCTGCTGATCGGAGCGGTGATCGCCATCTGCCTGCGCAGCGTATCGATGGGCTTTGTCAGCCTCATCCCGAACGTTCTGCCGGTGGCCGTGACCTTCGGTATCTGGGCGATTTTCGTCGGCGAGATCGGCATGGCGGCCGCCATTGTCGGCTCCACTTCGCTCGGCGTCGTTGTCGACGACACGGTCCATTTCGTCACCAAGTATCTGCATGCACGCCGCGTGCTTGGCGCCGACCGCGCCGAAGCAGTTCGTTACGCCTATCGCCAGGTGAGCGAAGCGGTGATCGTCACCACGCTCATCCTCGCCGTCGGCTTCAGCGCGCTCGCTTTCTCGCTTTTCCGCATCAACCAGCAGCTGGGCCAGCTTACCGCGATCGCCATTTCGGTGGCGCTGCTTTTCGAGCTCTTCCTGCTGCCGGCGCTGCTTCTCATCGGCTATCGCGCCCCGCGCGCCGCCGCCCAACCGGAAAGGATCGGCCATGTCCCGCAAACTTCGTAGACGCGAACTGCTTGTCGCCGGCGCGGGCGCCGCGTTTTGGAGCTTAGGCGCCGGCGCCAGCGCGCAGGATGGGGCCGAGCGCGGTTTTCAAATCGCCCAACGCAGCGACGTCTCCGATAACGGCTTTCGCGACAATGTGGCGACGCTCAACATGACGCTGCGCAACGCGAACGGCTCGGAATCGGCCCGCCAGCTGGAGATTCGCACGCTCGAGCGAGCAAGCGCCAATGTCGGCGACAAGAGCATCGTCATCTTCTCGGCGCCCGCGGACATCGACGGCACCGCGCTTTTATCGCATGCCCGTATTCTGGAGCCCGACGATCAATGGATCTACCTGCCGGCGCTGCATAGGGTGCGCCGCATCGCCTCCGTCAACAAGTCGGGGCCGTTCGTCGGCAGCGAGTTCGCATTCGAGGACTTCACAGCCCAGGAGCTTGGCAAGTTCCGCTACAACTTCCTGCGTACAGAAAATTTCGACGGCGTTGCCTGCGACGTCATTGAGCGTTTTCCGCTCTATCAGCATTCGGGCTACAGCCGCCAGATCGTCTGGATCGATCAGCCGACGGCCCAATTCCGCAAAGTCGATTTCTACGATCGCGGCGGCCGTCACCTGAAGACGCTTCTGCTCGACCAATATCGACAGCACGGCGGCGCCTATTGGCGCGCCGGGCGCCTAAGGATGAGCAATCTGCTGACGCGAAAGTCCACCACGCTTGTGTTCTCGAATGTGCGGTTCCGCACAGGTCTTACCGAAGCCGATTTCGTCCCCGCCGTACTGCCCACTTTGCGCTGAACCGGATGCTGAACGTCGCCACCGTATCGGCAGGGCTATCGGCGCTTGCTCTCGGCGCGACCGCCGAGGCGGCGGCGCAGGCGCTCGACGTTTCGGGAACGGTTTCGATCCAGATCCGAGCTTTCCCGGGCGACGCCCAATTCAGCGGGCAGAGCGAGCACGCGCAGATCGCCCTGAGCGCCGCGCCCGAGTTCGTGTGGGATTACGATAGCGGCCTGCGGGTGCGGCTTGCGCCTTTCGCGCGTCTCGACAGCGTTGACGACAATCGCAGCCACGTTGATCTTAGACAGGGATACGTTCTGTGGCGCAATGGGCCCTGGGAGTACTCGATCGGCGCTGATGTCCTCTTCTGGGGCGTCACCGAGAGCCGACATCTCGTCAATATCATCAATCAGATCGATGCGCTGGAGGACGTCACCGAAGAGGCGTTCCTTGGCCAGCCGATGGCGCGCGCCTCTTTTCGGCGTGGGGCAGAGCAATTCAGCTTCATCCTGATGACTGGATTCCGCGAACGCGCGTTCGCGTCCCGAGAAGGACGGTTGCGCGGCGACGACCTGATCGGCGCCCGCGCCGAATATGAAGCCGAGGAAGAGCGATGGGCGCCCGATTTCGCATTTCGCTACACGCTCTCGTCCGGCGCGTTCGATCTTGGCTTGAGCGCCTTTCACGGCACGTCGCGCGAGCCCAGATTGATCGACGTCGGTGGCGCGACCCTTACGCCGCTCTACGACCGGATCGCCCAAGCCAGCGTGGATCTGCAGTGGACGAACGACGCATGGCTCTGGAAGCTCGAGGCGCTCGTTCGCGAAGGACAGGACGACATTTTCGCCGCCGCCGTCGCGGGTTTTGAGTGGACTCATCCAGGTATTGGGGGAAGCGCGGCCGATCTGGGGCTGCTCGTCGAGTACTTGTACGATGGCCGGGGGCCTCGCGCGCCAATTACCGCGCTCGACGACGATCTTTTTGTGGGCGCCCGGCTCGGCTTCAATGACACCCAGGACACGGCGCTCCTCGTAGGCGCGCTGGCCGATGTCGGCGGCGCGGCTCGGTCTTTCCGGCTCGAATTCGAGCGGCGCATCGGCTCCGTCTGGACGATCGAGATCACGGCGCAAGCTTTTGAAGGGGCTGCGCCAACGAGCCCAGAAGCAGCGTTCGAAGAGGACGATTTCGTATCGGTCCGGCTTTCGCAGCACTTTTGAGAAAGGGAGAGATTGTCATGGCCGCCTATGTTCTTGTTCTCGCAAAACCGCGAAGCGATAAGTCCGAGGAGCTCGCCCAGTATGCAAAAGCGACCGAGCCCCTGCGTGAGGCCGCTGGCGGAAAGGTAGTGTTCCGCGGTCCCGTCACCCGCACGATCGCTGGCGACTATTCTCCCGCCATGGGCATCGTCCTCGAGTTTCCCGATTCTGGGGCCGCCGCGAGCTTCT
>Ga0196964_10000850_pt1 | contig 16656 bp, 19 predicted proteins | sample S1_10metaG_FD_148615 | JGI IMG/M metagenome (GOLD analysis project Ga0196964, IMG submission 148615) | Soil microbial communities from Anza Borrego desert, Southern California, United States - S1_10 | ecosystem: Environmental > Terrestrial > Soil > Desert | place: USA: California | collected...
GGTTATCATGCAAGATGCCCGTTTAAACACTGGAACCTGAAAAACCTGAGCACACACAATGGCTAAAGCAAGACCAAAGAAGGACGTAGTGGAGAACATAACGGCAGCGGCTACCCGTTTGAACGTTGGGGTGGAGGTAGTGCGAAAGGCGAAAGCATTGGGCTGTCCTGCCTTTGCGGCGGGGAACAGGGTTGATCTTGCGGAGCTTGAGGCTTGGCTGAAGGAGAACGCGGACAAGCTTAAGGTGACAGGCCAAAACCTTTCACTCAAGGATCAGAAGCTGAATGAGGAGGTGCGAAAGCTGAAGATCAGGAACGACCGAGACGATGGAATTTTGATGCCGGTTGCGGATCGGGATAATGAATTCCGCGAAGCGTTTAGGGAGTGCGTTTCCGAATTAATGACCATTCCGCCCAGGTCCCCCGAGCTTACAGGAATCAGCGCGGCGGAAATGGAAAAGCGGCTAAGGCAAATGATTATTGACGCACTAAAAGCCTTAAGTCTTAAAGCGAATGCGACGGCACCCGCTTAGTTTCATCGACCTTCCAGACGACCGCCCGCCGTGGGTATGGGCTGATGATGTTTTAGGCCTAAAGAATTCTCCTTTTGGCAAACGGTTCAGGAGTGAGCACACACCGTGGATTCGTGAGCCGTTGGAATTTTTAGCCGATCCCACCTACAAGGAGGACACAATCATTGGGTGCGTTCAGGGGGCAAAGACCATGTTCCTGATAAGCGGTGCCTGCTGGGCCATTCGGTTTAAGCCGGGGCCGATGCAGATCAATTGCCAGTCAGACGAGGACTCAAAGGAGTTTGCGAAGGAGAAGTTCAACCCAACGCTGGAAAGCATTCCAGGGATCAAAGAGAGGCTACCAAAGGATACGAGCAAGAGGAGCACTTGTTACATTTCATTGCCGGATATGTTTTGTTTAATTCAGGGCGCAAACCTGAACAACCTTCAAAGCAAGTCAATAATGTGGCAATTTAACGACGAGGTTTTTCTCTGGAAAAAAGGGTTGCTGGATCACGCTAGGAAGAGAACAACACAGTATTGGAACAGGAAAATTTCAAACGCCTCCACGGCTGGAGAGGTGGGGGATGATTTAGATCGGGCGCATAAATCCGGCGACATGCGAGAATACCACATCTATTGCTACAAATGCTCGCAAGTCTTTTGGCCAAAGTGGGAAGTGATTAAATGGCCAAAGCAAGAAGACTGGGATTTCCGGTTGCTGAGGAAAAGCACATACCTTGAGTGCCCTTCGTGTCGGCACCGTTACGAGCACACAGAATACAATCGCAAGCTGATGCTGTCTCAAGCCCGCTACATCCCAACGAACCCAAACCCTAAACCCGAGCACCTCTCGCATAGGTGGAACGCTCTTGTATTGTCTCCCGATGTGCTTTCGTGGGGTGATTTAGCCGTTGAATGGATTCAGGCTGAACTTGAATACCAAAAAGGGAACGACGCCCCGAGTAGGGAGTTCATACAAAAACGTCTCGCTGAGAGTTATGACCCGAACAGATTTTTAACTACGACAAAGCTTCCAACCATAGAGATAAACACGAGCGGCTGGGCAAAAGAATCGTTCCGGTTTTTGACGGTAGACGTTCAGGAGGTGGAGTTTTGGGCGGTAATCCGAGCATGGTCAAGGGACGGTGAAAGCCGATTGATGTGGGCCGGAAAGCTATTGACCTACGAGGAGATCGAAGCGAAAGCGGCTGAGTTCAAGGTTAACCCAGGTTGTGTATTTATCGACTCATCCTATGACGCGAGACGGGTTTATCTAGAGTGCGCCAAGCGAAACGTTGTGGCTAACATTGGCGGCAAGCAAGATTGGATAGGGTGGAAAGCTCTGAACGGGGAAGCTGAAGCGCGAAAGAGTTTTGTTTACAAGCGTAAGGATGGAAAGCCGGTTTTGTTACCCTACTCGTTCCCGGCTAAATACGTTGACCCAATGATGGGGCGGGAAGCAAAGGATCGAAAATACGCCAAGCTGTTCTTTTGGTCTAACATTGCGGTGAAAGACATTCTGATTCGTCTTCGCGATGGCAAGGGTGCTCACTGGATGGCATACGATGGCGTTCCAGATGATTGGCACACCCAAATGTTTTCAGAGCGGAGGATCCGGGTCTATGACCGTTTTGGTAAGGAGTCCTACAAGTGGGAGCGGATAGGGAACCGGCCAAACCATCTTTGGGACTGCGAGTGCATGCAGGTTGTCGCCGCATGCATGGCTAGCGTAATCGGGTCCGACAACCCATCGGAGGAGCCCGACGACCAATTGACTGCCGCCGCTTAAGTGTGGCCGCAGTAGGAGCATTCCGTCACTGGTCCCTTGCGGACCTACAGACACTTAAAACCAGCGCAACCACCGCATACCTTGCGGGGGCGAATCGTTTTATTACGTCTACAGCGTCGGGTGATGTTCAGGTATCCAAGGAAAACGGGATGGCATGGGAGCGGTTTTGGGAGGAGCTCAACTTTGCATTAGAGCTTAAATCCCCATCTTCTTACACTCCTCGTATCAGTCGGACCAAAGTGAGGTTTAGCTAATGGCTGAAAAACCTTACAAAATTAACGACCGGCGCGGGACCAGTAGTGGCAACAATAAATTAGTTCCAGCGGCTACGCATTCCACAGACCGGCAGCAGGCTCCCAATCTTCAATATGACACCCACCGGAACATTACCGCGCTGGGATTGTCGAAGCTGCGCGATGTTTCCCGATTCCTGTTTTGGAAATACCCCATAGTGCAGGGTGCATTGTTGGAGCAAGCTAACCTCTCTGTCTCCCATTTCATTCCTCAATTTGTCGGCGAAGACATGGCTTGGGGTGATGAAGCCGAGGGATTGATGCTGGACGCTGACCCTGTTTTCGATGTGCGCGGATGGCCATATGATAGAGCGTCCTACCTGTGGAATTTAATATTGCACACCCGCATCGATGGAACCTATTGGACCTTGCTAACCGAATCCGCTGACGGTTTCCCGCAGGTCCAGATTATACCAGCGCATCGAATCGGCGGGCTGATGGATGGCGCGACGGTGGCGAACAATGACAATTTCAGACACCCGGAAGGCTACACCGGAACCGCTAACCCTTGGGCGGGCAGTCGAATTATTGCGGGGGCAATCATCAGTGAATATGGCTACCCGTTAGCCTATCGAGTTTATGACGAACTAGGAATTGAGCATGTCGATATATCGTCGCGTTCACTGTTTCCAACGTTCTTCCCAGTCTCACCAGATCAATTCGTCGGAATACCACCGCTGGCGGTCTGCGCGTTCGACCTCCAGGACGTGGGGGAAACAAGGGATTTCGAGAAGCTGGCCCAAAAAGCTGCGGCACGTGTAACGCTGATTGAAACCAATGAAAGCGGTGAGGCTCCTCCGGGCGTGGATCTTCAACTTCCTGATAATTACAACACTGGCGGAACGTTTGGGACCGGGCTCCATTCTGAAGTTTTAGAGGGAGGTGTATATCACTACCTCAAATCGAACAGCGGGAATCTTTCAACGCTAATCGCCAGCCGCCCAACGCAGAACCAACAGGCTTACGAAGACAGGCTCATCCGAGGTTGTTTTTACGGCATGGAGTGGTCCGCTGATTTCACTTTAGACAATGCGCGTGAGGGCGGGGCGTCCATGCGGGTTATTGTCGAGAAGATCAACCGCACCATTGAAAAGAACCAGATGCTTGCCGCTAAGACAATGCGGAGGGTGGATGGTTGGAGAATTAGTAAATGGGTCAAGCTTGGACTGCTGAAACAAAATCCCGATTGGTATAAATGGGACTACCAGGGGCCAGCCCGTGTTACGGCCGACGCAAAATATGACGACGATATAGATCGCGAGCGTATCAAGATGGGCGGCATGACCTACCGTGAGTGGTACGGCAAGCGCGGGAAATGGTGGGAGGATGAAGTAAGGCAGCGCATCCGCGAGCAGAAATTTATTGAAGCCGAGGCCGAGAAAGAAGGCGTGGACGCGAACAAGGTTCAGATGCTTACACCGAATGGCAATGTATCCAGCAATCAAAGCGAGGAAGCGCAACCGCAAAGAACGGAATGAAAAATTACCCGCATATAATTTCCAAGGTCTACGGTGAGCCGTGGGTTATCACTCGCGAGAAACATCAGGCGATCCGAACACTGCTAGAATCACGGATTGCTGAACACGCTGGAACAGGAAACTACGATTCGTTTTTCAAAAAGGGAATTGAGCCCCCTGAGGATTACGATTACCCGGAAACGAAACGAATTTCCTCAACCTACATTATTCCGGTGTATGGGATCATTGGGAAACACTTGTCTGGCATGGAGTTAATGTGCGGTGGGTGCTCACTAGATACCGTTAACGCTTGCCTCAAAATCGCAAGGGAAGACGCTGGCATCCAGCATGTAATCTTAGACTTCGATTCACCTGGTGGAACCGTTGTTGGCGTGCCCGAGACGGCTAAACTTATTGCTGAACTCGCACAAGAAAAGGAGGTGACTGCTTACTCTGAGTCCATGTGTTGCTCCGGGGCCTACTGGCTCGCATCACAGGCAAATCAATTCTACTGCACCGAGTCCGCAATCATTGGCTCAATCGGCGTCTATTCGGTTTACTATGACGAGACCGAAGCTCTTAAAAACGAGGGAGTAAAAGTAAACGCAATCTCTGCTGGCAAGTTCAAACTTTCCGGCGCGTTCTTCAAGGAGATGACCGAAGAGGAGCGGGCAATGTTCCAGGAACGATGCGACAATATATACCGCAAATTCAAGGAGGCGTGCTTAACCCGGCGAACTATTCCCGACGAGGAAATGCAGGGTCAGACCTATTACGGCGAGCACGCTGTAGCGCGTGGCTTGTGTGATGGGTTAGTTGATGACCTAGAGGATTTAATAAGCCAAAGCCGTTGACTTTAGAACCACTGTTATTCATATCTGATGAAAATATTCAACATCGGTAAAGCGAACGCGGAACTTGAGCGAATCCAGAAGGAATTGGAGGAAGCAAAAGCCGAAAACCAATCCCTGAAAGAGAACGCGAGCGCGATTGAAAAGGCCGCTGAAGCCGAAAAGGCCCGAGCCGATAAAGCCGAAGCAGACGCCAAGGAGTCGCAATCGAGAGCGGAATCTGCTGCGAAATTACTTCAGGATCAGGCGGCAAAACTGGCCGATTTCGAAGCTAAGCTCAAAGCCGCCAACGACACCATTTCCAATCCTGCCGGAGAAATCGAAACGCGCGCGGCGGCGAAGGCTCAGGCGATTATGGCCAGCCTAGGCGTTCCTCCTGTGGCCGCTGGAGCGCAACCAAATCTTTCCGGAAACAAATTCGGCGAACTCGTCAAAGCCCAGATGGCGCAAGGCAAATCCAAGGGTGAAGCAGTCGCTTACTGTGTGAAAAATCACAACGCCGAGTATATGGAATGGCGCAAATCAGGCAACACCGCAACTCTCTAAACTCTAATTTTATATGGCTCATTCATTCGAAAACAATTCTGGTTTTCAGGCTTTCACCGCTACTGCTGTCGCCCTTGGTGTTGGTGTGCGCGTGAAGCTCGACTCTAACGGGTTGATTTCCGCCGCTGGCGCAACCGACGCATGGATCGGAACCACCTGCCACGCTATTGCTGCGAGCGGGACCGGAACCGTTCGACTGCGCAATTCTCCCGGCACCCATCTTTTCGTTGCCGCCGGTGCTGTTGAGGTTGGCGACAAGCTTTACCCTGCCGCCTCCGGTAAGGTGAACGATGTTCAATCCGCCGGTGGGTGGACGGGCTTTGTTGCCGTATCCGCCGCATCGGCTGATGGCGACATTATCACCGCTGCCCCGGCTGAAGGGTCTGAAGGTGGTGGAATTATCACTGTCCCCATTACGCTGGCCAACGTTGCCAACGGCGACGTGTTGACCAACATGCCGCTTGGTTTTGCTGGAACAATTACGGCGGTCGATTTCTTTGTGACCACCGCTGTTACCACTGCGGCCAAAGCTACCACGCTTAATCTCGAGATCGGGACCACAAACCTCACTGGAGGAGTAGTTGCTTTGACTTCCGCAAACTGCACCCCGCTTGGGGCTAAGGTTGCTGGCTCTGCGATCACTGACGGCAATACCTTTGCTTCCGGCGACACTTTAAGCATTGAAGCTTCCAGCACCACGGCGTTTTCCGAGGGCGCGGGATTCCTGGCGATTACCTACATCAACAACTAATCACCAAACCAAACCAACGAATTTAGATTTTTATGTATCCGAACTCTGGCGCAACAATTCGAGCCGACCTTAACTCAGTGGTTGAGGAGGCAAGCAAGGCCGATAGCTTCTTTATCGGCAGCATTTTAATGCCCCCGCTCGGGGTTGACGCCAAGAGCGGAACCTACCCTAAGCTCACCAAGGCCATCACCGAAAGCATGAAGCCCGGATCTACCCGGCGCGAGCGCAACGGCAGTTATGGTCAGGTGAAAAGGGCGTGGACGAACGACACATATGACACCGTTGATCGCGGGTTGGAGGAGGCCATCGACGACACAGACGTGAAGGATTTGTCTCGCTATTTTAGCCTCGAATCTCTCACCGCAAAACTTGTTCTGCGCTCGATGATGCTGGACCATGAAATCCGGGTCAAAGACGCGATCTTCAACGAGACAACTTTTGGCTCTGCCACCAATAGCGCAGTTGCCTACACTGAGGCAAATATCGCTACGATTGATTTCCCGCTGGACGTGATGGCGGCAATCGAGCGCGTGGCCGACAACGCGGAGGAGCCAAACACAATCGTAATGAGCCCAACCGTTTATGATCGGGTTCGCCGGTCAAAGCTGCTCAAAGATTTCCTTGTTGGCTCAAACCTTCCAATTGCAAACATCACACCCAACCTAATCACATCCGCGTTCGCGGCCAATGGTATCAAGCAAACCCTAATCGGTCGCGCTCGCTATGATTCCGCCGTTAAGAAGGCGACGCAGACTTTTAGCTCCGCGAAGGTCTGGAGTGATACTTATGTCTGGGTTGGGCGCGTTGAGGGTGGGGATTTTCAAAGCGGCGGCGCAGGCCGCACGTTGGTCTGGAACGCTGAGGGCGGGTTATTCGTCACCGAGACTTACCGCAAGGAGGATATTCGCTCCAACATGGTTCGGGTTCGTCAGCACACTTCCGAAAAGATCATTGATTCAAGCTGCGGAACTTTGATTGCGACTCAGTGGTCATAATTTGGGTTCAGGTCTCTAGCATTGGGGGAGCCGCAGGAATAAACACCCTGCGGTTTTTTTATTAAAATGGACAAAATAAGAAGCATGCTAATAGCTGGGATGGAGGAGTTACAAAACGACCTGGCTTTCCCCGGCGACAACGGCACGGACGAAGCCCCAAGCTTTCTCTGGAAAGGCGCAACCATCCCTTGCATTCCATCCACCGAAACACGCGGCACCATGCTTGAGATCGGCGGCAAGGTGCTTGAGATCACGCTGACTCTGCGCGTGCTTCGCAAGCATTTCATCACGGCTGATTCTACCCTGATAACAATGGACTCGACGCTTTACACAATGGACAACGACACGCCGACGCCCGTGGCTGGAAAGAAGCTGACGTTCCGGGGCCGAACTTATCGCATCGCAAACGCTGGCGAGGATGCGGCGCGGGCGTTCTTTAAACTGGATTTGGTTGATGCGAATTCGGGAAGGTAAAGCTATGGAATATTTTGGAACAAAGGTTGTCTACGGAATGCCGAACGAAATCAAGCCACTTGACGGCTTACCATCAGGCGCAAGGGTCCGGTTCAGGTTTCGCAATACCGATATTGGACGGGTCTACGTAAAACATGGCGCGGAGATAACTGAAAACATCCTAGAAGACAAAGGGGCGACATGGGGCTTGATTCCGCAGGGAATGAACAAGAGATGAGCTTAAGCGCATCCATAGACCTTTCGCAGTTCCAGCGCGGTTTGCAGGAGGTAATGAAGGTCACCAGTAAGACGCTTCCTGAACAGCTCAACCAAAGGTCCATGAACGTTGCCGTTCGGTGCTATTCAACAATCGAGCCGCAGGATGTTGCCGGTAAGCGAAAACAGATCAAGGCTTACATGGATCAGCCGATTGCTGTTGCGATTAAGCAAAACAAAAGCGGGAAGAACAAGGGGAAATTTCGAGCAAAGGGAAAGAAATACAACCTTCTCAGGAAGCATCTGATTGCGCAGGCGTTGAACAGAAAAGCGGGCAAGAAAGGCCTATATGGGGCCGAGATGATTATAGCATCGGCGCGACTTAGCCGCATGTCTCAAGTTTCAGTTGGCTACGTTCGCTCTATTTTTATCCCAGTGATTCGCGGAATGTGGAATGCGCCAGGTGTTAAGAATAGGCCGAAGGTGTTACTGACCTATGACGGCAAAGAGGAGGGCGGAAACAATGTGGCGCGTTGGCCGGGTTCGGCTGGTGGCGGCAAGGCCACACCGGCAAAAGAAGGGATGATGCCCCACGCGGTGATTGAAGTCTCAATGAGAGTGGACTCAGGACAAGAGGGCAAAGTTTTAAATACCCTGAAATCCTCAATGCAAGACGCGCTTAACGCCGAAGGGCGCGAAATGATCGAGCACACGCAAAGGCAACTTCAAAAGCAATACGACGCGATATACGCAAAGGCCATAAAAATATGAACATCCCCCAGCTAGTAGAACAAGCGGTCGAAAACTTTCTTGCGGACCAAGGCTTGGAGCTAGTCACCAACGTTTACAAGGGCCGGGAGAACATTCAGACGGCGGCAAACTCCGACACGGAGGAACCAACCATTGCGCTACCGTGCGTCATTATTGAAGCAGATCAGACCTTTGCTGTTCCATATCCAGGCACCGGAAATTATCAAGGCGACTTGTCCATCCACGTTCAAGCGGACGCCGAGGACACAACCGACGCCGAATTCCATGCAATGTGCAACGAGGTGTTTGGCGCGTTCAATGTCGCAAACCTTGGATCAAGCCTTTCAACTTCACTTGCAAACTTTACCTGCCCGCTCGCCTACTGCTTGGGGATTAGTTGCGCGGTTAAAAAAGAAGGGAAATGGATTAACACCCTTCGCTTTCGCATAGTGGCCTGCGCAGCCGATTTGTAGCCGTTGACTTCGCTGCCATCACTGTATGGCAGAAACAGTCTTAGGAACAGTCGGAGTCGTTTGGGGTCTTGGAACCGAGGCGACTGGAACTGGAATCGGAGCATTCCAGCCACAGTCTAGCGACTTCTCCCGTGACGCCGATAGCGTTCAAGTACGCAACGGAAAAGGCGCGACGATCGGGGAGGTCTTCTACGACCAAAGAAAAACCCTGACACTCGATGTTATTCCTACCGGGACCAATATTTCCACCGCCGGGGACGCGATGATAATCCCGGCACCAGGAACAATCGTCACTGTTTCGGATTCAATAGATGATGATGTCGACGCAACGCATGGAGGCAAATACATTCTCGTGCGTGCGCGGAAAGCTCGCAGCAATACGGATGTAGCCAAGCTCACTTTCGAGCTTAAACAATACGTCGAGAATGATGTTGCCGCTGTTGTTGCCGCCGGTCCTTAATCAATCCACTTATGGCCGCATATGTTCAAGCGGCTATCCCCGAGCCGTATAGAGTTCTCGGCAAGCGACTCAAACCGTTTTGCCTCGGGCATCAACTTCTGCTTGAGAGGTTCGGATGTTCCTTCGCTTCAGGTGGTCCACACGGATTTGCCGACCTTATTCTAGGCGTTTTCATTTGCTCGCAAACGTATGAGCAGGCTTTGGAATCTTTGAATTCCCGGTGGGTCTTATTGCGTGTAAAACTGTGGGGTCTGTTCTGGCGGCGGTTCGATTATATCGAGAAGATCAAGCTTTTTGACCTCTACGTTTCCGAGGCCAAGCAGCAACCACAATTCTGGATAGAACGCGAGGGGCGCGAATCCAATATACCGTTCAATCAATTCCTGAAATCAAAGTTAATGCAGGAACTTGGAATGGGAGAATCAGAGGCATTGAACACCCCATATCAATCCGCGATTTGGAATTTCTGCACATGGCTGGAATCAGAGGGAGCCATCCGGCTTTTCTCTGAGCGGGACATTGCGCTAATCGAAGCGGCTAAAAGAACGGAGGTTGCGTGTCCTTAATCCTTAAAGCCATTCTTACAGCAGACGGGCGAGGGTTTACGGCCGCCATCGGGCAAGCATCCAACCAAACCGATAAGTTCTCAAAGGAGATCAAAGAGAAGTTCGCGCAGGCTTTCGGGGTGGGCTCAATCTTAATCGGGCTCAAGAAAATGGATGATGCCTTTCAGGGGCTCGTTGATAAGTCACAGCAAATCAAGGACACCATTGAGCAAACCGGGTTAGACGCGGGCACCGTTCAGGGTCTTAGCAACCTAGGCATTGGAGATCAATCTACCGCCAGCATTAACACGATAGCGGACGCAATGGACCGTATTCGCAAAGGTGAAGATTCCGGCGCGAAGCTGGCCAAGTCTTTTGCGCAATTAGGTGTTTCGCTTGACGACATAGCGAAGAAAAACCCGGCGGCTATTTTCCTTCAGATATTCGATTCCATGAAAAACATGGAGGCGAGCGCGGCGAACATTGGCGCAATTCGTGACGTGATGGGCAAGAGTGGAACCAAGCTTTTACCGGCGTCACGCAAGGGCCTTCAAAGCATGGAGGCCAATAGTTTCAAACTCAGCGAAACAGATATAGATGAGCTTGATAGGTTAAAAGATGCTCAGACAAAAGTAGGCGGGTTTTGGTCTGATTTGATGGTTGGGCCTAAAAAACGGTGGGGGCAAGGAAAGGTGGGGCTCATGTCCTACCCTGATAGTATCTCCTACATCCTTGGTTCAGTTAAAGAGCGCAGTGAGGTTAATGAGCAAAACTTCAGGATGCGCGGAATGGAGGCAAGACTAAGCTCCACAGCATCAGCAAAGGCTCAGAAACAAGCGCAGGCCGCAGCGGACAAAGAAGCCGAGGAGAAAAAGCAAAAAGAACTCGCGGACATAAAAGCCAAATGGGCGGAAAAAGCAAAGGTTCTCACCGATAAACTTAAGGAGCAGCAATTCAACGCGGCCACCGATGACGGCAAAGTCAGGATGATTGCCCGCGAGACAATGGAGATCGACCGGCAGATTCAGGCACTCCAAAAGCTCAAGCGAGAGCGTGGAGACGACACGGGCGAATTAGGCGTTGGACTTCAACAGTTGATGTTGAGGCGCGGCGAACTTCAAAGAAAAATTCCGAAGTTTGGCGCGGACGCAAACGCCATGACTTCGACTTTCACGCCGCAGGTGAACGAACTCCAACGCATCGGCGCGGCGGTCTTAGCGGATCCCGGCGTTGACCAGTTGAAGCTAGCAAACCGATACCTTGCAAGTTTGGACTCAAAAACAGTGAGACCAGAAAAGCCAACCATCGGAGGCACCGCTAATTTCCCATGACCAGACTAGGCAAAACATTATCAGAGCGGATCAAGACAATTTACGACCCAGTGCGCGGAACGTTTTCGGAACGCTACTACGAGGGGTGCGAAGATGAAATAATGGGGTTGGCTCGGCGGTTGTCACCAGACCAATACTACGAAATCGACGGGACAAACGCGCCCATATTTAGGCTCGCGGTCAGGACCCCGGATTACGATGGAAGCTCAAGCTCAAGCGAGACGACACTCACATACGAGCTACTTGGGAACGATTTAACCTATTCGATTTACGAGCATCCAACGGCAAGAGCACTGGATAGCGCAATACTGGCATCTGTTCGACGTGCTGTTGATAGCAGGTCAACCAAGTTTTACAACGAGGCCGGGACGGATATAACGAGCACTGTAAACGGAAACGGAAACGCCATCACGCTTTACAATCTGGCTATTAAAGGCACTGATTCATTTATTCGCTCGCAGTATGTTTTCAGGGTGACACAGACCGTAAGCAATCGGAGCACGGCGCGAGCGGGATACGCAAACACAAACAAGCTTTACACCACTGGCCAGCTAATTTCAGAGACTAGCCCGCCAAGCACACTACTCTTTGCTATAGATCAAATTCCAACGCCGAGCGATATTCCAACCGGATACGTTTGGCGTTGGCTGAAGAAAACCCCAACAGTGGTTCAGATCGGTGGGAATAAATTCAACATCGCCGTGGAATATCTGCTTGAACGGTGGTCAACCTTCCTTTATGGGCTCGCATGACCATACCCGGTGAACCAACGGGGAATCACCCCATAGTTTCTTGGCTGTCCAGGCTGAGATCCGCTGTGTTGGCGAGGACTGTTATAGCTGGCAAAGGTATTGCCGTGGATCACAAAACCAATGGCGTCGTTGTTAGCATTAAAGAAGATGGTGGGCCGGTTTTGCCAAGGAAAAAAATTAAGGTTTGCTACACGCTGGCCGATGGAACAGAGGTTGCTAAATACCTTTGGATTCACGCAGGGGAACTAACAGACGATCCCACCGGATATATCCCATTTGAGGAGTCTTGAGCATACCGGGCGCAATCAATTTTGCGAAGTGCATTTGCACAGGGAGCGGAGGCGTTAACAATACCGATCCGGGCCGCGATGACGGGCGCGGGGACTCGTGGGCGCGAAGGCATGACGGCTTTTGGAGGATCACCTTTGAGTATGAGGGGAAGGACCCGGCTATTCCTGAAATACTGCATAGATCAGATGTGACATTCGGCTGGCGAAGATTTGTCTTGGTAAATGTGGGATGGAGCGGAAACGGACCAAGATCGTTAAACACTCTCGGTTATTACCCTGTTGAGCGCAGGCCGGTTAATCAGCGAGGCATTCCCATATCACCACCAGACCCAACATCATGGTTTAGCTATGATTACCTCCTGCCGATTGCCACAACCCCTTTCCAAAACCCATCACAGGGCAGGTTTGCTGAGGTGATGCTCGAAAGCATTGCAACCAAGACCAGTGATTTCGGCGGCGCAATGACGGATTTGGAGATGGAGCTATGCCGAACGAAGGCACAAGCGGGGGCGAATTACTTCTATCCTGGTATCAATTTGCGCGGTGACGGAAGGATTGTCGCCGCAACTGCCAACGGGTTCATTACGGGATCAAGAGAGTTCCGGCAAACCATTTACCCCCTGCCGAGCGAGGCATTAGTCATCAAGAGTTTTCCTCCTCCGTCAAATCAACTCGGCATAGGCTACGGAGCAAGCTTCAGGTGGACTATTCGGGCAACGTATAAAGAGGGCGGGTTTAGCGATTAAAAGAGCCGTTGACTTCGGGCGTGATGGTAGATGCCTGCGGTTAAGCGAGATTTTTTTGCAGACTTCACGAATGGAAGACTAGTTGCGAGTCCACGAGATTCCGCTGAGCTTTCTTCTTTCCCCGTTTTCTACCATCAGGACGCGCCTTGGCTAACGATCAAAGCCTTGGAAATTGACCCGGATATTAACCCCACTGAGGGAATTTACTCCACGGTTGACCCTACCGGCATCTCGCTTTCCCTCAAGGTGTTTGATTCCACTGGTGCGACCGTATTAGCATCGCAAACAAGCTGGAGCGCGTCAGGAAACGCTTTTGTTGCGCAACTAAACCTGAACACTGTTCCAATGGCGGCGGCGTTTTCAAGCGGTTCCACGACGCAAATTAGCACCATTTGGGAATTCGAGTTTCAGGACGCCGATGGCAAGATCACAATTCAGCGCACCGGCGTTGCTATAAAGAGGGAATACATAGTTGCCGGATCACCTACAGCCCTTCCACTGGACGAATACCCAACGAAAAATGAAATGCTTCAACTGTGCGTTCAATGGGTAAACGCGGCTGGCAAAGGCATAACCTTCACATCACAAGACGGCACCAAACAATTGACCATTGGCTGTAACAATGACGGCAGTTTCGCCGCAGATCCTGAACAATGAAATACCTCCTAACAATCCTCCTCCTCTGCGTCTCCGTTTCGGCGGCAGACCGGATCACCTTAACCATCACTGTCACCAATGCTCCGGCGGACGCGAATACACTCACCGTAGGAGCGGATGTGCGCACGTGGAAAAACACGGTGGCGACTCCATCAACGCAAATCGCGGTGGGTGTAAGCGCGGGAGCGAGCGCAACCAACCTGTGGAACCAGATCATTTCTTACCCTTACTCGGGACCAATGACGCCAACGTTTTCAAGCAGCAACGTGATTACCTTGCGCGGTGCAGTTGGCCAGGCGGTGACGGCAAGCGCAAGCGGCACATGGGCAACGCTTACTCTATCCACGCAAACAGTTACCGAACTAAAGACCGTGCGAGTGCCTGCAAGCGGGGAGCCAACGCAAAGCACGGCAACGAATATTCAGAGCCAGCTTGCAAGTGATTTGTCCACTTACAGCACGAACGCTTTAACAGCGGGGACAACCCTTGTTGGTAACCTTGTGCAGACCAGTGGCAATCAGACCGTTGCGGGCAATAAGACGTTCACGGGCGCAACCACATTGAACAACGCTAGCACTTACATTGATGGTGGGAGCGTCACAAATTTAAACGCGAAGTCTATAACAATCACCCACACGAACGACGCTATTGTGTTCGGTATCGCTCGAATGGGAATTGATGATGATGGATGGATCACACTCACGGAGGACAACAGCGGCATTCACGGAAATGCGATGAATTACGGGAGCGTGAAAGATGGCACGGTTTTGAATGGGATCATGGGCGATCTTCGTTACGCAAGCCTCACCGGGCCAAACAATCTCACCGGAACCAATCGGCTAAGCGCGACAAGCCTAAACGCAACCACGTTGAACACGCTGGCTAACGGCAACAACGCAGGGATTACACCGAGCAACGCGGCATTTACTCGGATCACAGCGGGACCAACAGCGGCTTTTGCAGTTTGCGGCATCGTGGCTCCGGCAAACAATCGCTTGCTGATCCTCTATAACGCAACCGGCCAAAATATGACCATCGCGCACGAGTCCGGTGTGGATGCAACCCCGGCTAATCGCATTCTTTCCATGACCGGCGCAGACCAAGCTACCACTGGGGATGGTTGCGTGATTCTACTTTATAACACGGACGTAGCTAGGTGGATTCTGGTTTCTATCGCACAATGAAAAGACGTTACGTAATAGTTTTTTGGGCGGCTCTGATGTATGGTTGCTGGCTTGCTAATTCGCAACCGTATACCATCAATGTTGGCACCACGGCGAACGATGGGACCGGCGACACGTTGAGGAGTTCATGGCAGAAGGCTAACTCCAACACAACCCATTTTGTCTCTCGAATAAACACGCTATCGAACTCCCTCGATACGGTGGAGGCGCAGGTGGCGACACTGGAGGATCAAGTTGAAGCGATCAACGCGCTAACCAACAGCATCACGGTAAACGTCAAACACTTTGGCGCGGTTGGCAACGGCAGCACGGATGACACTGCGGCGATTTTAGACGCTTTCGAAGCTGTCTTGCAAACTGGCGGGATTGTTCACTTCCCGAAGGGGACTTACATGACCGGGCCCATAGACTTGCTCGGCTATCGTAACGTAACAATCCAAGGGGAGAACCAGTATTCAGAGTTTCAGTATGTGTCCACATCGGTCATCAAGTTTAACACGAACTGCGCGACCGGTTTAAAGCTCGCTGAGGATGACGCTGAAGTTCCCGCAAGTTTTGCGGCGGGCATGGTCGTCAGAGATATTTCACTTCACGGTAATAGCAAGGCGACGAACGTTATAAACATGATGCGTTCCGTAAAACTGGTGAACGTTAAAGTTTCCGGCGCGGTGCGAGATGGTATCGTAATGGAGGGCGGCTCTTACCCTGTCCACTTGACGCATGTGGTCTCTCAAGGCAACGGGCGCAATGGGTTAACGGTCAAAGCACCATTCACGACTGTTTACACCGTGCGCGATTCTGAGTTTGGGCTCAACGGACAGCATGGCGTTTATGTCGAGGGCGGGTCAACTGCGCTTTTCGAAAACGTGCTTTGCCAGAGCAACACAGGCGATGGATTCCACGTCACTTACCTTAATCCTACGAACTATAACTTCTCGGTTTTCCTTGAGCGGTTAAAATTTCTAAATTGTTACGCGGAAGCAAATACAGGTTGGGGTCTGTATGTCACCAGCTATAACACGGACCCAACAACCTACACGGGGAAGATACTCGACCTTTCCTTTGACAACTGCTCCTTTAATTCAAGCGTTGCACAGCAGGTTTACATCCGGGGCACAACCACACCAATAGTTGAAGGCACCCCATATGTCTACGATGCGCTTGTTACGGCGAAGGACTACAACACGCTTACGCTTAACGGCTACCCGTCACCGGGAAAGATAACAGCGCACAATTTGATTCAAGTCTTGAACACTAACGGCAATTCAGTCGTTAAGAATTACGAGAGCACGGCGGCGGGTCGTGTAGATGTTTTAAAGAATGACGGCACGGTTTCAATTAAGCTTAGCGCAGACGGAACCGCCAATTGGTTGAACGGAGGTGGCAACCTCGGCATTGGGACTAATAGCGCACACTCCTCGGCGGTCGTTAACATCGTCAACGGTGGAGTGCCCTTGCGATTTGAGCGAACAGGTTTGGATATTTGGCGACTGATTCATTCCTCAAGCGGGGTGTCTCTTTTCAATGAGACCGACAACGCGACACGATGGGGGATAACTGAAGCGGGAGTGGTTCAGGCTTATAACGGTTTTGAAGCTTCGGC
>Ga0196964_10000851_pt1 | contig 16654 bp, 13 predicted proteins | sample S1_10metaG_FD_148615 | JGI IMG/M metagenome (GOLD analysis project Ga0196964, IMG submission 148615) | Soil microbial communities from Anza Borrego desert, Southern California, United States - S1_10 | ecosystem: Environmental > Terrestrial > Soil > Desert | place: USA: California | collected...
AGTTGCTGGAACTCGTCCGCGAGTACTTTAATCCACCCGCAGCGAGCCCCTTCGCCGACAGCGGTCCGTCGAGCCCGCCTCTGACGCCACAGTTCTCAGACGACGAACGCACGATCCTCGGCCCGGCGGGCCGCGGCCGCGTCGCCGCTTGGCACAAGCGCCGACCCGAGCCTTGGTGGGGCGTCGCATGGCTGCCCCCGTTCTGGTTGACACTTCTGGTCGTGGTCGCAGTGCCATGGAGTTTGTGGCGCGACTGGAGAATGAATCTGCAGCGGTGATGAACGGGCTCGCGCGATTACCTGATGGACAAAACCGAGGCGGGTTGCCCCACTTCAGCATCTCTCAGGAATTTCTCCCAGGTGGCCACTCTGTGCAGCGTGGGAGATGATGCGAAAACCGCTCGTCCACGATACAAAATAATATTTTAAATCGTTACCGAGCCTCGCGATGTACGAATGTCGAAAAATTTTGAGCAAAAGACAGAATCTCAAGTGTTTTAGTTCAGGTGTAGGGCCCCCGGTCGCGACTCGCGACCTCTCCGCCGCTCTCCGTCACAATACTGCGCATCACGTGCAAAAGTTTTCACGTCTTTAATGTGTTGGAGTTGGGCGAAGCACTTCGCACGTAGTGCAGAAAAATACAAGCTTTCAGGCTTGGGAGTCCATAGACTTGACCCTGCTGTAAATCCGCGATATGACCGGCTTTCCGCGAACAGGGACGCAGCATGCCGCGCTTGATTGTCACAGACAGCAGCCACGAACGCCGCGAGTTTCCACTCACCGCGGGGCTGACGATCGGGCGGCAAAGCGGTAATCACATCCAGATCGAAGAAGCCAAAGCCAGCCGCACGCACTGCCGCGTCCGGCCTGAGAACGGCTCGTTCTGGCTCGAAGACCTCAACAGCAGCAACGGCACGAAGGTCAACGGCAACAAGGTCCAGCGCCACCTGCTCAAGAGCGGCGACCTCGTCGTCATCGGCGCGACGACAATCGTCTTTGAAGACGAGAACGCGCCCAAGCCGGGCCCGGGCGAATCCAAGCGTGCGAAGAAGGAGAAGCCGGCCGAACCCGAAGAGAACGAGGACGGCGGGCTGACGGTGGCGCTCTCGGCGGTCGAAGTCGACCGCATGGATAAGAAGACGCTCAAGAAAGAAGCGAGCAAAAAGAAGATTGAGAAGGCCGAGGAGAAAGATCCCGGCGCGTCGTCCTCGGCAGCGCACGCGCTGTTTCATCCGTCATCCGCGCTGTCGCCCGCGCCAACACAGACTGCCATCGACGCGCGGAGAAAGGCGCTCGCCGCCGCGAAGCGCAACCGCCTGATCGGCAACGTGGCGCTCGTCGCGGTCTTCGTCGGCGTCGTGTGGTGGGTGATCAACAACCGCGACAAGTTCGGGGCGACAGCGAGCCAGAACACGAACACCTCCTCAAATAACAACGGGCCGGTCGCGCCCCCGCCGATGAAAGTCGAGAACAAGGTCGGCGACCTCGTTCCGCCGCCCGTGGGGCCGACAAAGACAGACACGGGACAGAAGCCGCCCCCGGAGAAGCAGCCCGAACCCGATCCCACGGAGCTGCAGGAGCAGTTCAGAAAGATTCTGGCCGAACGCGACAAGGCGCTCTCTTCGAACAATTTCCTCGGTGCGCGATCGCTGCTCTCCCAGTTCGCCGCGAAGCACACCACCGGTGACGTCGGTACGCGCGCGAAGCAGGAACTGAAAGAGACGGAAGACCTGATCGAGACGGCGCTGCGCGCGGCGCTCGACGACGCGAAGAAAGCCGCGGCGGACAAGAAGTATCGGCTTGCCACGCAGCGCTGCACGCGGCTGCTGTCCTCGGACCCGCACGGCAAGTACGGGCAGGAAGCGAAGGCGATGCTCGACAAGCTCGATACGCAGAGCGAGCCGCGCTACAAGGATCTCGACGGCCAGGCGGAGAAAGAACTCAAGGCCGGGAACCTCGACAAGGCCGGCGAGCTGTACGGAAGTATCATCAAGGAACTCGGCGGCACGAAGTGGGCGGGGCTGGCATCAGCCGAGCAGATCAAAGTCGCGATGGTGCGCGGCCTGCTCAAGCGGCTCGATGATGAGCGCATGAAGCGCGAGACCGCCGGCGAGAAGATCGAGGTCCGCATCGCGAAAAAGTGGCTGAAAGGAACGCTGGCCAAGGTCAACGGCCTGGTGCTGGAAGTAAAATCTGGCAGCGGCGCAACATTGCAGTTCCCGATCAAGACGCTCGACGCGCTGGAGGTCGAGCAGATCCTGGAAGGCGCGGGGCTCGCGAGCACGCATCTGGAACAGGCGTACCTGTGGATGCTGCTCGACAAGCGCGAGGCGGCCCAGGCGCAGGTCGAGAAGGCGCTGCAGGATCCGGTGCAGTCGGCGGAAGCGACGCGACTGGCCGAAATGGCGACGAAGGTCAAAAACCTGAAGGGCTACGACTTCAGCAAGTGGCAGCACCAGATGGATTGGGACGCGCTCTCCGGAAGCTGGTCCACGCAGGACGACCGGTACATGCTCGAAAGTCCCGAGGGCGGCGACACGACACTGCGCAAGGAAGCGCTGAGCGGCGGCCTGCCGGCCAAAGGCGCGCGCATCAGCTTCGATTTCGAGCTGCAGAATCCAGGCAACGGCTACTTCTTCGCGCTGGAGTTCGGCGAAGACGACCAGCGCTTCGCGGGGCTCATTTTTACTTCCGAAGGCGTCACGCTGACGGGCAACATCAAAGCAGCAGGCAGCGACAAAGACGCGTGGACGGCCGGACCGACGCACGTCGACGTTGCGATCAACGGCGATGAGATGGCGCTGCTGCTGAACGGCAAGCCATCGAAGACATTGAAGGTTGAAGGATTGGGAGAGATTAAAGGGACAGTCACCTTCCGCGTGCGCGACACGGCGTGCGCGATTGACAACGTCATTCTGCGGAACGTTGAGTAATAAACCGCAGAGACGCAGAGAGCGCAGAGAAGAACATGGATTTACAGAGGGACACAGACCAACGCAGGTAATCCTTCTCGTGTGCTCATCCACATTCCCGTTTGATGTTCTCTGCGATCTCTGCGTCTCTGCGGTTCATTAGCAATACAGGAGAGAGAAATGCCGCTGCCGTCCAGTGAATCAATGGAACTGCTCGAAGCCATGCTCGCCACACCGTCGCCGTCAGGTTTTGAGGCGAACATTCAGAAAGTCATTCGGCAGCACATGGAACGCTACGCCGACGACGTTCAGCGCGACGTTCACGGCAACCAGTGGTTCGTGATCAATCCAAAGGGCTCGGTGCGGCTGATGCTCTCCGGCCACGTGGACGAGATCGGTTTGATGGTCCGCTACATCGACGACCAGGGTTTCCTCTGGGTGACCAAGATCGGCGGCCCCGATCCCGTACAGCACTGGGGCCAGCGCGTGTACGTTCATACGAAGAATGGCCCCGTGCTCGGCGTGATCGGCAAGAAGCCGATCCACAACACGCCGCCCGAGGAGCGCTCGAAAGGCGCGAAGCTCGAAGACCTGTACGTCGACATCGGCGCGAAGGACAAGGCCGAGGCGCTCAAGCGTGTCCGGGCGGGCGATCCGATCACCATGGCAGTTGGATTCGAACGGATGCCCAACGACCTTGCCATCGCGCGGGCCATGGACGACCGCATTGGCGCGTTCGTGGTGTTGGAAGCCGCGAAGAAGTTCCAGGCGGCGCTGAAAAAGAAGAAGCGCAGCGCCTGCGCGCTCTTCGCGGTCTGTTCGGTGCAGGAAGAGGTGGGCCTGCGTGGTGCGCAGACGGCGGCGTACACCATCGAACCCCATGCGGGTATCGCGGTCGATGTCGGCTTCGCGACCGACTATCCGGGCGAGAACAAGAAGATCGTGGGCGACTTCAAGCTCGGCGCCGGGCCGATTCTGCACCGCGGCGCGAACATCAACCCGCCGCTCTCGGCGATCATGGAAAGCACAGCCGAGAAGAACGACATCCCGTTCCAGCTTTGCGGGGACGGCGGTCTGACCGGAACGGATGCGGCCTCCATCCAAGTCACGCGCGGAGGCGTGGCCACAGCGCTGCTTTCGATTCCGAATCGATATATGCACTCGCCGATTGAAATGGTAAGCCTGCAGGACGTGGAGAACTCGGCGGAGTTGCTGGCGCAAACGGCATTGGCCCTCAAGGAAGGGCAGTCGTTCATTCCCGAGGCGGACTAGCGCAAACCCTTTCGACATATGGTTTTGGAGTATCAAATTCGAAGAAATCGCAAATTCATACCCCTGTGACCCGGCATAAATAGCGCTGTTGTGAAGCAGGAAATAAAGGCGGGGTGTCCCGCACGAGTGCGCAAATGCAGTTGCGTCTCGCCGACAACTATATATGTTGTTTTCGTCCATACGATATTGGGTATCGTAAGACGAACGTTGCCGGCACGGGCGGTCTGTGCCGAATGCTACACGGAGGAGGGGTCAGACATGCAGAAGTTCGTGATGATGTTCGTGGCGGCGGCGCTCAGCATCTCGCTGGTCGGCTGTGGCGAGAAGCCCAAGCCGGCGACGCAAACACCGGGCGCTGGGGCGAAGACGGGCGAAGAGAAGAAGACGGAAGTCAAGACCGAAGAGAAGAAGGACGGCACCAAGACGGAAGAGAAGAAGACCGAAGAGAAGAAGGGCTGATCTTCGTCCTTTTCCGAGCTCGAATTTGCAAAGAGGGAGAGAGCTTTCCGGCTCTTTCCCTCTTTGTTTTGGTCTTCTTCGTGCGGCAGAGAGAATCCAACCGATGGCTGCCGAACACGTTCCCACAGTTCATCTGAAGAAAGGTTCGGCCAAGCCGCTCCACGGCGGCCATCCCTGGGTCTTTGCTGACGCCATCGCCAGCGTGGACGGAACGCCTCAGGCCGGGGATGAAGTCCGCATCGTCGATGCGAACGGCGGATGCCTCGGACGTGGGTTCTACTCGCCCAAATCCGCCATCGCTGTGCGCCTGATCACACGGGCGGACGTTGAGATCACGACCGCTTTTCTCGAGACGCGCATTCTCGAAGCGCTGCGGCTAAGGCGCGAGATCCTGTCGCTGGGTGTCGGCGCTTCCGTGACGGCCGGCGTGCCCGCCATTTCTGGACGGGCGCTGACGGAGACCGAAGCGGCGCAGGTCTCCAGCATCGATCAGCAGATTCTGCGGGTACAGGCGTTTGCCGCGCAGTACGGCATGGATGCTTCGGAAGAGACTTCGGAACTGCGGCGGAAGCGTGATGCGATTCTCGCCGGAAAGCCGCTCGAAGTACCCGCCCCGCCCTTGCCTCCGGCCCGCGACGAGCCGGCGAAGACGATCGGCCCCGCGCCGACGGAGCCTAATCCCTCACCTTCCCCCATCCCTCAAGGAGAGGGGGAACCCAACAGCGCGAGGTTCGAACCACCTCCAACGACAGCGTATCGGCTGATCAATTCTGAAGGCGACGGTCTCGGCGGTCTGACGGTGGACGTGTACGGCGACTATCTTTCTGTTCAGATCGGAACGGCGGGCATGGAGCGGCGGCTAGACGCGATCCTCGACATTTTACAGCGCCACCTTCGGCCGTTGGCAATCCTGGACCGCAGCGACAAGCGCGCGCGGAAACTCGAAGAACTCCCGCCGCCGCGCGAAGCGCCTCTGCGGGGAACTTCGCCGCAGGATCTCATCACGGTGCGCGAGAACGGCATTGCCTTCCGCGTGGACGTTCGGCCGGGGCACGGCCAGAAGACGGGCATGTTCATCGACCAGCGCGAGAACCGCAGGCGCTTCGGCGAGTTCGCGAGCGGCCGCGACGTGCTGGATGTATTTTCGTACAGCGGCGGATTTTCGCTCTACGCCGCACACGCGGGAGCAAGGAGCTTGACGCTGCTGGATTCGTCCGAAGAGGCGCTGAACCTCGCAAAGGCGAACCTTGGCGCCAACAATATCGATGACGCGGACCTCGTTTGCGCCGAATGGGCCGAAGGCTTTAAACACCTACGTGAAGCCGGGCGGCAGTTCAGCCTGATGGTCGTCGATCCTCCGAAGTTCAGCCGTGCGCGAGAACAGGCAAGCCAGGCGCTCTCCGGCTACCGCGACTTGAACGCGCAAGCGGTAAGGCTGCTCGCACCCGGCGGCATTCTGTTCACGTGCTCGTGCTCGGGGACGGTGAGTGAGACGGAATTCGAACGCGCCGTGGCATCAGGGATCCGCAGCGCGGGCCGGCGAGCCGTGCTGCTGGAACGTCGCGGCGCGGCGAGCGACCACCCGGTGCCGCCGGGCTTCGAGCAGGGACGGTATTTGAAGTGCCTGGTGCTGCAGGTGGTCTGAGGACCATTGCGGATTTCGGATTGCGGATTGCCGATTGGCGTTGGTGAGTTCATGAACCGTATTAAGAAGGCATTACAGCGTGTGGTCGCACCGCCCAACGTCCGATTGCGTGGCTGCACCGATCTCGAACTAGCAAGATTGGAACGGAAATTCGGCATTCGTCTCCCCTCAAGTTATAGGGAATTGATGCGGGTGGCCGGTAAGAGCAAGCGTGTCGTATTTGTTGGAAGTGACTGGACCTACCCCTGTGTGCTGGAACTGCGCGATGCAGCAGAAATGCTACTGAAGGAATGCGATGCTCGCCTGAAGCTACCTAAGTCGTCGTTTGTCTTCCTCATGCATCAAGGATATTCCTTCCTGATGTTCGATACAGAGGCAGGCGACGACCCGCCCATCGCACTCTTTTCCGAAACCGACCCCAAGTTCAGAATCGTCTCAAAGGCATTTACTACATGGCTAACTGATGCTTTGAATGCGGACTCTAAGAGGTTGCGTGGTTAGCTCGGCAATCCGCACTCCGCAATCCGCAATCGAATGTCCACACCTCCACTGGCTCAATTGCCTACGTTTTTTGTCGTGCGCGGGCCGTTTTTACGCATTTTTGACCCCTTTACGCAAAGAATCTCGTGTTTCTCCTGTGAAAATCGTGGATTTTCATAGGAGAATTGTTGACCCGCCGAGGGAAAACGGCATAGTAGCGGCGTTTTCGTGGGGGCTGTGCCTGCAGGGACAGGCGAGACGCAGTTCAGAAAACAGGGCACATGGGAGGGTAGTCAGATGGCGAAGAAAGCAAGCGGGCGCAAGCCGAACGCGGCCTTTATGAAGCCGCTCGAACCGGACGAAGCGCTGGCCAAGGTTGTCGGCAACAAGCCGATCCCGGGCACCGAGATCACCAAGAAGCTGTGGGAGTACATCAAGAAGAACGGTCTGCAGGACAGCAAGAAGAAGACGCAGATCAACGCTGATGAGAAACTCCAGGCGGTGTTCAACGGCAAGAAGACGGTGACGATGTTCGAGATGACCAAGCTGTGGCGCTCGCACATTAAGTAAGCGATGTTTCGCAACAATTAAAAGAGCTCGGACGCATCTGCGATCCGAGCTCTTTTCTTTGGGCGCGGTGACGGGTGACGAGTGGCGGGTGACGGGTCGGATGATTCTTCGCTCGATTACGCATCCACACTACACGATCCTTCGTAGGGACGGCGTTCTTCATTGGATTTGATTCTGAGCGCAGAATCCACCAACCCGTCACCCGCCACCGCGTCACCCGTCACCCGTCCTGCAAAGGAAGCACGCGTTTGTAATTCCCTTCTGCGCGTTCCTCGTGTTCAATGGTGGCATGGTCGCCCAGCGCATGACGTTCAAGGAAATGCTGAATGTCTCCGGGGTCACGATGGTGATCCTGTGGGCGGCGGTGTTGATCGCGTACTTCCTGCCTATCAATCAGTTCGGCATCTGGCCTCGCGAATGGTGGGGGCTGACCGGCATTCCGCTCGCGCCGTTTCTCCACGCCAACGTCGGACACCTGCTTGCGAACATGAGCGCCCTGCTCTTCCTGGGCTTGGCCCTCATGCTTCTGGAAGGACGCAAAGCGGTGCTCGTATTGTTGACGATTGTTCTGCTCGGCGGGCTCGGCACCTGGTTGATCGGGCGTGGCGGCGTTCCTCACGTCGGCGCCAGTGGCGTGATCTTCGGCCTGATGGGATATCTGATCGCCTCAGGGTGGTATCGGGCGAAGTTCGCATACGTCGTGGTGGCTCTGCTCGTCCTCTTCTTCTACGGTGGGGCGCTGTGGGGCGTACTGCCGCAGAGTCCCTGCGTGTCTTGGGAAGGGCATCTGTGCGGGTTGCTCGCGGGCGTCGGGGACGCGAAGTGGCGCGCCGGCCCGGCGAAAGCAGCGTGATGCGGTTCGTTAGTTCCGGCGTCGACGAACCCTGCTTCTTTCCCGCGCTTGTGACCCGAAGTTCTCGCCTTATCATCACAATGTGCTTCCTTAAGTGGAATTTAGCATTACCGGTGCAGCGGATTACGTCTCATAGAAGGTGGGGCGGCACCGCTTTTCGAAGTCTTAGTTCAGAACCAACCTCCGTGGAGCGACATGGCAACCGGACTAGGCATCGATATCGGATCGGAGTCGATCAAGATCGTCCAGGCCCGCGTCTCAGGCGGGACGGTGACGGTCACGGCGGCACTGAAGCTTTCGCGCGCCGGCGACGTGGCGCTCGATGCTCCCGTTCCTGAAGACCAAGCCGGTACCAACCTCGTTCCACCGCATCTTGGCGAAGAACTGAAAAAAGCGGGCTTGCGCCGCGCCGGAACGCTCGGCGTCGCCGGCCGCGAAGTCGTTCTAAAGTACCTCGCTCTGCCGCCCATGCCGCCGCCGAAGATGAAGATGGCCATCGACATGGAGATCGGCGGGAAACTCACGCCGAAAGGCCGCAGCGCCGATCCCGATGCGCCGGAGATGACCTATGACTATCGCATCCTCAATCTGCCCAGCGGCGGACTGAAGGGCGACCTCGTCATCATGGCCGGTGTCTGCAAGAACTCGTACCTTTTCAACGTAAACGAGTCGCTCAAGACCGCGGGTATCTCGCCCAATGAGATCACGCCTTCGAGCTTCGGGCTCGTGAACGCTTATCTCCGTACACAGAAGATCCCCGAGAACGAAACAGTGGTGCTTGTGGACGTCGGCCACGAGCTGCTCGAGATCGCCATTCTACAGGAGAGCAATCTGCTCTTCGCGCGCAGCGCGCCGGGCGGTGGCAAGAAGTTTACGCAGGGCATCGACAAGCTGCTCAAGATGGGTCCGCAGAAAGCGACCGAGTTCAAACACGGACGCGCGCGGCTTTATCCGGACGGCGCACAGATCCCGAGCAAGCAGGATCTGCAGTTCCAGACGGCACTCAAAGAGGGCGCGGAGAACATCGCCAGCGCCATCCGTTCATCGATCATGTTCTGCCGCACGCAGGGCAAGATGCCCAAGCTGGACTACAACCGGATCTACATTTCCGGCGGCGGCGCGCGGCTCAACGGTTTGCGCGAGTATCTCGAAAAGAAATGCGGCAAGCCGGTGCAGGTGCTGGATCTATCGAGCGGCCTCGATCTGCGCAGGCTGGACGCGGCCAGCGCGCGCTGCTTCGAAGGCGACGTGCCGGACATGACCATCGCGCTGGGCCTCGCGATCGTTGACGCGGACCCGAAGAGTTTCCACTTCACGCTGCTGCCTGAGAAGATCATTCGTCAGCGCGTGTTCTGGCGCAAAACTGTTTTCGGTGCCGCGGCCGGGGTGGTGTTGATGGCGGGCCTGTACGGGCCATATCAGAATGCTGCGGCATCTGTCGATCAGGCCAGCGAGCGCGCGGAGTTCTACGAGAAGAAGCGCAAGGAAGCGAAGGCCGAGCGTGAAGCGTTCGTTTCGAAGGTGGAAGAGAACGCGGCGATCGGCAAGAAGCTCGATTACTACGCGCGCCAGACGCGCATGGGTCGCGTGTATCTGGAACTCTTCGCCAAAGTCCGCGCAGAACTGCCGCCTGACGTCAACATCGCTTACTTCGGGCCGGCGATGGACCTGGGTTCGGGCGACGGCCCTCGCGGGCCGCTCGGCGGCGGCGGCCCCGGCGCAGGCTCGTGGACGACCGGCGACGACGGGGTCCGCGAGTTCATCGTGAAAGGCACGTACGACTCGGACGTCTATCCCGGCACGAAGTTCAACGAAGCCTGGGAGATCATGCGCCAGAAACTGATGGCCGTGCCCGGCGTAGTAAAAGCGGAAAACGAACCGCTGCCGGCAAGTGAAGCCGCGCAGCGTCCGGGCGTGCTGGGATTCCAGCTCAATCTCGGGGTGGTGGATCCATCCAAGCCGCTGCTGGCGAAAGCGCCGCCCTCAGACACGAAAAATCCTGTGAAGGAGCCGAAGGCGAACTGATGATCGCGCAGAACAAGCTCCTTCTGGCCGGCGCCGTCGCCTCTGTGGCGGCATTCGTTTGCGCACACCTGTTCTTCATTCAGTCGAACTGGGCCGAATCCGCGCGACAGCTCGATACGGCAAAGCAGAACAAGGACAAGTGGGACAACTACTTCAAAGCCAAGTCGGACGAGAAGCTCGTCTCCAAGCCGGAAGCGGAGAAAGCGATCCGCGACTCAAATTCGGCGCTCCAGCGCAAGCTCGATGAACTCAAGCAGATTGAGTTCGGCACACCGGATTCACTGCATGCGTTCTCGCTCGCCGCCGCGGGCAACGGCGATCCCAAGAACTATCTGCAGTCCTCGATCACGACCACGAAGCAGCGCGCGAAGGAGTCGCTGAGCATCAGCGTTCCGCTCGAGCTGGGCATCGGCGAAAAGGCTGCCGAGGAGCCCGTCGCGCTCAACCTCTTCCGGCTGGCGATGGTCGATCGATTCCTGACGGCGTGCAAGGACGCCAACGTGCCGGCGATCACACGCCTGCGCTACGAGGCGCCCGTCACGATCAAGCTGCATGACGCTCCAGAAGAAGCAGTCGAAGACGAAGACGATGCGCCGAAGAAGAAAGGTGCAGAGAAGGAAGAAAAGAAGGCCAACCCGTACGAGATTGAGCCGCTCGTGAAGTTCCCCATGCGTGCGGTGATCACAGCGCCCGAGCGCGCGTTTTCGCAGCTTCTGTTCGAAGTGCAGAAGCCCACGGACGCCGCGCGAGGCTACTTCGCGCTCCGCGGTTTCCATGTGTATGTGCGCGATGCAAACAGCGGCATGGTGGAAGCTTCAATAGCGCTGGAAGCGTTACTCAGCACGAAGACGGTAAACAAGCTTCAGATTCCGGTAAAGGAGCCCGACGAACGGCGTCGGCCGGCGTCGCAGCGAGAGATTGATTTGAATCGTTATTAGCTCATGGTCTTAGCTCTTGGCTCCTGGAAACAGCAAAGAGCTACGAGTTGAAACCAAGAGCTAAGAGCCAAGAGCCAAGAGCCAAACGAATGGACTTCATCAACGCGCAACTCGGACGCATCCTGCTGGTACTGGCGGTCATCATCACGATCGTCAGCACGAGCATGAACGGGCCTCAGGTGCTGCCGCAGCCTGAGCAGAAGGACCTTGACCGGCCGGTCCTCGTGCACTTAGACAAGAGCACGCTGGGCGTGGCAAGCAGCGAGGAGTACTTCGTCAAGGGACTGGGGAGCGAGTGGGCGGGCTCCGAGCGCTACGTGTTCGTCCAGGAGAAGAAGGTCAAGGAGTTCGTGCCTGTGCTGCTTGAGCTTCCGCCGGCCGGCATTGCGCGCGCTCCGCAGGTGATGCCGGAGTATGGGCCATCGCTGGAAGGTTCGATCTCACTGCCGCGTTTCGGCGAAGAATTCCCGCCGATCGCGCCGGCGGCGGCGAAGGGGAATGAGCCGCCTCCGCGAGCGACGAATCCGAAGTAAACGCCTTGATGCGCATTTGCGAGACGACGGGGACAACGATGGCCAAGTACGACAAGTTACCTCGAGCATGGCGCCTGCTGCGGTCTTTCGCGCTGCTGGCGCTGTTTGTCTCGCCGCTGGCCGCGTATGCCGGGCAGGATGACGCCGGCGACGAAGATTATTTCCAGGTGCGCAAGCTGGACGAAGTTTATTTCATCAACGGCGACGTGATGAAGGGGACGCTCAGCGAGACCGACGAGAAAGACCAGTTCAAGATCAAGAGCTTCCATGGCAACAAGACGCGCATGTTCAAGATGTCCGAAGTCAAGGAGATCAAGCGCCGCCAGCTTCCCGACGATGCGATGGACCGGCTCTCGAAGGAATGCATCGGCAACCCGATCAAGGCGCTCAAAGTCGCGAAGCAGGCAATGGCGCGCTTCAACACCATGACCGACAAGGTCATCGCGATGCTGGAACGCGAGTCGTCCAGCCGCGACCCAGAACTGCTCGCGTTTTTGTGCGAGATTTATCTTCAGAGCGGCAAGAACGCTGAGGCACTGAAGACGGCAGAGATTCTCGTGGGCGCCGCGCCGAACAAGGCGAAGTCCTTTACGCTGCGCGGCCTGGCGTATCTGGCGCAGAGCAACAATGCGGACGCCGAGAAGGATCTCGACAAGGCGCAGAAGCTCGCACCCGACGATCCGGAGATCCTCGTCGCGCGCGCGAACATCCTGCTGCGGACGGGACGCGCCGGAGATGCGCGCAACGTCTTCACCACGGCGCTGAACAAGAATCCGAACAACGTGGCCGCGCACGTCGGCCAGGGCCAGGTGCAGCTCCGGCAGGGCGAGTTCCTCGAAGCGGAAGAAAGCTTCAAGAAAGCGCTGAGCATCAGTGCCGAGCACCGGCTCGCAAAGGTCGGCCTGGCCTTCGCGCTGATCATGAATAAGAAGCCAGACGACGCGTACGCCATCGGCGAACGGTTGCTGAGCGCTAACCCGAAGGACGCCGACGCATATGCGATCAAGGCGTTCTCGAAGTTCTATACGGGCGACAAAGCCTCGTTCTCGCAATTCGAACGCGAAGCGCGCGAGGCGCTCAAAGAGCGCCCGAACCAGGCGCGGCTCCTGTGGGCGTGGGCGGCCGCGCTCGAGCGTCAGGCGAAGATCGAAGAACTCTCGGACGCCAAAGACGCGGCGTCACAGGCCAAAGCATTGCGCGATCTTGCTGAACAGAAGCTGAAAGATCTGGCTCAGCTCGATCCCGCCGATGGCGCGATCCAGTTTTTCCTGGCCGAACGCAAGTTCCGCTCGGGCGACTACAACGCGGCGATGGACGGCTTTAAACGAACGGTGACGCTCGCGCCTACGTATGCGCCAGCACACGCGGCGCTGGGAGCGACCTATCTCAACCTAAGCAACTGGCAGTCGGCGCTCGAGTCCTATAACCGCGCCGCGTTGCTCGATCCGAAAACCGGCGAGTACCTCGCCGGCAAGGGCCTGGCGCTGCTGAAGATGCAGCGCTTCGAGCAGGCTGAAGACCATTTCAAGCAGGCGCTGGATCTCGACGCGAAGAACGTCACGGCGCGCTGCGGCCTTGGCTACGTCAAGAACTTCGCCAAGAACAAGGCCGCTGCGCTGGACTTCTTCCAGCAGGCGCTCGCCGTGGATGGCAACTGCGCCTACGCGGCGGATGCGCTCTCCAAGATCTACAAGCAGGACGATCTGGCGCTCGAATACGTCACGTTTGAAGACGAACAGCAGATTACTGGCTGGAAGTCGCGCGGCTCCGGCGGTGTGCGCAACGAGATCAAAGCCGGCAAGCTGACGATCAGCGGCGTGCAGGGCTCGACAAGCTCCAAGGCAGAGTACTACAAGGAGCTGCGCGCCGAAGATTTCGCGCGCATCGAAGCGGATATCGAGATCTCCGCGGCGAGCCCCGTGATGATGGGCGTGCGCATCGGCGCCGCAGCAGGTTCGGGCAACTTCATGGTCGAGGTCGGCAAGGACGACACGGCCGAGTGCAAAGTCCGCTACACGGATTTCTCGACGCCGACTCCCACGTGGTCCACACTGAAGACGCCCTGGCCGGCGGACGGGAAGCTGCGTATTGGCCTCGATACTGACGACCTGAAGACCGGCAAGCTGCGCATCTGGATCAACGGCAAGCAAACGGCCGATGTGAAACTGGTGCTACAGAAGCCGACCAAGATCACCGCGGGAGTCTTCGTCCAAGCGCCGGGCAAGGAGACGGTGAGCGCGGGGGCCGACAACCTGGTGCTGGTGACGCGCCTGGCGCCGGGAACGACCAATGAGAGCAGCGAAGCGATCACGATCATCAACGACGGCGGGAAGAAGCCGGAGGAGAAGGCGCCGGAACCGGCGCCGACTCCCGAGCAGAAGAAGCCCGAGGCCCCGAACTGATCGCACCCTTTCTGGACCTGCAGCGTCACTGATCTACAGAGGGAGCCACACTTGACCGCGCCCCATTCACACCGACTCAGTCCTTCCGGCTTCACCATGACCGAACTGCTGGTCGTGATCGCGATCATCGCTGTGCTAGCGTCGTTGTCACTGACGGGGCTGTCCTACGCGCGACGCGTGTCCAACGAGCGCGCGACGCTGGCGACGATCAAGGTTCTCGAAAGCGCGCTCGAACGCTACGAGACCGATTTCCACGACTACCCTCCTTCAGATGGCGATCTCGACGGCATCGCCGGCGCGGAGAATCTCTGGAAGTGCCTGAACACAGAAAAGAAGGAAGGGCCGTACGTCAAATCCGGCGATGTGAAGACGGTGGACTCCAACAACAATGGCGACCCAGAGCCGGCCGATCACTGGAACCAGCCGCTGCGTTACGTTCATCACCGCGACTACCAGAACCGCACTCCGAATAAGCGCACCTTCCGCTTGATGTCCGTGGGCATCGACGGCGTCCACGAGAACGGCAACCGCAGCAGCGACGACATTCCGAACTGGAACAAAGACAAGCCGGACCAGTAGTCCGAAAGTTTGAACGGCACGCCAAGGCGCTAAGACGCCAAGAACGCCAAGATTGGATGAATAGAGTTCAGACGGAGCGCTTACTGCTTGCTATATCGTGACTCCAGTTTTCTTGGCGCCCTTGGAGTCTTGGCGCCTTGGCGTGCCGTTCGGCATGAGGGGAAACGCGGCTGATGCGGCCTCGCGGATTTACTCTGATCGAGCTGCTCGTCACCATCGCCATCCTCGCGATGCTGATGGCAATCAGCGGCGCCGCATATTACCGCATCTCGCGCACTTATAAGGAGCAGGGCGCTCACGCCGATCTCGACGTTGTCATCCGCCAGGTTCGCAATTCCGCGGTGAGCGCCAATGCGCCGGCGTTCGTCGAGATCGATGCAAAAGGCAAGCGGGTCATTCCGTGGGTCTACCGCACAGTCGGCGTGTGGCACTTCGAAGATGTGGGCTCATCGGCGCTCGGCCGCACGCACGGCCCCTACCACGACGGCATGCTGCGTGGTGTGGAAGGCTGGACCGAAGGCAAGATCGGCCGTTGCGTAAAGCTTAGCCCAAAGGGCTGCGTCGATCTGGGCGCCGATCCGGACTACGATTTCGAGGACGGCGGGTACCTCGAGGCTTACGTTCTTCCCGCGGTCGCGGCGTTCAGCGGCGACAACTACGTGTTCTCCAAGATGGGCTGCTACTCGCTGAAGATCGACTACAAGGGCTACCTCGTCGGCGATGCCGGCGGCATCCAGGTGAAATCGAAAGACTTCCGTCTGCCGCCGGCGCGCTGGACGAAAGTCGCCTTCGCGTGGGACAGCCAGTCCACGCGACTTTTCGTAGATGACGCGCTCGTTGCCTTCGGAAAAGGCGCCACGGTTCCGATCAACGACCAGCCGCTGCTGGTGGGCGCGGATGAAGGCAGCATCGCCGGGCTCGTGGACGAAGTCCGCCTGATGGCGCTCGACAAAGGCAAGATCCTCGAATTGCCGCCGACGTGGGAGATCGAACATACGTGTGCGCCATGGAACGGCGTGTACTTCGTGGGCGACGGCACGCTGGACATGCGCTACCACGCCGGCGCCGTGAACGTGTCGCTCGTGCAGGAAAATCGCGTCCGCACCGTCAGTATCTCCATGCTGGGTGCCACCACGCGCCAGGAAGTGGAGAAGCGCGAGGTTGAGGCACCGGCGCCGCCGCCTACGACCACGACAGGAAGTCCGGCCATCACGCTGACCAACAGCTCGAAGAACGAACCCTCCAGTGGCAGCGGGCAGAAGACTCCCGGCGGAAAGACGACTGGAGCCAAGCCATGAGCCCTCACCCTACCCTCTCCCACAAGGGGAGAGGGGGAACAACAGAATACAACGGGCGGCGCGTCTTCCCAACGACGGATGGGGGCGGGACGCCCCCACGACGAGATGAGCGCGGTGTTGCCGTTCTGATGGTCATTGTCGTCCTCGCGGGGTTGCTCGCGCTCTCGGCGCCGTTTGTCCTTTCGATGGTCCAGCACGGGCGTTCGGCCAAGAGCGAGCTTCACGAGTCGCACGCGCGCGAAGGCGCCGACGCGGCCGTTGCGCATGCGATGGCGCAGCTTCACAAGACACTGCGCTACGACCCGAACGACACCAGCCCAGAGGTCACGACGCTCGCCAATTTGCGGATTTCAATGGACTTCCCCGCCGCGAACAAGGCCTTCAATGACTTGAACGTGGACGTCACCAATCCACTGGGGCTGCTCTGGTCCGCGCGGGTGGAGGACGAGCAGGGCAAGATCAACGTCAACACCGCGCCGCCTGTATTGATCGGAAACCTGCTGGGTTCCACGACACTGACAGAAAAGGCCGACCGCGGCACGACCGCGCTGCAGGTTGACGAAGCGAAGATGTTCCCGGCCGATGCGGATCCGAACTCGATCGACGGCGTGATCTGTGTCGGGGCCGACCTGCTGCGCTACCGGCATATCGGCGCCGGATTTATTACGCTCGCCGATGCCACCACGCAG
>Ga0196964_10000853_pt1 | contig 16626 bp, 23 predicted proteins | sample S1_10metaG_FD_148615 | JGI IMG/M metagenome (GOLD analysis project Ga0196964, IMG submission 148615) | Soil microbial communities from Anza Borrego desert, Southern California, United States - S1_10 | ecosystem: Environmental > Terrestrial > Soil > Desert | place: USA: California | collected...
TTCCCCTACCAATAATCCATCGCGAGCAAATTGTCGTCGGAAATCCTGCTCTGCGGCCGCGAGCTGTTTGAGTTTGGCGATCGCTTCATCATAACTCAACGTATTACCTAGGAAATTAATCGAAGCCCCTTTTGGCGCATTCTTCACAAGGGCGTACAACTGCTTATACTGCGCATACAGTTCGGCGTAACTGCCTTTTGCTGCATTGACTCCAGCCCGTTGTTTGCGGAGATCATCCAGCTCCTTTTGGCGCACCAGGTTAGCGGCCTTCTGCTCGTTCGTCAACTTCTGCGTTTCCACGCGCAGTTGCTGCTCCTCGAGTATGAGCTTCTCAATTTCTTCACTATACCGCTTTACCTCGACGGCTCCATCAGCAAGCGCTGACTTTCCGGAAATTGATAGCTTTGACTTCTTTATTTGTTCAAATAGCTTATTAACGTTGGCCAGTTGCTTGCTAAGATCTGCATAGCCCAACGTTTTCAGCTCATATATCTTGGTAACTTGTCCTTGTGACTTAGCCATGGGTTAGGTAATTACGGGGATGTCTGATATAAGGCACTTTAATTGCGCATATTTTATGTCAAATGTTCCGGTTACCGGTGAGGTATCCAGCACATTGCCGGCGCTGGGAAACGTATTATCGAAATCCAATTGCATTATCGGCGCCCATTTACGTAGAAAACAACCTGTAGTTTCATCCAATAATGGCTTGTATTCATTGATCTCAACGAGCTCCCACTTTTGCCCCCGGCACTCTATATGTTCACGGTGAAACCAATTGGTTATATCTATATTGCTGAGCTTGAAAAATGTTTTGTAATGCTGACCATTCCGGATGATGGCCAGCCGTTGCCAATAGAACCGTTTCAGAAGTCCTTTTGCCAGCACAGCTGCCGGAGCATTTCCGATACGCTCATCGGAGTAGGACAATACCGGATCGTTTTCACCACCTGGTTTGTAATTGACGGCAAACATAAATGGGTAGGAGTTTTGCACCTCGTTATCGAATATCCAGCCAACGTCAGTTACCATCCCTTTGTAGTAAGCCGATTTCGGTTCGAATGTATTTTGGGCTTCCTCCCTTGAGGTATTCGAAATATTCTCTGGAATGAGGCAAATGATTTGTGGAGATGCAGCTGGATCTGTGCCCAATCCCCGCCATTGGTCAACTTCGTAGTGCATAACGGGTGAAAAGAATCTGTTCTCAACATCCCGCTTTCCGGTTTTAAATCGATCCGGTAAAACATATTTACCGGCGCCCAGCGTGTTGGTATATCGATCTTGCACCACCTTCAATATCCCATCGTTTCCATCATCCTTGTACTTGTAGACTAATTCGCGCTCGCTATCGCTATACAGTTCGATCTCCGATATCTTGCTGATGTCCTGCTTCTCATTCCAATTCAAGTAATGTCCGTTGAAGTACCCGCCGGATTTTACGGACAGATCATTTGTCAATGAATACGGATGAGTGGGCTCTACCACAACAACTTTGCTTATCGGGTCTGTTTGAATGCTTAGGTTAAATTCATCGACAACGCCACGAAGAAAATCCAGGAACTTATACTTTTTGAATCCCGTATAATTCTCGAAGTTGATCAATCCACCTATCGGTATACGGAAATACTCAAGACCAAATTCTTCGATGCTGGCGTGAATGCGTGCGATACCGGTTCCCGAATCGAAACTGTGAATGAAAACCTTGCAGGAAACGACGTCTCCCGGATCAACCACCACTGTAAAATAATCATCAACTATCCCCGCGAAGTCGCGCCGCCCGATTGCCGGCGCATCAAGATCCATGATCAGCGTACCATTTCCGTTATCATTTCCGTTCGGAATTCTTACGCCGTTTTTAAACCACTGAACGCGGACCTCGAGATCACTATTGGCAGTTACCACCGCGCGCAGCGCGATGCTGAAGCGATATGTAGCCTCAAGGCTACCATACGGGAACGCCGGTAAGTAAGTCCACTTCATTTCCTTATTCGCCGCGTCGTAATGGTAAACACCGTTATTATCAAATGCGCCATTCGTACTATCATTGCTGACCAAAAGGTCCCAATAGCCTGTATAATCCTGGTTTAACATTGAGACCTCACGTACACTCTTGGCGAGAAAATCGAGATTATTAAGCCGGGTCCCTTCAGAAAAAAGGAAGTTGCCCCACGTCCATGGCATCACCTGACGACGGAAAAATGGCGTATCCAAAAACTGGGATGAAACGCGATAACCGAGAGACTTGAACGCCCAATATATAAGCCAGTATTTACTAATTGCCGGCTTCATATATTCCGGCTTCATATTCCGGTCCTTTTGCGGTTCCGTGCCGGGTGATGTAAAGTCATCCATCTGCCGGCCGTATCTCACCGGCGCAAATACAAACGGTAGGCTCTCATTAGTACCATCATAGGCCCAGCTGTCGATTATGTATTGCTTTGTAAAAGTAAAGTTGATGTGTTTGAGGAAATCGAAAAGGGTTGCTTCCTCCAGATCGATCATCCAGTCAGCATTGTTGCCATAGAAATCGTACTCGTAACCTATGGGCTTATCATTATGGGTTGCCTTCGTCAGGAAGGCTTTGCCAACCAGCACTTCAAATGAGTTGGACTCAATAAACCCCGGTTGATTTTTTCGGAACGCGCTATCCGGTGACAGATCTTCTACACCGGGGTTGTGAAATGTATTTGCAATTTGATCATTATTCACTGTAGCCGGTACGGCGATATTGAAAGCCTCTGAGGATTTCTTCCTTTGAAAGTTCTCAGGATCCTCCAGTCGATATGAAATGGAAACCGGCAGTTCTGAAATATTTTGTAAATCCAGATCCTGATTACTTACACTAACCCTTATATATTTTGTCAGCGGCATTAGTTGCGAATTGTGAACTTTTCGTGGCTTAATTTTATTTCGATGGTTACCTGGTAATTAAACCGGTCTGCTTCTGTCACCTTATCAAAAGTTTTATCCACAATAATCACAGGGACGTAACTATCGTCTTGTCCCTGTGATCCTTTCCATTCAATCCACGCTGCAGGGCTGTCGAGTAATTCGTCAAGCCACTCCTTATCGTTCTCCGTGTAATCCACGTTGCATAGCATGAAAGTATCATTGGATCTGACATTGGTTCGCCCTAATCCATGAGCCGGCCTATCGAGGGGATAATTCAGCGGTTTTTCATATGCCTCGGATTTTGTTTCATGTTCTTGTTTGAGCAGCTTAAAATTAATGGCGTCAATCGCACCGGCTGAATTGAGGAAGTGAATCCGATATTTATAATCGTCATCGTCACAGCCCGCAATGTGATTGATCACGGTTGTGGCCACCACTGCACCAACGCTATCTAGGACCTCTAAATAGTACCGGTCCACATTGTTAAAATCGATTCCCGGGAATAGGATTGCAAGATTCTTTGGGCCATTGGGTATAAAGTATGCTATTGCCATAATCATGGAATTACTTCAGCCGTGGTAAGATCGACTTGAACACTGGTGCACGTCATACCTGAACCGCAGGTTAGATCCACCGAAGTAGTTTTCTCCGTATCCGTCGGTTCAAAGATTACAAAGCCGGGTGTAATGCAAAAATTATCTGACGTTGCTGTGAATGAAAGTTTGATCCGCTCACCTGCAGCTGTTGCATCTGTCGTCGCACCAGCGGTCCTGTAAATAGTAACATCAACAACACAAGGTTCTCCTAATGCAATCGGTCCTGGAAAACCCGTATAGTTGACAATCATTTTGTGGCGATCACCGCTATCGGGTTCAACGTCGATCATGTCTGAGAATCCGAATTGTGTCACGCCACAATTCACAATTTCGAACTCAACCAGGATATTGTTCCCCACATTCGCTTCAGTTGGTGTACCGGTGATTTGGATTTGCGAGCCAACAACAGCAATTACCATCCATGACGGCTTGACAACTGAGGCAAGGCTAAACGGCGCTGTACCAGAAAGGTTAATATTAAAACTGTACTGTACATTGGCGGTAGCATCCGGCAATGATGGAAGTCCATCGGTAAAGCTTGCCGGCACACAACCAACCACCTCAGCTACATCAATCGTATCGGCAAACGCCAGTGAATCATTCGTACAGTTCAGGATATTGAAGGAAACATTTATATCCTCGCCCACGTCCCCGCTTCCCGGCGTTCCCGTAATATCGATTTGCGACCCTGTAATTACTATAGACATCCAGCCAGGCTTGATAACGCCACCAAGTGAGAAAGGTGCGGTACCGGTCAAATAAATTGTATAGCTATACGCATTGTCTTCCATTGCGTCTGGCAGCGACGGTGTGCCAATGAAGCCGGCTGGTGTACATACGGCGCCGGTAATTCCGATCCCGATTATATCTGGAGAGTATTGTGGCGTGCAGGCGCCAGAGGTTTTGAATCGAAAATCATAAAGTCCTAACGGAAGCGTTATCGATCTTGGGGATATAATTGTTCCGATTGAGGCGGTCCAGAGATTGGATGATCCGGAAAGCCGGTATTCTATAGTCAGTGCGGCCACGATTACGCTGATCGGATCGAAAGTGAATATGAACGTTTGCGTTCCATCACCATTGTCGACTTCGCCGTACTGGATGCCGGTAACAATGGGGCATGCATTAAGTGAGCAGTTGGTGACAGAATGATATGTATTCTGTCCTTTATTCATATAATGAAGAACAAGGCAACTTAATGAAGTCCCTCCGTGAAGAATCGGAAAATAATCGCTATCGGATACACCTATCTTATACATATCAGGCCGGTGCGACAATGGCCATGTAGATTCTGCCCAGTCTCTTTTCTTGTATGATGAAAGATGGGCAGAGAGGTCCTGGTTGTCGGTATGTTGGAGAACTGCGTTCACAACAAAGAACTCATTAGTCGATGTACCGGTACCGGGAATGGGATCAATGTCGGAGGTGCCCTGTACCGGCGCTATTCCTTCAGTCTGGATAAATCCATTAGCGTCTTCGCCGCTACTCCTCAGCTTACACAGCACTTTCACTGCTATTAAAGTCCCTTCGACAATGTTATAACCGCCATTTGCCGCAATGAACTTTCTGAGAAATTCCTGCGGTGCGTCCTGGATATCAAACTGCCATTCGGTGTTCGTAGGATTTAGCTTGGTGTATTGAGATTTCGAGATGGTTTTGTAGAACGTATCGTTGAAATAGATATCGCAATAGACCACTGGTGGCCGTGGTGTGGCATCAGTTTTCGTAGCAGCAACACGGATAATTATTGGCCTGTATGCGGCATGAATGCTGTTCGGTGCAGGCTGTGATATGAAAGATTCGATTGGCATTAATTGGGTCCTCCTATTGAGTCTATGTAAACTTCAATTGACTTTGCTTTCGTCAAGTCCAAACGTTGAATCCTTTTTTTGCCACATCTTAAACAGGTAGTAAAGCATTCCATTTTTACAGGCGAAATCATTGTGGCACGGAAACGTTTACACCCTTTGAAAAAGCAAATAATCCTACCGAAAACCCTTTTCATATAATTTCAGATTTTTCTTTTTGAAATTGCTCTTCCACTACGAAGTCAAACCCATTGACCATGTATTCATCGATGCGAGTTTCGGCGCCAATAAAAGCACTTTCAATAAAATTTGTACGACTACCCGTTTTAGAAAACCGTCGGCTCGCTTGGGTCGGCATACCTTCCTTTTTCCATTTCTGTACGGTCGCAAACGCGAGCCCTGTTGCGCTTGGTCCCGAAGAGCTGTATAGGGGATAGCCCTTCGACTCAAAATACCGGATGAGAAAAGGAACCTGCTTGAATGATGCGCTGGATGCGGGGAGGCCATCATTGACATAACGCGCATAATAGATTGCGAAACCCTCCATGATGTCCTGCTTTCCTTTCCTCCGTGATGTTGAACTGAGCGAATCTTCAAGTGCGCCACTGTTATGGTGTCCCTGGGCTATTATTTCCTTTTGGATCACGAGGTTGATGAATCGCTCGGCGCCGTCATATAGCTCCTGAATATTCATTACGCCGATTTCAAAAGGTTAGCGTCCTGCTCCATTTTAACGAGGATAGACTTCAACTGCCGGAAATTTTGCAGCACACGCGAATAGCATAGAGGGCAATCGGGTGAAAACGACGGCTCAATATAATTTTTCCAGATTACCGCCAGATAATGCATATTCATATTGCCGGCGATTGCAGTCGCACTATCGATCATGTTGAGCTCAAGTATCTCTTTCCTGTATTCAGCGGGGATCAACTGAGCGATCTTTTCAAGCGTATTATTCATGTCAATTCTATTTTGAAATGTTCGGCTACCTTACGCATAAGTCTTTTTGGCTTCATGGAAGGATGTTTTTTGCGTAGCATCACCGCGTAAGCCTGCATCTCCCGTAACTTTTCCGCCGGAATATGCTCCATGCCGGTGGATTTGGTGGTGGCTTGCGCAAAAGAACCGAAGGAAAGATCACAGGAACCTCCCAGTTTTTGATTGTAATGTTCGTCCCACATTTCTTGACAGTTTTAAAACTTATTGTTCGTGGTCCTTGCATGCATTCCGGGAATGAATCTTACCGCTTTGCCCCCGGTTTATCTACTCACAGCAGCTAACTTTAGGAGTTCACCTCTCCTGTGCGGGAGCCGCTGTGATAAGATGCAATGCCTTCATTCCTTCGGACCCAAAGGAAATCTTACGGCAAAGCCCCGCTATAACTGATGCTCCGGATGTGAATCCTCAACCGGAATCTCGATCGTCGCAATATCTGCCGCTACATAATCCTCCATGTCGCAACCAAGGAATACGGATCCATAGAACTCTAGTCTTACACCGCTTAAATTATCAGCACCTATGAACGAAACCGGTCTTATCGTTTTGTGCCGCTCCTGGTGCAGCCGAAAAGAGGTATTGATCAGCCTCTTTTCGCGCGACAGCTGATCCAGCACGCGAATAAAGTTCACCGCGCATCGCTTCATATCATGCCAATCCTCCGGCACCGTATGCGTCGATGTGCGCGTGCTCGGGTTGGGATTGGTAATTTGGTTGCTGCTGGAATTATAGGTTGTCTTCAGAAAGAACATCACGAACAGGTTATTTTCCCATTCAACTGACCGGGATGAATAGTGGCCAAAACTCATCGGAGGTTGTGCCACAACCAAAGGGTATTTTGGAAAAAGGCGTTGAGGAGCTATCTCATCCAGAATCACTTGGCCCAGTTCGTCGCTATTCAATTCGTTGCCCAGTTTAGGACAAAAGAAAAACCGCCCTTGTATCGCTTTTGATTTTGCAAGGATGTTTTTAAACAACTCACTCAAAAATGGGTAGCTTCTCATGCTTCTGCGACAGGTTTAAGGCCATTGTTTACACCGGCCGCGGCCATTTTCATTTGATAACTCTTTTCTACCTCGATCTGAACCTCCTCCCGCAGCTTCACAATGCGCTTCTGATATACCTCAATATTCGCAACTACCTCGTTGATCAATGATACGTAATCAGTGGCTCCAATGCAGAGCTCCTCGGGAGAAACGGCCTCCAATGAATTTGCCATGACGCCGAATTGAAAAAGCGTTAACGGTCCATTGGGATCGCAACCCACTACTTTCGCAAATTCCGCAAGGCCGATCTTGTGCCCGTATGGCCTACTTTTCATCAGAGCCCTGAAACCGAATTGCCGGAATTGAGTTGAAATTCTTTCAACCGGAAAGGTTTCTGAGTTTAGTTTTTTTTCGAACAGATCGCCAAGCATCTGATTTTTTTCCTGCACGATTTGAGCAATTTTCTGTTGTTCTTGAGTCATTGTACAATGTTGTTTTATGGAGGAGTAAATCTGGTTTCAACTTCCTTTTTTAATCGTTTGACAAAATCTATATCGTCCTGGGTCAACGGTGTACCAATGTCGGGGGGATCACCAGGATCAGGAAAATTATCCAGCTCCCCGCTTTCGAAGTTTTTAAATAAGTTGATGAGATATGTTTGCAAGTCTTCCATTCGCCTTAATTGGTTTTCGATCGAACTTTATTTTTGCGTACCTCGGCTTCGTAATCCAAGGCTTGCGATTCATTCAGTGACTTATCTTCTGACGCAAAAACTAAAACATCAAACAACCTCGCCTCTCTTGCACACTGGATACTATTTTTTCCGCTCCCAGGCACATCGAACACTTTGGTGGCCGCAATCGTCTTAAGGAAATTTACCCATCCGTATCGATCGTAGTGGCTCTTGACATGTTTTCCCCCACCCTTGACTCTGGATTTCCAGAATATTTCAAAGTGTTGATGCAGATATTCAGTGTGCCGCTCAAAAAAAAACCTATCTGCAAAACGATATCCATAGGCAGGCTCTTCATGAGCTCCAAACGCTCACTTCCTTCATACAGGAATTCTTCGTTGTACTCCTCACCCGGCCTGCGGAGGTAAATAGCACAGATCGGAAGCATATATTCCCACTTGCCTTTTCCCAGCTCGATCATATCCTTGATCAGCTGTTTCGCGTCTATGAACTCTCCAAACTTCATTGATGAGCCGTTCTTTATCTCGGGGGTAGCTAATACCCACTTTTCATTTCTCCAAACAAACTCGGTTTTCAACTCGAGGCTTTGCTCCTCCTCAAATAGAACTGCCAGGCTGGCGTGGTAAATAGATGCGACCTCGTCAATAAACTTCGACTCCTTTATCGCCTCAACCGTGGTACCAGCAAAAAAGGCAAACGTGCGGAACATTTTTTCAAAATGAAAGTGCATGCTCTCGAGCTCTTTCTCGACCCCGTCTTCCATCCCTATGATTGATGCCGCCATCTTATCGAGCTCATTGCCATATTGCTCCTGGTATGCGATTCGTTGTCCCAGCGTTATCTCTGATAGAGACGACGGAATAACAACTTCCTTTTCGTTGATCCAAACCCTCATAATATTATGGATTGGCTTTTGGGGTGGTAATTATCTTTTGGCCTTTCTCACCCATGGAAAGGATATCACCCGGCTTTGCCTTCAGCTTTTTCAATTCGGGATCGGCATTGATCATGTCCTCGGTAAGTGTAACCGGTAAAGCGTTCTTGGAAGCGTTCTTATCGATAAGGCTCTGCTTGCCCTTTTCTTCATTCACGATATCAATACCAAGAATGATATCTTCAATGAACTCCTGGTTGAGCTCACGTGAATCGTAATCCTTCACATTGGCACGCTTTGCCACGCCACGCAATACGAGGATGTCCTCCGGAAGAGTATAGGCCATAAGCACACTTTCAACACCCATCAATGGAAGATCGTTCCAAAGCTTTTGCACTTTAGCAAGAAAAACCTGCCTCGCCGATTCCTGGGGAGAAAGATCTGCCACTGTAACAGAATCGGCTTTCCTTATTTCATCCCCCATAAAATTGGTGATAGGCGGAAAAGGGTCCTTTGGCATCATTCCATTTATATCCGCTTTTGGAGTTTCCAAAACGGCCCCCATAAACTGAAGACGCATGTATATGCGTCGGAAATTAGCCGCAATTTCCAGCCGATTCACAGCGTGCACAGGCTCCGATAGAAGATTGTTAATCTCCCGTTCTGCGGATTGCGCGACAAGTAGCGCTTGGTTGATGACGTTTTCACCCATTGTATAAGATTTTATTTTCAAAGCTAGAAATTTATTTGCGACAAAAAGTAATTTTTCAATTACATTTGGCATATTATTTTTTTTAACCTAATCTTCATCACTATGCGCATGAAAGCAGTTTTCCTCGCGATGCTGACATTATCGATTGCCGTAGTGAGTGTTCCCGCCAGAAGGTAAAAGGAAAAGCCAGGATACGGAGAAAACTCCTGTGGTGAAAGCCACGAGTTTGAAAACCGATATCGTTTTGGCAAAGCAGGAAGTGTACATGTTGAATGATGCAGTGGTACCCGTAGTACCGACGTTTGCAGTTCAATATGATTCGCCTGTTCCGTTTACATCCAGCGGCGCCTCGCCGATCGCCGAGGCCAGAGCAAGAGCACCCACTATGGAAAGAACCGACATGATCCCCCGTTCGAGGGATAAACCGGTAAAATAACTAAGTTGAAGACATTGCCACAATTAAGGGAACCCAGCCAGCCGGCTGGGTTTTTTGTTGAAGAAATTTTTCATAGTACGGAAACCCGTAAGGAAATTTTATTTCAGCCTTATACTTTAGCTGCATGAAAAAGCGGATAGCTGATTTAACGACGGCCGACATGAAAGAACAATTTAGCATCGCCGGCAATCCTGATAAAATGATAATGATGATGCAGGAGATACTTAGTGTGATGGCAAAGGTGAATCCTAAGAATTCCGCGGAGCTGATCAACCTCGAGTTTTTGATGCAACGCATGTGGGCCGAATCAAAAACTTGGATCAAGCTTTATGAGCAACGCACCGGGCAAAAGATTAGTTAACTAAAAACTATAAATATGTGTAAATGTGTAAATGTTGATTTTGGAACTTATGCCAACGAGGTAGTCATAAAAAGAGAAGATCTTCCTGATCACATGAAAGCCTATTCGACTAAAACGTCTATAGGCATCGATGCCTGCATCCTGGACGAAGTAAAAGGTCTCTGGGCATTGGGGATCACAACCACATGGTCCTGCTGTGGCCATAATAAGGAATTAGGTGCAATCGGTGTTGAGGATTCGGACATTCCTAAAATGAAAGCGCTGGGGTATAAGGTGTGGCATAATAACTGTCGACCTAATGATGAGGATTCATTCATAGCGATGACATGCAGTGACGAATATTTCGGATCGCATCAAACTAAATTACAGCCGCCTCACGTGTGCAATTAGAGCCAAACATTGGGAGTTTTAAATTGTACCCTGGCATTTCTATGCCGGGGTTTTTCATTCCACCCAATCGAGTGGATTATCGACAACCTCACTACTATTGGGTCCTTTTTCCGTCGGTCCATCCTGATCACCGACAACTAACTTCCCTTTACGAGTTCGTCGCTGGAGCATCTGCGCTAGAACGTCTGCAACATCAAGGTGTGGAGTTTTTGGAAAGAAGAGAATACCCTGCTGCGGATCATTATACAAACGATCGGCCAGCGATTTGCGAATATAAACGATACCTGATTCCGCTGTGGGTGTAGCGGTACGTGCGCGAGCGACTTTATCCTTTCCGCCTTGCACCTGCACCTCGATGGCTATGACACCTTGCTTCTGTAACGTTTGCTTCGCCGATTTCCCAGAGGCTTTTGCTTCGATGTAGTGAGGACCTCGAATTGATTTCATCCATTTGATAAGCGCCGGGAATTCATACCATTTAAAATCGAAGTCGTCGATGTAAATGTTTCCTGCAAAAATGCCGGAGGTTATATATGCAGATGCGGCATTCTTTTCTTCGCTGGTGTATGCAAGATCCCAATCTGTGCTCACCTCAGTCATTGATTCGATTGAAGGGAATAGTTGATCATCGACTTCTTTAAACCACTTCTGCCAAACTTCCCCGCCATCGGGAACCGGCGTTTGTCCCATCTGCCCGGCGTATCCATCAGAACCAAGATCTATTCTTGCCTCGGCCAAGGCCGCACGTCCAAGCCGAACCGGATCCAGGAGGCCATCTGCTGAGTAGATTGCCCGTAATGATGCTGGTTTTACGTGTGTCGATAGCTCCGCCGGCAAACATATATGACGCATATTTTCCTTTTTCTTCTGCAAGACGTGGCCAGTACAATCGTTAACAGCAAGCCGCTGCATGATTATGATGGTGACAGTAACTAGTTTGTCGACCTTCCGCATTGATAGTGTTTTGTCCAACCAGTCATTTGCGGCCTTACACTCCAATTGGCTGGCCGCCTGCTTTGGATTCAAAGGATCATCGATGGTAATGACGTGCGCATGCACACCCGTCACGGTACCACCAACGGATGTGGCATAACGCTGGCCATTGGCCGTTGTCTCATAGTTTGTCTTCAGCCCCTTGTGGTCCTTGATCTGAACTTCTGGAAAGTAGAGTCGGTATTTATCGGATTGTATTATATCCCGCGACTTCGTACTATGCTCAGTGGCCAGGGAGTCGGAGTAGCTGCCAGTGATACAGCGAATCGAGGGATCACGCGTCCACCCCCAAGCCGGCGCCATAATCGTTCCAATAGTCGACTTTGAAGTTCCTGGTGGGATATTTATCGTCAGATCATATTCTTTTGGAAGACGGAACTTCTTTCTTTTTTTCTCGTCAGGCTCTGGATCGGCAGGATCCGGGCGAAGAAATACCCGTTCATAGACCTTCTGTATTTCGTCACACAAAACATCCATGTGCCTGCTCCACACCAATTCCTCGGCGATAATCTCGCTCCAGAATTCCTGCACGAAAAAAGAGAGCTTACGTCTGCATAATTCGGCGGCGGCCTTATCTACGTCGATATACAGTGGGGTATTGAACATCAACCTGCCCTCCTGCTTCGGACGAAGAACTCGAGAAACTCGGTAGGTAGTTTAGAATAGTCGATATGCGTGGAAGTGATCTTTGCTTCAGTAATAGTTTTGATTGGCCTCTCCGGATCACCAACAACCTTCAAAGTCTCGGGAGTCAATCCATCGAGTTTAGCCATGGAGTCGAGTACTCGATTCACCGCCGCAACGCCTGCAGCAGTTTTCTTTTCCTCGGGATTCATATCACGTAGCAGCTTCTTTTTGCGAGCAATATAGTATGCCTTCTTTCGTTCTGCAGTGAGCTTGTCCCTTTCTTCGAAAAAACGATTGGCCGCCCATAGATACCGGTATGCCTGCCGATCAGTGATATCCCACTTCTTGACACATTCGGTGATGATATCCGTAGTAACGTAATCTTGCAGGATCCACTCCTGTACAATGCGAATACGCTTCTGTAGCTCGATCTTACTGGTCTTTATCGCCAGCTTTTTGCCTTCGTCCAGTGCCATTGTTTCGGTTCTCGTTTTTAAAAGCGGGTGCCTCGCCCTGTTCATCAGGCACGAATTTCTCAATGGCCAGCAATGTGTCCTGAAGCTCTTGCAAAGCGGTAGTGACTTTGATATAATCGAACTGCAGGTGAGGGCTGTTCTTGCACATTTCCTGCAGGATCGGCGATTCAAATTCCTGCACCTTCTTTTGAAGGATTGCTATTCGGCCCCGGAGATATTCCTTTATTTTTTGCACCTCTGCCTTATTGTTTGTCATAGCGGTGGAGTTCGCCGCCTAATATAATTAACTACTATGAAAGTTCCACTCCTAAAGAACTTTCAGGTTGTCGATCGGCCGCTCATAGGTGGCAAACTTTCCCAAAGGCGCCTGCGACCTTCGGAGAATTATATTTGCCTTAACATCCATAATTGCCCTACCGTACAGGCGCAGGCCCATGGGCATCAGCTCCTCATCCCAAACCTGCTTTGCCGTTTTCGAATGGTCCAACCATATCCAGTCCTGATATGCGATATCACCATCATCAATGCGATCGTTTAACCAGTAAATCGTTCCACCGGTGATCACGTCCTTCATGCGCAACGCCCAATCAATGGCGGATTTACCACGATGGCGCGGCAATAAGGAAGGATGATATCCAAGCCAACCAATTCTCAATGTTTCGCGTAACGCTTTGCCGATAATATGAAATGAATGAGCCATAACACCGAGATCAAAACCCTTTACATGATCAGATGACAGCATGCCTGCCGGAACCATTTTATACCCTTTCGCCTCTGCATAGGGCGCCAGCGCAAGATCATCGAGCGGTGCGACTACAAGGCCGATGGTCAACCCGGCCGCTTCGCATAACTTCAATACCTCCAATCCAAACTTCTTTTGACCAACGAGAACGATTTTCATTTGAAAAATTATTAGGGTTTATTACCTATGTATTTGAAACCTTGTACCGCACGGAAGTGCCCCCCATATCCACTGGCCGTGATCCTTGTACCGCTTCCTGACTTCGCATGTGCCCGGGCAATAGAGCGGCTGCTTTTCCTTTTATCGCCACCGAACAGCTGTTGGCTTTTCAAAATCCATTTATTACTTTTCTGCAGGTATGATATCAATTGAGGATGGCTGGTATGAAACAGGGTTGGATATTTCTTCCCACGCCGGCCGTGACCATCCTTATGATACTCGCATACCCACTCCAGGAATTTTGTTCCGACACCTGCGCCCTGCCACTCGGGCATTACTACCAACCTGGTTGCCCGGTAGGCATTCGCAGTAAAGAAAGGTGCAACCGCAAGATGGCTCACCAATTCACCGTTAACAGACCCTACAAAATATTCTGCCGCTGGCGGCATCGGAAGATCTAAATAGTAATGCTGCTTAAAATACTTCCAGTAAGTGGCGTTGACCTTCCGAATTTCCAGCTCGAACTTTGGTCTGGTTCCGAGTTCGCTTTTTTTTTAAATGCCCCGGTACCGGTATCGAATACCCAGTCAGGGGACAGCCACTCGACTATATCATAATGGCAGCTCAACAGCACAACTTTCTTACCCTTGTTGCGGCGCCATCCTTTAGCGAATGCCATGGCGCCGATCTTTGCGATCTGTCGGTCTACTACTGAGGTAAACTCATCGATGATCACTTCATCATGTGGATCACATATAACTCGTGCGAGTCCTGCTCGAAACTGTTGGCCGTTGCTCAATGCATGGAAAGGACGAAGCCATGCCGGTACATCACCGAGACCAACATTGGCAAGGGATCCTGTCACCAGGTTGAAATCTGCGCCGGGTGAGATGGCTTCAATAAGTGGCTCATCGGGTGGCCAATCTGCGTACAGGTTGACTAGCTTTCCGCCGCCAAAAAGTTGTTCGCCGATGGATGACTTGCCGGTGCCACTGGGGCCAACAACAAGGCCGATTTGCCACTCCAGGTCGTCAATTGGTAGATCAATCGTCAGATTGAACGTATCACCATGTGAAGCGTTAAACAGGCTTTTTACGCGAGCAGAGCGATAACCGTTATAATCTGGGCACTTCTTTGCAACTTGAATGATCATGTTACAACAACTTTACAGTTAAAACCGAGCTCAGTGAGTTTATTGAATGTAACCTCCTGTTGCTTTTCATCATTGCAATAAACTATCACGCCGAATTGATTTCGTACGCCGATCCCTTCGTCTGCGAAGGGATCGTGCTCGATATCATCGAGCTTGGGAAGCTTCAAACCGGGGAGATCAACGCCACCCATCACCGCATCGATGTCGAGTTGGTAGTTGGCGATAAATTCTGCCAGGCCTGACTCAGTGATTTTTGCGTAGATGGAAGAATATATAAGGACCAGCTTTGCCGCTTCTGCCTTATTTGCGCAACGGATAAATGTAGCAGGCAAGCGATCGGGAACGGCATTTACCTCGGACAGCTCTTCCAGGATATCGATGCGGTGCTTGCCATCGAGACAATAAATCACTCCGTGTTCGGGATCCTCCCAAACGTAGAAGGGCTGCGCGAATTCATTACTGAGGATTGACTGCTTGAGCTTCGATCTGGCCGTAGCGGGCAGCTCTTTAAATTCATCATGCTGGAGAGGACTGAGCGATCTCCAATCGACCAACTTTGTTCTGATCACCCGGGACTGGATCGGCGACGGCTTTTCGGTTTGCGACATATCTACTGACGCGTTTTGACATGTAAAAGTAATTATTTTCCGACTTGAAGTAGTTTTTTAATTACAATGTGGGAATTTGTGGGAAAGAGAAGAACGGCCGATATCAATGAATATTCACGGCGAGGGGCACTCTAAACATATACTGATTTTTCCGCACACACCCAAAAATATATACGCACAGGTTCTCCCTGTGTATAATAACTATTCAACATTCTTAAAATTTGAGGGATAAAATTTTTTTTTTCAGGAAAGGGTTTGGACCTTTGGAATGGTTCACGAAGCGGATAAAAGAAACCCCGAAGCGGTCAACTTCAGGGTTTCAAGTTCTTTGAAGACGATAAGACTGTTAAGGGATACAATCACTGTGATTGCGCTACAAAGATATGCGCGCGGAACGTTACGCTCCAAATCCTTAGCGCTGATATTTTCCACAAACTCAATCACACAAGGAGAAACACTTAGTAATACTCCTGTTGCGTCCTTGACTCCAAATATTTGGCAACAAAAAAGGCCACCGGCGAAAGCCGATAGCCCTTTTTCGATTTGCAACTCAACTTATACCGAGTTGCAAGGCGGCGGTGTGACCGAGTTGGTTAGGTGGGTCCTCTTGGGTAACTATATACCTGTTAGACCATGGATGACAAGAAAGGGACTCTGCTGGTTATACTGGTGCTTTGAATCACCTCCAGATGACGTCCCACACTATTCTTATTCCAATAATAACAAGGGCTATTCCACCGAAAACGGAAAGGACCGTATCATTATCTCTCATTGTTAACGAGGCTCCGCCAATTATGGCGGCCAATCCCAAAATTAGATATATGCCGGTATAATCACGATCTTGGTTCATGGCCCCAAAATATTAGCTTTTAGTCTTACTGCCTTTCTTATTTTTTGGCTTTGGATTGCCTTTTACAGATGCGCCCATAATATTATGAAAAAGACCGGATGCTTCTTTTGGGGTTTTCTGTGCTGCTTTCTTTTTAGCTGCTTTTGCCATACCCAAATTTACTTATTTATAAGGCAACTCAAAGTCGAATAATTCCCGTGGCTGGATTTCGAGGGCTGCCAGCAATTTAATTAACGAGTCAATCTGCAAATTGATCTGACCCTTCTCTACTTT
>Ga0196964_10000854_pt1 | contig 16617 bp, 8 predicted proteins | sample S1_10metaG_FD_148615 | JGI IMG/M metagenome (GOLD analysis project Ga0196964, IMG submission 148615) | Soil microbial communities from Anza Borrego desert, Southern California, United States - S1_10 | ecosystem: Environmental > Terrestrial > Soil > Desert | place: USA: California | collected...
GCGCCATGGCCGAACCCGGCTGGCGCTGCACGGCGTCGAGGCTCAGCTTGTCCGTATCAGTGAACAGCGGCGATCGCGCGCCGCACAGCGCGGCGATCCCCAGCGGCCAGAGCCAGGCGATGCGCGGGAGATTGACCTTGTCTGACGGAAAGCGCGCGGCGATTCCAGCTATGCCCGCGCCGACGGCCAGCAGCATTCCAGCAGTGGAGAGATACACATAGCGGTCCTGCATCCAGAACGGAATGCCGACAATGTTCGCGTTGGGGCCCAGCGCGCCGAAGAACCAGAAGACGCCGAGAAGCGCGAGAGCGCGGTAGCGCGGACCCGCCGCCCAGATGCTCCCGCCGCAAATGCCGAGCAGGAAAGCGCCGTAAATCCACAGCCTTGTATCCGCCAGCGAAACGATCGGATCTACGCCGTAAAAGAAACTTAAGTTCACCGGCACAAGAATATTCTCGATGTAGCGCGCGAAAATCTCGACGTCAGTGAGCAGCGCTGTCCAGATCGTGCCACCGGGTGGGAGCGTGATTTCGCGCGTTACGGATTTAAGCGTCGCCCACGAGCCGGCAATGCTGATAATTACCGGGACTGCCATGCGTTCGGTCAGGGCCAGCCAGTCGCGGATACGCGTGAAGCGGAATTCGTTGCGCTGCGGGTCGAAAAGTTCCAGCCCGATCAGGACAGGCAGCACGCCCAGCGCACTGGGTTTGCTCAGTACCGCCAGGCCGTAAAGCAGATACACAAGCGGCCAGCGCCAGTGATGGTGCCGCCCTGCCGTCCACGCCAGGAGCGTCGCGATTCCAAACATTCCGGCGAGAACATTTTTTCGTTCAGCAATCCACGCGACGGACTCGAGCGCCATCGGATGGCCCGTCCAGACCAGCGCAACAACCGCTGCCAGGCCCGATCCGGCATGGATGCGCCGGAGAAAAAGGTAGAGCAGCAGCCCGGCGATCACCTGGTAAACGCCGTTCATGATGCGCATGCCATGCGCCGACGGAACCGGGAAATCCATCGTCTCTGAAGCAACCACGGCATACGGATTGACTGCGGTGAATTCCTCCTCGCGCGCCTCTGGCTTGTTCTGGTCTTCGCCAAAGAGCGTCAGGTCGATCGTGTAAGAAAAAAAGGTCACGGGAATGTACGGCACCGAAAATTCAGGCCGGAAGCGGAACCAGTCTTTCCACGAACCGACCATGCCCGGCTTGATATGGAACTCGTCATCGATGTTGTAGAACGGCGCGCGCCAGCAAGCATGCAGCATCACGACCACCATCGCGGCTAGCATCGCGCTCATCGCAAGCGGATGATAGAGGGTAGTCAGGAAACCTGTTTTGCTGCCTGTAGCTTTGCTCATGGGGCTGGCTCTTTTGATGGCTCTTTCGCTGGCGCTTTTGGCGGCGTCATCACGGCCAATCCCTGCTGAGCGGATTTGTACGACAGGGATGTGTCCGGCACTGTTTTCAAGGTCGCGAGCGCGTCGTTATAAAAGCGCATGGCGCTGGTCATATCATTTTTCTGCGCGTGCAGATCCGCGAGCCGAAATTGCGCACGCGCTTTAAGGATATGGCCCTTGTAATCGCGATTGCTGACCTTGATTGAGTTTTCCGCGTCGCTCAGCGCCTGCTGACTCAACGCAATTCGCTCGTCGACGGGCTTATCCAGCGCCGTCTGCCGCAGATGAACTTCGCCGAGCACCAGCCACGCATTGGCGAGCACATGCGGCGGGTATCCAGCCTGCTTCTCATTGCGCCCCCGAATGATCAGCTCGCCTTCGTCGCCATGATCGGGAAGCATCGGAAGATCAGGGGGCGGCACGGGACCGAGCTCAGCGAGCGCTTCATCGAGCCGGCCTAAAATCGGCAGCACTTCAGCTTTCTGAACGCGCAACGTGAAAGGATCGATGTGCGCGTAAAGATCGGCGCACTTTTCGACGCCTGAATACATTTCAAGGATCGCGCGCCCGCTGGCCTCGGCGAGCTGCCGGTTCGGCTGGCTGCCATTGATCGAGTGGCGGTGAAAACGCTGTTTGAAGACCCACGCCGCCGTCAGCCTGGCCATCGCCGAGCCCGGCTGTCGCTGCGCCGCATCGAGGATCAGGCGCTCGCTGTCAATAAAGAGCGGCGAGCGCGTGAAGGTCAGGGCTGCAATCAGCACCGGCCAGAGCCATGCCGCATAATGGAGCTTGAACGACGGCGATTGCGCGCGCTGCGCCAGTCCTGCCGCTGCGCAACAAACTGCCAGCAGCAGTCCCGCAGACGAAAGATAGGTGTAGCGATCCTGCATCCAGAAGGGAATACCGACGATGTTGGCATTCGGTCCCAACGCGCCGAAGAACCAGAACAATCCGAGCAATGCCAGCAGCCGGTACTTTGCGCCGGCGGCCCAGACCGTTCCGGCGCACACCGCCAGCAGCAGCAGGCCGTGCGTCCACAGGCGGCTGTCGGTCAGTGAAACAATGGGATCGACTCCGTAGAAAAAGCTGAGATTCAGCGGCAGGAGAATGTTGACAATGTAGCGGCTGAAAATTTCGACGTCCGTCAGCAGCGCCGTGAACACGCTTCCGCCTGGCGGATCGATGATCTCGACATTGACTGACCGCATCGTGACATACGACATCACGGCGCTCAGCAGCACCGGCAAAGCAAGCCGGCGGGCGAGAATCCCCCAGTCGCCACCACGCTGGTAATTGAAGCCGGGTCGGAAAATTTCCAGGCCGGCGAGCACAGGCAGAAGACCGAGCGCGCTGGGCTTGCTGAGAATCGCCAGGACATAAAGGAAATTCACCAACGGCCAGCGCCACTTGCGTTCTGAATCTGCCGTCCAGGCCAGCAGCATTCCGAAGCCGAACACCGCGGCGAGAACGTTTTTGCGCTCGGAAATCCACGCCACGGATTCGAGCGCCATCGGGTGTCCGGTCCACACCAGCGCGACAATGAGCGCGATCCCCTCGCCCGCTCCAATCCGGCGCAGAAACAGCCAGAGCAGAAATCCGGCCAGAAGATGATACAGCCCATTCATCACGCGCATTCCAGCCGCGGATGGAATCGGAAATGGCGTAGCGTCGCGCAGCTCGGACGAAAAGGGATTTTCGCCCGCGACGGTCGCACTGCCGGTCTGAACCTTGCTGCCGACGGGCTGATTCTTGTCCTGCCCAAAGAGAAACAGATCCAGCACGTAAGACGCATAGGTCACGGGAATGTATGGAAAGCTCGACTTCTCCCGCAGCACAAACCAGCGTGAAACTTTCAGCTTCATCGCGGGCTTCAGGTGGTATTCATCATCGAAGCGGTAGAGCGGGCTGCTCCAGTTGGCATGCAGCATCAACGCGATGAGAATAGAGAGAAGAAGAAGCGTGACGGCTGGGGTCGAAACGATTTTCGCGAAATCCAGCTTCGGGCTTTGATCCATGCGCCCGATGTTATGTGCGCCAACGCCCTTTTTCCAACAAAGGATGCGCTCATTTAGACAGCGCGCCGCCCGCAGCGCTTTAGCCGCCGATGCGGCTCATACTGGCAGGCGGGATCGCCGCCCAGTCCTTGTGGACTTCCGGCTTGAGCGCCGCGGCCTGGCGGAAGGCGTTGATGATCTCCCGGCGCGTGCCGCCGCCGCGCAGGATCGGCTTGAGCGAGAGACCGCCGCCGTCGAGCAGGCAACTGCGCACTTCGCCTGTGGCTGTCAGGCGCAACCGGTCGCACAAGCGGCAGAACGGAGCGCTCATAGCGGAGATAAATCCGATTCGGCCAGCCGCGCCGCGGATGCGGAAAACTTCCGCGGGCCCGAGCATCTTCTCTCCGACTTCGAGCGGCTCCAGTTCGCCAAAGCGCGCGCGGATGCGCTGCTTTGATACGTCGTTGGAGACAAATGAAAAGTTCCCCGAGCCCATCGCGCAGCCTTTGGCTTCTTCAAGCGGCATGTATTCGATGAAGCGGACGTCGAGTTCCTGATCGAGCGTCATCGCCGCAAAATTGGCAACTTCCTCGTCGTTAAGGCCGCCAAGCACGACCATGTTGATCTTCAGCGGCCGCAAGCCGGCAGCCTGAGCGGCCTGGATTCCCTGCAGCACTTCGCCAAGTTCATGCCGGCGGGCGATGGCTTTAAATTTCACCGGGTCCATCGTATCGAGTGAAATGTTGATGCGCTTCAAGCCTGCGCGCGCGAGTTCGGGCGCCAGCTCCGCCAGGCGCGTGCCGTTGGTGGTCAGCGCCAGATCGGTGATGCCCGGCACGCGCGCGACCATTCCGGTGAGCGTCGCGATATCGCTGCGCACGAGCGGTTCGCCGCCGGTCAGCCGTATTTTGAATACGCCGCACGCAGCTGCCGCTTCGACCACTGTGACAATCTCTTCGAAAGAAAGAATCTCATCCCGCGGCAGCCATTTCATGCCTTCTTCAGGCATGCAGTACACGCAGCGAAGGTTGCACAGATCGGTTACGGAAACTCGCAAATACGTGAATGTGCGGCCGTACGCATCCACGATGCGGTCCTGTCCCGGAGTAAATCCGTGGCGCAGCAGGTCGGTGAGCGGCGTAGGAGACGTCGCAGGCAGCATGCTGCTAACGTACGGCAGTCGCGGCAGCGCGTCAATTGTGGTCTCCTGGCGACGATGAAGTGCTAGCGGGCTGAAGCGATATAAATATCACTGCTCTGGTCTTCAAAAAACTTCTGAAGAAAAACTGGAATCGCTCGTCAGATTTTTCGACACAAATAGCAGTCACATCCGTGGGTTAAACAACTGAGGAGGAGCAGGCAATGAAGAAGTTCGGTTGGATTCTGGCGCTGCTGTTCGTTCCGCTCGTGGCGCTGGCGCAGGATACAGAAGAAATCATTTCGCTGTCCAACAGCGGGGTGAGCACTGACGTGATGATCGCTTTTGTCGAAAACTCGGAGTCGTCCTTTCAGCTCACAGCTGAGGACATCCGGCGCTTGCGCGAGGCCAAAGTTCCCGACGCTGTGATCGTCAAAATGCTGCGCCACAGGGGCGCGGGCGAGAATACGATTATTACCCGCAACGGCGTTGTCGCACGCGAGCCGCAACGGATCGTCACGCGCGAACGCGTCGTAGAAGTGCCGGAGCGCACGGTTGTGTACACCTCGCCGACGTACGTTTCGCCGGTGGTCTACGCGGGCTACTACAGCTATCCGCGTTACTACTCGAGCTACTGCGCCCCGCGTTACTATCCGCCGTACTGCCCGCCGCGCTACTACTCCAGCTACTGCGGGCCCCGCTATTATGGCGGCTACTACGGCGGTTACTGCGGCTCGCGCTACTACGGCGGCGGTTATCGTTCCGGCTTCAGTTTTGGCTTCCGCGGCCGGTTCTAAAAAACTCTTACCACAGAGACACAAAAGCAGAGAGAAGCTCGACATTGAAATAAAAGACGGACGGCACTCGCCGTCCGTCTTTGTTTCACTTGATTCTACGATCGCCAATCCGAAATCCGAATTTGGAAATCCGCAATCGAGAGCTACTTCTTTTCATCGCTGACAAGTTCGGCAGTAATCGCGCCGATTGTCGGGGCGACGGCGTTTCCGTAGCTCTCGAGCGTGATCTTTTCGATTACTTCGGGACGGCTGACGGGCACGGCGAAGTACCGCATCTGCTTGTTCTTCACGACGCCCTTGACAAGCTTCGATCCGGGGACATCGACTTCCGCGATGTAGTCAGCGAACTCGACGCCGTTCTGCAGGACTTTTTCTTCCGTCGCGCCGCCGGCGAAGTGAACCGTCACTTTCAGCACGGGCACTTTCTCTTTAACAGCCGGGTATCCCCATCCCGCGATGCCGCTGAGAAAATGGAACTGCCGAACAGCGTAGCCCAGCTTGGCTTCGACCTTCTGCGGCATCGACTTGGACGACCCGCCGCCACCCTTCAGAACAATGATATTTTTTCCGCCAGGCATCTTGGACGCGTCGGGGATGTTGTACGGAATCCCGTCCGCCACTACAGATCCAAACTTGATGTAGTTGACGGTGTCCTCCAGGTTCGTCTCGGAAAGGTACAACCCCTTGCGGACGTCAGCGGTATACGCGGTGCTCAGATCGACAAAGCGATACTTCTGGTCTTTGCTGCAGATATAGGTGAGAAGGTCCCGCAGGGCTTCGGTTCCGAGCGCCTCCAGCCCGTTGGGCATCAGCGACATGCCCGTATTGCGTCGGCTGGCGATGTCGGAAATCTTCACTTCCCGTTCGCCGCCGGCGTTCTTGAGCAGAATGGAGTTGGCATTCTCGCGTGCGATGATGCCGTCAAGCGTCTCACCTGATTTCGTCCGGATCAGCCAGTTCGTATAGTTGGGTTCAACCGCGCGGTTAGGATCGAGAATGCTGACGAGCAGTTCCGCCGGGCCATGGGCGCCCATGCCGTTAAGCACTGGCCCCACTTCGCGGCCGAGGTCGCCGAACTTGTGGCAGACGGCGCAGCTCTTATTGAAGACTTCCTTGCCTTTCTCTGCATCACCAGCTTTCACAACTTCCGGCGTCAGCTTCGCGATCAATTCATTCTTTTCCTTAACCTCTGGTCCCATAAGCTGGTCGATTACTTCGTTGGCGCGCTTGGCGACAGCCGCTTCCGGGTGCAGGCGCAGACGCTGTAGATTCGCTGGACCCAGCAGCGTGGGCTTTACCGAGCCGGCGCTGAGCGCTTCCAGCAGCGCCAAGCTCCACTCGGTACGTTTCACGCACTCATCAAGGGCAATCATTTGAACGTCGCCAGGCAGTTTGCCGAACGCTCCGAGGATCTGCGCGCAGGCGTCCTTGGATGCCGTGTCGCTCAACGCGAGAACAATCTGTTTCTTGAGAGCCGTAGAACCCTTGCCGGCCAGAACCGTTCCCGCAGCATTCAACACCGCCGCTTCGCCCGACGCGACGGTCAGCATCGAGCGCACCAGATCGGCACGCTGATCATCGGTGAGCTTCTCATCATTGAGCGCTCCCTGCGCCTTGCCGATGGCAGCCTTCAGATCAGCGGCCAGCGCGCCTTTTGTATCCCAGCGGGCTACAAGCGGGATGGCGACGGCGGCCAGCGCCTGGTCGTCAGAGTTGAGGAGTTTTTTCAGCGCCTCCTGCAGCGCGTCGCTCCATTGAACAGGCTTCGTGCTGGAACTCAGCGCGCGCAATACGGCCGCCTTCAGTGCATTCTTGTCCGCTGGCTGTGCGACGGCAGTGAGCAGCAGCTGCGCGCGGCCGGCAGCATCGTCTCCTGTGGCGGCCTGCATGGCCAGATTTTCCGCAAGCGCCGGATCATTCCCTGCAAACGCGCCTTCTGCAAACAGGCCGGGATTCTTTTGTGTCAGCGCGAAAACAGCTGACTTGGCCCACGGATTGTCCAACGTGGAATAAACCTCAAGCAGCGCGGCAGCGACGTTCTTATCCAGGCTCGTGTTTGACAGCGTGACGATCGCTTCGAGAACGATACGTGCATCACTGTCCTTGACCAGCGCGGTCAGCGCCGGCGTAACGTCCACGCCGGCGATGCTGGCCGCGCGCGCGGCATTCTTGCGCACGGCTGCGTCAGCGCTCTTCAAGGCGGCGGTCAGGCTTTCAGTCGTATGCTTCTTCAGGTTAGCCAGGACCCAGACGGCGCCCACGCGTGCGGGCGCAGGTTTCTTTTCGTCCATTACGATTTTCTGGAGCTCTGCCACGGGTGCGCCGTCGCCCTTGTCAATCAGCAGACGCACTGCGTTCATGCGGGTGTGCTGATTGGGATGTTCGAGCGTCGCCAGCAGTCCGGCGGCGTCCCCGAGATTTGCCGGCGGCAGCGTCTTGGCCTGCTTGTGCTGAACGCGGTAGATGCGGCCGAAGTAATGGTCGCGGTCCGGGCGGACAGCGGCATTGCGGAAGGTGTGATTCGGACCCCGCGTATCGTTGTGTGTGACGGCTTGGTTGTAGAAATCGATAATCCACAGCGCGCCGTCGGGTCCGATTCGTGTTTCAATCGGGCGGAACCAGTAATCCTTGCTAGTGATGAACTCCGGCTCACGGTTCTTATCGGAGGAGAATGTCACGCCTTTGGGTTTCACAACTTCATGGTGAACGACGTTGATCTGCGGCTCCGTCGTGAAGTAGTTGTAGTTCCACTCGTCGGGCCAGGCGCCGCCGTTGTAGATTGCGCATCCAGCCGAGGCCGTGAAGCGGCCGACCTGATCGATCTGCACGTAAGCCTGACGCTTATACGTCATGTACGGCAGGGACGGCCGGTTGCGGATCAGCGGTTCAAAGCTGGGCGTCTTGCCCACTTTTCCGCGCGCCAGAACGTATTCCGGCAGGACGACATGATTCAGCAGGTCGCCGCTGGTCGGCTGCGTGAAGAAGACTTCGCCGTCCCAGGCGATATCCAGACCCCAGGTGTTGCCGCCCTTCGAGCAGTACTGTTCGAACGCGGAACCGTCGGGCTTGAAGCGCACCACGCCTGAGCCCATGTTGCCGAATTCCTTGCCGCCGTCGGGTGCTTTGACGCGGCCTCCGCTGTAGCCGTGCGTGGCGTAGATCCAGCCGTCGTATCCCCAGCGCAGATTGTTGATCACGGCGTGCGTGTCGCCCGTCCCGAGGCCCGTGTACAGTGTTTTCTTGATCTCGGCCTTTCCGTCGCCGTCCTCATCCTGCAGCAGATAGATATCCGGCGCCTGCGCCGCGATAACGCCCTTCTTATAGAGCACGAAACTGGTCACCAGTTCCAGCTTGTCGGCAAAGACAGTCTTTTTATCCATGAGGCCGTCGCCATTGGTGTCTTCGAGAATCGAAATGCGGTCGAGCGGGTCGCGCTCTTCGGTGATCACCTGCGCCTTCTGGCCTTTCTCGAGATTCAGCGTCAACGGCGGTTTGCGGCCTGCCGGGTACTCGGGGGTTTCGCAGACCCACAGCCGGCCCTTCTCATCCCAGTCGATGTTCATGGCCTTGTTGATCAGCGGTTCAGCAGCGACGAGGTTGATGTTGAAGTCCGGGTGCAGAATCAGCTTCTCGGCTGACTTGCTTGGATGCGTGGGTCCCCCGACCGGGTATTCGATAGCCTTGAGTTCCTCGGGCGTGCAGAGCATGTCCGCATTGTCGCGCTTGCCGGCCCAGGCAATCGAGCGCAGCAGCACGACGCGGTAGGTGGGATTGCTGAACGTCGTGTAGTTGTGTCCGGGAATCGCGCCGACTGCGCGATAACTGTCCTTCTCATAAACCCACAGCTGTGGCGCAATCGTGAACACATCGTGGAAGGAGGTTGCCAGTACCTTGGCTTCGGGAACAAAGTTGAGGCTGTAATAAATTTCGTCCTCAACGTCGAAGTTGAAAACACCCTTCGTGATCGGATGCGAGCGATCCTGGAAATAGATGCCGACTTCGCCTTCGTACCACTTCGCTTTGCCATGCTGCCAGGCGCCGCCAATTACGGTCTTGAAGTAATCGGCCTCATTTCCGCAGACGGCATCGTGGATCACGACCATGCCGCCGCCGCGCTTGTTGAACTTTTCGAGATTGGCCTTTTCCTCAGCGCTCAGGTTGCCGCCGTTTGCGCAGTACATGATCAACACGTCAGTCTTTTCGAGCTGCTCGGCTGTGGGGAAGTCCATCGCGCCTTCACACTGCGCGCCGCGGTCATTTAGCAACTTCTTCCATTCGAGCAGAAAGCGCGGGTGGTCATGCTGTCCGGGGCCGTGCGTTTTGACGCCCGCGCGAATGAACACGCGCAGCGGCGCATCACCGGCAACGGCGGAGACGGATGCAAGAAGCAGAGCGAAGCAGACGGTGGCACGGGTGAGCGAGCTGAGCACGTTGACCTCCATGAAGGCAGCCTCTGCATTAGAGACGCCGGGGGGATGCCTTTTCCCTAACACTTTCAGCGGCCCGTCTCGCAGTTTGCATGCCGCTTGCGTTTTTATTCACAACTACCTATCAGAGCGCTGATTAGCCGAACAGATTGACGGGCACAGCCGCAATTTACAAGTGAAGTGTTTACTAATCTGTTTACCAGGTAAACACCTGACCCGTCGGCCTCGTCTGATAACGTCTTTTTTTCGACATATTTTCCGGTTTCATTCCGCAGTCAATCAGCGCCGCGCTGTAGTCAATTTCAGGACTGTTATGCGCTCAACATTCCGTTGGATCTTGCTGCTGTTTTGCGGCGTGTGCCTTCATGCCGCCGCGCAGGATTTTTTTCTCCGCACAACTGGAAACGATGAACACGATGGCCGCAGCGAGGCCAGCGCATGGAAAACGCCAGCCCGCGCCGCGCAGCAGACTTTTTCTCCCGGCGACAGGTTGACGCTCGAGTCCGGCGCTGAATTCATTGGCGGCCTGAATCTGAACATTTCAGATGGCGGCAACGCTGAAAAGCCGGTGCTCATTTCCAGCAGCGGCGAAAAGCCGGCGACGATTCTCTCCGGAGACTCCGACGGCATCTTCATCCAGGATTCAGGCGTAGCCGTCCGCAATCTCATCTTTAAAGGATCGGGACTGCAGAATCAGAAGGTCGGCATACGGATGTACAACGACCGCAACGGCGCCGACAAGCGTGCAGGCGTTCGCATTGAGAAATGCCAGGTCTCCGGTTACGGCCGCGCCGGCATCTACATTGAGAGCAGCCCGGAGGACAAATCGGCCACCGGCTTCAAAAATGTGCTCATTGAAGACTGCACCGTTTCGGAGTGCCGCAACTATGGCATCTGGTCGTACGGACCTGAGCAGCCCAGAGGTTCGTGGAAATACGCGCACGAGGACATCACCGTGCGGCGCTGCGAAGTGTTCAATATTCCCGGCGATCCGCAGAAGCACGACAATCATTCAGGCAACGGCATTCTCATCGGAAGCGTCGATCGCGCACTGATCGAATATTGCTGCGCGCATCACTGCGGCAGCAAAAACGGCAGCCACGATGGGGGTCCGGTTGGCATCTGGAGCTACTGCGGGCGGGACGTCGTCATTCAGTACTGCGAAGCCTACGCGAACCGCGCCGGCGTGAAGGCCCTGGATGGCGGCGGCTTCGACCTGGATGGCGGCATGACGCGTTCGATCCTGCAGTACAACTACAGCCACGACAACGATGGGGCCGGCTATCTCATCTACTCGTACAAGAACGCGCCGCATGAATTCAAAGACAACATCGTCCGCTTTAACATCTCCATCAACGACGGCCGCCGCGGCGAATACGGCGGCATCGCCGTCGGCCATCACGGCGATCAGAACATCAACACTCTGCTGCACAACAACCTGGTAATCGTCAGCGGCGGCGAGAAGCTGACGGCATCGGCCCTTGTTACCGCGCAGACCATGGGATTGAAGGAGTTCAACAACGTGTTCATCGCCCGCAAAGGAGCGTACCTGATCGGAACGTGGAGTCTAAAGCCGGGAACGGATCTGAAATTTGCGGGCAATGCGTGGCTCTACGAAGAACCTGCGGCCCTGCTGCATGGCCGCAAGAAATGTGCTTCGCTGGAAGAGTGGCTCAAACTTTCGAGCATCGATCCGACGACTGTTCCGGACACCTTTGGAAGCATCAGCGCGTTCCCGCTCGTCGAAGCGCCGGTGTGCTGGCCCGAGCCGCCACACACTCTGGCAAAGCGACTTCAGCTCACCTACGCCGGCAAAGCCGCGGCGATCGATCCAGCCGCGTGCGGAATCAACAATCTGCCCGGCACTGACTTCGCCGGCAAGAAAGTGGAGTCGCTCAAATTCCCGGGCCCGCTGGCGCATTGATGTTTTTCTGGCAACGGAGCGTGGACGACGCAGTATCATAAGTAAAAACTATGAGGGCCGCGCGATGGGAGCTTTCAAGCAGCTCGATTCTGACCTTTTTGTCTGGACCGACACCTGCAACGTCTACGTCCTGCGCGACGGCAACGCCGGAATGCTGATCGATCTGGGCGATGGCAGCGTGCTGGATCATCTCGGCGAACTGGGCATCACGTCGCTCGAATGGGTCCTCTTCACGCATCACCACCGCGAGCAGTGCCAGGGCGGGCCAAAGCTCGAGCCCTTCATCGCGCGTGGAACCCAGGTCGCGGCGCCCGAAGCCGAACGCGAGATCTTCGAAAACCCGCTGAAGTTCCGCCGCATGCGCCCGACGCTCAACGATCAATTCAGCGTCTACGGCGCCAGCTACGTGCGCGTGCCGCTTGCGCCGATAAAAATCAGCAAAACCTTCAAGCGCATGGACGACTTCGCCTGGCGCGGCCGCGAATTCTGGTGCGTCCACATCGGCGGCCACAGCCCGGGCATGATGGCCTATTGCCTTCCTTCGAATGGAAAATTCACGGTCTTCTGCGGAGACCTGATGCGCTCGGGCGCGAAAATGCAGACGTGGTACGACAGCGAATTCGATTACGGCTTTGCAAAAGGTCTCTACGAACTCGCCAACAATTCCGCGCAAATTGCCGGCTACGATCCGGCGCTGCTGCTGCCGTCGCACGGCGCGCCGGTGAAAAACGCGCGGGCTGAAATCAACGAGTACACCGCCAAGCTGCGGCGCCTTGGCGAGCTGTACGTGCGCGGCTATGAGATCAACCGCTTCGCCAACTGCGATCAGGATAACGTCAGCCGCCCCAGCGTCGTGCCGCATCTCTGGCAGCTCTCGAAACACCTGTTTAAGTTCCGGGGCCCGGATTACTGGGTCAACTTTGCGATGATTATTTCGGACTCGGGCAAAGCGCTGCTCGTGGATTGCGGCCTGTTTGACCGCAAGTTCCTGGACACGGCGCTCGAGCGCGCCAAAGAACGGCTGGGCCTGAAAAGCATCGACGCCATTTTCGTCACGCACATGCACGGCGACCATGCGCTCGACGCCGAGCACATCCGACAGAAGTGGGGCGCGAAGCTCTGGACGATGCACGGCATCGCCGACACGTTCGAGCGCGCGTGGGATTATGACCTGGCCGCGCTGCTGCCGGCCTATACGGACCGCTCCGTTCCCGCGCCGGGGCCGCTGAAGTTCGACCGCGTGCTCCGCGACGGGGACGTGATCCAGTGGGAAGGTTTCACGTTCGTCGTCGACTGGATGCCCGGACAGACAAAATATCATGCCTGCCTGCACGGCGAGATCGACGGTAAGACTGTGGCGTTCACCGGCGACAATATCTTCGCGAGCACCGTCGATCCCAGGCAGGGCGGCAATGAAGCGGTTGTCGCGCGTAACGGCGCGATTCTTGAAGAAGGATACCTCTACGCCGCCAGCTACCTGCATGGCATCGCGCCCGATCTGATCATTGGCGGACACTGCTGGGCGCTGGGCGAGCCGCGCGGGCTGATTGAACGTTATCAGCAGCGAGCGAGCGACCTGCGCGACGCGTTCCAGGCGCTGAGTCCCGAGGACGATTACCGCTACATGTTCGATCCGTACTGGGTGCAGGCGCATCCGTATCGGGTCATCGTTCAGCCCGGCGGCGAAGCGACTGTCGCCCTGCGCGTGCGCAACTTCCGCGAGCGCGAGCAGACGCACCGCGTTGATTTGGTGCTGCCACCGGGAATCTCCGCTACGCCCGCGTTTGTCGAGGGCAAGCAGAACGGCCCCGGCATTTCGGAAACGCCAATCAAGCTGAAGGCGACAGCCGATGCAAAACGGGGATTGCAGCTTGTCGCTCTGGAGATCACACGCGACGGCCAGCGCCACGGCCAGCTCTTCGATTTTATCGTCCACGTCGGCGAGGTGCAGAGCGAAACCCCGAAGGCAACAGCGCCGGAGAAGAAGGCGGGGTATTGAAGCATGGAGTCAACCTATGCATAGCACATTAGAAGGAAGTGTACCGCCATATATCGGCGTCGACCTTACAGACCGTTACGCTCCAGGCTGCAGAAGAATCGATGTTTGTGGCCTCACACCTGATTCTAAAGGTTTGCTAATTCCAAAATTCTGGAAATGGCACTGGGATCCGGCGCCAGGCACTCTTGACATCAGGTCAATTGAAAACGAATTGCGCCAATGTATGTATACGATGGTTGATGGGCCGCAAGGTCTCGCTAGACCGCAAAGGCGTCTGCGGGAATGTGAACGATGCTGTGGCGCTGTCGGCAAGACTCAATATCTGCGACCAAGAAGTCTCAGAATGTTCGGGGGATTCATTTGCTCCAGTTTGGATTTGTTCGATGCACTTCACCGTGCTGGACTGGCACTTAGTGCTGCTGATTTCAAGGGGGTAAATGAAATCTACCCCGGTCACTCCTGGGCAAAGTTTGCCACTCGATTGCCGAAGAAAACGAAAACAGAAGGACGTGTTGCACGGAAGGCCATTCTGGAAACTTGCGGCGTTGTGTTTCAATCTGGCTTCCTACCAAACGCAGATGAAAATGACGCAGCCATCGGTGCATTGCTCGCTGCGGCTGCAGACCGGAAAGTCACTGGGTTGGGCATTCGCCACGTTGGCGATCCGCTCTACCTCGATAAAAACGTATTGCGGGAGGGACCCATCGTAGTGCCAAATTTGGAGCATGACTTATTAAGGAGAATCCAGGATGCGGTAGAAAAATTTAAGGGTCCGGCGCCGCTGAGACTGACCCCGATTAAACGCACACCCGCTATACGGCAGTCAGCGCAGTTGCGCACGATCCTGCCACCGACTGTTTTGCTCCAGATTCTAATTGAGAGCGCAAATGAGGGTCGTCCCGTCCTCCTGACCTACGGCGAGGCTTATCGCATTCTTTGTGATCCGGAAATGAAGGTTTACGGCCAGGGTTATGGCGACAAGGTAATTCATATTGCAACGCGTACTGCGCCACAAACATTGGAGAATTTAGGCGAAGTGCGCTTAGACACGTTTATCGTGGATAAGAAAACAAAGAAACCAAGCACAGGCCATTGGCCAGAAGTAAACTACGACGAAGAGGATTGGATACGATTATTCAATGACGCCGAGATCGACCCGGAAGAACTCTAAAAAGAACTCTTTTGCACCGATTCTTGGGTTTATTCAGTTTCTAATATTTATCCCGGTCATAGGTACTTCTCTGCCTGCCGGCCAGATCGCCAATGTTAACGACGTGCCGAATGATCTTACGATTCCCGCTCTATCTGATGGCGAGGCAGCGGCAGGTAAGCGCGTGAAGCAGGCACATCCGGAGTGGAAGGAAACCGCGGTCTATCACGTGCTCTATCTGCCCGACGACTGGACGCGCGAAAAGAAGCTGCCGCTCATCATCGAGTTTCCCGGCAACGGCGGATTCACAAACAAGCTCGGCGATGTCTCGACGGGCAAAGTCGAAGACTGCAAACTCGGGCTTGGCTTGTCGGGCGGACGCGGGATGATCTGGGCAGTGCTGCCGTTCGTCCATCAGGCGACGAAGGCAAATCAGCTCAACTGGTGGGGCGACGCGGACGCGACCGCCGATTACTGTGTGAAGACCGTGCGCTGGCTTTGCGAGACGTACGGCGCCGATCCGGACGCGGTGATTCTCTGCGGCTTCTCGCGCGGCGCGATCGCCTGCAGCTACATCGGTCTGCGGAATGACGAGATTGCCAGACTCTGGCGCGGCATCTTCGCGCACAGTCATTATGACGGCGTGCGCAAGTGGGTCACCGCCGACAGCGACGCAGACTCCGCGCGCAAGCGCCTGTCGCGCCTGAACGGCCGCCCGCAATTCATCTCGCACGAAAGCAGCGTGGCTGACACGCAAAAGTTTCTGGAGAATTCAAAACTCGATGCGGGAGCAACGTTTGTGTCGCTCCCCTTCCCCAACCACACCGACACGTGGGTGCTCAAAGACCTGCCCGAACGCAAGCAACTCCGCGAGTGGCTTTTGGGAGTGCTCGGAAAAAAGAAATGAAGGGTTACACGGCTACAAACCAGCGCCAGCAACGCCAAGTATTCTCTTCATCTTGGCGTTCTTGGCGGCCTTGGCGCACTTGGCGTTATAGGAAACGGTTCACTTCCCCATCGACTTTGCCTGCTCGCCGGCTTCGGTGTCAGCGAACTGCTGCGTCAACGTCTGCAGACCCATCTGGCCCTGCTGCTGCTCGGTCTTCTTGGGCGAAGCAAGAAGCTCATTGCATTTCTGCAGCATCGTTCTCGCCTGGACCTCACGCTTCACCTTGGGATCGGTGCCGAGCTTGCTCATTTCGGCCGCAGCGGGCTTGGCTTCGGCGAACAGCTTGAAATTCGTCGCGACATAATCGTAGAGCTTGTACGCTTCCCACTTCTTGCCGGCGTCCAGCTCCGCCTTCGCATTCGCCAGGGTCGAGGTGATTTCTTCCACGACAACAGCTTCGAGTTTTTTGGCGGCTTCCTTCACTTTCGCATCGCTGGCACTTGAGGCCTGCTTGATGATGGGCGCGGCAACCGACATCTGACCGAATTCAAGCGCGCGCCAGGCCTTCTTGAGGGCGTCGGGAATCTCCGCGGGTGGAATTTTCCACTTTGCCGTGCTCACCACCTGCTTGACGCTCGGCGCCAAATCCATCGCGTTGGCAGTATGGACCGTCCCGCCAGCGTCGACGACTACCGCCTGAAAAATGTTGCTGGTGCTGATCTCGCCGAAGTCGAATTTCTTTTCGTACGTCCGGTCGGTATCGGCAAGGGCCGGCCACTCGGATTTCACCGACGTCATGTAGCCTTCAACGCTGCGCTTGGGATTTCCCGAGTTCACCGCGATGAAGAGTACCGGATCGTTCTCGTGCTGTTTTTTCAACTGGCCCAGACCGGGCCAGACGTT
>Ga0196964_10000855_pt1 | contig 16598 bp, 10 predicted proteins | sample S1_10metaG_FD_148615 | JGI IMG/M metagenome (GOLD analysis project Ga0196964, IMG submission 148615) | Soil microbial communities from Anza Borrego desert, Southern California, United States - S1_10 | ecosystem: Environmental > Terrestrial > Soil > Desert | place: USA: California | collected...
ATATTTCGGTTCCTGCTGCTGGACCCCCGACATTCGCTTCGCTCAGTCGGGGTCTGCGATTAACTCAATGAAAAAGCCAGCATAAAGCTGGCTTTGGAAGCTCCTGCTGCTGGACTTGAACCAGCGACCCTCTGATTAACAGTCAGATGCTCTAAATCAAGAGAGTATGACAGAGAATGAAAAACAGTTTATTAACCTTCCCACCGCTTTTCCCACCTTTATAAGAAATTATAGAAAGAACTTTGTTGCGAAGGGGAGGATCGAAACTCCCTTTGCTAATCCAGACTAACGACATCCTGATAGTGAATTAAACACCTCCCTTTCTTCCCATTGATGTGGAGGATTGAGAGCAATATTCTTTTGAAAATTTTGGTCAAGATAAGTCCAAAGATCTTTAACTATTTTTTCATTAGACGTCTTAACGCCATATGGTGATTGATACCGAGGGACATTAATTTTAAACTTGTCCACTGGAATTGCACCTGAGCCAAAATAGAAAAATTCTTTTGATACTAAAACCTTGTCACTCTTCAAATCTCTGCGAATGCTATCATCGTCTATATGAAAGAAATTAAGGCCCTGTTTATAATCACCATCTCTCTTAAAGTAGATATTATCACCCGATTTTCTCAACCTGGATTCAATGGTAGGTTTCTTAATTTGAAACCCTGGATGATTATAGTAAGTGTCATAATTCATCTTTTCTGTAACCTTCATAATAAAAAGCAAACGTTCCTCGCCTACACGATCCCCACATAAGTCTGCCGAAGTGAAACCTGCAATGTAGTTACCAGGCCGCTTAGTTTCCCTAATGCCTGGTTTATAAGTTGCCAAGGTTAATACACCATGAAACGGATTTGGGGCAAATCCAGTATCATCTTTCATTTTATAGGAGAATAACATAGGCTACTTTCCATTTTGAGAATTTTCCCCATATAATGCTGCTGCTTTTTCATATCCTTTCAGGCACTTTTTCTTATACTGATCGAAGTCGGAAATCTTCACCGATAAAAGCGGGTGTAATAAGGCCTCAATTCGGGCCAGTTTCCAGGCGTTAATTTCTCTTTCAAGCTGAGTAGTAGCATCAGATAGCTTCGCTTTATCAATATCTCCTGACAAATGATGGCCAAATTCGTGCAGAATATTCCAAATAATTTCGATTGGATCATCATATTTCTTGCTCAAAGAAATCCTAATAATACAACGTCCCTCGTCAAAACTATGACTTGAGAGATCGCAATCCTCTCGAGCCGCAATTTGACAACCACTCATCCAAATTTTATCAAAAACCATTTTGAGCGTTTCCTTATAGTTCTGCAAGGAACCCTTGTCACAAAATTCTGCAAGAATTCTCGCCTCTTTTGATTCAAACATACCGTTGCTGTTTACCAAAAAAGATATTTTCCACTCGTTTTTTCATACAATAATTTCTCATTCTTAAACCCCATGCCTTTATTATACTGTTTGTCGAAAACGTCTGCTAGGTCTGGTGAAGTAACAATCATTGCATTCTCTTTTACGATCTTGGGTGTAATATGGTTAGTTATAAATCCTCCCATCACTTCAGACTCATCCGAGCAAATTAGCTTTCCATGCAAATCTTCCCGCAATAGCAAATAATCTACAAACTCCACTTTAGATCTTTTTTGTGCAATCAATGTGAGCAAAAAGATTTCTAAGTCATCCCACCTGACTGCATAAGGATAAACTTCATCCTCCGCAACTATCAATAGGGTTTCTAAGTTATTCTGAACCTGACCGAATGACTTTAAGGTTACTATTATGGAAAAGTCATTATCCTTATACTTAGTTGTATCGATAGTTTCAATAATTCTGCCCTTCTCGTCCTGAATTTTAAGCGGCACCTGATCAATAAATTTCTGGGCCACTCTTTTAGTTTGCCCATGTCCGTAGCCAATGCTTGAATTGAAATCGTCTTTAATACGGATAAATGCCCTTTCAGGGTCACGCAATGGCTCTCTCAGACTATACCCCTTTGCCTCAATTATAAAAGCATACTCTTTCCACAGGATAAGGAGGTCCTGTTCATTACCATCTACAAAATACCCCCTGAAAATTTTACACTCATCACCAAAATATCGTTTAAACATTTCTTCAATCTTATCTTCTAATACAGTACCCTTCTGATCCACCAGCTTGGTTGCAATATGCTGCGGTCTTGAACAAGTATTTTCTAAAAAGTTTTCAATAGCATGAAGCAGTTGCTTTACCTCAAAAATTTGAAACCTGCCGTTTCCAATATCAAATATTGGGTTGTCGTAAAGGGGATTGCCAGGCTTTGTTTGAGTATAATATAAAAAGTCCGTTTGCGTACGACTGTAGGTAAAAATGGCAAGTAATTTTTGAATTTTGTCCAAGGGTAGATCTTTTGTTACTATGTCATCTGCATAGAAGCGATTAATAATCCCTTGATCGGCCATGAATGTAAAAAGCGGTCGATTTTCTTCCACGCCTTCTTTTATAAAATCAGGAACGTCGTCTGGTGGTCCCATTTGGAGATCTGTGAATGCAAGCCATTCTTTTTTGAACTTGCCTGTTTTTGGACTCGTAAATCCTTGAAATTTGTCTTGTACCAGGGTGTCGATAACATCATAAAATTTCAGAAAATCGTTTGTTCTTAAACTCGTTTCTTTTTCGATATGATCATCCAGTTTAGAATAAACGTCTTCAATCCAACTAATAGTCTGCTCTTCATAATTTAATGGTCCCTGATTGAAATATGCCAGGAAAGATGGCATAGCAACAGCTCTTATTTTTTTCCAATTTTCATCAATTTCTTCGCCTTCTTTTGGGAAAAACAATTGATCGTACTCACTTTCAACTTCATTAAGTAGACGTACAATTTCAGCCCATTTTTCATGCGTAAACAAGATATCCTTTCCATTGGAAGGATCGGACGAGATTAAAAGACCTCCTAAGTAATACAATTGCCGCTGTGGAGATGACAGTTGGCCCAGCTGGTCATTTGCACGTTCTGGTCCAGCTTTCATGACTTTTGCCAGGTCGCCTAAAAACCATGATGTTTCATAAGTGGAAACTAACTTCTTCAGTTCAATGCTTTTTTCTTCTAATGAGGTCATAAGGTTGAAATAGGAGCCGAATAAAATCCAGCTCCTATGGATGTAAAGTTCCTAAATGCGTTTGAAATAACAGATTTTATAGAACTCCTTCATCCGCCATAGACAAATAGGACTCCTGGGTAAGGATTATGTGGTCGAGAACATTAAGATCGAAAACTCTGGCAGCTTCGGAGATCTTTTTAGTAAGCTCAATGTCAGCCTGGGAGCTTTTACAATTGCCTGAAGGGTGATTATGCGATAAAAGAATTCCAACAGCATTGGATTTTATTGCAGCTGCCATTATCAGCCTTATGTCTGCAACAGTGCCCGTGATCCCACCTGATGAAATTTCGACTATGCCTATTACGCCATTGGACCTGGTTAGCAAGGCAATTTTGAATTGCTCGATAAAACCTATCGTATTCTCATCCCATATTTTTTTGAAAAGCTGGTAAGCATCCGCAGAACAGATAATTTTTGGCTGCTCTGAGTATTTAATGGAAGGCTTATACGTCAGCTCGATTTCAGAAAACTTTTTCTTTTCCATTACGAAATGATTGAGGTAAATGAATTCAGGTTTCGATGCCGTTTTCAGTCAGCTTCTGAAGCTCCTCTTTCCTGTTTCTAAACATTGATAAGGTTTCCTGGTCGTTGACCTGTACTGATTGGAAAAGTGCAAGGAGTTCACCCAGGCTTTTGCATTCACCTACCCGCTGTTCAATCATGGGATGATCCACTCCTTCGTTGCACCAGGCGGCGATTAGTTTACCTGTTTCCTCAGTTGGAATGAACGAAGGCTCCCCCATGAACAGACCAGTCCTATCCTTTGAAGCGGTAGCATAGTGATTAAGCTCAAGCTCCAGGTTGATGGTAAGCTCGTACTCCCATCCTTCCCTGGCAACCTCCTTTAATCCGACTTTAACGGGAGCCTGGACCGGCTTGCCACTTTTGTTGCCCCGTTCCTGCAGCACATAGTCCTGTTTTCTCCTGACGGTTGTGATCATGTGACATGGTGATTGGAGGATGGCCTGTTTGAAGCTCTCGTGTCTTGGCGTGAGGGTTTTCCAGGCTGATTGGTACTGTCCTCCAAGGGCGTCTGCCAGCTCTAAAACGCCGCCTTTGCCTTCCCATTCGTGGCTGATCGAATCCAGGATAATTACCTCCATGCCAGCCATTTCGCAGGCTTTTATAGCCTCGATATAGCGTTCTGGAGCGAATGGTGGGCCCAAATGAACAACCTGGTATGGACCAAGAGCGGCATAAAGGTCTGCACTGGCGTTCTCGGTGTCGATGACAGCTACTTTAGATAGGTCACCACCTGCAAGACCCTTTGCGATCAGGAGAGCCGAATATGTCTTCCCGCCGCCTGAAACCAAAGAAAGACCCAGTCGAATCTTTGCTTTTCCTCTACATGCTGGTTGTAATAACATAGCATAATGTTTAAAAATGATGAATGAGCCTGGGTATAATTAAGCTAATTATGAACAGCCCCCGCGGGGGGACCCAGGCAATGGCAAGCGATACTGGGGGTATTAATAAGGAGTAGTACCTGTTTTCACACGCAGATTAGACTTACGAGATTTGAAGTTTTAACCTTAATGCTATTATTATTTATTGGTATCTACTTCCAGGTTTCTGTAGAAATGTGGGGAAGAACAATCTAAGTGAAGACAGATCTTTTCTTAAACAAATTCCAATTTCTAACAGCAGTGGTAAATTTCAGGAATGGCATTCATCACAATACTTTTGGGTTTAAAATGGTTCCTTATGTGCCGCAATATCAAAAGATGGTGGGATGAACAAAGGCTAAAGAAAAAATTTAGCGAGAATGAACCTACTGAAATGGAAAAGAAATGGTTAAATGAAGCAAAACCTAAGATTATCAAACCTTCACTATTGGCTTGTAACAGTCTGCTATCTGGAAAACGTATGATGATGAGTATTAACTATCAAGATTTAGCATTAAATACAAAAGTTAGAGTTAACCTGCCATGTGAGTTTATTAAGGACAGTCTCCCAGGAATAGGGTTTGTGTTGAGAAGCGATCGCTCACTTAACGCAAGGGGTGTTTATTATAAGGAATCCTTTGAGCTCGATAAATCTTTGGAAATTTCCACAGAAAGCGGCCGAAAGTTGTTTACCCGAGAGGATTCTGTTTCAGATTTCAAAAATGACTTCCCAGCAACTCCTAATCGATTAAAAGGTAGGCTAAAAAATATTGGTACTGTACCCTACTACAAAATAAAAAGCGTTTTTATCCGCCAAATAATCCAGTTGAAGGATACCGACATCACATACCCTACTACAATAGTTAAGGAAAAAGCATTTTTGAAATTTGAGGATTCTTCATGGAATAGGAGGATAACGTTGCTTGGAATACGAGCAATGAGTAAGAAAGAACAATATTGCGAAGTAAAGATTGATGATAACACTTATGATTTCTATATTGTTGAATCTGCTCAATCCCAAATCATTGACAGTAACCAACCGACGACCCTGGAAATATTTAAGCAAAGATCCAACGCAATTCGGTCGGCATTTGCCATTCTATCGGGGAAATATTATCGTACAAATGTTTTTTATGTCACTTCAAAAAAAGAAGATTTTTCCAAGCTCGAGGACGTTTACTATGAAATGGAAGAACCCAGCTGGCATGGCGAATTTCAGCTCATAGATCTTCAATTGTTTTCGAAATACTATGAAGATCAGAATGAAGAAGCTCAGGCAAGTTTGCAGGAATATCATAAATTATTTCCAGCTGAAATATTTAGCAAGCTATGTCAAGAGATATCAAATAATGAGGAAATCGGTCGTGTTGCAGATTTAATATTGAGTGGAAACGCCAATTTGAGTGCTATTCAACAAGGTGCGATTTATTCTGTAGCAATTGAAACTTTCGCTAATGAAATTTATAAGACTAACGAGGTTAAGTTAAAGCCAGTCAAGGATAAACCAACGTTTGATGCTCTAAGAGATGAGTTGTTAAAAATAATTGACGGTGTAGCGGAAAAAATCGGTGAGAATGCAGCTAATATTTTTCGAAATAAGATAACAGATTTAAATAACCCCACAAATCGGGATAGGTTGTTTAAACCATTCGAACTTTATGGAATCGAGTTGACGCAAAGCGAAATTGATTCTCTTAATAACCGTAATCAATTTTTGCATGGCAGATTACCGAATGAGGATGAATGGAAGGTTAAGAAAATCGCCCTGGACTTACATTTTTTGCTTTGTTGTTTGCTTCTTAAATACGTCGGATATTCAGGACACATTAATAACCCCGCCATTCATTTTGTGGTAAAGAATATCGCTCCTGATGGCGATTATCTTCCAAAATTTGATTCTTCGAAGGTTATGTCAATGGAAAAAATTGAGGAAATGCGTAACCACGGAAGGATCGAGGAAGCAAAGGATGTGCTTAGCAATACTATCAATGCTTTAAAAGCATATGAAATGCTTATGGAAGTAGAAGGGAACTTTATAAAGATTATCTAAGTAATAATCTTAGACCTATCCCGTGAACTAAAATAGATTACGTTAAAAGTAGATGAGCATCAATTTTTGATTTCCTTGACCTTTTTATCCAACTCCCTCCACCTGGGAACATGCTTCGATAACTCCGCCCAGTAGGCCTTTGAATGGTCCTTCACCCTGGTGTGGCAGAGCTCATGTAAGATTAGATAGTCAATCAGCGAAAACGGTAGTTTAATGGCTTCTGGATTGATGATGATTTTATTATCAGCCGTACAACTACCCCACCGCTTGTTCATTTTCCGAAATGCCAGGCCGTTATACTTCAGCCTGGTCTTTTCTGCCAGCTTTTCCACCCTGGGTTTGATTTTTTCAACCGCTTTGCTCCAATAGAATTTTTCCAGTGCAGCTTTTATCGCTCTTTGTGAGACTCGCCTGTTCTTAATTCTTATTATGAACCTGGAGTAAGTAAAATCAACCTGGATCTGATCAGCATTTCGGTCCACTATTACCTGGGTGTAGTAGTTTTTCCCAAGATAGGGTATTCGGGAACCTGTCACTATTTGACCTTCATTATCAGCTCTTACAACCTGGAGCTTGTCCACGATCCAACCTGCTTTTTTTAGGATAAGTTTATCTGCAATGTCGGGGCTGACTTTCTTTCCTTTTAACACTACGCCTGAATCACGGGCTACGGTAATATAATGGGACCGCAAGTGGCCATTAACCTGGGTCGAATATTCAATCGTCCTACGTCCGTACTGCACCTTAGGCATCCCTATTTCGTTTTAATATTTCCACTAATTCTATTGCCTTTTGTTTAGCGGCCTTACGTTCCAGTTTGGTTGTTAAGAATCTTGTCAGCTTGATTTCTATTTCTTTTACCACCATTCCCTTGGTGTTCCATTCAATGATACCCAGCTCACCCTTAATAAGATCGAACAGGGTGCGGGTAGCATCGTCGGCATCGCCATCAAAGATCGTCTTCATGGAATCATATACTGCCTGTTCCCTCTCCGTTACGAATCCCTTTTCTTCGCCCTCCTTCTGGTTATTTACAATCTCGTCCTGGATGTCAGCATATGCTTTGAGTAGGTCCAGCTGAGTGATACGTTCTGCCTCTTTCTGCCTTAATAGTTCCTCCAGGCGTTGAGCCAAGGGCTTATAAAAATCAGGGTTTTTCTCCAGGCCCACTTTTATAACATACTTCAGATTGTTGCGCATCTTCAACTCCTTTGTAGTGGGAGATGCCTTCAAAATCTCTTCCCTGAATTTGTCCTTATCGATGATGGAAATAGGTTCCTCCAATAAATTTTGGACCCCTTCGGACTTCAAATGCTCATCGATCATGGCCTGGAGTAATTTATTTTCTTCCTTAGTGATCTTCAGATCCTCATCCTCTGGATAAGCATTCCTGGCCCTGAGTTTTATTTCATTGAAGAGCTTAAAATCACTGTAAAAGCGCATCGCCTTCTTATTGGGGAGAACGACCGCTATGGATTTATTAAAATCCTTGAGAAGTGCTTTGAATTTATCTCTTACATCCTGAGGCTCGATAAACTGGAGAGCGCAGTCTATAAATTTATCCCGTTCGTAATTGCGGTCAACCTTCAAGGGCTTGAAAAATTCCACGAGCTTGTTGTGATTTAATTCCAGTTTAGGGAATTCCTCGTTGATGTTTTTCAGAATATCATCAGGCCTGATGTCGCCACTAAAGATCTCAAGGGCATGGATCAGGTTGGCTGTTATACCATAGTAGTCTACAATAAAGCCTGCTTCTTTTCCTTTTCCGCTTCTGTTTACCCTGGCTATTGCCTGCAAAAGATTATGTTCTTTTAAAGGTTTATCAAGATAAAGACAGGATGCTATGGGTACATCGTAGCCAGTGATTAGCATGTCAGAGACAATAATTATAGCGGTATTGTCAAACTTCTTCTTACCTGACTTTTCCCTTTCCTCGGGATCACCGTAAGGAAGTTTGAAATCTTCGGACACGGTTTTCACCTCTTCAGGCGGCACAATCCAGGTCAGTCTGGGATTTTCAGGATGTTCTCTATTCCACTCCAGGGTTTGGTAATATTCCCTTGCAATTTCATCGGATTTTGGTGTTCCAACGGTTATAACCACCTTGGTTTCGAAATTATGAACGCCCTGGGCTTTTAATTCTTCCAGCGCTTGCTTATAACGTATCGCAGCAACCCTTCCGTCGCAAACCAGCATAGCTTTATGCCCAGCTGGATAAATTTTTTCTTTAAAATGATCGATGAGATGTCTTGCGATATTTCCAATCCTTTCTGTAGAAAGAGCGTATTTGCTGAGTGCTCTTTGCTTCAGAAGGTTTCGTTTTTCTTCTGATTCGTTTGCGAATTGTTTTTCAAAATCAGCATCCAGCTCTTCCTTCTTTACATCGAGCTTGGCAATCCCTTCATCATACAGTAATTTAACTGTAGCGCCATCATCAACTGACTCCTCGATGGTATAAACGTCCAGGTAATCACCACCATAAAACTCACCCAGGGTGGATTTATCTTCTTTCGAAATAGGCGTGCCTGTAAACGCTACAAACTTCGCATGTGGTAATACGGTCCGCATGAAAGCGGCCAGGAAACCATAGTGAGACCGATGGGCTTCGTCCACCAGGACGTAAAGGTTTTTCTTTTGTGAGAGCTGCTCCAGCTTCACTTCTTCTCTTGACTGTTCTATCCACTTCCATTCAATTAATACTTTGGTAACCTTGGTTAGCACGCCGTCCTTAATACTTCTTTCAATTAAGGTGTTCTGATGTTCCTCCTGGGCGGTCTGGTCTTCCTGGTCCTCGCTTTCCTCATTTTTTTCCTGGAACTTTTGTAGTGTACTGGTGATAATGCCACCGTAATCGTTCCGCAATAGCTTGTCAAGATGCCTCACCGAGCTGGCCTGATTGACGTTTTTAAAGCCAATGTTTCGGAAAGTGTTTGTAATCTGTCGGTCCAGATCCTTGCGATCCGTCATCACCAGGACGGTCGGGTTTTCGAAGCCGTATTCGGAAGCCTGTAGCTTACGTGTAATGTAGGCCATCGTAATTGACTTACCGCTGCCCTGGGTATGCCACACTACACCCCCTTGTCCTTGCTGAAGTTTGGCGACGGTCTTATTTGTAGCACGTATTTGCTGGTGACGAGGTAATTTCTTAACAGTCTTGCCTTCTTCCAGTTCAAACACAATGAAATGCCGAATTAGGTCCAGGATATTCTCTTTTTTGAATAGATAGTAAATCAGTATATCCTGTTCGGAATCTATGCCAGCAACCCTTTCATCTTTTTTGATTTTATAAGGTGCATAGAATGGCTGCAGTGAGCTAATAGCACCGTATCTCCCACCCACACCATAAATGCCCACGCAGAGCTGGTTATAATGGAACAGTTTTTCGGAGTTCTGCTGGTAAAAATCCAGGTCGCTGAAACATTTATCAAATGCACAATCAGCGGATGGTGATTTACACTCGATGACAGCTATCGGAAGGCCATTAATGAATACAGTAATGTCGGGTAGTGAATTGCGCCAGCGGCCCTGGACCCGCATCTGGTTAACGATTAGGTAATCGTTGTTTTCTGGCTTAGAGAAGTCAATGAAAGAAACAGGTCTGTACTCTTCTTTCCCATCGACAACCTGTTTCACGGAAAAACTGTCAACTCGGATCAGTTCCCAAACGCCCTGGTTAATCTCCATTAATGAAGCGCCCTGCACCGATGTCACTTTATCGAAGGCCTTCTGCAGATTTATTGCATTGATCCAGGGGTTGATTCGCTGGATAGCTTCCATTAAGCGGTTTTCTAAAACCACTTCCGTAATATCAGTTCTCTCATCCCCTTCGCATCCATCATAATACTGATACCCCAGCTTTCTGAACAGCTCAATGGCTGGTAGTTCGCTATGGAGATATTCAGAGGATTGACTCATGCAATTGCTTCTTTTAGAAGTCGATTGGTTACTCGAATTTTCCCTGTTAGCAATTGCTGCATTAATCCCATTTTTAATTCTGAGTACGCATTTTTTTTCTGTTCTAATATTCCTATTTTTTCATCTACTTCTGTAAAGATTCCTGCAATCAGCTTCTGCTCCTCGATACTTTTAGGTACTGGGATTCTGAATTTTCTCAGGCTACCTACTAATACATTTGGTTGGCTAGTCGTTGCATTAAAACGATTTATTTCATTGCGGCATAAATCACTAGTGAGGTACTGTGAGAGATAATAAGAGTTTAACGTCTGATGAGGTGATATTTTTGCAATGTTTTGGTTTATGTGAAATTTGTCATCTTCTTCGATGACTACAGCATTGCCAATAGTACCCACACACGGGAATACAACATCACCTTTGAACAGCCTTGACCTAATTAATTTCTGTGATAGTTCTTCCGAAATTCTTACAATGTCTTTCAGAATTAATTTGTTTTTCCCAATATTAAAACCTCGTAATGTCATAATCTTTCCATCGGGATCTTCCTTCCAGTATTCTGAATATTCATAGCCAGCCAATCTAGTTATATCAGACACTTCGTTTAGCTCCTTTACTTCCCAATCGAATGGTATAGTCCCTAATGGTGAATCCTTAAACTCAGTATGTCCAATTCCCCTGGTTAAAAGCTGCTGCATCAATCCCTTTTTCAGCTCCTGGGTTTTGGCAATTTTTTCTTCAATGACTTCTATTTTCTCATCAACAGTAGAAAGGATTTCGGCGATTTTTTTTTGTTCGGATTTCGCTGGCAAATTCACTTTTATTCCCCTAATGTCTCTCCCATTAACTGCTGTAAATGTGCTGCCTTGCTCTAAAGATTTCCAAGAGGATTCGTAGTTGATGAGAAATTGATATAAGAATTCCATATTCACATCTTCAGAACGAATTGCACAAACCCCCCGACCGATACAAGCATCATGAAGAGATTTCGCAATAGCACCGACTGGAGCTCTTACTGTCATTATAATATCGCCAACATTGCACTGTTTTGTTATTTCAGATGTCCAGGTTCGGGGTGAAGTTTTACGATTGTCAATATCAGCATTTCCTTGAATTAAGAGTTTGCCTACCCCTTCATCATTATAAGAAGACGAACTTGGCGACTGGCCCATTATTATTTCAGCTATGTTCCCAAGTGATTTGACATCCCAATCGAGCGGAATAGCTTCGGCTTTTTTCAATATTTTATTTTCAATCATAAGCCGAGTTCCTTTAAAAATGATTGCAACTTAATATCAATCTTCTTTTCTCTCAATTCCAGCTCTTCTAACTCAACCTTCACTTGATGTAAATTAACTTCTTGTACGTGTTCGCTTGTATCGATGTAGCGGCTGATGTTAAGGTTATAATCATTTTCCGAAATCTCTTCAATGCCCACCAGACGGGAGTATTTGGCGTTTACTGGTTCGTCGATATGATCGTTTAGAGCAAAATGGTCATAGGTCTCTACGATTTTCTTAACGTGTTCAGGCAGGAGTTCATTTTGATTCTTCCCTTCTTTGTAGTCAGCGCTGGCCTCAACAATTATTACTTTATTTTTTAGGTGAGCAGGTTTGGTCTTATTAATGATCCAAATGCTTGCAGGAATGCCAGTATTATAGAATAATGCTGGCGGTAAACCAATGATTCCTTCTATGAGATCGACCTTCAACAATTTTTCCCTTATAGATCCTTCGGTCCCACTTCTAAATAATGTACCGTGTGGTAGGACCACGCCAGCTTTCCCATCATCCTTCAAAACTGCAATCATGTGCTGAAGAAAGGCCAGGTCGGCATAGCCACGTGGTGGGATTCCATACTGAAACCTGCCAAATTTGTCTACTACCACCTTACTATAGTTAGGTGTAATCTTTTTCTCCTGGCCATCCTTATCCAGTTTGACTTCCTGGCTTGTTTCGGCAGGGGTCCACCATGCATCCTGGCTGAAGGGAGGATTAGCAATCACACGATCAAAGACCATCAGGTCGTTGTTTTCGTCTTTGTGTTGTGGATTCGTAAGCGTGTCTCCTTTTCGAAGATCTGAGTCACCATAGTTATGGAAGATCATGTTCATCTTACCAATCGCCCAGGTCCCCAGGTTCTTCTCTTGCCCGTAAAGTGAAATGTTTACATTTTTCCCAACCTTGCCTCCAGGCAAGTGAGCCACGTAGTTCGCTGATTCAATCAGCATACCTCCCGATCCAAATGTGGGATCGTACACCTTATGTTTAGGTTGAGGTTTTATGAGTTGAACGATGGTTTTTACTACAGCACGAGGACTGTAGAATTCGCCTCCTTTCTTTCCTGCATCGTCAGCAAACATTTTAATCAAATACTCATAGGCATCCCCCAGGATGTCAGGAGTGTAAAGGTCCTTGTTCTTCAAACTATACTGGTTGAAGTGACGCATCAACCTCTGCAGTACTTCATCACTGAGCTTTTCCTTATCTCCGAACTTAATGGCTGTTAATACCCCTTCCAGGCCTGTGTTCTCTCGCTCTATGGCGGCAAAAGCTTTATCCAGGGCGATCCCGATATTTTCTGTCAGCTTCTTGATGTGCTCCCAGCGGGCTTCTTTAGAAATCTTAAAATATGTTTCCTCCTCAGCCTCCTCACGGGCTATGGCATCACGTGCCATTATGATTTCCACTTCTTCGTCAAAGACGTCATTGGCACGCTTTAAAAAAAGCAATCCGAAGATGTAATTCTTAAAATCCGAGGAGTCGATACTTCCCCTAAGAATGTTCGCTGAGGCCCACAGCCAGGATTCCAGGGTGGAAAGGTCAAGTTTTGGCATAACGGGAAAATAGGAAATCTCATTGAGAAAAAAGTTTTAAAAGATCTCTAGTTTTTTCCACCTTTTTGGGAAGCATTTCAATAAAAAAACCTCACAAATAAGAATCTGTAAGGCTTATTTTTCTTCTTTGCTTCTGCTGCTGGACCCCGACGCTAACGGTCGGGGTTTATTTTCTTTGTAGCAACAATAGAAAAAAACCAGGATCTTCTGGTTTTCGTCGGCTCCTGCTGCTGGACCCCGACTGAGCGAAGCGAATGTCGGGGTCTGCGATTAACTCAATGAAAAAGCCAGCATAAAGCTGGCTTTGGAAGCTCCTGCTGCTGGACTTGAACCAGCGACCCTCTGATTAACAGTCAGATGCTCTAACCAACTGAGCTAAGCAGGAGTATAAAAATTCCTAATACCAAATCACAAATTCCAAGTAGCCATGTTTCAAATTGGAATTTGGTTCCTGCTTTTGACCGCCTTCGCCAAGGCTTCGGCGGTTAAAAGGGCAGCAAAAATAGGTATAATCTGCATTCCAGAGAAGCCAAAATTTAGAAACTCCTTGCACATTTTCACCACTCCACCTCCCCAATCTCCACCTGCCCGCTCTGATTGTTCATCATCAGGTTTTGAACTTCGATGGTCTGCGACTTCGAACCATAATTTTTAAATACGACGAGCCGGATCATTTGCGGCGTGGTTGAGCCATGCGGATCCTGGAAACTAACCGAAATTTTGTATTTGCCAGGCAGCGCTTTGCGAATATTGTACTCGGTAGTATAGTAATGGTAATTCCCTTTCAGGTATCCACCTGACTTGCTGAGCGGCTTTTCGTAGTTGCATTTGTGTCCCTGGGGCTCTTTGACTGTCATGTTATAGAAATAAGTATTCCCTGAAAGTATGATGCGCAGGTCTACAGGCATTGGCCTGATCATGGAAACCGGTATTTCTTTTAAGTCAAGGCTGTCCCGATGAATATGAATAATGGCATTCAGTTCGTTCAACAGGCTTCCTTTATCAAGACCGTAATAGGGGTTGTTCCAGGTATCCAGCCTGATCGCGGTAAACAAAATATTTACGGCAGACTGGTAATTTCCTGCCTGGTAATATGCCCAGGCCAGGTCTCTGTAGAGATTCAAATCTCCAGGCTCGTTCTTTAACAGCTGAACGTAAATTTCAATAGCTCTGTCCATTTCTTTCCAGGATTCCAGGTAATAGGCAATTGTTCTTAAAACATGCTGGTCACCACTTGAAACTTCCGCGGCATTTAATAAAATGCCCATTGCCTCTTTCTTAAAGCCGGTTGAATGCAAGTGGTCAGCCATATCAATATAGAATATGGCATTATCGGAATATTCACGAAGGAGTTCTTTGTAACAGTTAAGCTTTTCATTACGTGCAGCGGCTTTTATCTTCTGCAGGTATTCAGCATCAGGTTGATTTTTGAGTTTATAATGAGGTTGGTTGTACCGGTAATTATAGTATCCACGAGAGGGTTTTTTGGAATTGATCACTACGGCACCTCTTGCACCCTGCGGCCCAAAGATCGCTGAAGCTGCAGCCCCCTGTAGTATGGTTACATCCTCAACATTATCAAGGATAATATCACTTGCATCGATAAGCACTGTTCCATCCAGCACATAGATAGGTTCGCCACCACCAGGCCCAAAGCCGGTTTCACCCAATAGCCTGATCTTCCCAAGCCCGGCATCTCCAAGCTTTATCATAGATTGACTTCTCACCTGTATACCGGAAACCTTGCCGGCAAGGGCGCTGGTGAAATCAACCTGGCGAATCGTATTCAGATCTTCACCAGTTACTACCTGCGCACTCACGGTCGCATTGCGAAGTGATCTTTTCATACCATATGCAGTAGTCACAACCACTTCCTGTCCAACAGTTACAACACTATTGGCGAAACCATCACTCAAAAAGTCAGCATTTACTTCTTTCCTCTCGACACCGGGAGACCGAAATATGGTATCGGGATTCAGCCGGCTAATGCTGATCGCCGAGTTTCCTGTTGGATCCCATCGCTTCAGCTCCCGGTTATAATTGGTGACTACTTCATTTAAAATGGAGAACTCGTCTTTCTTTCCCCATTCTTTGTATTTCATTTTATCCGATTTTACAAATCCCTGCAACGCACATTCAAATTCAAGCTCGGCGGGTGGAGTGATATTATATTTAATATAATCTTCTACACGCTCCAAAACCAGGTATGAAGTGTATTGTGTCACCACTTTTTCCCTTATCCCGAATTCAAATATTGACTGCCAGTCATACACCAATGGTGAATAATAAAGCATCCGCAACCGGTCGATACCAAATGCGGGGCAACCACTGTATTGATCCACGTACACATGTTCTGTTTTCAACACACTTGATTTGGTGCCATAAGTAAACTCAATTATATCATTGTGTTCGATCTGTCCAAAAATGGTATGTTCAGTCTTTGATGCCGACACATACTCAATTGCTGTATTTGCTCTGGCTTTGACCGACAGGAGTTCTACCCTGGCAATTGAAGATTTATCAATTGCTTCCGGAACAGTAGATTGTCTCAGATCGATATAATGCCCCCCTGTTTTACCCACTAATAGTTTTAGAAAGGCACTATCCTTTTTAATCGAGCTGGAGATCGCAAATAATGGTTTTATGGCCGGGCTTAGCGTTTTGCTCCCAATACTAACAATACCATCACTAAACAGGAATATGACATCAGCCGATTTATCCGAAAGATCAAGCTGATCCATTCTTGTGATGCCTTCCGGTTCCAGTGTCAGGAGATAATCAATCCAATTATTCGACCGATTGGTATTAAATATCTGCGCTGGATAAGTTTGTTCGGAAAAAGCAATGATCCTGAGTTCCCGGATATGTTGCCGCTGAATGTATTGCTTTAAAAAGCTAATTTCCCTTTCCCGGTTGCGGTTTTTTGATGACCCTGAAACATCCCAGTAAACAAGGAGCTTCTTCGGATGAAATTCTATGGTGGCGGGAACATCATGCTTTACATTCAAAGCGAAAAAGGTCTTTTCCTTGTCTTTCTGAATACAATAACCAGCCTGGATTGCCGCCGGCAATGAAAAGCCAACAGTTTTGGAAAGAGAAACGTTATCAGTATTCCAAAGCAGTTCATTTACAAAGCCTTTATTGATAAACCTGGAACTGGCAATCAATCCCCGCGTAACTGAAGGCGGGTAACATCCCGGTGTCTCAATAGAGATCTCGAATTTTTTTGCAGTATCCTTGTTGTTGAAGCTAAAATCGTATAGTAAGTATTT
>Ga0196964_10000856_pt1 | contig 16590 bp, 11 predicted proteins | sample S1_10metaG_FD_148615 | JGI IMG/M metagenome (GOLD analysis project Ga0196964, IMG submission 148615) | Soil microbial communities from Anza Borrego desert, Southern California, United States - S1_10 | ecosystem: Environmental > Terrestrial > Soil > Desert | place: USA: California | collected...
CAGTTTGAAGACCATAATCTCGCCGGCTTCATCCAGAAACCCTTCCGCATCGAAACACTCGCCGCCAAGGTCCGTCAGGCGTTGGCCAGATAATGACCCTCGACCATGTTGCAATGGCAGGTTCAGGGCGCCAGCTGCTGGAAAACTGCCGCGTCCGGCGCTATAACCCCCGCTTCACCTAAAAGGAGACAACGCATGCGACTGGTTAGCTTTGGACCTTCAGGAGCGGAACGGCTGGGCGCGCTGATCGACGGAGGGCGCAAAATCGTCGACCTCAACGCCGTAGACGCCGCGATCCCCTCATGCATGATCCCATTTTTACAGGGCGATTTTTGGGAAAGAACCAGGCGCATTCTAGCCGATACCTCATCTTTACAGGGCAAGGCTGTCGTCGCCGCGGAGAAGGTGCGTCTCGGCGCTCCGGTGCCGCGCCCTGGACAGATCATCTGCATCGGCCTGAACTACAAGGACCATGCCGATGAGCAGGGCCACGAGTACCCGAAGGTGCCGCTGCTGTTCGGAAAATCTCCGATGGCCGCGTGCGGACCGAACGATGACGTGGAGTACCCCGAGGGCGTCGAGCAGCTCGATTACGAAGTCGAGCTCGGCGTCATCATCGGCAGGACGGCAAAGAAAGTTTCGGCGGCCGACGCCAGGAAACACATCGCTGGATACTGCGTCTTCCACGATGTCTCCGCGCGCTGCTGCCAGTTTGGTGACAAGCAATGGTTCCGCGGCAAGTCCTTCGATACGTTCGCGCCCTTCGGCCCGGCGCTGGTGACGCCCGACGAAGCCGGCGACCCGCATGCGCTGAAGCTCTCGTGCAAGGTGAACGGCGAAGTGCGCCAGGATTCCAGCACCAGCAAGCTGATTCATTCGGTCGATGCGATCATCGCCTATATTTCACGCGGCATCACCCTGCAGCCGGGAGATGTGATCGCGACCGGAACGCCTTCTGGCGTGGGCGTGTTCCTCAAGCCGCCGCGGCTGCTCAAACGGGGCGACGTGGTGGAGCTGGAAGTTCAGAATCTGGGCAAGGTTGTCAACAAGGTGGTCTGACCGCGCAGCGTGAGTCCGCAAGCTCCCTGCCGGCCGGCGGCGGGGGGCTTTCATGAACGTGCCATTCAAAACATCTTCGATCCTCCGTGTCCTTGGCGTGGGCCTGGCGCTGACCGCTTTCTCCGGATGCGGCAAGAAATCGGCCGCCAACGCTCCTGATCCCGAACTGCGCGAGATTGCCCGCACCGAGCTGAACACGGCCGCGCCGTCTGCGCCGGTCACAACCGCGCCGCCACCAACGTCTTCGGGACGAACCATCCGCGGGCCGCGCTCGCAGGCGGAGATCGATGCCGCCTACCAGATGCCCGAGATCGTCGTGACGCGCCCCAGCATTCCGCGGCGCGAAGTAACCGTGCCTCTTGCGCCTGAGACGGATGACTCGGCCGTTATCGCCGATCCAAGCTGGGACGCGACGATCACGCGCGAGTGGCGCCACATCGTTGTTCATCATTCAGCCAGCGCCAACGGCTCGGCCGCGGCATTCGATAAAGCGCATCGCGACCGCGGCTGGGATGGCCTGGGCTATCACTTCGTCATTGGAAACGGCACCGGATCGGGGGACGGCGAAGTCGAGGTCGGCTACCGCTGGCGCAGGCAGCTCCAGGGCGCTCACGCCGGAAACGCCGAATACAACCAGGCCGGCATCGGCATCTGCCTCGTCGGCGATTTCGAACACGGCCATCGCCCGTCCGCGCGGCAGATGTCCAGCCTGCGGCGGCTGGTGCGCTTCCTGCAGGTGAAAACGGGCGTGCCGACTTCGGAAGTGGTCGGACACGGCAATGTTCCAGGCAAGAGCACCGATTGTCCGGGCAGGAACCTCGACATGAGCTCGTTCCGCGCTTCACTCGGCGGCGGCGCGATCGGCGTGCCCATTCACCTGACGCGCCAAAATTCAGCGCCCTCCCGAGGCCCCATCCTCGCGCGCGGCACACGCAGCGGCGCGGCGGTGCCTTAAAGGCCTGACTTTTACCGCCAAGGTCGCCAAGAACGCCAAGAGCGCCAAGCAAACCAGCTTTTATTTTTCTTTGAAGCGGCCTGACTTGTTCCCCGCATGGAAGTCGATCGGCACGGTTACGGCATGTGTCAGGCTGTCGAATTTCAACTCGACTGAGAGCAGCGCATTTAGTTTAGACCCGGGGGTCAGGCCTTCGTCCCTCAGCGCGTCGGTGAGAGCTCCCCGCACCACGGCGCGGAACGTACGCATGCCGAATGAAGCGCGCGGCAGCAGATGGAAATGCAGCGAACTGCTTCGGCCACGGCCGCGCGCGTCAAGCTGCGCCTCGGCGCTGTAGCCCCCGATCATGAGGCGCACTGTTTTTGGCGCGGGCGATGATCCCAGTGGATATTCGGGCACGCGTCCGGCCAGCGAGACGCTGCTTCGATCGGTCGACGCGAAGTTCAGCCTGCCGCGCAGCCGTGAGACGCTCATGCTGATGGGCGGCAGCGGCCTGGGCCCAGAGCCGTCGCCTGCTTCTGTTTTGCCGCCGTCGCCATCCTGCGCGCCGCCCACGCCGGACGGAACGGTGCTTCCCTGCGGCGGAGGCGCCAGCGGCGGGGACGGAATCGCCGAGGCGCTCTGCGAGCGATACATCGGCAGCGCCGGGTCGCCGAGAATGCATTCCGTGCGCGCCAGGTCCGCATACCATCCGCTCAGCGCGGATCCGCGCGAAACGTCGAATGCCCACTGCTGCGTCTTCAGCAGCGCATCGCCCCAGCGAACGTCGGGACTCTGCGGATGGCTGAGCAGCTTCGAGAAGAACGCTATGGCCGGCTCGGACGCAATAAACGTCGTTGTCGAAATTGAAGCGGCGATGCCGCCCTGCGGCTGAATCAGCGCCTGGCTGGCGATGCTGCGGAAGCCCGCTTCGTTGCGGCCGGTCCAGTTTCCATTGCAGGTGGATTGCAGCAGCACGCTGTTGCCGCTCCAGCTCTGCACGGATGAGACATCCAGAATTCGCGGCATCTCGCGGCCCAGAACGCGGCTGTTTCCATGGCCGTTATAAAGGAGCAGATCGGATGTCGCCGACGCCTGCGCCAAAGCCTCATTCACCTCCTGCGGACCGGCGTGCGTGATGCCCACGAATGCACGCGACCAGGCAATATCCGGATTTGCCGTGATGAGGCTTTCGGCCTGCGCAGCGAAATTGCCCGCTTGTGGATCAGTGCGATCGGCCGCGACAAACGCGCGCTGCCCGGATTCGGGCAGTCCAGCGTACGAAAGCGTGCGCGCAACCGCGGCATTCAGCTCGCCGGGTGTGTTCACCGGCAGGCGGCCGATCGCGACCTCGCAGAAGCCATTGCCCAGGTCGCCAAAGAGCGGATCGGCTAATGTCTGCGACAGATACGAGGTACTCGCGAAGAAAGACGGACAGAGCGGATCGAGGCCGGCACCTTCGTAGTCGAGATAATCGTATGTCGTACGGCCCACCAGCAGCAGGAAGCGCGGACGAAGTGCGCGCACGGCTGCGCGGATCGGATCAGGACCAAAGCGGCCATGACCGAAGTAATCGAAAAGCGTTTCCTGATCGGCGAAAACCGCGTTCAGGTTCTCTGCGTTGCGCTGCTCCAGCAGCGGCTGCAGCGCTTCGGCAAATTGCGCCGGCCCTGTGGCGAGGTAGCCCGCCTGTGGCGGAGGAGCGATCTTTCGAAGTGAAACGGCGAGCGGCGCGATCTGACTCTCTCGCGCGATTACGTGATAGTTCCCGCCAGCCACAGGCGCGATGAAGCGGATGAAAAAGGTTCCGTTCGTTTCACGCCGCGACTCGTAGCCGATCGCCACCGGCTGCTGCGGATTGGACGCTGAGAAAATCCACAGCGCATCGCTTGCGCAGCCGCTGATTTCGATCAGCTGATTGTTCCCCGCGGCCGAAACGCTGAAGCTCGCGGCGGCGCTGAGCGCGCGCGAATAGGACATCGAGACTGAATGCAGAAACGCGATCTGCCCGCTGCGAAGATCGGGCGTAAGCAGCTCGATCGTGTTTTCGCCCGCGCGCAAAACGCCAGCGGGGACATCAAACGATAAAGAGAGTGCGCGGCCGCCACCGTCCCATTCCGCACGGCCCGCGGACACGCCGTTGACGACGGCGATCAGCGCGTGATCCGGATCGAATTCGGGAGAATCGTTGAGAGTCCACACATTCACTGACAAGGTCGCCGCCTCGCTGCGGCACTGTGGAAGGTCCAGCGTGAACGACTGCAGCGCGCCGTCGGTGAGATACTGCTTCGAGAACCACGGCGTGAACGTGTACGGCGCGAGCGACCAGTCGAAATAGACCTCGTGAAAATCACGCGTCACGGTCGCGAGAGTGCTTGTCTGCGGCTGCGGCTGATTGAAGAGATCTTTCGCCGGCGGCGCGCGAGTAACCGCTGTCGGCGTTTCCGAGCGGCGCAGGAAAAACACGTCTTTGGCCGTGTAGGCATCTCTGTAGCCAGGCGCGAAAAGCGCGAGGCCGTCGGCACCCGCATAAAGCACGGTCACCGCTTCGCCGCCACGCCTCACGCTCACGAACCGCGCGTCGAAGCCGGCAGGCAGAGACTCCTGCGCGATCCACAGCACGCCGCTGCCGGCGTGAACGAGTTTGACCGCGTCGCCAACTTGTTCCACAGAACGCGACACCACACTCCGCGGCTCGGACGTCCCGACAGGGCTAGATCCCTGACTGACAGTCCGCCCCGAGGCATTAGGACTGCCGATGCTCGCAGGCTGGAAGCCTGCGCTACGAAGGGCCGGCGGGACGCCGGCGGTCCCAGCGAAGCCGCTAAGCGTGGCGACTTTGGCTGCGCGCACTTGCGAGCGCTCGGCGAGCGCCGCGTCGATCGCAGCCGAAAGCAGATTGAACTCCGCAGCGATGCCGTCATCCGGGTGGCAGGGATCGCTGGAAGCGATCTGCAGCCGCTCGGCTTTGCCGTCGAAATCGACGCTCTCCAGGAGGTACTCACTGAAAGGCGCCGCGTCCCAATCGTAGAAGCAATAGCTGGAAAATTCGGGTGTGGTGAGCTTGCCTGGAATCAGCGTGCGGTTCAGTTTCACCCACGCGCTGGCGTCAGCGCTGCGGCGGTACAAGTTGTATCCGGCATTACGGAACTCGCTGGCCGTCGTCCACGTCAGCAGCGTGCCATGGCTGTGCGAAGTGGCTTCGAATGATACGAGCCTCACGGGCGTCGGCGAAATTCCAATCGCTACGCGCACTTCCCTGGGCGTAAGGTCGGTGCGGTACGACATCGCAACAGTCTGGTTCAGAGCGTTGCCCGTCACGTTCACTATAAAAGAGGGCCCCGTGCCTGTATTGTATTTGGCGACAACGAATTCTTTCGCGACTGCGCCAAGCCCCGTGAGATCGAGGTTCAGCTTTGCGCCATCCATTACCGTCAGCACACCGCTGCTCAGGTCCAGCACATCGCTGCTCGTCGAGGTGGGTATGCGGATGGCCAGCGTCGAACCCGGATAGAATGTTGCGCCGCCCACGGCAAGCGTTCCCACAGCTCCTGCCGCACCCGGCGCGAGAGTTCCGCCGCTGGTGACAACGACTGTGCTGGCGAGGCTGCCTGTACCGGAAAGTGTCCCCGAGACGATGCGCGTCTGGCCCGTGTAAGTGTTCGCGCCATTCAGATACGTGGTGCCGCTGCTGCTTTTGATGAGGCTCTTGCTTCCGGAGATTGCGCCACTGATCGTGACCGCTCCCGTGCCCGAGCCTGAAAGCGTCAGACTCTCGGTCAGCACCAGAGGCGCGGAGATCAGCGCCGGGCCGCTGTTCTTCTGGATGATTTCAGGATTCACGCCGAGCATCTCGATCGAATTGCCGCTGATCGTGTTCGCTGCCGCGGCGCTGCTGTCGAAGATCATCTGGTTGAGATCGAAGCTGGCCGTGTCGTTGTTCGCGGTGTAAGGGCTGGCGAGCGCCGGGAAGCGCGCGCTGGTCGTCGCCGATCCGGTGATGCCGCCGGCCACGTCCCAGTTCTGTGCGCGGCTCCAGTTTGTGTTTGCGCCGCCGCCGCCATCCCATGAAACAGGATTGTTCAGCCGGAAGCGCGCAACCACGTCCGCACGCCCGGCGCCTTTGGGTGCAAGCACCAGGTTGGTTGAGCTGGCCGTCAGGTTCTCGGTCTGAAACGGTGTGCTAATCGTGTTCCAGGTGTCGAACCACTCGACGATGTAGCTGCCGTTGGTCAGCCCGCTGATCGTCAGCGACTGCCCCGCCTGCCCTGTGTTGCCAGTCGTACACTGAATCCAGCAGAACCCGCGATCGGCGGTGCGTGTGGTCCAGCCGCGGCAATTGCCGGCATTCGACGTCGTGGCCGCACTGGTGAGACTCGGATGCCCGATGTAATCGATGGTGCTCATGAACTGCGACAGGAATTTGAACTGATCGCGCATTGCCGGGCCGGGCGGTGTCTCGTTCAGTTTTGGAAAGTCGCCAATGTCGGTCCACAGCAGCGGCGTGAGACACGTTCCGGCCGCTGTGCCGGCCCAGATGCCGTTATGAACGTGAAGCGGCTGCGTCGCGTGCGGCGTGTTGGCGAGATTCGTGTCGCCGCCAAATTCCGCAAAGAACGACGGCTTGCCGGTCGTGCGCATCTGCAGGGCCTGGAAGGCCAGATCGGAAGCGATGTTAATGTCGTCGCGATACGCGGTGTACGAATCCCGCGCCTGCACGTCCCATCCGGGACTCCACGTATTGATGCTTGAGGTAACGTTGCCCGTGGGACCACCGGTTCGCGTGGTCGTGAACGGATATTTTCCGCCGGCCAGACGGTAATGATCGAGCGATGCAAGATAGTTGCGCACGGAAGCGTTCCACGTTTCGCAACGCGTCTGCGTACCTGGCCAGCCGCGCGTGCCGTTGATCTCCACCACTCCCACCCAGCCCAGCAATGCGCGGCTATACCCCCAGCGCGCGACGATGTAGCGGAAGAAATTCTTCTGGTAGCGCCACTGCGTCGTGTCCACGCCGGCATTCTGCGTGATGTAGAATTCGTCCGCGGTGATCTTGCGAGCACCACCGGGAGCATCGATCAGGCTGTACGCGTTGTTGCTCCAGTTGCCCGGACCCCAGCCGCTGGGATTGCCGGCTTCGGCCCGCAACTGGTCATGCGCCCAGAGACTCGGCAGAAGATAAACCCCGTTCGCCTCCGCGCGCGTGAGCAGTTCATCCATGTACTGGCAATTGTACTGATTGTAATTGCCGATGCCGTCCTCGGTGTTTTCGATCGCCGCGCGCGTGCGCCAGAACGGCTCGGTGCCCATACCCCACGAGGGCTGCGCCCATGGCGTGGCCATCCAGAAGCTCAGCAGATTCATGCCATTGGCCGCCATCGTTGCCAGCGAGGGCTGTTCAACGGGCTCTTCGATGTCGTCAGGGTTCTCGTACTGCCAGCCCGTGTTATGGCCGACGCCAAAAAACGGCTGGCCTTCGCTGAAGCGGAAATAGAACCCGTCGATGCGCAGGAAGCCCGCGTGTGTTGAGGGAATGCATTGGAAGCTTCCTGCGGTGGACGTTGCTGTGCCGCCCGCATCGGCCGCTTTCACGACGTAGCTCCACGCTCCCTCCGCAGTCGGTGAAAAGCGGATGCGCCAGCTTGTGCCGTCGTAAAAGCCGTTCACACGGATGACGGTGTTGGCCGGATCGGTGAACTCGGCATAGAGATCCAGTCCCTGCTGCGCCGGGTCGGGATCGTAGAACTTTGTGGCCGTAACCCCGGACAGCGAAACGAGCAGTTCGAGCTTCGTGTACTTGGGGACGCGTGCTGCCGCTGGCGTTACGCGTGAAACACTGTCAATGTTCAACGCGTGCGCGGATAGCGCGCAGAAGAGTGCGGCCAGACAAACTGATTCGCACAGCAATTTCATGGCAGACTCAATAATAAGGCGCAACAGAGTGCGGAAATCCTACTCTTTTTCGAGTGCATGGCAACAGGTCGAAACGACTAAATCCGGCGGTTCAGGATGACCAATAACGGTTCAGTTTGCCAGCAATTTCGTGCGAGTTCAGGGTCGATTCCGCTGGCACGCGTGCTGCTAACGGAATTTCTCGCTCGTGCTGAGTCCGCCAGTGATCTGTCGCCCGCGCAGGCGGACGCGACCATGGTAAAGGGGCGAAGGGAAGAAAGGAGGAAGGTGGTATGCGGAAGATATTCTTGTCGTCGGTTGCTGCGCTGATCATGAGCGTGCCCGGCCTGTCGGCTCGCGCGGCGGATAAGGATATTCTCGATACGCTGAAAGCAGACGACAGGTTTACAACGCTGGTGCAGGCCATTGAAAAGGCCAACCTCACCGAGAGCCTGCGCTCCGGAACGTGGACGCTCTTTGCGCCCGTCAACGACGCCTTCAAGGCCGTGCCTGACTGGGACGCGACAATGCAGGACACCGCGAAGCTGTCGAAGATGCTCAACAATCATCTGATTAAGGAGAACCTCTCCAGCAGTGATGCGTCGCGCGAAGTCGCCAGCGCCGGCGAGATGAAATACAAGGTCGATTTTGCCGCAAAGAAGGTCGCCGAAGCGTCGATTACGCAGGCAGACTGGAAGGCGACCAATGGCACGATTCACGTCATCGACCGCGTGCTGATGCCGGGTGAGAAGACGGCTGAAGCCACGCCGCTTCTCCGGGACTGGCTCTTTGATCCGCTGAAGTCACTGGTCAGCTCCGTGGTGCCGCCGCTGGCACCCAATGCCGCTCAGGCCAGCGCCGCGGGTAATTCAGCGCAGTAAAAGCGCTCACCCTCTCCCCTCCGGGGAGAGGGCCGAGCGAGCGAAGCGAGACCGGGGTGAGGGGTAACCGAAGCTTGCAAGACGCGGCTACCCCTCACCCGGCACTCGCTAAAGCTCGTGTCCGCCCTCTCCCCGGAGGGGAGAGGGAATAAACCATTTTTCTGGGCGGATTTTGCGTTAGAATTGCAACGTGCTTGGTCGCATCAGGAATCCGCCATGCCAGCCTTTGAACTCAATTCAGATTACGCGCCGCAAGGCGATCAGCCGCAGGCTATTGATAAACTCGTGGGCGGCCTGAACGCCGGCATGCGCCACCAGACGCTGCTGGGCGTAACCGGCTCGGGCAAGACTTTCACGATGGCCAACGTCATCCAGCGCATGCAGCGGCCGGCGCTGGTGATCAGCCACAACAAGACGCTTGCGGCGCAGCTCTACAGTGAATTCAAATCGTTCTTTCCGAACAACGCCGTCGCGTACTTCGTGAGCTACTACGATTATTACCAGCCCGAAGCGTACATTCCGGCGCGCGATATCTATATTGAGAAAGACGCGGCGATCAATCAGGACATCGACCGCCTGCGCCTGGCCGCGACATCGGCGCTGATGTCGCGTTCGGACGTGATCATCGTCGCGTCAGTCTCGTGCATCTACGGCTTGGGCTCGCCGGATGTGTATTCGCAGATGGCGGTGGTCCTCGATAAAGGCCAGCCGCTTGAGCGCACCGATCTGCTGCGCAAGCTCTCGGACAACCATTACCAGCGCAACGAAATCGAATTCTCGCGCGGCAAGTTCCGCGTGCGCGGCGATGCGATTGAGATTTTTCCCGCGTACGAGCAGACAGCCATCCGCATCGAACTCGAATTCGATCAGATCTCCGGGCTCATGGAAATCGATCCGCTTACGGGCGAGATCAAAAACGAGTTCGAGTCGGTCGCGATCTTTCCGGCCAAGCATTATGTGATGCCCGAAAAAAGTGTCGAGCGCGCGCTGCAGGGCATTCGCGATGAGCTCGACGCCCGTCTGCTTGTGCTCCGCGACCAGGGAAAGCTCCTCGAGGCGCAGCGCCTGGAGATGCGCACGCGCTACGACCTGGAGATGCTCGAAGAAGTCGGCTACTGCAGCGGCATTGAAAATTACTCGCGCCACTTCGACGGCCGCCCGCCGGGAAGCCGCCCATACAATTTGATGGACTTCTTCCCGAAAGACGACTATTTGCTTTTTATCGACGAATCGCACGTCACCATTCCGCAGCTCCGGGCAATGTACAACGGCGACATGGCGCGCAAAGGCACGCTGGTCGAACACGGCTTCCGGTTGCCCAGCGCGATGGACAACCGCCCCATGAAGTTTGAAGAATTCGAATCGATCATGCCGCCGACGGTCTACGTTTCGGCGACGCCGGCCGAGTACGAACTGAAGCGCTCCGAAGGCCGCATCGTCGAACAGATCATCCGCCCGACAGGGCTGGTCGATCCGCCTATCGAAGTTCGTCCGACCGAAGGGCAGATCGACGATCTGCTGCGCGAAGTCAAAGCGCGCTCCGAAAAAGGCGAGCGGGTTCTGATCACGACACTGACCAAGCGCCTCTCGGAGGATCTCGCGACGTACCTGCGCGAAGCCGGATTGCGCTGCCGCTACCTGCATTCAGAGATTGACGCGATTGAGCGCGTGGAAATTCTCAAGAGCCTGCGCCTCGGCAACTTTGATGTGCTCGTCGGCGTCAATCTGCTGCGCGAGGGACTCGATCTTCCCGAAGTTTCGCTCGTGGCGATGCTCGACGCGGACAAAGAAGGATTTTTGCGAAGCCGCAGCTCGCTGATCCAGAACATCGGCCGCGCGGCGCGCAATCTGAACGGCCGCGTCATTCTCTACGCCGACCGTGTCACCGACGCGATGCGCGAAACGATGGAAGAAACCGAGCGCCGCCGCACGCTACAGGTTGCTTACAACACCAAGCATGGCATTACGCCGATCTCCATTCGCAAAGCCATTGGCGAAGGCATTGAAGCGATCATCAAGCAGCGCCAGATCGAAGAGCAGGCCAGCGGCATCGGCGCAATGACGCTCGACAAAGCCGAGCAGATCAAGCTGATGGAAGAAGAGATGGAACGCGCCGCGGACGAACTGCGCTTCGAAGAGGCGGCGCACCTTCGCGACAAGATCCTGGAGCTTAAAGGCGAGAAGGTGCCCGACCGCGGCATCGGCGGCCTGCGCAAAAAGAAGAGCCGCGGCCCGCGCGGAGCGCCCGCAAAGGCCGATCGCGGCATGGAAGCGCCCGCGCCTTACGGGAAACGCAAGTGGCGCAAGTAAGCAGTTCCCAACGGCCCTGACACGACTTCAACGCAGAGGCGCAGAGGACGCGGAGAGCGCCGAGATTTTTTTCATGATTCCCGAACCACGTTGAGAGACCGCACGTAGTGCTTTAAAAGCTGGAGATTATCGCGTGGTCAGCCTTGAGAAAAAGCGCCGAGTGCGAATGCATCTTGAAAGCGCAAAGCGCCATGCTTCGATCGCCTGCCGATTCAATGACGTTCGTTTTGCGACACGCGAGATCAAAGATGCGGTTACAGATCTGACGAGCGCAATTGAACTGCTGACAGATACTCTCAATGACAGACGCGATCTGTTCTAGTTCTTGAAAGAGCTACGTTTTTCCCAGATTCTCCTCCGTGGTCTCTGTGATCTCTGTGGTGAAAAAAGCCTTTCACGCGGCACCTGATATGCGACTCCTCCGTCAGGCATTCGGCGAAAGGATGGTGTTTATGCGTTTACTTCAATGTGCGGCGATAGCTCTCACATTCGTGAGCGGATCAGCTCTTTATGCGGCAAGCTACGACGACGGGTCGTACTCTTCGAGGAACTGCTATTACGATTCATACGGCAGATATGTCTGCCCGGACTACTCTGACAATCGGACGTGGCGCGAGTCGAGTTACGACCGAAATCGCGGGATCTATACCTCGGACCGCAATCGCAGCAATTATTATCGCTCTGATTCGGATCGGAGATATTCGTCAGACCGCTGGGGACGCACCTATAACGGCCGCACGTACGACCGGCGTGGCTACGACCGGGGAAATTACGGCCGCTCCTACGGGCGTAGCGACCGAGGCGTGGGTGTGAATATCGGCGGATTCAACTTCGGTGTCGGCAGATGATAGCAGAGGTTGAAACAGCATTGCGAAAAGAAGCAGCCGCACGGCTGCTTCTTTTTTTGTACTGAAAAGTAGAAGCGCTCAGGAGAAAAGGGCTGATAAGTGTGCCTTAGAGTAGGGATTCCTATGGAGAGCCGCACGATGAAAGCCTGGAGCTGTGAAGACGAGCTGTTCTCGGTCATGCGCCGCGAGCTGTTTACGGCTGTGGTCGGCGACTGCATGGATAAGCTCGGTCTGCGGCGTCAGTTTCTCCCACCGCAGATCCGCCCGCTGCGCGATGACATGATTGTCGTCGGCCGCGCCATGCCGGTGCTGGAAGCCGATTTTTTCGGCGAGTGCATCGAAGGCGGCGCCAATCCGCTTCTCGCGCAGCCCTTCGGGCTGATGTTCCGAGCGCTCGACGATCTGAAAGCCAACGAGGTTTACATCTGTACAGGCTCCTCGCCAGCGTATGCGCTCTGGGGCGAACTGATGAGCACCCGCGCGCTGAAACTCAAGGCCGCGGGGGCGGTGCTGGATGGCTATTCGCGCGACACGCGCGGGGTTCTGCGCCTGAACTTTCCGACGTTTTCGTACGGCTCTTATGCGCAGGACCAGGGACCGCGCGGAAAGGTTGTCGATTTCCGGGTACCCATCGAAATTGGCGGCGTGCGCGTTGCAACTGGCGATATCGTCTTCGGCGACATCGACGGCGTCTGCATCGTGCCGCGCGCAGCCGAAGAGGAAGTCATCCACCGGGCGCTTGAGAAAGCACGCGGCGAAAAGCGTGTGCAGAAAGCCATTGAAGACGGCATGAGCACCGTTGAGGCGTATGCCACTTTCGGGATCATGTGATGTGTTCACCACAGAGATCACAGAGCACACAGAGAACAGATTTAGATTTGCGTATTGAGTGCCTCCGCGCGTGTCGTATGAAGGATATGGTCGCCTTCATTCTTAACCTCCCTCCTCCGTGTTCTCTGTGATCTCTGTGGTGAGAAAAAGACGTTGGATTTCAGAATACCCGCTGCTACACTCCTTCCGCTTCTATTTGCGGCCAGATAGAAGCCTGTGTGTGTGGCCGCGTTAACACCTGATGGGCGCCATTCGCAGGCGCTGGATCGAAGTGGGGCTGTGAACAGAACACCCCCGCTGTGGCTGGAAGTCTCTTCCGCTCACGGCTGAATCCACTCTGCGGCGCGCAATCGCTGACCCTGCAGCCGGGCATCTGTCCCGCGCTCACACGGGTCAAGACACCGCTCGCGCGGGTCAAAAGGAGAGTTTGTACCAATGCCAATCGTGAACGCCAAAGATCTTCTGGCGACCGGAGCTCATTTCGGTCACCGCACCAGCCGCTGGAATCCGAAGATGGAACCGTACATCCTCGGCAAGCGCAACAAGATTCACATCATCAACCTGCGCGAGACCGTCCGCGGCATCGTCGCGGCCTATCATTACTGCAAGAAGGTCTCGGCTGAAGGCAAGCAGGTCCTGTTCGTCGGCACCAAGCGCCAGGCGCGCGAGATCATCACCATCCACGCGCAGCGCTGCGGCATGCCCTACGTCGCTGAACGCTGGCTGGGCGGCACGATGACGAACCTGGCCACCATCCGCCTGCGCGTGCAGCGCCTGCTGGACCTGGAACAGCTCGACGCGACGGGTGAAATCAACACCTACAGCAAGAAAATGCAGAGTTCGCTGAACCGCGAAAAGCGCAAGATCAAGCGCAATCTCGACGGCATCCGCACGATGGACGACCTGCCGGGCGCGCTGTTCATCATTGATCCGAACGTCGAACATAATGCGGTGATGGAAGCCCGCCGCCTGTCGATCCCGGTCATTGCGATGCTCGACACCGACGCCGATCCGTCGCTGATTGACCTGCCGATTCCGGCCAACGACGACGCGATCCGCTCGATCGACCTGGTCGTGTCGAAGATCGCCGACGGCTGCCTGGAAGGCGCCAACCTGCGCAAGACCAACCCGGAGATCGCCAACCGGGCGCGTCAGCAGCAGGTCGTGCAACAGGCCACGCTTTCAACGCCGGCCGCGACGAAGTAATCACCCAGCCCCGTTGTACACACGGGGGTGCACAACCTATACTTGCCAGTGAAGGCCACGGCGCGCGGGGATCATCTGAGACCTCGCGTGCGCCGTGTTCTTCGCGGTAGACGACAATGCGAGGAGATGGAAAAAGATGGCTGAGATTAATGCTCAAATGGTCGCCAAGCTGCGCGAAAAGACCGGCGCAAAGCTGATGGATTGCAAGAAGGCACTGGTCGAGACGCAGGCCGAGTTCAGCGCGCAGGGCGAAGAGGCGTGGATCGCCGCCGCGGAGACGTGGCTGCGAAAGAAGAGCCTCTCGGCAGGCGAAAAGATCCAGGGTTCGGCCGAACGCGTCGCGAAGGAAGGCCTGCTGGGCCATTTCCTCTCCGACGACAAGCGCGTGATCACGGTGGTGGAACTCAGCGCCAACACGGACTTCGTGGCCAAGAACGCCGAATTCCTCAAGCTGCTCTCTGATCTGGTCCACCTGGCGCACACCAACAAGATCGATTCAGCCGAAAAGCTAGGCGCGATGCAGATGAACGGGCAGCCTGTGAGCGAAGTGGTCAAGAGCCTGGCCGGCAAGATCGGCGAGAACATCAGCCTCAAGCGCGTGGTGCGGTTCGATGGTGAAATCGGCTTCTACATCCACCACGACAACAAGCAGGGTGCGATCGTTGAGGTTACCGGCATCACGGGCGAGAAGGCGCAGAACCTGGCCAAGGACATCGCCATGCATATCGTCTTCGCCAAGCCCAGCGCTCTCTCGCGCGACGAGGTCTCACAGGATCTGCTGAAGAAAGAGACCGATATCGCGATGGAGAAGCTGAAAGCCGATCCGAAGAATGCCAACAAGCCGCCGCAGATCCTGGAAAAGATCGTGGCCGGACAGGTGAACAAGTTCTACTCAACGCTTGTGCTGCCAGACCAGGGCTACTATAAGGACGGCGCCAAGACTGTGGCACAGATCTTGAAGGAAAACGGCGCCACCGTGAAGCGCTTTGAGCGCTTTGAAGTCGGCGCGATTTAACTCAATGCTGAGTACTGAGTGATGAACGCTGAGTAAAACTCGGTGTTCACGACTCAGTACTCAGCACTCCTCATTCAGGACTTTCTCCTATGCCCAGCGGCAAGCAGAAGAACCCCAACAGCGTCAGCACTAAAAAGCCGGTCGCGTCGATCGACATCGATCAGCCGCGAACGCCAAGTGGTTTTTCACCGGCCGTCGATGACGGCCGGCGTCCTGTTTACAAACGGGTTGTCCTGAAACTATCCGGCGAAATGCTGGGCGGGGAATCGGGCAAGGGCATTGATCCGGCGCAGATCGAAAGCCTGTGCGCACAGGTGTCCGAAGTGCGGGCGTACGGCGTGGAAGTCGCGGTCGTCATTGGCGGCGGAAACATCATCCGCGGCGATGCGGCCAGCAAGTCCGGCCTGCTGCATCGCGCCACGGCCGACTACATGGGCATGCTCGCGACCATCATGAACGCGCTCGCGCTGCAGGACGCGCTGGAAAGCATGGGCGCCGAGACGCGCGTGATGTCGGCGATTAAAGCCGAAGAAGTCTGCGAGCCCTACATCCGCAGAAAAGCACTGCGCCACCTGGAACTGGGCCGCATCGTCATCCTGGCCGGCGGCACGGGCAACCCGTACTTCACGACCGACACCACCGCGGCGTTGCGGGCGATGGAACTAAAGGCCGAAGTGCTGATGAAAGCCACGAAGGTTCCGGGTGTTTTCGATTCCGATCCGATCAAGAATCCCAATGCGAAGAAGTACGACAAGCTCAGTTACATGCAGGTGCTGCGCGACCGCCTGAACGTGATGGACACCACGGCGATCAGCCTGTGCATGGACAATAAGCTGAAGATCATGGTCTTCAGCCTGAAGGAAGCCGGCAATATCCGCCGCGCCGTCCTGGGCGACAACATCGGCACGATCGTTCATACCGACGAATAGATAGATTGAGTAATTGGCGCCTTGGCGTCTTGGCGGTGTTTTCTATGAACCGCGTCGATTGAGAGGGAGCAGGCAATGGACATCGAAGAAATTCTTCTGGATGCCGAAGAACGCATGATCAAGTCGGTGGCCGATTACGACAGCCACCTGCGGGGCGTCCGTTCTGGCCAAGCCAGCGTTGAAATGGTCGAGCATGTTCATGTGGACATCCCGGCCTACGGCGGCGTCGTGCCGCTGAAGTCGGTGGCGATCACGACCAAGGCCGACGCGCGCATGCTGACGATCAAGCCCTTCGACCCGAAGACGATCAAGGAAATTGAAAAGGGCATCAACGCGGCGAACCTGGGGCTCACCCCCATGAACGACGGCAAAATCATCCGCCTGAATTTCCCGCCGATGTCCGAAGAGAACCGCAAGAAGGTCATCAAGCTGATCAAGGACCGCCTGGAGCAGCACAAAGTCACGATCCGCAACGTCCGCCACGAGGCGCTCAAGGCGCTGAAGGAAAACAAGGGCAAGCTGGGCGTGGGTGAAGACGCCGAGAAGAAAGCCGAAGAAGAAGTAAACGACCTGACCAAGAAGTACGAAGGCCAGCTCGAGGCCCACTTCGAGAAGAAGTCGAAAGAGATCATGACGGTGTGAGCGCTTTCTGACGACAGGCGTTGTATTGGCTCAGCAACCGGTA
>Ga0196964_10000857_pt1 | contig 16589 bp, 45 predicted proteins | sample S1_10metaG_FD_148615 | JGI IMG/M metagenome (GOLD analysis project Ga0196964, IMG submission 148615) | Soil microbial communities from Anza Borrego desert, Southern California, United States - S1_10 | ecosystem: Environmental > Terrestrial > Soil > Desert | place: USA: California | collected...
AGCCGCGCGGCGATCGCGTCTACCAGGCGGCTCATCCCGCCGGCGGGTGCGGCGAAGACCGGCGCGCCCGGCGCGGCCTGCCGGGCGGCGAGGTCGTCGCGGTTGACCACGAACCGCGCCGCCGTGGTCGCGTCCGTGGTGGTGGTGGTCGCGCTGTTGAGGGCGCGGAGGGCGGCGAGGCGCAACGGGCGCGGGACGGTTGCGAGAAGGGCGGCGCCGTCCGTCACTGACAGGCGGCGAAGGTCTGACGCGAGGCGGGCGGCGTCCGCGTCGAGCGCGGGCGCCGCGGTGGGCGTGGGCGTGGTCATGGTGACTCCCTAGTCGGTCCGGGCGCCGCCCGATGCGGCGCCACGCGTGCGAGGGTAGCACAGGCGGCGGCGCCGCCGCGCGTCAGTAGGGAGGGCGGGGCGTCCGGGCGGCGCCCGGCGGCGTCGAGCACGGCGGCGGCGGCGCGGTGGCGAGCCGGGCGGGGCGGCGGGCGTCGAGCACGGCGCCGCCTCCCGCGTGACGCGGGACGGCGCTAGTAGGTGGGACGGCGCCGCCCACGGCGCCGCCGACCGCCGACCGCCGACCGCCTCCCGATGCGGCGACGGCGCCCGGACCGCCGACCGCCGCCGACCGCCGCCAGGCGGTGCGGCGTGGTCGAGCTAGCGGCGCCACGGCGCCGACCGCCGCCACGGCGCCCACGGCGCCGACCGCTCGCCGACTGACGCGGGACGGCGCTAGACAGAGTGACGGCGCCGCCCACGGCGCCACCACGGCGCCCACGGCGCCGACCGCTCCCCGACTGACGCGGGACGGCGCTAGACAGGGTGACGGCGCCCGCCGCCCGCCGTCGACGGCGGCGGTGGCGCCCACCACGCCTAACGCTTCCGCGCCTATCACGCGGGAGGCGCCCGCGAATCAGTATCGCGGGCGGTTTGCACTACGCACGGCGCCCGCTCCCGACTGACGCGGGACGGCGCTAAACAGGGTGACGGCGCCCGATGGGCGCCCGCCCGCCCGCCATCGCCGCGGGCGCCGCGGTTCCCCTAGGCCGCGGCGCCCGCCCTACTCGCCCGGCGCCCGACGCCGCCCGACAGGGCAGGCGCGGCGCCACGCCCGCCAGCCTTCGCGCGCCCGATCACGCGGGGGCGCGTCGCGCCCGACCATCACGCCCGAACCTGGAGGTTCGCCCGTGCTCCTGCTCGACATCATCGCCCGGGCCGCCGCCGACTGGCGGCACCGCAACGCGCGGCTCGCCCGTGACCCGCGGGTCGCGGGCGTCGCGGTCGTGCTGTTCGCCCGGAACGGCGGCGTCGCGGTCGAGCTCGCGCACGTGCCGGCGCCGTGCGAGTTCTGCGGGGCGGGCATCGCGCGCGTCACCCACGGGCCGTGCGTCGACGGGTGCGACGGCATCCACCACGCCTGCGGGGTGTGCCGCCCGTAGCGGGCGTGTATCACGCGGGGCGACGTTTCGCCCGACCATCCCGGCATCTGTCGGGCGGGTCGGGCGGTGCGTCGGCCCACCACGTCGGCCCATCGACCCGCGGGCGCCCATCGGGGGCGTCCGCTCGAGCCAGGAGGTTCACCGCCCCATGCCCGACACCCTCACGCGCAAGCAGGCGCGCGAGGCGGCGTTCCGCACCCGCGACGAGCTCGCGGGCGTGGCGCCCTTCGACTGGATGGCCTCGGCCACCGCGAAGGCGCTGTGGATCATCCGCCACGTGTCGTCCGCGCCCCTGTCGGTCGAGACCGCCGCGAAGGAGCTCGTGCGGCGCGGCTCGTCCGGCACCCGCCGCGTCGAGCGCGAGCTCGCGGCGTCCGGGTTCCGCTTCACCCTCGCGGAGCTCGCGGCCGGCGCCCACCGGCGCTGACACCGCCCGCCGCACGAACCCCCCATCACCCGGGGGGTTCGTGCGGCGACCAGGCGGCATCGCCCATCACCGGGCGGTGTCGCGCGGTCGACAACGGGAGGTTCGCATCGTGCGCACGACGTGGTTCATCGTCGGCATCCGGGCCCGTGGGCGCCGGTTCGCCCAGTACCACGGGCTGTGGGCCGCGGACGCGGCCGACGCCCGCCGCATCGCCCGCCTCGGGCTCGCCCCGGGCGAGTCGATCGTGTCGGTCGAGCGGGGGCACCGGTGATGCGCGAGTACCTGCTGCGCGACGACAACGGGTTCGTCCGGGCGGTCATCACCCCGGGTCGCCCGCCCCGCCCGGTGCCGCTCCCCGGCACCCCCCGCCCCAGCTCCGCCCGATAGGAGGCATCATGGCCCAGCACCGCCCGCCGGTGTTCGAGTGCTCGAACGGGCACTCGTTCACGGGCATCACCCGCTGCCCGGTCACCCCGCACGGCGTCACGTGCGCGGGCACCGTCCGCCAGGTCGGCGGCGCCGGCGCGAAGGGCGCCCGGTGACCACCATCGAGCAGCGCGTCGCCGCCGAGGAGGCCGACCACCAGGAGCGCCTCGGCGACATCCGCCTCGCGAAGGCGTACGAGCTCGAGGAGGCCGGCAACCTCCACGCGGCCGGCAAGTGGCTGCACATGGCCGAGCGCGCCTACGAGCGGGCCGCCATCGCCCGGGTGCGGGCGACCTTCCCCCGCGCCGACACCACCAGGAGGAACCGCCTGTGATGCTGCTCACCGAGTGGGTCACCCGGGCGGAGGCCGCCTACGCCGACGCCGACCGGCTGCGCGCCGCGGCCGGCATCACCGACTGACCCCGAGGAGGTCACCACATGGGCCACAAGCCCGTCACGTTGGACCCGCACCGGACGTGCGTGCGGTGCGAGCTGCCGCTCATCGACGGCTGGTGCGCGGCGACGGTCCCCCTGTCCGAGGCCGACTACTGGGAGCGGCTGCCCGGCGGGTACCTGCCGGACGTGCACATCTCGTGCGAGGCGGCCGCCGCGGCGATCGCCCGGGCGTACATCGCCGGGTCGCCCGTCGAGTTCGCCCGGCCGGCCCGGCGCAGCATCGCCTGGGCGAAGGCGCGGGCGTTCGACGTGCTGCTCTGCTCCGCCCGTCACCACCCGGGGCGGGCGACGCTCGAGCTGCTCGCCAACCTCCCGAACGACCTGTTCGACGCCCGGCTCACCCACGGTGACCGGCTCGAGCTCGCCCGGGACGCCATCGCCCAGGCCCACGAGGAACGGGCGGAGAACACGTGATCCCCGAGCTGATGCGGGCGATGCTCGCCGCCGCGGCGACGTTGCCGATGCTGGTCCGGGAGGACGGTGACGGGTTCACGCCGGCGACACCGGACGCGACGATCACCGTCCGGTTCGACACCGGGCACGGTGTCGGCGCCGCCATCGACGTCGAGTGGACCCCGGAGGGGTTCCCGACCCGTCGCCTGGCCGCGACGTGGCCGCCCGGTCACCAGTGGTACGCGGACTCGCTGCTCGTCACCGTCGACGGTGAGCGCGACCCGCGGGTCGCCTGGTCGGCGCCGCCGGCCGCCTGAGATCGCCCACGTGCGGCGTGTCGCCCGGAGACGAGCGCACCGTGCTCGAAACTGCGACCCGGGCTTCGAGGGCACGCGCACCCGACACAGAAAGTGAGGTCACGCGCAGTGAAGTTCTTACGCTGACGTCATCCACCTCGCGCACCCCGGTTCGTGCGAACGGTGAGTGACCGCATCGGTCACCTCCAGCACGACCGGCTCTGACGCCCATCGGGGCGTCACGGCCACCACCTGGCCCGTGCCCGGCACGGTGCAGGTCGGTACGCCATCACACCTGGAGCGGTGGAGGCAACCCGCTCGGAACAACGCCCACGCAGGCACGCCGCGGACGACAAGGCGTGCGGGACTGACGACCCCAGCAAGTCGTCGAGGCCGGGCCCGCAGGGTCGCCCGTGAGGCGACGCGGGATCGGGCGACACAGCTCCCCACCCTTGGCACGGAGCGTGGTCGCTCGTCGGATGGGCTCCGACACCCATCCCCGGTCACTGACCGTGGGCACCCATCGGGGGTGCCCCGCACACAGAGGAGGCGCCGTGGCGCTCACCCACGACCCCACCGACGTCCTCGACACGATCCCCGCCCCCGGGGCGGGCGTCGAGGAGCGTCGCATCACCCGGGCGGTCGCCGCCCGGGACGCCGCGGCGACGATGCGGGCCCTGTTCGGGGAGCCGTTCGCCGCCGCCGTCGAGGCCGGCAACGTCGACGACGACTCGCTCGCCGCCACGTACCGGCCGGTGCTGTGATGCCGACCCCATCGCCCGCCCACACCGCGGACCTGGGCCGGTTCGCCCGCACCGAGGCGAACATGGCCGTGTGGCGGCGCCGCCGCCGGGAGGCCGCCGTCCGTGACGCCGCCTCCACGCTGCGGCGCACCATGTCCCAGGCGCCCACCAGGAAGGGGTGACGTCCGTGCTGCGCATCACCACCGACGAGATCAACTACACGCGGGTCGCGACCGTGTGGGTCGGCGAGGTGCCGGTCGTCCGGTTCCGTACCGGCACCCGTGACTCGTACGTGGCGCTCGAGACGGCCACCGAGATCCTCGCCGACGCGCTCCGCCCGGCCCTCACCGAAGCGGTCGGCGCCCACCCGTGGACCGACATCATCGAGGAGGCACCGTGACCGTCATCACCTGCTGGACGTACCGGGACGGGCACCTGTCGGGCATGTCGCCGGCCGTCGAGGCGGACGTGAACGGTGCGCTGCGCCGGGCCGGGCACGTCATCCTCACCGACAGCCGCACCCTCCGCCCGCTCAACCACCACCTGATCGGGGCCGGGGTCGGGCACGACGACGCCGAGTTCGCCGAGGCCGGGCGCAGCATGGCCGCCTACTACGAGAACGGCGAGGCGTGGGGTGGCCGCTGGTGGGAGGGCACCGACCTGCCGTACTCGCCGGGTGTCACCTACTACGGGTGCACACCCCGCCCCTACCGGAAGGACGTCGCATGATGCGCCGTGTCCGTTTCACCCCGTTCTGGCGGCTCACCCGGTGGGGGTTCGTCCGCCCGCTCGGGTCGCTCCGGGCGTGCGACGAGTTCCACAACCGCTCCGTGTACGTCGTCGTCCCGGTGGTCGGGGAGCTCGTGCTGTTCTGGGAGCCGCGGCTCACGCCGCAGGAGCCCGGCAACGAGCACGTGTACGGGTTCGTCGCCGGTGAGTGGCTCGGCACCATCCACCCGGACTGTCGCCTGTGCGACGAGTTCACCACCGACCGATGAACCGGCAACACCCGCCCGTCACGCCCGGTGAGATCGCGGCGATGATCGTGCTCGTCGCGGTGCTCGCCGCCGTGTACCTGATCCGCACCGGAGGCTTCTGATGCCCGTGTCCCCCCGTTGGCTCACCGTCGTCGGTGAGGTCGTCGACCTCGACGCCGTCGTCGCCCTGGCCGACGCCACCGCGGTGTGGCGGGCCGAGGAGTGCCCGTCGCCCCGCACCGACCTGTTCGGCCCGGACGGCACCGGGCACTGGGAACGCGGGCACGACATGGACGTCCGCTGCACCGGGTGCGGGTCACCCCGCCCGACCCTGACCACGACCACGGAGGTCGCACCGTGAACCCACCGTTCCCCCCCGACGCCGACCCGAAGGCGGTCCTCGCCCAGCTCGACGCGCATCCCCAGCGGGTGATCGCCTGGTTCCGGGACCGGCAGCTCGTCTACGCCGCCGAGTTCTGCAACGTGGAGACCGGCGAGCACATCGACATCGGTTCCGCCGACACCTACGACTACGCCCGGGGCGCGTTGCGCCTCGCCGCCGACCTGCTCGACCTGGCGTTCCACGTCGACGTCGACGGGTTCCGGGAGCTGCTCGACCCGGTCCCGTGGGACGGGGCGTTGCCCGACGACCCGCCCGCCACGGCCAGCCGCATCCTCCAGGACTACGCCACCGACGGGATCTGCGCGGCGCTGTGGGCGGTCACCGTCGAGACCGACGGCGACGACGACGAGGGCGACGAGTGATGGGGCTGGTCGTGTTCGCCGCCTGGTGCGTGTACGCCGGCGGGTGCATCGCGTACCTGCGCCACCGGGCCCGCAAGGGAGGGCACCTGTGACCGACACCTTCGCCTACGAGTTCGCCGGGCCGGGCACCGACCTGGTCGGCGCGGCGGTGATCGCCGCCGAAGCGCACCTCGAGCGGGAGATCGAGGCGTGCATGTGGACCGTCCACTACGCCGCGAACGCCGGCGAGTTCGGGGCGCTGTTCATGCTCGCCGAGGCCGGTCGCACCATCCAGGCGCACCTCGCGGCGCTCGAACCCGCCCGTGACGGTGACTCCCCGGAGTTGACCGCCACGCTGCGCCGCATCCGCCTCGACCACATCCTCGCCCGCCGCCCGTGGGGGCTGCGGTCGAACTGGGACGTCGACACGCTCAACCGGGCGTGCACCACCGCCATGCGCATCACGCGCGGGAAGGACCGATGACCATGCCCGAGCTCGCGTACCTGTCGCAGCACCTGACCCCGACGGTGCTGCGCAACACGACCCGGGGGATCGACCGGTTCACGACCGGGGAGCTCGACTGGGTGGCGGCGCACTACGACGGGCCGGTCACGATCCTCACCCGGGAGATGTGCTTCACGGCGGTCACGCTCACCGGGGCGTGGGACACCCGCAGCGGCACCCAGCTCGGGTACCGCACCGGCGGGGTCGAGTCGTCGACGTTCCTGCCGAACGTGACCGGGCTCGTGTTGCACCAGCGGGCCACCGACCCCCCCGGGCGTGGCCCGTACTGGGCGATGCGGGACGCGCTGCGCGCCTTCGAGCGTCACGCCATCGCCCGGGTGCGGTGCAGCATCGACGCCGCCGACTGTGACTACGGGCGGTGGGAGGCGACGCCGCTGTCGCGCAGCTCGGCGCACGTCACGTACACGCCGCAGGGTCCGCCGGGGCGGTCGACGTGCCCGGACCTGTGCACCTGGGACGTGTGGCGGGTCGGGACGATCGACTCGGAGATCGTGAACGCCCGCCGCTACAAGCACTGGAGGGCGGCGTGAACGTGTACGTCATCCGCCGCCACGAGGTCGGCTACGACGAGGAAAGGTCGGTGGCCGTGGCCGCCGCCACCGAGACGGAGGCCCGCCAGATCGCCGCCAACGACTGTGCTCGACGGTACGGCGTCACCCTCGACGACGAGATGATCTGGCGGGTGTCGCCGCGGGTGGAGCGGTTCATCCGCGAGTTCCTCGACCCGGCGGCGTCGACGTGCGAACAGGTCGACGTGACCGTCCCCGGCGTCATCCACTGGCACTACCAGCGCGGGTAACCGTCCGCTTCACCTTGACCGTTCGCACCCATCGGGGGTGCGAGCACGACCCTGGAGGTCAACGTCATGTCGAACCTGCCCGCAGGGAACCCCGACGCGCTCACTCCGCACCGGCACGTGGTCGGCCTGGTCGACCCCGGTGCCCGGCAGGGGTGGACCGTCGAGGTCGCCCACCACGACCGCCGGGAGGCGATCCGCCTCGCCACGGAGACGGTGCGCCGGGTCACCACCGCCGGCGACCCCGACGAGCGGGCCGGGCGGACGTTCCTGTCGGCGTTCCGTCCCCGGCACCGGGTCGAGCGCCCGTCCCCGCGGGCGTTGCAGCCCGTCGGGGCGGTGCTCGTGTGCGCCGCCCACGACCTGCCCGGCGGTGAGCCGTGATCGCCCTGCCGTCGGGGATGCGGCGGGTCCACTCGGACTTCGCTGGCATCACCCCGGGCACGATCGTCGGGGTCGACGTCGCCCCGTTCCGGGTGGCGTGGGGTCCGGTGCTGACCGTGCGGGCGAGCGCCACCGACCCGCGACGTGGCAGCGTGGTGGTCGACATCCGCCACGACCCCGGCCCCAGCGGGGGGTTGCCGTGCCTGCACGTCGGTCCGCTCGACCTGGTCGAAACGTACCGGGTGCCCTGCCCGACCCCGCCTGCCCCACCGACCCGCCGGCACCGCTGGCGTCCGCCCGTTCCCACCACCCACCCCAGGAGAACCCCATGACCGACACATCCCCGGTCGAGGTCGTCGACGGCGCCGAGCGCACCCCGCTCACCGCCCCGATCGACCTGGCCGTCACCCTCGACGACGGGCGCACCGTCACCGCCCAGGTCACCACCGAGGGGATCATCCTCGACGCCTACACCGGCGACACGCACGTCGGCACCGTCGCCCGCATGTGGGACGAGTGGCACGACGAGCTCGCCCGACCGGCGCCGGTCATCCGCATCGTGTTCACCGAGGACGACGTCGCCTGCATCGCCGAGGAGATGGCCGTCGACAAGCACGGCGAAGCCGTCGACGTCGACGCGGCGGTCGACGCCGCCCACGAGTGGTCGAAGGCGCTCACCGACACCCACATCTCGGAGCTGAACGACCAGCTCTACAACGTGGTCTGGGGTGGGCAGCCGTGAACCTGCGCGTCCATGTCGCCCACGCCTCCGACGTGCAGGTCACGTTGCCCGGTTGGGGGACGCTCGTCGACCTGCTCGACGGTGACCCGCTCGTCGACGACGACCAGTCACCGGGGGCGCTGGTGTTCACCGACGCCTGTTCCGGCGAAGTGTGGGTGGTCGGCGGCACCCCCGAACAGCTCCGTGAGTTCGCCGACCAGGTCGCTGTCGCCGCGCCGGGCGACACCACGGTCGACGAACTGTTCCAGGTCGCCGACGACCGGGAGGCCGACATGCTCGACAGCCTGCGCGAGCGGGCCGGACAGGTGTGGGTCTGCACCGCCAAGCGGGGGCCCGACCACGAGTGCCGGTGGCGGAACCTCACCTCGTGGGACACCTGCGACGGGTGCGGCGCCCCCCGACCCACCGAGGAGGCAACGTGAGCCTGATCGTCCCCGACTGGGAACGCACCCTCAACGCCGACCTGCTGCCCGACGACTCGCCTGTTCCCGACGGCGCGCGGGCGGCGTACGCGTACATCGCCCGCAGCGTCGGCTGCACCGGGTACGTGGTCACCGAACCGACCGGGTACGAGCACGGGCCGGCGACCGCCCGCTTCTGGTACTCGGCGACGATCGGCAGCTACCACTACGACCGGCCGGCGATGGTCGTCGAGACGCCGGCACCCGTGGTCGACGCCGAGCACAACCGGATGACCGTCGCCGTGACGTTCGAGTGGCGGCGCCCGTGGGCGCTCGACCACTGCACCGCCGGTGAGGTCGTCGGCCTGACCCGGCGGGCCGTCGCTGGCACGTTCCGTGACCACGACCTGGTCGCGGGGATCGCCGACGTCGTCTGCTTCGAGCCGCGCGAGGAACGAGCCCTCGGGCGCGTCGCCGGCTCCCCGGGCACGCCCCGCCCCGTTCCGTTCCCCGACCCGCAGGAGACCCCATGACCATCGACCGGTACGCGGTCAACGACGCCCTCTCCACGCTCGCCGAACAGCTCAACTCGAAGCTCGACGACGCCACACTCGACGACCTGACCCACCGGGTCGCCGACGCCCTCGACGCCGGCCGTGACCGCGGCAACGAGTTCGAGCGGTACGAGGTGTCGTCGATCTACGTGCACAACGACGAGCGTTTCGTCGTGTCCCTCATCGTCGGCTACTCCCCCGACCGTGACGGTGTCCGCACCCCGGAGGAGGCGGCGCTCGCGACGCTCGACCTGACCCGCGACGACGGCGCCGGCGGCACCCACTGGCGGGTGTACGACCGGGCGACCGGTCAGACGCACACGTTCGAGCAGCGCATCTTCGACACGGGAGACGACGACACCCCATGACCACCGACATCACACTCGCGGAGTTCGCGGACCTCGCCGCACTGCTCGGCGCCAAGCGCCGCCACGTCCACGGCGACCACGTCACGTTCGACTTCCACGACCACATCCGGGCGACCACGTACAAGGCGGCGCTCGAGGCGGCGGGCGGATCCGCCGGGTCGCCGACCCGCTGGCCGAACGGGTACGTGCGCCTCGTCGCCGCCCACCCCGACTTCGGGCTGCTCCCGTCGTTGCGGGTGCCGGCCGGGTGCGAGCTCTCGTGGTGCCAGGAGCAGGACCTGACGTTCGCCGACGCCGACTACTGGGAGCCGGGGGTGATCGTCAAGGTCACCGGGCCGGCCGGGACGATCACGGTCGTCCGTGACGGCGAGACCGAGTTCTGCCACAACGGGCACACGTACGGGACGAAGGCCCGGTGGGGTGGCGTGGCCCGGATCCGGCGGGCGTACCCGACCGGGCAGCTCCCTGCCGACGACGGTGCCATCGCGATCTGGGAGCACAACGGGTGGTTCGACCTGTACGCCGAGAACGGCGCCCACCTCGACGACGTGAGCGACTCGCTCGTGTTCGCCGTCGGCGACGCGGTCGACCGGGTCATGTCCCCGGTCCCGGTGCCCGGGCACGACGCCTGATGGGGAAGGCGTCGCGGGCGAAGAAGGAACGGCGCACCGCCGCCGCCCCGGTCGTGGGGTGGCATCGGGAGGGCCGGTGCTTGCGCTGCGGTGGTGACCGGGCCGGGAACCCCATGTGGTGCCCGGCCTGTGTGACCGCCCACGCCCGACCCGGACCGCCCCGACCCCGACGCATCCTCCTCGTCAACCTCGAGCACATGGCCGCCGAACTGGAGGACCGCTGAATGGCTGTCTGGCAGTGCGACCACGGGCACACCGTCGTCGCCGCCCGTGCCCTCAAGGTGTGCCCGGTCGCCCCGTGCGGTGGCCCGTTACACGAGGTCACCGCGTCCGAGGCGGACGTGCTCACCCACCCGACCCCGCTCCCCGAGTTGCGCCCCCGGCGCAGGAAGGACACCTGATGCCCGACACGATCCTCGACTTCCCGGAGGGCACCACCGCGATCTGCGTGCAGTGCCACATCCCGATCCTGCTCGACCAGCGCGAGGGCGGCGGCCCCGGCAAGGACTGGGGTGCCAGGCCCGAGGACTGGGTGGGCAACGGCGGCACCGGCATGGACTACGGGTGCTCGGCCAGTCCGCTCAACGACGACGACGGCACCGGCGGGCACAGCCCGAAGGCGGGCACGATCCGGGAGCCGGCGCACCGATGACCACGACCGCCATCTGCTCCGAGTGCGACCGGATCTTCGACCTGCACGACCCGGACCGCGCCGCCGAGTTCGCGTACGGGCACGACTGCGAGCCCGGCACCCCCGACACCGTCGACGCGCCGATCGTCGCCGTGCGCGTCGACCGCGACGACACCCTCTGGACCGTCGTGCTCACCGACGCCAACGGTGTCGAGTGGCCCATCGCGCACGGACCCCGCGGCGGCGACGACGGGGCGTCGATGGGCGACGTGTACCGCGAGCTGCACGACCTCCCGAAGGACAACGCATGACCGACCTGAACCTGCCCGGTGGGCTCACCGACGGACCACCGGCGGTCCTGTCCGGGACGCAGCTCGCCCACCAGTGGCTCGACGGCGGCCGGGAACCGGAGTGGCGGGCGTCGGATGGCAGCGCCGTGTACCGGTTCGCGGTCATCGACTTCGACTACCTGATGGGCTACCTGCTGCGGGTGACGGCCCCCAAGACCGGGGTCGTCGACCTGCTCGCCGTGTTCGTCCGTCACGGACGGCACCCCGACCGGGGCTGGGATCTCGACGCCGAGTGGCACCAGGTTCCCCGCCGGTTCTTCGACGGCGACCCGGAGTGGCTCGCCGACGGTCACCACTGGTTCGTCGACTGGACGTTCGGCAGGGCCGAGGACTACGGCGAACGGATGCGGCAGCGGTGAGCTGGCCGTCCCAGGTCGCGGGTGACACGGCGCGGTTGGCGAAGCTCGCCGCGCTCGGGCAGACCCCGTGCCGTGACTGTCTCCGCAACCGCATGGTGATCGCCGCCCGTCACGACGACGGTCGTTGCCACATGCACCACCGGGCGGCCGTGCACCTGTGGCGGCTCACCGTCGGTTTGCACTCCACCCACCTGCCCGACACCTGACCCCACCCCAACCCGTTCCAACCCCAGGAGGAACCCCGTGAAGAACATCCCCGGTCTCGAGCCGGCCCCCGCGGACACGGTCACCGTCACGGTGCCCGTCGACGCTCCCCTGCCCGTCGTCGACGGGTTCGACCCGTCGCTGTTCGCCGGGCGGACCGTTCCCGTCGCCACCGTCCCGAAGGTGACGTTGCGGCACATCGCCACGCTGCGCACCCCCGCCGGCCGGCCGACCGCCGACGCCGTGCGGGCCCGCCGCGAGCTCGACCGGTGCCGGGCCAACCGGCGCACCAAGCGGGCGTACGCGAAGGCGACCGGGGTGGGCGTGTGACCACCCTCGTCCACGACCTGCCGATCGCCACCTACGGCCCCCACCGTCCGCTCGAGGACTTTCTGCTGGGATGACCGACGTCGCGCCGGCACCACCGGGAGAGAACGTCACGAGCGGCCCCGAGTACCAGCCCGCCCGGTTCCTCGCCGAGATGCCGGCCGGGCTGCCCCGCCCACGCGGCGAGTTCCAGGGCCGGACGCTGCCGATCCCCTACGTCACCGAGCTCGACCCGTGGACGGGGCGGCCGCGGTGGAGCAGCGCCGACCCGCAGCGCCGGTCGTTGTGCTGCGCGGCGATGCTCTGCCAGGTGTGCGGCGAACCGCTCGGGCAGCGGGTCGTGATCCTGTACCCGGTGAACGACAAGCACGTCACCGACGGGGCGTTCCACCCCCGGTGCCGGGCCCTCGCCGAGCGGTTCTGCCCGCACTTCCTCGCCGAGGCCGAACGCGACTGGTATCAGCGCAAGAGCCGCGTCGCGGAGGTCGACATCGACGAGCTGCCGCCGAAGTGGCGACGCTCCGACGGGACCGTCAGCCTGATGGTCCCGTACAACCGTCGCACCCGTCCCTGACCCCCCGCCGAGGAGGCACCCCAGATGACCGACGTGACCCACACCGACCGGTTCGCCCGCAAGGTCGACCGCCGGTCCCGGGAGACGATGGCGAGGTTCCTCGCCGGCCACTTCCGGTACGACACGATGAACTCGTGGAACCAGGCGACGTCGTACGCGAACAACGTGAAGCTCACCAACGTCCTGTATCACGCCGACTGGGACAAGGCGTTCGCGTTGCTCGACATGCCCGACACCTACGACATCATCAACCAGCCGTTGCACCAGTTCGACACGGACCACGGGTGGCAGTGGCAGGCCGGGTACAACGGGCGCAGCGGCGGCTACATCGTCCTCTACGAGGGCGGCCGGAAGCGCAGCCAGTACAAGCGCCGGTGCAACCGGTGCGGGCAGCTCAACTACCAGGCCGACTCGGTGAAGTGCGGCCGGTGCGGCGACGAGACCAACATGGTCGACTACGAGGGATGGGAGACGTTCACCCGCCCCGGTCGTGGCGTCGACCACGGTGTCACCATCGACGAGTTCCTCGACCGTGACGAGTGGCCGCTCCACGCGCTCCGGGACCGGGCCGAGCTGGTGTGCGAGTTCGACGCCGCCTGCGACCGGGTGGTCGACGAGTTCGCCTACCTGCTCAACCACGCCGAGATCGTCACCGAGACGGTCATGGTCCCCCACAACGTCAAGCACCTGGAGGTGGTGTGATGTCCGACCGGCCGGTGGTGCTGGTGGTCCGGGACCCGGACTCGTCGAACGAGATCACGACATGGGGGATCGACAACCCCTGCGTCATCGACGTCGACCTCGGCTACATGGACGTCGCCTCCCCCGACGAGTTCCCCGACTGGGCGGCGTCGCTAGTCGACACGATCGACCAGCTCGGCGACCACCCCGCCGCGACCAGCATCCGCAACGTGCTCGCCTTCGTGGTCGAGCGGTACCACGAGGAGCTGTGCACCGACGGGTCCGCCGACATGGACAAGGTCCGTGACGCGGTCGCCAACGGGTACCCGGTGAGCTAGACAGTCAGTTCGTAGCACCCCTCGCGGGGACGGAATGGCCGTCCCCGCCCGACAAGGAGAGAACCAGTTGCTCGACACCCCAGTCCGTGAGCACGAACGCACCTACGAGGCGACCATCGGGGACGTCACGTTCCCGGTGCGGCTCCGCTACACCCCCGACGAGGCGCACGCCCTGCACCCCCTGTGCGACGCCGCGCTCGCCGAGGCGCAACACCGGGCCGCCCGGCTTGCCACCCGCCGTGGTCTGATCGACCCGGCACCGGTCCCGGAGTCGATCGAGGTGCGCCTCACCCGGGAACGGATCGTCGACGCCGTCGACCGTGACGGCAACCCGATCCGCCGGGGCCGGCGATGAGAACCCACCAGCAGGACCTGCTCGGGCGGATCGAGCAGGTGTTCACCGACGCCGGGCTCGACACGGTGCAGGCATCCGAGTGGGGTAACACCGGGCACCTGTACGGCATCGACCGGGGCACCGGGGCGACGGTCGTGGACGTCGAGTACGACATCCAGTCCACCTACGGGGCGCTCACCCTGACCGACGCCGACACCGTGACCACAAGGCTCGCCGTCGGGTTCGCACCCGACAAGGTGTTCGGGCTGCGCAAGTCGGTGCCCGAGGTGATCGACCAGCTCCGCCGGTTCGTCGAGGAGAGGACGTGACCACCGAGGTCGACGCGCTCCGGGAGCTGTGCAACGCGGCGATCACCCGGGCCGAGGGCTGATGGCCCGGTTCGATCCGTCGATCCTCGGCCCGTCGCACCCGGGTCGGGATCCGTGGCGAGGCCACGGGTTCCTGGCCCGGTGGACGTTGACGATCGTGACCGTCGACATCGCCGGCCAGCCCCGCCAGTGGCGGTCCCGGCACCTGACCCGCAACCGGGCGGTCACACGGTGGCACGACGTGCTGCGGTGGATGACCCAGCAGGCGTTCCAGGATCGGCGCAACGTCGCGGCCCGCAACACCGTGTTCGCGGTGATCGCCCACCCGGGGCGGGCCGACGAACGGTTCCGCCCCAACCCTCTGCCGGAGGTACGCACATGACCAGCCACCGCACCGGTCCCCTCGGGGACCTCGAGACCGTCGTCGACGAGATGGTCGTCGTCGCCCGGGCGAACTCCGCGACGAAGTGGACGCACATCGCCCGGTTCATGCGGCTCACCGTCGTCGTCCTGTTCGACCTCGACAAGCGTGTCCGCCGGATCGAGGACAACCGCCGTGGATGAACCCACCGAGGTCCGGCTCCGTGTGAAGGCGGCGTTGCCGTCGCTGCGGGTGAACGCCGACCGGTTGCGCGCCGACCTCGAGGTGCTCACCCCCGGGTTCGCCGACGCCGGTGAGGGCACCGACCGGCACGCCCTGCACCGTCACCTGACCGACGCTGTCGCCGCCGCCGAGGCCGCGGTCGACGTCGCCACCCGTTTCGCGAGAGGAACAGCACCGTGGGACTGACCCCAGACCAGCAGACCGAGCTCGCCGAGCTCGAGGCGGAGTTCACCGCCACCGGTGGGCGAGGCGTCGACCTCGCCGACCGGATCGACACGCTCCGCAACCTCGCCCGCAGCCCGCTCCATACGACCGTCGACGTGACCGTCGCCGACATGCTCACGTTCGGGCACGACTACGAGTTCTTCGTGGACCTGCTGCGTGACCGTGCCATCGCCGCGCTCGACCTCGACGACACGTGGGCAGGGTGGCGGGTGACCGACCACCACGCCGTCACCGTCCCCGCGGTCGACGTCATCCGGTTCGACGTCGACCTCACCTACGACCCCTGACGAGGAGTGACCGTGCGATACGACCACACGACAGGTCTGTGGGTTCCCACCGACCTCGCCACCATCGACGTTGACCGGCTCGGGTTCGGGTCCGTCGACGCCGTCCCCCGCGACTACGACTGGTCCGAGGGGTACACGGAGCGGTGGGAGTACCTCGACGCCGAGCGGTACAGCGACGACGACCTCGCCGACGAGGCCGAGCTGCGCAAGTACCCGCCGGCGTTCGACGTCGACGACGACCGCATCTTCGTGATCGTCGACGAACGCGAGACGCTGTGCGCCGAGTGCGGCCAGCCGTTCACGCTCGACGCCAACGAGGTCGCCCACCACGTCGACGACGACGGCCGCGTCGACCACGACGCCGACGCCTACCACGTCCCGTACGGTGACGACAGCGAGTGCGTGGCCCGCACCGAGATCCTCGTCGGCAGCTACCAGGCGTACGACTCCGCCGGCAACAGCCACGAGGAGCTGTCCGACGGGCCGATGATGAACTACTACTACCCGGTGCACCTGTGGGGCCCCGACGGTGAGATCAGCCCCGAGCGGGCCGCCGCCCGCATCGTCGACCTGCCCTTGTGTCTCGTCCAGTTCGACGGTGACGACGAGTGGAACCTGGCGCTCACCGGTGGCGGCATGGACCTGTCGTGGGAGATCGTCGAGGCGTACGTGCGGCTCGACCAGTGCCCCCCCGCCCACTTCTGTCGGCTCCCGGCGATGTCCGGGCGTGGCACCAGCGACAAGGACCGGGTGCTGATCGAGGCGTGCAGGCGGACCCTCACGTCGGTCACCGCCGCCGCCGGCCGGGACATGGCCCGTCTCGACCAGCTCGCCGCCGGGAAGCACCCGTGGTGATGCTGCCCGATGATCCGATGGCGGTGCTCGCCGCCGCCCACGACGTGTGGCTCGAGCGCAACATCCTCACCGACCCCGACGGCAACCATCCCCGGGTCGTGTACCTGTGCATGGGTGACTGCTCGTGCATGTTCGTCCCCGACTACCAGGGCGGCGGCGACGTGTACCCCGACCGGATGGCGCTCATCGCTTGGGAC
>Ga0196964_10000858_pt1 | contig 16585 bp, 21 predicted proteins | sample S1_10metaG_FD_148615 | JGI IMG/M metagenome (GOLD analysis project Ga0196964, IMG submission 148615) | Soil microbial communities from Anza Borrego desert, Southern California, United States - S1_10 | ecosystem: Environmental > Terrestrial > Soil > Desert | place: USA: California | collected...
CGTGTCGTTGTCGAGCTTGGAGCCGCCGTACACATACTTGTGCGGGTCACCGATGCCGCCAGCGCCGGACAGCGGATAACTCCAGATATTCATCAGGGCAAACGTCTGAATCACGTCTCTGGGGCTGACATCTGCCTCATTGGGCATCCAGCCAATCTTCGAGTACACAGGCGTGCCCTTGAGCGCATCCTTAAGCAGGTCGTAGCCGCCAGCGTAGCTGACATGGGCGTAAATCGGCACGTCTCGCTGAGCGTTCAGTGTCTCCGGGCGCATGTGTTCGACTTCTGGTGTTAAGCCAGTGAACACCAGAATGAAGATTTCCGCTTCACCGGCCTGTGCGTCGGACTGCATATACAACGCATCTGCTTCCAGGTGTCCGCCGTTCTGCTGTCCTTGCCCAGACTTGAACTGTATCTCCACCTCTCCGCTTCGCACGTTGTACACAACCTGGTGGGCGCATACGTTGATGCCGTTGTTGGTGGCGACGAATTGAGCCGCCATTGATTTCATGGTGTTGCGAACATTTCTGGAAATTTCGCCCTTCTGGGAAGTCAGGCGAATGTTCGCAAAAGGCAACTTTTTCATGTTTTTTGCCTTTACGATGATGAGATGAGCCAGGAGTCCAGGTGTGCTCGTCTTAAGCGTCGCACAACTGGTCACCTTCATTTTGACCTTTTGCATGGTTTCTCCGAAGCAGGCAACGGTCTTGTTGCCCAGGCTGTGAACTATACCAGCGCAATGTTGGTGGCTGTCAAGACATCCGGCAAAAAAGCCGTTTATATGTCGATTTTGAACCTAAAAACACCGTGAGCGCACGGTTGTGGGTGACGAAATCGAACCGTTTGAACGGTTTTCCTCAGAGACTGCACGGATGGTATACTAGCCGCACATGGAAGACAAGAACATCATCACAGGAGTGCGTCCCACCAGTCGAGGGTTACACCTGGGCAATTACGAGGGCGCTGTTAAACACCTTCTAAGTCTGCAAGAAAGTAGCTACAGGGTGTTCTGTATGGTGGCTGATTATCATGCCTTGACCACACACTACGACAAGGGCAGTGAAATCCACGACAATCGAATCGAGATTGTTAAAGACTTGCTTGCATGTGGTTTGGACCCTGAGCGCACTGCAATTTTCAATCAATCCTCGGTGCGCTACCATGCTGAACTTCATCTTCTTTTCAGCATGATTACGCCGCTGGGTTGGATAGAAAGAGTCCCCACGTATAAAGAAAAGGTCTCAGAGTCTCAATCTCCAGAGCGAGAATCTTACGGGCTGCTTGGCTATCCGGTCTTGCAAGCGGCAGATATTTTGCTGTATCGACCTTACGGCGTGCCTGTCGGCAAAGACCAGTTGCCACACGTCGAAGTTGCAAATGATATCGGCGCTCGTTTTAACAATCTGTTCGGCGAAGTGTTTCCGCATTTCAAGTATCTTGTGCCGGAGGAAGACACCCGCTCAAAGGTGCCCGGACTCGATGTAGACGAGGGTGGCAACTTGCGCAAGATGTCTAAATCTTACGACAACTGCATCTACCTGGCGGACTCACCGGACGAAATCAGGAAAAAGGTGTATGGGGCGTACACTACGCCCAGCAAGCTTCGGGCAACCGACCCTGGAGTCCCAGAGGGCTGCGCTGTGTGTCAGCTTCTGCGGCTTTACTCGCCAGATAGCGAGACGCAGCTAGAGGAAGACCGTCAAGGTATTCGGGGTTGCGTCAAGAATAAGGCTGAACTGACAGAGATGCTTGTCGAATATCTGCGCCCGATTCGGGAGAAACGAAATCAGATTGACTTAACTCAAGCAGTTTACGCTCTGTCACTAGGAAGAGACTACGCCGAAGAAGAAGCGATGCAAACGATGTCGTTGGTTAAGAAGGTCATGAAGTTCAGGTTCCCTTAAGCCTTGACGCCGAAGCCAAAGTAATTCAGTTCATCGACAGCAAACATCTGAGGCGGCGGCAAGGTTGCTTTAACGCCGCTCGGAGCTATGATGGCAATAGAACCTTTTGAGGGGCTGGATGCATCAAACTTGAACATGATTTCCCAAACGAGGAACGTGTCACCGACGACTTCGGCAAAAGCGAAGACGCTGTTATCGTTGCCGTAGCTTTGCAGAGCTGCGCCGATAGCATATTCGTGAATTTCACATTCGTCTCGGTCGCTAAGGTTGGCAAGCACCCACTCGGCGTCTTCTCGATTTCGCAAAATCAGCGTGCGAGTGTCTTTGCTATACCGCTGGGCGTAGGCGGTGCCCATGCCAATTGCCTTGAAGTATTCCGTCTTGTGGTTGAAGACCATGTAGACGGGTTGGTCAAGAAGAAGCTGCCCGAAGCGCTGGACATCATATGTGAACTCGACCCGCTTCCCAAAAAACGTCATGCTATGTTCTTCTTACCCCAAATCCAAAATAGTCCAGCTCATCCACCTTAAACATAGCCGGAGAAGCTGCTTTGTCTGGTCCACTTGTTCCAACAGTTTCCGGTGTGATGACTCCGAATTTCAACGACCGTCGTCCATCATCCTTAATGATATCCGTGGTGAGCTTAATTTCCCAGACCTTCATGACATCGCCCTCTATGCGGCAGAAAGCATAAGGCTGCTCGTCAACGCCATACGCTCGGTAAAGTCCTGTCGGCGTAGCCTCAAAGATGGAACAGACCTCTCCTCGCTCCGACTTCAAGATTTGGACGAGCCACTCGGCATCCGCTCGCTCGAAGAAGACGAGCGTCATTGACCCCGGATACATCCTCTGCGTATGCCGAGAGCCGTGGTCAAGGGCTTTGAAAGATTCTTGTCCTTCTTGAATGACCATAAACACGGGGGTGTCATAGGTGACATCCCCAAGTTCGGTCAGGCTCCATGTAAACTGGAGCTTCTTGTCGAAGAACGTGCCCATCTTCTCAGCTTACGCTACGGCAGCCTCAATATGAGGATTTTCAGGCTATACTAACTGGACATCAGCTATGAAGCGATATCGAATAGTGCAAGACGGGAATCATTTCAAGATTCAGCGCAGGTGGTTTTTGTTCTGGGTTGATATGACCCGAGATGGGCTTCTGACAGCTTGGTTTTCCAGTCAAGAGGAAGCCGAGCTTGCCCTTGATAAATTCGTGAACTTGCCGCCCAAGAGAGTTGTCAAAGAAATTGTGACAGACAAGTAAAGCCGAGTATAATGAATTCGCCTGGGGAGGTTGGCCTGGAAGCAGCCACCCTTTAAAAATTGGGAATACCGCTCGCACCGCCCGTGCAAGACTGCATTCGACGCCGTATCTAGAATGCAGGGATTTAGGGAGGGGCGAGGGACGGCAGTCGGAAAACGGCCCTTTGGCGTAACAGCAGACCCAGGCACAGGATTGATATGATTGACAGCGAAAACGTCAAGAACATGCACTGGACAGACCTTAAGCGCATGTATGAATCCCTGACTCAAGAAACGAGACACGAGCTGGTTGGTAGCGACCGGAACGACGAACTGAATCACGGACTAGCTTGTCGGGCGTTAGAGATTGTTCGAATAGAGCTTGCTCGCAGAGGCTATCGGCAAGACGACCTTTGATTTGCGACTGAACGTGCCACATGCACCGGATGCCGCAGAAAAGACCATAGCTGGTAAGCTATGGCAGCACGAACCGAGGCGACGTGGAAAGCAGACACGTCACGCATGGGACTACGAGCCTGTAGATATTCGTCCCCACCTGAAAAGGTGCTAGGCAACAGGAGTGAGAGTAGCGCCTCACCCTCGGATTCGTGTACAATCATCCTCGAACTGTGGGCAGCACGGAAAGCAGACGTGCCGATGGGCGAGAACCGGCCTGACAGCGAAAAAGCGGAATGGAGCCACCTCCCCCGGTGCCCGGAGTAATGCCGGTGACTCTTAAAGGACTTGGCTGCGAAAGCAGTGGTGACTAAGACAGGAGTGGGAGTAGCGACCCACCCCACAGTTCAATTAACAACCAGGAGCTGCGGCGGCGTGGTATGCGAACACGCACGAAAGTGTGAGCGGGCGAGGGTTACTACCGGGTAGCTGCAAGTTACGCAAGGCTGTTTTGACTGAAATCCCGGAATCAGCCGTTATAAAGCGGACAAGCGGTCCGGCACACTGTCGCTTAGAGTCAAGGCGCGGATGGGCTGCGCTCACTGCTGAAGGCCCACAGAGTCGGAGTAGCGACCGACCCGCAGTTCCAAACTTTCCTCAGATTGAATGCTATCTGATATAATGAACTGAGAACTACGACAGCACGGAAAGCAGACGTGCATGGTTACATCCTGGCGCTAAGCTCTTGTGAAGGCGAACGCTTCGGCGATTCAACCTAGATACGAGGGAAACCGACCAGTTGGAGTTGCGCCCAACTCGTAGTTCAAACTTTCCTCAAAAGAGATATTGCGCTAGGATAGCCGCTGTATGGCGAACAAAGCTCGAACCCGCAAACACCGCCGCTTAAGCAAGATGCGGATTCGTTCGGGCAACAACGGCATTGTCCGTCATCAATCCAAAAGCGGACGCACAGGACAAGTCAAGTCGAAAGATTTCCTTGGCGCTGGAACTGGCGTTGTGGCAAAACGGAAGAAGAAGTGCAAAAACAAATCGAATGGTCAGCAACCATAACTGAAGACGCCATCAAACACATCCTTTGCGTTCGCTGTGAAGCTCCTCCTGGGAAAATGTGTTGTCATGGCAGATATGGAGTTGGGGCTGTGAAGCGAGATGTTTGTATGGACAGACTCATTTTTGTCAGCAATCTCGCCGATGAGTCCGATGTCAAACCCCCGTGGTATGACAAGCCCGCAGACTACCGACCACCTCGATTCACCGGACATCACCGAGATGCTGCTGAGATGCTTGTGAAGGCGGGACTCACGATTGAGAACAGCAAGGGTGGTTATCTGAGCTGGCGAGAAGACTTAGGCTTCTACCATCAAACTCACTACCGCTCGACACAAGACAGGGGAAGTGATTTCGAGGCGGCGTGGGCGAGTTTTGCGGCTGAGGCAGAAATTGAGTGAGCAGGGCACCATTTCAAAGGAACAGCTTCACCACTTTCAATGCCGCCAATGCAGCAAATGGTGGTCGATTGGAGACGCACACCTCGAATGTGAACCCGCAGACCGGGAATGGTGGTGTCCCTGGTGTGGAGCCAAACAGTCGGTGAAAGAAATTACACCCATCAAAAGAGCCTATTAATGTCATTTGTTGAAGAGCACACGAAAGCCTTGGTTAATATCCCCGACCAATGGCGAGCAACTGTCCGTAAATGCTGGGAAGATGCCTGCAAATTTGACGGCGTAGACCCAAATGAGAAATTTGTCGTATTCAGCGACGATAACCCTTACGTCCCCTTCCACAATCGGGCTGTTCAGAACTTAAGAGAAGCTGAAGCGCAGGCGGCAGCATTTGGATATGTCGGTCTTCAAATTGACACTGGACGCAAGAAAAGGCGAGCTATGCTCCCTAAACAGAAGATGCCGAAGCGCTAAGCCCAAGAGCGTCGAGCACACGCTGCGGAACAGGCTTCCCTTCTTCTAGCGCCCGCTGAACGAGCTTCCTGTGATATGCCTTCGTCAAGGCTCGGCCGGAAGAAGTCATTTGCCCAAGATTCTTCAGCTTGGGATTAAGCTTCCGAAATTCACTTAGCAAGTGAGTGCCTAAGCCCTGCTTCTGATGGTCATCTACGACCCAAACGCCCGTCGAACCATACTCGTTTGAAGCGAATCCAACCGGAGTGTCGCCATCGAAAGCTGCTAATCCATAACTGAAACGGTCGTAACCCTGCTCGTCCATCTCTTCGGGCGTGAGATAAATAGCATTGCCTTTTTCGTCACGCATGATGTCTTCTGTATCGACAACTTCGCCGCTGTAAAGCTTCACTTTAGCCGGACCCCACTTTGCGATTTGCTTGGGTCTCTCGTATCGGCGAATCTGATACGTCCGGTCTCGCCCTTGATATTCACCATGCTCGAACGGATATGCATCCTTGTAGACGAAACGCTCTAAGCCTTCGGGCTTTCGATAGCCCTGATATGCGTCTGAGTCGATATATCCGGTGTAGTGGTGTTGAAGAAATTCTTCTGGCGTATGAAGCCAGGCTTCCTCATCCTTTATGGCGAGCCGATACCACATGGATGAGAATTTCTACCAGATGGAGATTTAAACCTGGGATGAAGCGTGCTGTTTAGCTTCATAGGCGGCAAGAATGCCGTTTGCCGCTTCTAGTGAACACCAGTTCTGTCCATGACATCCGTCAGGACATTCTGTGCGGTGTTTGACAGCTTGTGAGTCGATGGACAGAGTGTGCGTATTGCCTTGCTCGTCTACCCACTGGTACGGGAGAATGTCTTCGATATCCATGATGCTCGGTCTCACTTTACCACGAGACCGAGCATCGGCGTGTCTACTTCTTGACCTTGAGCGAAATGTTCGTCTTGCCGCCTTGCACTCTCACCCACTTCGTGCCGTCCCATTTGACTTCGAACGGGAAGGTGGTCACCTTCATTTCAGTGTAAATAGGCGAAACAGTGCCATCGTCGTTCGCAGCCATGATAATGGTGGCGTCGGTGTTCGGACTGGTGTAGAGTCCGTTCGGCTCCGCCTGCGGCAATACCGACTCAAGGTGTGGAACACGAGCCTGCGGGTTCGTGAGCTGGGTATCCATCGGAATCGGATAGCCGATGGATGGTGTCTCGAACAGGACTTGCCCCGTATTCTGCGGAGTGATGTAGCTGTACGTCGCTACGTTGGCGTTTTGAGCCACGTAAAACTGAATCCAGAGGTCTCGTTGAAGAGAATAGTCGAAGAACGGCACTGGTTGACTCTTCCTGTACACCTCCTGCTGCCTGTCCACAGCTACAGCTTCCTCACGGTTGGCAGAGCTGTCGCAGCCAGCCAACACCACCAACGCCAATCCAAAAATTGCAAATCTCTTCATTACTTGCCCACCAACCACTGGGTTACGCTCGGAGGCGTGTCGTTGCCGAGCTTAATTGTCTCGGCTTTAATCTGCCGAAGAATGGTCGCCTGCTGAGCCGCAATCGCACTCTTGTTCTCAGCGGTTTCTTTCTTCACTTCCAGGTCGTCGTAGGCAAGCATCCAGTTGGCAAGCTTAGCCTCAGCGCTTGACCGATACTGGTTGGAATTGCGAATCACCTCTGTCCGGGTGTTCTCAATGACTGGAGCAACAGACCGATTCAGCCCGACGAAGAACCAGGTGAGACCCACAATAGCTAGAAGTCCACCTACCACCATCCAGGCAATTTGTTTCGTGTTCATATCCAATGGATATTACCACGAAAGCAACAAAGGGGTTGCAACGTTACCGCTTAGATGCTCCAGCATCTCTTTGAAACAAGGCTTTCGAAGCTTCACGTCTTGTGTGGTGAACGTCTGTGGTCTGGCTGTTTCTCCACACCTTTCCGTCTTTCCAAATGACCCCATAGCTAAAGCCACCCGAAGTTACTTCCCATCTACCGCCAGCGAGCTTGTTGAATTTCACGCTAATGCTCCGTATTTAGTCCAAATCGTTAGGCCATTCTGGCTTCTAGGGGCGTATAGACCGAATAGCCCCAGTACGAGCGAGATATCTCAACACCGTCAGAGTCCCGGTTTAACCACCAAGTTAGAAATTTTGCCACACGAGGAAAGCGCTTGTTAACAAAATAAAGCCCTTTCTTCTCAGGCTCCTCGCAAGGCTCAAGACACTGATATTGGTCAAGCTCAGTGAGGCGATACCACTTCCCGTTCACGTGGGCGTAATAGGTGCCGAAGCCTGGGTTAAAACGGTCGTTTCGGATATAAAGCTCTAATGGCTCCGTATCCAACCCTGTTCGCTTAAACTCAGCAGCCAGCCACTGAAGGCATTCCTGCGCCCATCGAACACTCCTTCGGTTCCGCATTTACTTCTTTGCTCCTGATGCAACAGCTTGTGAGGATTCTATAGCAGTCACTTCGCCATAGCCGAAGCAACGATAGCCTTCACAAATCTCAAACCTGGTGCCTACCGGAAGACGGGACTCCAACTCGTGCCAGCTAAGAACGCTGGCTGTAATCTCACCCTCTTGCCCCGGATACAGCGGGCTAGGCGAGAGAGACACAATGTGAATCGACCATCTCACTGGGTCACCTTCAAGATGAATCAGAGGACGGCAGAGCGGAACCAACGGCGAGGTGCGCCCACTTGCTTCAGTGGGCAGGAGAGAAATCGTCGCCCGAATGTGTGGCTGAGCCATAATGCACCCTAGATGCAATCATTCTACGACAACTTGGTGGGCAAGAGCAACAAATCGAACGTGTCCATCAGAAAACTCGGGAAGGTTGTTGAACTTGCGAATCGTGCGAAGAGTGTAACCGGGCATCGCCGACCATACCTTCTCGACAATGCATTTCTCGCCTTCGGTTATTGAAAAGGCAGGATACTGAATCGGCTCGTATTCACTCCACTCGATTTCTTCGCCATCCTCAATCTTCTTCTTCGTCACCCAATGCCAATGCTCAGGTCTGGACGGCAGAGTGTAGGGATAGTGACGAATTGAAATCGACACCCTCTCCCCAACGATAACTTCATCGCCCTCGCTTAGCAGCCGCATCCATTGCCTCCACCATGTGGTCTCCACAATAATACTTGACTTTACCAAGCGGCTTACCTGACACAGAAGTCTTTACCATGCTGCCGACAGCACGTGCGCCACAAACACAACAGCGATTACGAGCGATGTCGTCAGCTCTTGTTGATAAGATTTTGTCTTCTAAGCAGCTCTGCATTGTAGTGTTTCTCACAGTAAAACGTGGCTTTGATTCTGACAGGGTTCTCCGATATTCGCTTGCCAATCCACACAACAGCTTGAGTGCCACAGACATAGCAGCGCTTGTTTGGAATCATCCGATTCAGCCGCTGCGTCTCTCGCTGAGTTTCTGTCACATTCTCACCTTGGCTACACGCCGCTGAATTTCTACCCAGAAGTGCTTAACACAATAGAATTTTACTTCATAGTCAGACGTGCCTGCGACCGGGTGAAGAGCCTTTGTTGTGGCTTTCTCTCCACAGATACAACATTTCTGCCCACGGAGATTTGATTCTCGGTGAACACGCTCCATCTTGTCGAGTTGCGATTTGGATGGTTTAGGATGCTTCATCGGGCGCTTTCCAGTTATCAGCTTCGAATTTCGATACAAATTGTCCAAAGAGATAGGGGCGAGAACAATGGGAACAGACGTAAGAAATTGGCTCTCGCAAGCGGTCGCTTGAAACAATCTGTGCTCTGGGGCACGCACAGTCAGGGCAAACAACAGCTAGCGTCTGAAGCATATTTGGTTCTTTCAAAGCTCACACTCTCCATATTCATGTCTCTCGGTGCAGTCGTGCTCGCAATTCGATACGTCGTTGTTCCAGCAACCAGCGCCGCATTTCATACACACCTCACCGTTGCACATCCGACAATCCGGCTCGTCACAAGGAAGAATCATCTATAGAATTCCCATTTCAGATGATTTGCGAGCGATTTCGTTCATTTGGCGATGTCGTTCAGCTTCTTCTCGGTCGTACATGTCGTTAAACAGCCAGTTCAACAAGAAAAACGCCAGAGCAATTGCCGACACACCAACAACGAACCTCCAAATAACTGGCAGCATCAGCCCTCCAGCTCGAACGGCCATTCTTGCGGGCAACCGTCACCGTTCTTCCAAATTAATGCACCTGCGTAGCTGATGTCGCCGTCGTCGTTGTACTCGAAGTCGTCTTCATCGGCGTCTTCGTACGCATCGAATGTATCGACGGAGCGGATGACTCCTTCTCGCATCAGGGCGTCCGCCAAATCTTGAGCGGAGACAGAATGAGCTTCAACAAGAAGTTTTTCGTTGAGATAGACGGCTTCCCAATTGTCGTATGGGCGGAGAATCTGAATCGTCGGCAATTCGGACATAGCGATTCAGTGTACCAAATTTTTGGCGAGGTGTCAAGAAATTTCACCAATTTCTTCGCATTCGTCAAAATCAAATTTAAGAAGCCCGAGAGCAATGCTCTCGGGCTTCTAAGGTTTCGCAGTTCTCTCAAACTAACGATTTACCTTACATCAAGTTATTAGCTAACAATGATGCGGCTAAGTGCGTAGTCGTTGATTACGCCGAAGCCAACTTCCTCGAAGACCACCCAACCAAGTCGAAGCTTGCGAGGGTCGTCTGCCGGGAGAACGGTGATGTCCTGTCGGACTGGCATTGCGCCAACGAACTGCGCCGGAGCGAGTACGTAAACAGCGTTCTTAGGCACCATCGTGGATACGTGAATGTCTGCGGAGTAAATGTGACCATAAAGGCCAGTCATAAGAATATCTCGCTGAGTTGCCTCATCAAAGAAATCCTTACCCCAGTCACGAACATCCTTATATCGCTGAGGATGCATAATAATCTTCGCGGCAATCAGCTCGTGCTCTTCGATAAGAGTAAGTGCGAGGTTGATGTTCTCCGGCTGGAGAGTACCTGCAACACTAATCGAGTGGTCAGCCGGAATAGCGGCATTGATAACCTTAAAGATTTCAATGTCCTCCATTCGCTGAAGGCTGTCCTTCGCACGAACCTGTGCTCGGTCAACGATGTAGTAACGTCGAGCGTTAATCTCGTTGATTCGAATCGTCGGGTTGGTGGCGAGTTCCACAACAGGAATGAGCAGTTCTTCAGCCTCTACGACGGAGCTAGGCACCTGGCCTCGCTTCGGAATGACATAGCTGCGAACAGCAATGTCACGCTCGTATCGGGGAAGAGCACCCTGCGGTAGCTCGTCTACCATGAGACACTTACGCCCAATCGCTTGGTACATAAGGCTCGTCTTGATTGGTTCCACCATAGCCTGAGCAAGTGCGGTTCGACCCTCTACGGATTCGAGTGCCATAGCGATAATCGCTTCACGCTGCTCGTTGGTATTGCGGACGTTCTTGACCATTGTCATTTTATTGTCTGTCTCCTATTTGGTTAGGCTTAGAGCTGCGTGATGTACAGCAGTCCAGCAGTAGAGTCGTACTTGCGCACCTTAGCGACGGCAGGACCGTGCGTGGTTGCGTTGCCAGCGAGGTGGACCAGCTTGCCCTTGTTTGCGCCTGCTCCGAACGTCAGAATGTCGTTCGGGAGGAAGACGTAAGCAGAGCCAGAGTCAGCCGTACCGCTGCTGGTTTCCACAGCAACGAACTGGTCGGTTACAAACTCACCGGACGGAGTGGCGAAGACGCCAATGCCGCGGCGAGGACCCTGGTAGCCCGTGGAGCCAGAAGTGAGGTCAGACACGTTGCTGACGGACTCGTCCTGGTAGTCGCCGAGCGCTCGCTTGGTAGCCACATAGAATGCGTTGTTGTTAGCGGTGAAGGTCGTACCATCAGCGCTGACAACGGAGCTGCCAACCGGGTCAGGGATAATCATTGTGTTGCCGGTGCGTGCCTTGTCGTCTGCGGCGAAACCAACAAAAGCGTTACCGTCGTGCGGGAAAGCGCCAGTGCCAGTGTTGTAAGCCGTAGCGGAAAGGCTGCGGTCAGCAGGCATCACTTCCAGCTTATGAGGGTTCTGGACGAGACAAGCACCTGCCTGGAAGCTTGCGTCCTTCGCCACATCATAGTTCTGGACTACTACTGCATTTAGTTCACGAATTGCCATTTTCTTATGTTCCTCCTAGATGGCCCTTATTAGTTGTCGAACTTGGACATCAAGATTCCTCTCAATGCCTCTTTCAGGTCGCTAGGTGCTTCGTTCTGCGTCGAGGCAGAAAGAGCGGGGTTGATGGAGATGCTAGAACCAGCGGTTCGAACATTCCTCGACTCGTTGTATGCGGCGGCGACACGCTCTTCGCGGGTCTGAGCCGAACTTAGTAGAAGCTTGCCTTGGTTGACCATAGTGGCGGCGCTAAGACCGTCCGTAAGCCACATCTCGGCATTAGCCTCGATGTCGTCTAGGTCGATTACCCCATTAGCAGCAAGCTTATGAGATACAGCATAGGCAGTCTTAACGCGGGCCTTCCAGACCTCGTTTGCCTTTCTGTTAGTCTCGTCATCCTCGTGCGGCTTGCGCAGGAAACCATCGCCGTTAGGCTGGATGTTGAGGCGGGGTCCATCGCCACTCTCTTCCTCTACACCATTCTCGTTCTTGGTTACCTCAGCCTCGACTGCTTTGCCGTTAGTGGCTACAACGGTTCCTGCGCAGACTGGGCAATAGCCCTCATCCTCGCAATCGCCGCAGATAGCTACAACCTGCTTGCACTCCTGGCACTCGGCCTGAACGACTTCCTTCTTACTCGGGTTGTTGCAGCCAGAGCACTCTACAACCTTAGCCACAGTGGTCTTTCGAGCACCAGCGACTTCGGGCATCTGAGTAGGCACCGAGTAATCATCAATCCGGTCCGGCTCACCAGACGGAATGTTATCAAGCTTCTTGAAGTCAACCGTGTACTCAAGAGAGCCATCGGTGCTGCCTTCCTTCTTGACAACTTCGTATTCGCCCTTAAGCTGAAGATTGTCCGGGTTGTTGGTAGGAATTGGTTGCTTGTTGAATTTCGGATTCTGCTCCTTCAGGCTGTTGCCTGCGGAGTCATCCTTTTGATGCGTGGGGCGAGTATCCTCACCCTTGTACTGAGCATCACCCGCATACTGGAAAGGCTTGCCGTTGTGCGAAGTATCCTTGCCGAGACCAATGTCCTTGGGCTTGGTTTCGTCTTCAGCAGTAACCCTGCGGGTGCTATTAAGAAGAGCTGCTCGCTCGGCTTTTCGAGCTGCGAGTTCGTTCTCGGTCATAGGATTCACCTCGTTGGTTGGGTTTTCGAGCGGGTGGGACGGAACAGTCTCCTCCGCATGTAGTGGTGTTTCGGTTGCTGCGGGAAGAGCCATAGCATCTTCCTTAACTGGCAATTCCGAATCCTCAGCGTTTGAGCTGCCGCCAAAGTGCTCATCAAGCAGTTTCTGAACTGCTTCGATTTCGCTTGCGGGAATCTCAATCTGAATAGTTGCGATATCGGTGTCGTTTGCTTCGCCTAGGTCTTCTGGAAAATCGTTGGTTGGTTCGATTGGGTTTGTATCTTCGGTGTCCGTAATGGCATCAGCAACTTCTGGAGTGTGCATCTCGGGGGTTTCACCCTCGACTGACTCTTCTTCAGGAGTTGGAACATGACCGTGCTCCTCAATTTCGTCGCCAAGCGTTTCGCCAGCGGCTTCCTCTTCGGGAGTCTCGGTTTCCATTTCGGGGTCGTCGGTGTCCTTATCTTTTGCGAAGTCAGCAGTCGGTAGCTCCCCGGATACACCAAGAAGCTGTGCGACGACCTCTCGGTCGATACCAAGCTCCGTTGCAATCTTCGGCAATTCATCTGCACGATAAGAAGCGGCAACAATTCGAGCTTCGTCTGGGCTAAGCCCAGCGTTTGCTACTAAATCGTTAACGCATGCTTCCATATGCTTAGAATCTGTTGCTTCCAATGTCTCTCGGAACTCGGCTATTCGCATAGCCTTCTCAATGGCATCACGGCGGGTGCTTTGATTAGTTGTTTTCATCAGTGACTTGCTCCCTTCGTGTGGACATTCCCGGCGATAATTTAAAGCCGGGTGTTGACTGTCAAATATCTGCTTCTGGAAATTTCGCGTTTTGACCTGCAATTAGGGAATAAAAAGTGAAATTTCCTTCGGTCGGATAAAAAATAGCCCGCTAGATATTTCTAGCGGGCTAGCCGGATTACCTCTTCCGGCGAGGGTGATTAAGTTAGTCGATGAACCACTTAATCGAGCAGACGACACGACCTGGCTTGCCTTCGGCTTCCTTCACCTCGGACTTCGACACTGTGCCGCAGTCGTAGCAGTAGGTGCTGTTGCGAACCTTCTTTGCGTGGCGGTTAGCGCACTTGGGGCAGATAAAGCCAACAGGCAATACCTTCTCGCCTTCTCGGTCAAGCTTGTCACCAAGCTGTGCCGTTCGAACGAAAACACGTGCGTCCGTCTCGTAAGAGGCAGCCATCATCATGCCGGTCGGAGCCGTTCCCGGAGCGGCAGGAGCTGGCGGAGTAGGCTGCGGAGCTGTAGCTGCACCAAGACCCATGTCACCACCAAGGGCTGGCTCAGCGCCTGCATCTGCTGCTGGTGCTTCGTCGTCCTTTGCATCGCCTTCGCTGGGCTTCACACGAGCAAGGAATTCGAACTCGATGTTTGCACCGCAGCTATTGCACTTGCCTGCGCCGTTTGCAACGTCCAGGTCAGTGCTAGAGCACTGCGGACATACCGTTCCCCAAGGCTTCTTAGAGCCTGGCTCGGGCATGTTGTCAACATCAGCCTCTTCTTCCATCGGGTTCTCGTCTGCTGTCGGAACAGTCAGAGCGGACATACCGAGACCATCGGCAGCGGTGCCCATATCAGGAGTCGGAGCTGCTGGAGCCGGAGCACCAGGCATAGCCTGAGCGTAGCGAGCAAGAATTTCCTTGCGCTGCGCCTGTCGAAGCTCCTTCGCAGACTGGCTCATAATGACGTTCGGCTCTTCGGTCGGAACGACTTCCACACTCGGAGTTCCCATCGCATCAGGCGTTGCGCTCTCAGCGGTGAACGTCTTTCGAACCGTGCTGGTGACGGACGCCACGATGGACTCACCGTTGATGTTCAGGTCCGTGAAGGTGAACGTTGCAGGGTCAACCTGGTAGTTGTTCTCAGCAAAGAGCTGAATTGCTTTGTCTCGGAAAGCCTGCTCAAAGCCATCGTCCTTCGGCGTAAGACCACCAAGGTCAGCAACCGTGCATTCGATGCGCTTCGTGTTCGTGCGCTCGTCGGTCACATTGATGGCAGCCGTCTTCTTCTGAGCGGCAACGATGCGAGTAATTAGATTCTCGGCAACGGTTGGCTGCTCAAGAAGTCGCTTTGCTGCTGTGACTACGACGCTGCTTGGGAAGCTGGAAGCCTCTGCGTAATCAGCAAGCCAGCCCACAACGTTGTCGTAGACATTTTCCTTGCTGGCGACCTTAACGCCCCAGAAGCTGCGGCGAGCACGAGAGGTGAGTCGGTTCTCAGTGGAAGCTGCGCTTCGTGCAACCTCAACATCCTGAAGAAGCGTATCGTCATCCTTGTCGGAAAGCGATGCGACAATCTCGTGCGGATGCGCACCAATTTCGTCAACCGCAGAAGCGAATGCAAAGAGGGCTGCCTTCAGATGGTCCTTGACGGGCTGCTGCACTTCCTTCTCAGCAATTGCTGCGAGAGCTGCCTTCATTCGGTCTGCTCGGCTTACGGTTTTTCGAATAGTGGAAGGCTCAAGCGTGCTGTTCTCGCCCATCTTTTCCTTAGCAAGCTTGGTGGCTGCCTTGACGGTGCGAGTTACTTCGCTAGACGCAACACAAATTGCTTCGGAGAGGTCGGCGGCGGTGATGTCCTTGGAGACGATGTTACCGAGAGCTTCGATAACTGCGTTTTCGCTTGCAACCTCAACATCCTCAATGTTGTGGAATGCACGTCGCTGAGCCGCAGCCTTTCGAACGCTGGAGCCGAGATGCGCAAGCTGAATCAGGTCAGCTAGGTCTTCTCGTGCAGCGAGCTTCTTCGCAGCCTCCACAACCTCTTCGGGTGTGACACGTGCGGCGATAACAGCATTGGCAAGAGCTTCCGTTGCAGCAGTCATTACGAGTCCGCTGTCGCCAGGTCCGTAATTCTCTCGCACCTGGCGAAGCTGCTCTTCGATAATCGTCTCCGGGTGGCCGCGTCGGGCGTCAGCAATGAGGTTCTCTCGAACATCAATGTCTGCGTGAAGTCGGCTGTAGAGTCCAGCCTTATCCTCAAGCATTCGCTCCTTGATGTCCTGCTCATCCTTTTCGAGCAGACCTTTTTTGGCATGCTCTCGCTCCTTGATGTCCTGCTCCTCGTGAGTGCGGTTGTAGCGGTCCGCCTTATTGTCCAGCATGCGCTCCTTGATGTCCTGCTCCTCACCCGTTCGCTTTGCCTCAAGCTGCTCTTGCATCACGGTTTCAGTGTCGTGATTCGGCTTCCACTCGGCGGTGCGAACGAACTTGCGGAAATCCTCAAGCATAGCGGCAGCGACCTTGTGTCCTTGGTCGTGCGAAATAGCCTGTCGGTATTCCTCGGTGATTTCTGGCTCGAAATCAATTTCCTGGTCTTGGTAGTAAGCACGCACGCTGCCGTTGCTGCTGAGCACGAGTCGGTGGCCGAGCTTGTCAGCTACCTTGAATTCCTGCTCAACGACTGCGGCTTCCTTTTTAGCGCGTGCCGCTTCGAATTGCTTGAAGAAGTCCATATCTTTGGTTCCCCCGGTTGTTGGCGGCTTCTGTGTGGAAGCCTTCGTAGTGTTGTTTTTGAGTGGCTGCGTATTAACCGCGGCTTTAGGCGTCGATGTCTCGTCCAATTGCAGTCCGAGAGTGTCTGCGAGTGCAGTAAGAGATTGCGACAATCTCAGAACTGCGGATTCGCCTCGGGAATCCCCCGTTTTGCGAGAAGCTACACGGACGGATTTCCCTTCTACTTCCTCGCCAGATGCCCAAACGAGTTTGGGTAACTTGCGGGAAGCAAAAATTCCTCCACCGAATCCCATACCAATGCCTGGGAAGGCTTGGTTCTGAGTTTGCGGAGCGGCTGGCTGAGCTGGCTG
>Ga0196964_10000859_pt1 | contig 16573 bp, 10 predicted proteins | sample S1_10metaG_FD_148615 | JGI IMG/M metagenome (GOLD analysis project Ga0196964, IMG submission 148615) | Soil microbial communities from Anza Borrego desert, Southern California, United States - S1_10 | ecosystem: Environmental > Terrestrial > Soil > Desert | place: USA: California | collected...
AGCGTGCCGGTCCGGTGCGGCTGGGGGGGCTCGGTTGAGCAACTTCGAGGACGATCACGAATCCCTGGAGCGGGAGCTGGTCAGCTTCTTCGAGACGACGCTCGGCCCGCGGGTGTTCGGACCGGCGCGCGAGGAGATGCTCAAACTGGTGCGCGAGCACTTGGCGGACGCAGCCGAGGCCGACGCCCAGGCGCGGCAGCAGCTGGAGGCGCGCGTCGAGCAGCTGCACCGCGCGCTCGACCGCATCGAGCAGGCGCGCGAGGAGCAGGCCCAGGCCGCCCAGGAGCAGTACCGTCTGCTGGCCGAGGAGGCGCGGCGGCGCATCGACGACATCGGCCGCGCCAAGGTCGCGCGCCTGCCGGACAACGTCGAGGAGCGGTTGGGCCGCATCGAGCAGTATCTCGGCCACCTGGCGGCTACGTCCGCGCCGGCGAGGGGCAGCCGGACCCGTGAGACGATACCGCCGCCACCGGTGTACCGGCCCGGCCTGGCGGGGCTGCTGGGCTCGCCCAAGGTGACGCTGGGTTTGGCCGCCGCCCTGGTCGTCAGCCTGATCCTCATCGTAGTGCTCGGCCTGCAGGTATGGTGGAAGCCGTCGGCCAAGGCCGCGCCCGTCGTCGAACTGCCGCCGGCAGCCGCCCCGGACACGCCTAGCGACGAGGGCTGGGCGGCGATCCGTACGGCGGGCTGGTGCCAGGGCCTGCCGGCGGACTGCAGCTTCGATGAGGCCTGGGCGGCGCGCGAGACGCCGCAGCGCCGCGCCATCGCCGTGCGCGCGGTCCAGCGGGCCGCAACAGCCGGCCAATGCCCGGCCTTCTCCCAGGACGCGCGCCGGGCCTGGACGGCGGAAACGGCGCGCAGCCTGGAGCAGATCGGCCGATGCCTGGGCGATCCGCTGTCGCCGCCCGCTCCCGACGTCTGGCCGTCGGACGAGGAGTTGAAGCGCATCGCTCGCTGGGCGCTCGACCAGGGCGCCCCGGCATGAGCCGCGTCTTCGCCCTGCCCCGGCTGGTGTTCGGACCGCGCGACCGCGGCCGCGGCCACGACCTGCTGGCCCAGAGCCCGGGCGCGGAGCTGGACGCCACCGCGCTCTCGACCCTGCGCGACTTCAACCTGCGCATCGGCGACTACGTGCTCGAGGGCGAGCCGGTCTGGGCCTTCTTCGAACTGCGCGAGGGCCTGTGGGCGGCGACGGCGAGCGTGCGCCACGCGCCCGAGGGCGGCAACACGGTGTGGAGCACGTCGGTGGTGCTGGCGACCGAGCCGGTGCTGGAGGCGACGGCCGACGTCTTCGCCCTGTTCGCGCCCTTCGCGGGCGACGAACCACCGGCGGCGGGCGCCGCCCTGGAGCCCTGGCGGGTCGAGGCGGGAGCCGCGGCGGGCGGCAAGCCGACGGCGCTGGCGGCGTCGCTGCGCAAGCTGGGCTGGCCCCTGGCCGTCGAGGTCGCCCAGCCGCACACCGTGGGCGGCGTGCTGCGCGAGCTGGCGCGCACCTTCGCCCAGTGGGAGCGCCGGCGGGTGAGCTTCGTCTCCGCCCCGGCGCCGTTCCGGCCGTGGTCGCTGATCGTCTACGGCGGCGAGGCCTGGCAGGCGGCGGACAGCCTGGCGGCGCGCTACCGCGTCGCGCGGGTCGACGGGCGCGGGCTGGAGGTGGTGGACAGCGCCGCGGCCGGGGCCGACCCGGCCTGGCGCGACCTGCTCGACGGCCTGGAGCGCGCCGCCTCCGGCGAGATCGCCTCGCGTATGGACCAGGCCGTGGGCGCCCTCGGGGCGAACGGCGGCGGGGCGGCGGCGATCGAGCGCCGCGTCCAGGCGTGGGTCGCCGGGCAGGGATCCTTCGCCGAACAGCGCGCGGCGCTGTTCACCCTGTTCAAGGCCGCGGTGACCATCGTCGACCGCACCACGCGCGCGGCGGTGACGGCCGGCCTCTACGGGGCCTTCGAACGCATCGTGCTGGCGGCGCCGAACCCGGCCGACTGGATCGCCGCCTACTTCGAGATCCTGCGCGTGGTCACCCGCCACGAGCCGCCGCCGCGCTTCCTGCTGACCCGGCTGGTGGTGCAGAGCAACGCCTGGTTCGCGCTCGACCGGCAGACGGCCGAGAAGACCGTGCCCGACCTGCTGGAGGGCGCCGCCGACGCCCTGCCGGCCATGCTGGCGCGCCAGACGAAGCCGTCGCCGGAACACGACCGGCTGCTGCTGGAAGGCGCCCTGGCGAGGCTGGGGCCCGAGGCGCCGGCGTCGCTGTGGCGCCTGGCGGGTCTCCTGGCCACGCGGCTGGCCGGCGAACGGGACAAGGACGCGGTCGCCCTGGTCGACGCCGTCCTGGCCGCCGCCGAGCGCGCCAAGGCGTTCTGGCTGATCCCCGCCGTGGTCAGCCGCAAGCGGCTGCCGGCCTTCACCCGGGCCCTCGGGGCCAGGGGACTCGCGGCGCGCCTGACGGCTCCGCAGAAGGCGGCGCTGGCCGCGGTCGGCGCCCGGCGGGCGCGCAGCCTGGACCGCGACACCCTGCTCGGGGCGCTGGCGCTGCACCGCGCCGGAAACGCCCTGAGGAGCGCCCGGCCATGAGGTGCAGCCTCAACCACGAATACGGCGACGCCGAACCGGAATGCCCGCTGTGCGGGGAGAAGAACCCGACGCTGGCCGCGCCTGAGCCTGAGCCGCCGCCTGTCGAGGCTCCGCCCGCCCTCGAACCCGAGGCCCAGCCCGGCGCGCCGAGCGGGTTCCAGCGGCCCGCGGAGGAAGCGCCGCCGCCGACGCCCGTCGAGCCGATCCCGATCCGGCCGACGCTCCCGGCGACGCCCGCCGCCGCCGAGCCGACGCCCGGCCTCGCCCTGCAGCAGGCCCTGACCTCGGACCTGCCGACCATCGCCATCATCGGCTCCTACGACGTCGGCAAGTCGTTCCTGATCGAGCGGCTGGACCGCATCGCCTTCAAGAAGGGCTACCACCCGGAGGGAACCTTCCACGACACCGAGGGCGAGGGTTCGGCGCCGGTTCTGCCCGCCCGCGCCGAGCCGGCGCCGATCGAGCGGGCGAAGGGGCGGAAGGCGGCGGCGCCGAAGCCCAAGCGCACCCTGGTCCCCATGGGCGCGAAGGTCATCGAGCTGACCCGCAACATCCACCTCTACGAGTACACCATCCGCGAGGGAGGGCGGGACTTCCGCATCGTCGACATCCCCGGGGAGTACTTCTTCCAGCTGATGAAGCCGGACGAGGCGGACCAGTCGATCAACGTCTACCGCCTGGACGCCATGGAGGTGCGCAAGCTGTGGGAGGTGCTGGCGCGCACCGACGGGCTGATCCTGCTGGTGCCGGCGACCGAGCTGGCCCTGCCGCCCGCCGCCCCTGGCGGCGGCACCGAGATCGACGTGGCGGCCCGGGCCATCCAGCCGCTGCGCAAGGCCTGCCAGCTGCTCGAGGTCGAGCTGGCCGCCCATAACGATGACCTGGCCAGGGCCATCGCGGCCATCCAGGCCATGGGCCCGGCCGAGCGCCAGAAGGCGCTGCAGGCCGACCGGCGGGCCTGCGACAAGCCGCTCCTGATCCTCTACTCCAAGGCCGACGAGGTGGTCGGCGCGCCGCCCAGCGAGGCCAACCCGGCCGGCCGCCGCCCCGTCCCCGGCGCCGAGTTCGCCGACATCGACCCCGCGCTCTACTCGGCGCGCAAGTCCGACGGGCTGATCGCCCAGCTGCGGCAGGGCTTCACCACCTTCAAGATCGACTTCGTCACCGCCTACGCGGGGCTGCCGCGCGACAGCAAGTCGCCCGACCATCGCCTGCCGTCGTTCGGCGTGTGGGACGCCCTGCAGTGGGTGTTGGGCCGGACGCCGCGCGGCCGCCGGCGGCGGCTGGCGGCGCCCGCCTGGTTCGCCTCGTCCGGCTGGGTGGTGAAGTTCCGCGCCCTCGTCGACGCCGATTTCCGGAGGTCGCTGTGAGTCGCGCCGCCTCGCCGCTCGACCCGCCCGAAGCGGTGGCCGGGGCGCCGGCGGTCGACCGTCCGCTCGAGCCGAAGGCGTCGTGGAAGCCGGCTTCGGTCACCGCCGTCATCTGGCTGATCCCCGCCCTGGCGATCGCCTTCTTCCTGGCCGTGGTGGTCCACGACGTGGCCGAGGTGGTGGGCCAGCCGACCCCGCGCGGCGCCCGCGTCGAGGCGCCGCTGCGCGAGCTCTGGACCGGGGCCGAGCGCCAGCGGCTGGAGACCCACCCGTTCTTCCGCGAAGGCGTGCTGGCCGAGGACCTGCGCCCCTGGGCCTTCACGCCGCCCGCCGGCATGGCCTCCGTGCGCGGAGCCGAGGCCCGGGCGGCCTACGACCGGGCGCTGCAGCGGCTGCGCGACGGCGCCGGCGGCGGCGATCCGCAGGCCCTGGCCGAGGCCCGCAGACTGCTGACCGAAGCCGACGGGGCGCTGCGCGGCGCGGCCGAGCGCGGGCCGATCCTCTACCACCAGGCGCTGGCCGCCTACTGGGCCGGGGACTACGGCGAGGCGCGCCGGCTGATCGAGGGCGACGGCGGTTCGGGCCGCGGGGCCCTGGCGCTGATCGAGGGCGCGCGGCGGTCGGGCCAGGAGCCGGTCGCGGCGCGGCGGCTGGACGGCGAGGAAATCACCGTCCGCTACCTGCTCGGCCACGTCTACCTCAAGGCCGGCGACCCCGGCCGGGCGGCCAAGGAGTTCGACAAGGCGCTGAAGGTCGCCGGCGGCGCCAATTACCGCGGCCAGTACAGCGGCATCGTCAGCCTCGATCCGCGCCAGCACCTGACCGACCTGTCCACCGGCAGCCTGTGGACCGACCTGATCGCGGCCAAGGCTCGGGCCGGAGCGCTGACCCGCGCGCTGCTGCCAGACCGGGCGCACGAGGAGCTCTACGACCGGCCCGGCGCCGTCAGCACGCACCGGCAGCTGGCCGCCAGCGTCGCCCTCCTCGCCGCCCGCGACGGCCGCGACGACGTGGTCGGCCGCATCGCGCCGCCGCCCGGGGACGACCCGGCGTCGGCCGACGCCTACGCCATCGCCATGCGGGCCATGGGCCTCGGCGCGCCGGACGCGCCGGTAAGCAACGCCCTGCTGGACGACGCCCGCGACTGGGACCGCATCACCTGCCTGCGCCGCGAGCGGGCGCCGTGGCTGGCGGGCGTCGGCCAGGGCGCCTGCGGGGCGCGCGACCTCGGCGGCTTCGAGCGCCGCTGGCAGCGGGAGTTCGGCGAGCGTTACGCCAGGGCGCTGGCGAAGGCCGGGCCCGAGGGCCAGCGCCTCGTCGCCGCCGACCGCCGGTTCTCCTTCCCGGCGCGCTGGGACGCGGCGCAACGGGTGGCCGGCCGGCCGCCCTGGCTGTCGCTGGCCGCGCTGGTGCTGCTGGGGCTGGCGGCGCTCGCCGCCACGCTCGGCGCTGTCGTCGTCAACGCCCGCTACGACGCCCAGTTCAGGCCGATGCACTTCGAGGACCGCCGCCGCCAGGGCCATCTGCGCTTCACCGCGAAGGGCGACTGATGGTCGCCGCCGCGGCAGTCCTGCTCGCCTCGCTGTTCGCCGTCGCGGCGTGGCGGCACGCGCGCCGGGCCGACGGCGGCGACAGGCTGGGCCTGGCCCTGGTCGTGGCCGCGGCCCTGATCCCGCCGGCCATGGTCACCGTCGTGGTGCTGGGAGCCCAGCCGCGCATGGGCGACGTGCGCCTGGCGCTGGAGAGCCTGGCCTTCGACCCGGCCACGCTCGAGGGCCGCGCCTTCAGCATCGGCGGCGACGAGGCCGGCGACGCCGTGGTGGTGCCGGGCATGCACGCGGGCGCCCTCCTGATCTCGCCCGACGAGGCGGGCGGCGTGCGCCTGACCTTCCGCCCGCCGGAAGAGGCCTCGGCCGCGGGCGTGGTCTCGCTGGACGGCGGCCGCACCTTCCTCGGCGCGGTCCCGCTGCCGGACGGCGCCACGGTGCGCGTCGGCGAACGCACCCTGACCCTCGACGGCGACCGGCTGGCTTCGGCGGGCAAGGCCGGACGGCCGCTGCGCGGTCGCGGCGACGCGCCCCTCTTCCCGCTCACCCACCACGACCCCGGCGCGGAGCCGCGGGCCGGGCGGTGGGACTTCCTCTACCGCGCGCGGCGCGGCTGGCGGCCCTGGCCGCGCCGGCTGGAGCTGGCGCCCCTGTCGGCGGACGTCGCCGCCTCCGCCGCGGCCCCGCGCAGCGTCCGCCTGGCCAAGGGCGACAGGGCCCGCCTGTCCTTCCACGCCCTGGACTTCGTCGAGCCCTGGCGGCTCGCCGACAGCGACGCGCCACCGGGCCGGGCGATCGAGCGGCGCAGCCTGGCGCTGGACTGGTCGGGCGACCGCATCGTGCTGCGGCTGGACACGCCCGAGCGGGCGACGCTGGAGGCGGAGCGGCTGGAGACGGTGTTCGCCCAGTCCGGGGACCAGGCCAGCGCCGAGGTGATCTTCGGCCCCGACCCCGGCGCCCTGAACCCCAACCAGGGCGTGGTCGCATTCCGCGCGCTGGGCGAGCCGGTGCGCGACCAGCTGGCGCGGCGGCTGGTGCTGACGCCGGGGGCGGACACCTACGCAGTCAGCGGCGGCGGCGGCGAAACGTTGCGCTTCGGCGAGGCGTTCGAGGTCGGCGGCGACGTGCGCGCCCGGATCCGCGTCAGCCGGCTGGATCTCGACTGGCGGCCATACGCCGGCCTGCTGGCCATCGTCTGGGCGAGCGCCCTGGCCGCCTTGGCGGCCGGCTCGGCCTGGCGAACAGGCGCGATCGCCCCGTTCATCGTCATGGGCCTGGCGGAGTTCCTGCTGGCGTTGCGCCTGCTGTTCGCGGTCGAGGGCGCCTACGTCGACTGGCGGCCCGAGTCGGTCGCCGCCGCGCCCCAGGCGCTGTTCGCCGTGGCCCTGGCTCCCTTCATCCTGACGGCGCTGTTCGCCCCGCCCGCGGCGCTGGGCCGGCGCACGGCGCTGGCCTATGGGGGAGTGGCCGCGGCCATGGCGGCCTTCCTGTTCCTCGCCGTCGGCGGCTGGGACCCGGTCGGCGTGGTGCTGACGCTCGCCGCCGCTGGCGCGCTCGCCCTGCGCTTCGTCCGGATCCCGCCGCTTCCGGCCGGGGCGGCTTCGCTCGCCGAGCGGACCCTGACGCGGTGGAGCGGCTGGCTCGGCCGGCTGCCTGGACGCAGCGGGCTCGAACCCGAGGCGCGGCGCGCGTCGGACGCCCTCATCCTGGCCGTGCTGGCGTTGTTCGTCCTGCGTATCGTGCTGGCCCTCGCCGGCATCCAGGAGCGCTTCCCGCCGCCGATCAACGGCGCCGTCAGCCTGTTCTGGACCCCCGCCTTGCTGGCCGTCGCCGCCGTCGGCCTGGCCCAGGCGCTCGGAGCCCCGGCCGCGACGCCGAAGAGCGAGCTGTGGCGCGCGCTGCTGCTGTGGGGCGCCGTGGCGCTGGTCGCCGTGGCCACGCCCTGGCTGGTCGCGGGCGACAAGGGCTACGCCATCCACTTCCTGCCAGTCGCCCTGGTCGCCCTGCTGGTCGCGGTCGCCGTGAGCGACGCCGGCCGCTGGCGACGGGTGGCTCTCGGCGCGCCGGCCGTGCTGGCGGCCCTGCTGCTCGGCGCCATCGCCGCCAAGGCCTCGTTCAGCGCGCCCGGCCCCTCGGAGTGGGCCGCCCTCACCGACTCGCGCAGCCCCGAGGCCCACCGCCTGCTCGAGCGCTACGCCGCCGACGAGGGATGGCGGCTGCGCATGGGCCAGGCCCTGCGCCGAGACATCGACGCCGCCAGCGGCTCGCGTGAGGCCGAGGAGATGGCCGCCGCCTTCCACCACATGCGCGCCTACGGCTCCACGGTCTGGGGGCGCGGCCTGCTGGCCATGGACACCCCGACGGAGCTGCTGCGCTACCACCTCGACGACAACGCCAGCGTGGTCCACCTGATCTCGCCGCACGGCCGCGTCGGCGCGCTGGCGCTGATCGCCCTGCTGTGGACGGCCGCGGGAATCTGCACGGCGCTGGCGATGATGGGCGGGCAGAAGCCGGCCGCCTCGACCCTCGTGGGCCTGCTCGCGCTGTGGAGCATCGCGGGGGTGGCGGCCTACATGGTGCTGGCCAACCTGCAGGTGACGCCCTTCACGGGCCGCAACCTCTACCTCCTGGCCCCCGCCTCGATCAGCGACCTGGTCGAGGGACTGACCCTGATCGGCCTGGCGCTCTGGGCCCTCGGCCCGCGGAGGCCGGCGTGACCCCGGCCGCAAGGGTGATCGGCGCGGCGCTGGGCGCCTTCCTGCTGGTCGCGGGCGGCGTGCTGTTCGCCCCGGCCCTCAAGGACCCCGAGGCCGACTCCTACCGCGCCGAAGGCTACGTCGAGGCCGTGCGCATCATCGTCGACAACGGCTGGCTGGTGGCCGGTGAAGGCGACCGCATCGTCGACGTCACGGAGGAGGCGCGGCGGGCGCGGGCGTTCCGCCGCTTCTACGAGAACTCCTTCCTGAAGGCCGACATCGCCCGCAACGAACCCGGCCTGTGGGTCATCGACTCGGTCCTCATCGGAGCCTCGCCCTTCGCCCACGTGGTCGCCTCCCCCTTCGCCCGGCCGGGCTGGCAGGGCGACCTTACGGTGGACCAGCCCGCAGGTGGGCCGGAGCTGACACGGCCGGGCGGCGCCGTGCTGGCCATGCGGCCGCTCCGCTTCGGCGCGCCAGAAGCGCCTGTTTCGGTCGACGCCTTCGACCCCTCGGCCGGCGGCGACGGCACCACCCTCCGGCTGTTCGCGGGCGACGCCAAGGACTCCGCCGCCCACCTCGCCGACGTGCGGCTGGTCGGCGACGCGGCGGTGCTGTCGGTCGGCGCGCTCGGACCGCAGGACGAGATCCGGCTCGACGGCGAGACCCTGCCGACCGGCGCGGTTCGGCCCATGAACGTCGGCTCGCGCTTGGTCCTGCGCCGCGGCGAGCGACGCGGCGTGTTCATGGTCCGCGGCGGAGCCAGCGGCGCCATCAGCGTCGCCCAGCCGCTGGGCGGGCGTCGCCGCAACGCCCGGCTCGAGCGGCTGGCCCAGACCTTCGAGCGGGCCATGGACGCGGTCGTCGCCCGCTCGCCCGAGGCGCGCGACCGCGACTTCGTCTCCACCCTGGACATCGACGCCCACCAGCGGGTGCAGGACCGGCTGGAGCGGACCATGGCCGGCTCCGCCTCGCCGGCCGCCGTCACCGTCATGGACGCGCTGGACGGCGACGTGCTGGTGCTGGCCAGCGCGCCCAGCCCGCCGGCGGAGGTCTCGCCCCTGGTGGCGCGCGCCTCGCTGCGCGATCGCGACGTGGTCAACTACAACTTCCAGCCGCTCGCCGTCGGCTCGGCCGCGAAGCCGCTGGTCGCGGCCGCCATCCTGGCCGAGAACGACGGCCTGGCCGACCTGCAGGTGCTGCACCAGGGGGCCGGGCCGATGGAGCGCCTCCTGGGCATAGGTTTTTCCGGCGAGGCCAAGACGTGGCCGACGGAGGTCGCCGCCGCCGGACCCGGCGAGTGGCTGACACTAGAGCGCTTCCTGGCCGTGTCGTCCAACCGCTACGCCGGATCGCTGTCACTGCTGGGCTGGTCGCCGGATCCGCTGGCGGCGGACGGCGCGCCGGCCGGCGGCGACCACCGCTTCGGCCCCGCCCCGGCCGAGCGGCTGCCCCGGCTCGACGTGCAGGTGGAGCAGACGCCCGAGGGCCGTCGCTTCGGCCCCGCCATCCGCGCCCCGGCCTGGCGGCGCCGGCTGCCGGCCCTGTTCGACATGGGGGCCTGCCACGGAGCCGCCGGCTGCCGCGACGACCTGTGGCGCGCGGCCTTCGGCGAGGCGCCGGGACTGGACCGCCGGCCGCCGGCGCAGTTCCTGGCGCTGTCGCCGCAGGACAAGGACTTCGGTTTCCGCGGCATCCGCGACTTCCGCAGCCAGTACCTGCCGATCATGCTCGGCGGGGAGGCCTACGGCTGGTCGGCGGTGACCCTGGCCCAGAGCTACGCCCGGCTGGTCACCGGCTCGAAGGTGCGTGCGCGGCTGCTGCGCGACGAGCGGCGGACCCGCCCCCTCCCCGAGGCCCTGCCGCTGAACCCGGCCGTGCGGGCCCGTCTCAGGGAGGGCCTGAGGCGCGTAGTCGGCGAAGGCACCGGCCGGCCGCTCGCTCCGGTGCTGGCCGAGTACCGCGCCGAGGCCGCGCGCCGCGGAGAGAGCGTCGACTTCTACGCCAAGACCGGCACGCCCGAGATCGAGCGGCTGGCCTACACCCGTCAGGAGGAGGCCGAGAACCGGCTGATCCGCGGCCGGGTGATCGCCTTCCGCGATGGCCGCATGGTCGTCGCCGGCGTCGCCCCGGTGGACGAGGCCAGCCGCGCGCGCGCCCTGGCCCGCCTGCGCGCCGACGCCGACGCCATGCGCCTGCTCAACCGCAGTTCGGCGGGGCGGGCCGTCGGCCGGGCCCTGGCCTACAACACGGCCACGCCGCAGGGGAAGGCGGGCTACTACCGCCTGAACCGCGGCCGGGTGACGGCGGTCGTTCCCCGCGGCCAGGCCGATCCCGCCTTCGCCTCGGCGCTGGCCCTGGTCGTGGTCGTCCGCGAGGCCGGGGCGGGCGAGGACGCGCGGCCGCTGCGCGCCTTCTCGATCGCCGTCAACCTGCAGGAGCCGGGGCGCGCGGCCATGCCCCTGGCCTCGGCCATGCTGCGCGAGGACCTGCGCCGGCTGGTGTTCCCGGCCATGGCGCCCAGCCCGGAGGCGACGCCGTGACCCGAGCCCGCGAACGCAGGGCGGACCCCAAGGTGTTCGCCGCCGCGCCCCGCCGCCATGCGCCGACCCCGCCGGGGCGGGTCCTGACCGCCGGGCTGATGGGCCTGGCCGGCCTGATCGCGGTCGCCCAGGCCGCCTGGTTCCTGGTCGACCGGCCGCCGTCGCCCGGCGCGCCGGCGCGGCCGTTCGAACCCGACCCGAGGGGCCGTCTCGAAATCGCCCTTACGCCCGACCAGCTGCGCGCGCTGGCCCCGGAGGGCCTGACCTGGACCGAGCTGTTCCAGCACTACGGCCTGGATGACGCCCATCTCGCCCCGACGCTGCGGCGCAACCTCGGCGACGGCCTGTCGCCGGACGACCTCGCCGCCTCCGCCGACCAGCCCGTGCCGATGTCGCGCACCATCGTCCTGGTGCTGAGGGAGTAGAGCCGCGCTGGCGCGCCGGACCGCGCCGCCCTAAGGTCGGCCCGACATGCGACGCACGGGGAAGCGCCGATGACCGTCCCGGCCGCCGACATCGACCACAAGCGCAAGCTGGGTCCCGTGCTCGCCACCTTCCTGGTCGCCGGCAACATGATCGGATCCGGCGTCTACCTGCTGCCGGTGACCCTGGGGTCGGTCGGGTCGGTCAGCATCCTGGGCTGGGTCGTGGCCGCCGGCGGCGCCCTGCTGCTGGGCGCGGTGTTCAGCTATCTGGCGCTGGCGCGGCCGACGGCCAACGGGGTGGTGGCCTATTCCGGCGAGGCGCTGGGCCGCTTCTTCGGCTGGGAAGCCGCCTTCGCCTACTGGCTGACCTGCGTGGTGGGCAACATCGCCATCGGCCTCGCCGCGGTCGGCTACCTCGCCCATTTCCTGCCGGTCCTGAAACAGCCGATCTGGACGGCGGCGGGGACCGCGGCCCTGATCTGGCTGTTCACCTTCGCCAACATCATCGGGCCGAGGCTGGTCGGGCGCTTCCACGGCCTGGCCCTGGCCGTGGGGCTGCTGCCCATCCTGGCGGCGGCCATCCTCGGCTGGTTCTGGTTCGACCCTGCGGTCTTCGCCGCCTCGTGGAACGTGACCGAGCCGCCCAGGTCAGACGCCTCGGCCATCGGCCTGTCGCTGGTCATGGTGTTCTGGGCCTTCCTCGGCCTCGAGAGCGCGTCGGTCTGCGCCGGCGTCGTGCGCAATCCCGAGCGCAACGTGCCGATCGCCACCTTCGCGGGGGTGCTGCTGGCGGCGGTGATCTACATCGCCGCCTCCGCCGCGGTGATGGGCGTGCTCTCGGCGGCGGAGCTGAAGGCCTCGACGGCGCCCTTCGCCGACGTGGTGGCGCGCGTCGCCGGGCCCGCCGCGGCGGCGTTCGTGGCCGGCTGTGCGGTGCTGAAGGCCTCCGGCACGCTGGGCGGCTGGATCCTGGTCACCGCCGAGACTACGCGCGCCTCCGCCGAGTCGGGCTTCTTCCCCAAATGGGCCTCGCGCCAGCGCGCGGACGGCGTGCCGGTGCGCGACCTCGTCGTGCTGGCGGTGCTGATGACGCTGGTGGCCTTCCTGACCGTGCAGCCGACCATCGGCGGACAGTTCACGGTGCTGACCAACGTGGCCACCAACCTCGCGCTGGCGGTCTACGCCCTGTGCTGCCTGGCGCTGCTGCGCTTCGCCTCGGCCCTCAAGCGCGGCAAAGCGGCCGCGCGTGTCGCCGCCGTGCTCGGCTTCGCCTTCAGCGTCTGGTCGATCGTCGCCTCCGACCCCGAATTGCTCCAGGTCCAGGGCTGGTTGTTCCTGATCAGCCTGCCGCTGTTCGCCCTGGTCTGGTGGGCGGGACGCGCGCGGCCGTCGCCGGCGCCGGCCGAGTAGGCCTCAGTAGAAGATGTTCTCGGACTTCGGCGTCTCCGGCGGCGGCGGCGTCTCGCCGGGCTCGTAGGGAACCGGCTCCGCCGGCGTCTCGGGCGCGTCGTCGCCGGGCGCGTCGGCGGCGGCCGCGGCTTCCTTGGCGGCGTCCTCGGCCGTCGGCGCGGCTTCCGCGGGCGCGGTCGTCTCGGCTTCGGACGAGGCGCTCTCTCCGCCGCCGCAGGCTGCGAGCGCCAGGCCCGCGGCGCCGAGCGCGGCGATCAGCATCGGTCTCGAACGTATGGTCATCTGGTCCCCTGCCCCTGCGGCCATGGCCGCAGGCTCCATATAGCGCGGCCCACGCCTGCGCACAGGGTCCGCCGTTCACCCTAAAGCGCGTTTGCGGCGCGCCGCGTTCCGCGCGCAACGTTCGTCAGGCGAAGACCGAAGCCTGGTCGCCGAGATCGTGGGTGTGCGCCTGTTGGGCGCTGAGGGCGCGCAGGATGCGGATGACGAGCAGCGTCAGGGGAATGGTCACGGCGTCCGCGAGCAGCTCGAACACGTTGGAGACGACCATGGTGTCGGGGCCGCCCATCATGCTGAGGCGGCCCGAGACGTTGTCGGCGATCAGCATCGTCAGCCATAGGCCCCACCACCAGCGCAGCAGTCCGGGGGTGTCCACGCCGGCCGGCGCGGCCGGCTGGTGGCTGACCCGCCAGGTCTCCGAAAAGTACTCGAAGGGCTTCCACAGGAAGGCGATCGGGACGAAGAACCAGCCCACCGCCCAACCCGGCTTGGCCTTCATGCCGGGATTGAAGGTGCGGGCGTTCGCGGTCACCCGGTAGAACCACCGCAGGCACAGGACGCCCGTGACCACGTAGAGGACGAAGGAGCCGAGCCGCGTGAAGCTGGCGATCAGTTCCGCGAGAGTGAGCCCGCCGGAGTCGGGCACGGGATTCGAGGGCATGGCGCCGGTCAGGTGCAGGGTCTCGAACACGACCGCGAAGAGGCTCACGACCGTCGCCACCAGGAACACCCACATGAACACGACCACGGTTCCGGCCAGCGGCCGCGGGTCGCGGTAGACGTGCGCATCGGCCATCGGCTTCCCCCCTTGCCCCGCGCAACCTAACCGCAATGGCGACGATCGGGCCAGCGCGGTTTCGAAGCCGCGACTCGCCAACCACGGAACGCCGGTCTAACCTTCGATTTCAAAGCCCTCCGCCGCGTGGCGGGGCCGCGAAGGCGACCTCGCCACGCCCATGCACGGGGCGAAGGGAGGAATTTGGTCTTGGAGCCGACCAACACCGAAGCGCCCGAATATTTCCACAAGGTGGTCGACTGCCAGTGGGCCTGCCCGGCCCACACCCCGGTGCCCGAGTACATCCGGATGATCGCCGCCGGCCGCTACGCCGACGCCTACATGGTCAACTGGCGCTCCAACGTGTTCCCGGGGATCCTGGGCCGAACCTGCGACCGGCCCTGCGAGCCGGCCTGCCGGCGCGGCCGCGTCGAGGAGGAGCCGGTGGCCATCTGCCGGCTGAAGCGCGTCGCTGCCGACCACAAGGGCGACGTCAGGGCGCGCATGCCCAGCCCCGCGGCCGTGAAGAACGGCAAGAAGGTGGCCTGCGTCGGGGCGGGGCCGGCCTCCCTGACCGTGGCGCGCGACCTCGCCCCGCTCGGCTATCAGGTGACCATCTTCGACGGCGACCGGCGCGCCGGCGGCATGATTCGCAGCCAGATCCCGCGCTTCCGCCTGCCCGAGGAGGTGATCGACGAGGAGGTCGGCTACATCACCGACCTGGGCCCCGAAATGCGCCTGGGTCAGCGCATCGACAGCCTGAAGGCGCTGCTCGCCGAGGAATACGACGCGATCTTCGTCGGCTCCGGCGCGCCGCGCGGCCGCGACCTGAAGGTCCCGGGCCGCGAGGAGGCGGCGGCCAACATCCATATCGGCATCGACTGGCTGTCGAACGTCTCCTTCGAGCACGTCCACGAGATCGGCAAGCGGGTCATCGTGCTGGGCGGCGGCAACACCGCCATGGACTGCTGCCGCACGTCGCGCCGGCTGGGCGGCGAGGACGTCAAGGTGATCGTCCGCTCGGGCTTCGACGAGATGAAGGCGTCCCCCTGGGAGAAGGAGGACGCGATGCACGAGGGCATCCCGATCCTCAACTTCCTGGCCCCCAAGGCCTTCACCCACGAGGGCGGCAGGCTGACCGGCGTGGTGTTCGAGCCGATGGCCTGGCGCGTCGACGAGGCTACGGGGAAGAAGAAGCTGCTGCCGACAGGCGAGCCGGACCAGCACTTCGAGTGCGACGACGTGCTGCTGGCCATCGGCCAGGAGAACGCCTTCCCCTGGATCGAACGCGACATCGGGCTGGAGTTCGACGAGTGGGGCATGCCGAAGGTGAACCCGATCACCTTCCAGTCGACCCACCCCAAGGTGTTCTTCGGCGGCGACGCGGCCTTCGGGCCCAAGAACATCATCTGGGCCGTCGCCCACGGCCACGAGGCGGCGGTCTCCATCGACCGCTACTGCCGCGGCCAGGACGTGCGCCTGCGGCCGCCTCCCGAGGTGGTGATGTCCTCCCAGAAGATGGGCATCCACGAGTGGAGCTACGACAACGACATCAGCGCCGAGGAGCGCAGGAAGGTGCCGTTGCGCCCGCTCGAGGAGGCGCTGGCCAACGTGCGCGCCGAGGTCGAGCTCGGCTTCGACGCGACGCTGGGCTACGCCGAGACCCAGCGCTGCCTGAACTGCGACGTCCAGACCATCTTCGCCGCGCCCCTGTGCATCGAGTGTGACGCCTGCATGGACGTCTGCCCGACCGACTGCATCACCTTCACCGTCAACGGTCCGGAAGAGGACCTGCGCGGGCGGCTGAAGGCGCCGGCCGAGAACCTGACCCAGGACCTCTACGTCTCGGGGGCCCTGAAGACCGGCCGGGTCATGGTCAAGGACGAGGACGTGTGCCTGCACTGCGGCCTGTGCGCCGAGCGGTGTCCCACCGGGGCATGGGACATGCAGAAGTTCCTGCTCGAGGTCACCCACGCGGGGTCGGCATGCCAGAACCTCTGACCTCGACCAACGACTTCGTCGTCAAGTTCGCCAACGTCAACGGCTCGGGCTCGGCGTCGGCCAACTCGCTGTTCGCGCGCTCGATCCTGCGCATGGGCGTGCCGGTGGCGGCGCGCAACATCTTCCCGTCCAACATCCAGGGCCTGCCCACCTGGTACGAGGTGCGGGTCACGGAGGAAGGCTGGCAGGGAAGGCGCGGCGGCGTCGACATGATGGTCGCCATGAACCCGCAGACCTGGGACCGCGACGTGGCCGAGATCGAGCCCGGCGGATACTTGTTCTACGACTCCACGCGGCCGATCCCCGCCTCGAAGTTCCGCTCCGACGTCAGCGTCATCGGCGCGCCCCTGACCGAGATCTGCAACGCCGCCTACAGCGATCCTCGTCAGCGCCAGCTGTTCAAGAACATCATCTACGTCGGCGTGCTGTCGCACCTGCTGGGCATCGAACGCGAGGTGATCGAGCAGCTGCTGTCCGAGGAGTTCGCCTCCAAGCCGAAGCTGATCCCCGCCAACGTCGAGGCCCTGAAGATGGGCCGCGACTACGCGGCCGAGAACCTGGCGCCCATCGGCCTCAGGGTGGTGCGCGCCGACCGCGTCGGCGACCGTATCTTCGTCGAGGGCAACAGGGCCGCGGCGCTCGGCGCCGTCTACGGCGGGGCGACGGTCTGCGCCTGGTATCCGATCACGCCTTCGACCTCCCTGGCCGAGGCCTTCGCCGAGTACTGCGAACGGTTCCGCATCGACCCGGAGACCGGCGAGGCCCGCTTCGCCATCGTCCAGGCCGAGGACGAGATCGCCTCCATCGGCATCGTCAACGGGGCCGGCTGGAATGGGGCGCGGGCCTTCACCTGCACCTCCGGCCCCGGCGTCAGCCTGATGCAGGAGTTCATCGGCCTGTCCTACTACGCCGAGATTCCGGCGGTGATCTTCGACGTGCAGCGCGGCGGGCCATCCACC
>Ga0196964_10000860_pt1 | contig 16571 bp, 15 predicted proteins | sample S1_10metaG_FD_148615 | JGI IMG/M metagenome (GOLD analysis project Ga0196964, IMG submission 148615) | Soil microbial communities from Anza Borrego desert, Southern California, United States - S1_10 | ecosystem: Environmental > Terrestrial > Soil > Desert | place: USA: California | collected...
GCTCGCCTTGCGCTGGCCAGGGCGGACCAGCTCCACACCGCCCTCGCGGGTGCCGATCGGCAGGACCCCGCGATAGCGCGCCATGCGGGCGATCGCCTCGAACACCGTCTCACCCTGCTGCAGGGCGAACCGCTTGAACGGCGCGCCCACGTCGGCCGACACCTTCAGCTCGAGGCCGAACGGCTTCAGCAGCTCGCGGGCGATCTGGTCCAGGGTCCGGTTGGACCAGGTGCCCGGCTTGTGGATGGCGGAGCAGTCGACCAGGTCGGCCGACTTGTCCCGGCCGGCCACGCGGATGGAATGCTCCTCCGGGCCGAACATGGGCTCGTGGTCATCGATCCAGCCGGACAGGACCACCTCGTCCCCGATCAGGACCTCGCACGCCTCGCCGGCCTTGATCTCCCACCTGGTGGTGTCGCCCGGCTCGCGCTCGGTGAGATCGAGCTCGAACTCGCTGGCGCAGGCGTCCAGGGCGGTGTCCACCATGACGGCCGTCCAGCCTTCATACCGTTTGCCGCCCAGGCGCAGGCTCACCTTGTCAGCCATTGGTGAGCACCTCGAGCGCCTGGCCGCCGGGCGTGAAGCCTGGGCGGCGGATCCGATTCCTGGCCACGATCTCGGCCTCGCGGCCGGCGTCGTCGTAGAGCCGGTGGGCGATCACCAGGGCCGGCTGGGTCTGCGCCGGCGTGTAGGCGTAGAGACGGCGCAGCGAGCCGCCGCGGGCGGTGACGTCGCGCACCATGGCCAGGCGCAGGGTGGTGAACGCGCGGGCCACGTCGTCGCGGCCGGCGTCGGCCGCCTCGAGCGCGGCCACGTCCAGCGCCTCGGCGACCTCGTCCCGCCGATCGACGGCGTCCTGGTAGGAGGCGAACGCTTCGCCGGCGACGGCCTCCACCACGGCCACGGCGGCCGCCTGGCGCACCAGGATGACCAGGGCCTCCTGGTTGGTCGCCTCCTGCTGGCGCGACGGCGTCGTGGCCACCACGGGCGCGAGATCGCCGCCCCACGTCACCAGCGGCAGCAGCGCTAGGCCCATCTGCGCCGGCGTGGAGGTGAGGCTCGCCAGCGCCATGGTCGCGGCCGTGACGGCGGAGGCGAGCGCCGGGGGGTTGGCCACCAGGCTCTCGCCGGCGGACGTCAGGACCGCATTGGCGGTGGCGAAGGCGGCGAGCTGGGCGCCCGCGCCGGTCGTCAGGCTGGCCGCGGCCGCGTAGGCGCCCGCGAGGGTGCTCAGCAGGCTCAGGGCTGCAGCCGGGACGAACGCCGGGAAGCCCGTGGTGGTGAAGGTCTCGGAGAAGGTAGCCGAGGATCCGCTGGACAGGTCGGACGCGGCCGATCGCGCGGCGGCCGCCGTGTCCGCGGTCACTGCCGGCGTCGCGGCGTCGCCGGCCTCTACGAAGGTGATGGAGAACGCCGCGTAGCCGCCCTCCGCCGACGACTCCATGGTCTGGTGGTCGAGCACGCACACCTGCAGCTCGCCGCGGTAGGGGTGGACCAGCGTGCCGGGCCCCTCCGCCTCGATCGCCGCCTCCAGGGCGTCGCGCTGGGCCATGTAGTCGGCGCCCAGGACGAACGCCTCTACCTGGAAGGTCGGTGCGCGGCGGCCGAGATCCTCCACCAGCGGAGTGTCCCGCTGCGGAAACTCGAACAGCGCCTGGCGCCGGCCCTTGCGGGCGCTGGCCGAGAGCACCTCGAACCCGACGCCGCGGAAGCTGCCCGGCTGGAGATTGTCGCGCCAGCTCATCGGCGGCTGCCTCCGGCCGCGCCCCGGTAGGCGGCCGCGCGCAGGTTGTCGCCGGTCGTGCGCACGCTGCGAACCCGGGCGCGGGCGCCGCCCTCGCCCTCCACCCGGACGCGGACGTCGACCGTGCCGTCCAGGCGGGTGCGGCCTGGCGCGGCAGCGCCTCTCGAGGTGGGCGCCGCCGGAGCGCCGGCAGGCCCGCGGCCGCCCCGCGCCGCGGCCGTCCGCGCTTCGGATCGCTCCACGAAGCCGCGCAGGTTCAGCCCGTCCAGGATCCGGGTGGGGTTGAGGTTCTTCAGCCAGCCGGAGATGCGGCCGATGCTCGAGGAGAACACGCCCTCGATGCGGCCCCACAGGCGGCGGAAAAACCCGACCAGGGGCTCCCAGTTGGCGGCGATGATGCCGAGCGGCGTGTGAGCCTTCAGCTGGGTCCATATCCAGCTCAGGGCCGGGCCGATCACCCCGCGGACCCGCGCCCACACCCCGCCGATCACGCGCGACACCGGCGCCCAGTTGCGGACAATGATGCCGACCGGCGACGCCATGGCGACGGCCGCGACCGCGGCGCGGGCGCCGGCGCGCACGATGGCGCCCACGTTGCGCCAAAGCGAGCTGAAGAACCGGCTGATCGGCCCCCAGTTGCGCACCACCACGCCGATCGGCGTGAACTCCATGATGACCGCGCGCAGGATCCGGAAGGCCGCCACGGTCACCGAGGCCGCCGCGTTCCAGACGCCGGCGAAGAACTCGCGCAGCTGGCCCCAATTGCGGACCAGGAAGCCCAGGGGCGTGAAGCCAGCCAGGGTGGAAAGCACGCCCCTGGTCTCGCCTGTGAAGATCCCGCGGATCGAGCGCCAGAGGCCCCTGAAGAACTGGGTAAGAGGCCGCCAGTGACGGATGACCAGGCCGACCGGCGTGAAGTTGAGGAACAGGGCCGTCAGGAATCGGACCGCCGGCGCGGTGGCCTGGACGATGCCGCTCCAGAGGTTCTTGAAGAACCCGCTGATCGGCCCCCAGTTTCGGATCACGATGTAGGCGATGCCGGCGACGGCAGCGACCGCGCCCACGAACCAGCCCCACGGCGTCAGCGCCAGTGCGCCGCCCGTGGTGGTCAGCACGGCGCCAAGGCCGGCGAGCTGGATGGTGAGGCCGCCGATCATGGCCGCGACGCCCAGGTCCAGGATGCCCTGCAGGCCGCCGATCATGCCGACGAACGTGGCCAGGCCCTCAACGACGGATCCGATGCCGGTGATGAACTTGGGCCAGTCGATCGACGTGAGCACGCCGGCGACCGTGGTCATCATGCTCCCGAGCGCGGTGGAGATCTTGCTCGCCCAGCGGTCCAGGGAGCCGTCCTGCTCCGCCCTCTGCAGCTGGTCCAGCCAGCCGGAGAGGATGCCCTTCGCGGTGTCGAACGCGCCCTTCTCACCGATCTTCAGCTGGAACTTGGTCCACCAGTCCCCGAGGTTCGACAGGAAGCCGTCGAACGTCCGCGACTGCCGGTCCATCGCGCCGGCGAAGCGGGAGTCGAAGATGCCCAGGAGCGCCTTGCGGATCTCGGCGGAGTTTTTCTTGGCCGTGACGGTGATGACCTTGCCGGCGCGCTCGTAGGTGAACGCCACCTGGTTGCCCTGGGCCTTTGCCCGGACCCCGAACTCCTTCAGCCGCTCGAACTCGCCCGTTTGGGCGTCGGCGAGCATCTCGACGGCGGCCATGACGTCCTTGCCCATGGCCGAGGCCGTATCGCCAAGGGTTCGCAGGGAGCCGTCCGCGGGGTCGACGCCGTAAGCCTTCAGCCGGACGAACGCCTCCATGACCTGGTCCACCTCGTAGGGCGTCTTGGCCGCGAAGGTGGTCACCCAGGACATTGACCGGCGGGCGCGCTCGGCCGAGCCCTCGATGGTGGTGAGGATCGACTCGAACCGCTCGAACTTGGCCGAGGTGCGGATCGCCCCGAACCCCATCGCGGAAAGGGCGGCTGTGATGCCGCCCGCCGCGAGAGAGAACGCTCGGCCGAGGCCAGTCCCCAGCTGCTGAGCCAGCCGGGTCCGCCTCGCCAGATAGTCGACGTCGTTGGCCGCTTCCCTGGTCGGGCCTTTCGCCCGGTTGAAGGCGCGGATGACCAGGCTGATGTTAAGATTGCTCACTGTCCCTGCTCAGCCGGTCGCCCTGGCGCGCCCAGAACAGCAGCTCCTCCAGCTCCATCGTCCGATAGGTCGCGATGAAGCCGGGGAAGACTGCCGCCAGGTCGCCTAGGAGGTTTGCCCAGTCGGTTGGCCACCCGGCAAAAAAGCCTGGAGGCCCTTCTGCAGCTCGGCCAGGTCCTCCAGCTCCAGCTCATCGATCACCCGGCGCGGCTGGCCGCTCAGGTGGGCGAGCATCGCCAGCTCCTTGTTGTTCTCGCCTTCGACGCCATCGACGGCGACCATGTCGCCGGCCTTCGGCTTGACCACCTCGATCTCGGTGATCGTCTCCTGGCGCTCGCCGGAGGGGCCTTTCAGCGTGATCGTGATCGGATGGACCAGGGTGTGCTTGAAGGTGGGGCGCAGCTTGACCGTCATCAGCTCATCTCCTCGGCCGGGCGGCCCTCGAACGTGACCTTGAAGGTCCCGTCGCTCTCGCTGATCGTGATCGTCTCGGTCACCCAGGCCGGGCTGATGACGTAGGTCTGGCCGGTGTCGGCCTCGAAGGTGACCGTGGCGTCATCGATCCGGCCCACCTCGGCGGCGGACGTGCCGACGCCCAGGTAGACCTCGCACTCGACCTTGGCCGGGTTGTCACCTTCGGAGAAGCCGGCCACGCCCAGCGCGCCCGTCTTGGATTCGCGGCTGACGCCGCCGAGATCGATGGTCGATCCCTTCTTGGTGTTCAGGACGCGGCCGTTCCACTTGATGACGGCGCGCCCCAGCAGCTTCTTAGCCATGCTTCAGGGTCCTTAGAGGCGGAACTGGATCTGCGCGGCGAACACGCGCAGCTGGTTGACCAGGTCAGGCGGGATGAGCGCGTTGAGCTGGTTCGGGTTCGACTGGTCGCGCTCCACCTTCAGGTCGGCCACGAACTGGTCGATGTTCTCGACCAGGCCGGCCGCCTCCCACTCGCGGAACAGGCTCACCAGCTCGGCGCGGGCCACCTTCGGGGTGATAACCGCCTGGCCCTCGCCGAAGTGGGTGCCGTCGTTGGCGAGCTTGTGCCGCGGGTAGCGCTGGGTGAACCGAAGGCGCAGGCTCCAGCGCAGGTAGCTCAGGGTGAGCGGCGTGTTCACGTCCAGCCAGGACGTGTCCGGCTCGCCGTTGGCGTCGGACTGATAGGTGGTGATCGGACGCTCGAGCAGCACGGCGCCGCCCTGGTCGACCACGAAGGTGGAGATCCCGTCCGCCAGGAGCAGCTCGCGCTCCGCCCGCGTGAACCGCTCGTTGACCTTGGGGGCCAGCAGGCCCGGCAGCTGCAGCGTCTGGAACGGCCGCGCCGGATCCTGGCCGGCCGCCTGCATCACGACAGCGGCGTAGGCGGCGGCCCATTCCCAGGGCGGGTTGGGGCCACGGTAGCCCAGGACGGTCTCGAACTTGCCGTTCCGGGCGGCGCCGAAGCTGGCCAGGTTGCCGTAGGTGTCGCGCTTGGCGGCGAACACCAGGCCGTCGAGCTGGCGCATCGGCCCCCAGCGGCTCTCCAGCTCGGTCTTGAGCAGGTTCAGGCTGGTGGTGTCGGTGTAGGCCGTCACGATCGCGTCGAACGGCTGGTCCCCGATGGCGGCGATCGCGGCGGTGAAGTCCGGATCGCCGGACCCGGCGACGCCCTCCGCGATCACGACAGTCACGCCGGCCGGCAGGCGGTCCTCCGGGTTGTGATTGACGCGAACGTCGATGCCGATCCCGGGCGTGCCCTTGTTCTTCGCGGTCACGGTGACGACGGCGGCCGCCGCGCCGGCGGTGGCCGGAATGTCCGTGTTGGCGTTGATCGCGGCGGCCAGGGCCGTGGCGATCGTATTGGCCGTGTCGGCCGCGGCGACCGCGACCTGGACCTTACGGCCGGCCACGTAGGCGGCGAGAGTCCCGGCGGCCGTCGCGGGGCCGCTCAGGGTGATCGTCTTCGTGGCCGCCACGCCGCCGCCGGCGTCGCTCAGGTCGTAGGCCCACACCTCGGCGTAGCGGTAGGCGTTGAAGAACGCCTTGGCCATGTGGGCGAGGATCGAGCCGGCGCCATACCAGGCCGCGGCGCTCTCCTTGCCGGTGAGGCGGCGCAGCTCGTTGGCGGCGACCGTGCCGGCGGCCAGGCGCGGACCGATCAGCAGCACGCGCGGCGTGCGGGTGGGCAGGCCCTGCTGGGCGCGCGAGGAATCGAACTCGACGTAGGCGCCGGGGGTGCGCAGGTCGATCGGGATGGAGTTGAACGAGATCATCGGTCGGATCAGTCCTTCTTGGCCGGCTTGGGAGCCTCGGCGGCGGTCTCGACCTCGACCACGTCGCCGTCATCGAGGCGGCGGCGCCAGAACGGGGTCACCTCGAGCAGCTCGCCGGAATCGGCCAGCAGCTCGCCGGTGTCCGGCTTGCGGACCCGGCAGCCCTCGGCGGGCTTCAGTTTCAGGGTTTCGGGCTGCGCAGGGCGCATTCAGGGGTTCTCCTGGGTGGGAAGGGTGACGCGGGTATTCGCGTCGGCAGTCGCGTCCGCCGGCAGCCCGCCCGTCACGTTGCCGTGCGGGGGAAGGTCCCAGTTGACGTTGAAGGTCTCGAAGTCGCCGATCCGCGGATCCGGGAACTCGACGTTCGGCTCCAGCTCCACCTCGGCGGTGAAGGCGACGGCGAACAGGCTCAGGTTCCGGCCCTTGGTGGAGCCGATGAACACCGGCTTGCAGTCGCCAATCACCAGGCCGTTCCGGATCGGCAGGCCGAAGTCCTGGCCCATGAGCAGGCCGGCGACGTCGACCGCGAGCTGATAGGAGCCCACCTCGAGGTAGTCGCCGCCCTCGCCGGCGCGCACGCCCAAGCGGGCGGCAGCGGCGTTGCGGACGTTCTGCGCCGCCACGATCACGTGGAACTGCAGCGCCACCAGCGCGCCGCCGTGGCTCAGGTCCTCGAGCTTGCGCCAGTCGCTGAAGGTGGTCCATGCGGCCGGCCAGGCGCGAACCTGCGCAGCCAGGTCCTCGTCCTGGACCAGCGGCAGGCTCTCGACCTGGCGGAAGGCGTAGCCGAGCAGGCCCTCCCGCTTCCCGGCCGCCGTCAGGTGGTCGATGACCGCTTGTTCGATCTTGCCGATCATGCCGCGGCCGCCTCGAGATACTCGATCGTCAGCTGGCGGACCTCGTCCTCGTCATCACCGCTGAGGCCGAGCGCCGGCCGGGCGGGCATGGTGACCGACCTGGTCGACACGAACGCGCCGTTGGCCAGGCGGAAGGCGAGCGAGCGCGCCGCGCGCGGCGTGATCTCTCCACCGTGGTGGTGGATCCGCGCCCGGGGGTCGTTGGAGCCGATCTCCACGCGATCGGACTTGGCGTCGTCGGTGTAGCTGTCGCGCAGGAGTCCGCGGTCGACCAGGGTGACCCCGCCGGTGAGCTGGGCGCGAAGGGAAGGCTTCCAGGGGCGGCCCTCGGGCGTGCGCTGCTCCTCGAACCGGTGGCGGACGGCGTCGCGGACGTAGCCGCCGATATTGCGCATCAGCGGCAGCAGGTCGCCGGCGGCCCCGACCAGGTCGCGGAACCGGCGCTCGGTGCGAGCGAGATCCTCGGAGGTGATGACCAGGGCCAGCATCAGAACCCCTTCATCCGTTCGCGGGTGAAGATCTGCGGCTGGCTCTCGATCGCCACCACGCCCTCGCGGGCGGACGGCTCAGGGGAGCCGCCCGGGAGGGCGTCGATCGGCAGGGCGACCTCACCCTTTGCGATCCCCTTGAGCGTGCGGATCGCGTCTTCGTAGCGCTTGCGGACCTCCTCGCTGGCCTGGTCGGCGAACAGCTTGAACCGCGCGATCTCCGCGCAGAGCTGGACCAGGAGGGGCGGGAACGGCGCGGCCAGGGGCAGCCGATACTTGGCGCCCACGTAGCCGTCGATCAGGTCGGTCGCGTCATCCAGGGCGAGCTGCGCCACGGCCTGGTCGACCTCGTCGGACGGCGGCATGGCGCGGTCCGTGAGCTGCACCAGCTCGCGGCGGCCGTAGCGCGTCTCCAGGTCATCGATCGTGGCGTAGGACATTGCGTCGCCTTGGGGGTGAGAAGGTCCGGGCCGGCCGGTTCTCGGCCGGCCCGGGGTAGGCTCCAGGACTAGGACTTGGCCTTGCCCTTCGACGGCTTCGGCGTGTTCGCCTTGCCGTCCAACGCGGCCTCGGCCGGGGGACCGTTCCCGCCGGCGTCGTCGGCCGCACCGCCCGATTCACCGGGGGCGGTTTGCTTCGCGGCGGCCAGGTCCGCCTCGAGCTGGGTGACCCGCGCCGTCCAGGAGTCGACGGTGTCGGTCATTTCGGCGGCGTGGAGATCCTTCAGCTCCTGGATCTCCTGCGCGTGGGCCGCCCGGACCTGTTCCAGCTCCTGGGCGTGGGCGTGGGCGAGACGTTCGATCTCGAGGCGGAGCGCCTCGAGGCCGTTCTCGTCACCCTCGGTCGGCGGCTTGCCGGCGAGGCCCGCTCGCTGTTGCGCCAGCTCGAGGCGGGCGGCCTCGCGCAGGACCTCCGGCACGGGAACCCAGCGGGACCCGTCGCCGGCCGGCTCCTCCACCTCCACGGCGAGCACGGGCTCGGCCAGGAGGCGGAGGCGGTTCGCCGGCGAGATCTCGTCCTGGGCGACCTCCAGCCAGGTGGCCGTGGAGGTGAACTCCAGGCCGGCCCGGCGGAAGGGCGCGCGGCTGCTGCGGAAGCGGACCCGCATCAGTCAGGGTCCACGACCAGGGGCGAGCTGAGGATCTCGACGTCCTTGTAGAACTCGTTGTCGGATCCTTCGACCTGCGCCCGCTCGAGCAGCCGCTTGGCCGCGCCGCGGTTGTTGGCGCCGACCACGATCAGGTCGGGGGTCAGGTTGAGCGGCCGGCCGCCCTCGCCGAACTGCTGCTGGATCGCCTTGTAGGCGGCCTCGTAGTTGGCGGCGTTCAGCTCGGCCCGCGAACAGAAGATCATCTGCGGGAAGCCGTAGCCGACGTTGCACCGGCCGCGGGTCCCGTAGAGGAACTCGTCCGTGCGGAAGACGGTCTCGCTGTCCAGGTTGGTCAGGACCTGGAACTCGATCTTCTCGCGTTCCTGGTAGATCAGCGGCTTCAGCGGCCGCTTGGTCACCATCAGATACCAGGGCTCGCCGGGGCCGTCCTGGTAGTTGGCCCAGACGGCCGGCTCGCCCTTGGAATCGAACGCCGGGTGCTCGGTGTCGAAGAAATTCTGGCCGTCGAAGCACGGGGTGGACGTGCCCTTGGCCAGGGCCTCGAACACCAGGCGGTCCGGCAGCTCGGCGCCGGTCTGGCCGAGATCCTCGAGGAACGGCGTGAAGATGCCGACCTGGTCATCCGCGATGTCGTCGCGGCTGATCTTGTAGGAGCCCTCGAACTTGCGGTTCTTGATCGAGTAGTCCGAGGTGGTCAGCGAGCGGAACACCCGGTCGCCGATCCACTCGCGCATGGAGGCGAGCTGGCCGAGCCAGCCGTATTTCTCCTCGCGGGTGGTCGACGGGACCTTGGTGGCCAGGCGCGGCCACACGGGCGTGTAGGCTCCGAACGCCTTCTGGAAGGCCGCTTTGAAGCCGGTGAAAACCGCCGAAACGAGGGCGACGGTCAGGACGATTGCGCGGGACAAGTGCGGCGCTCCTAGAAGCTGATTTCGACGTAGCCGCGGACGGCTCCGGCGGTGGCGAAGGCGGCCGAGGGGCTCACCTGGATGCGGCCGCCGGCGGCGACCACGGTGGAGGCGTGCGCGTGGGTCGGCTCGTCGGAGACCACGGTCCCCTTGGCTGCGCCGTCCGCGAACGTGAGGGTGAGGCCGTCCACCGGCGTGGCGCCGACCAGGAAGGTCACGTCGCCGCCGGTGGTGATGGCGGTCTGGACGATCCCCTCGGCCCGGGTGATGGCGCCAGCGACCGGCGAGACCAGCTCGATCGACGTCGGGGCGAGCAGCTCGGTCTGCGGGATCTCGAACGGGATTCGCAGGCGGCGCGGCGCGGTGTTGCGGCCTACGGCCACCCACACGCCCTCGGAGTCGACGTCCACGATCTCGCCGGCGATCGGGCGGTTGCCGTTGCCGATCGTCCTGGCGACCGTCTGGTCATCGACCACGAAGGCCGGGTTGCCGACGTCGGCCAGGGTGATGGCGTCGCCGCCGCCCGAGTTGGCGAAGGCGATCGCCTCGCCGCGGTCGATATCCACGCGGACGTCGCCGTCGCCGGCTCCGCCGGTGGCGGAGGCGGCCGCGATGCCGATGACGCGGGTCGCGTCCAGGTCGGCGCGCGACGTGGCGACCAGGGCGGCCGCGGCCACGCCGGCCTTCAGGGCGACCAGGCCGTTTTGCCAGATTTGCGCGCCGGCCTTGACCGGGGCGTTCAGGATCCTGGCGTCCTTCGAGGTGCGCTTACGCGCGGCGGTCAAGGCGGTCATCAGAGACCCTCTTTCTTGGCGGCGAGGTAGACGTCCTCGGCCAGGCCCATCTGCGCGCAGACGGCCTTGTCCTCGGCGGTGAGAGTGACCTCAGCGGCCTCCTTGCCGCGCTGGCCCTCGCCGGGCTCCAGCACGACAGGCGCCTTGCCGGCGAACTCCTCGAACTTGGCGGGGTCGGCGGTGTGCTGGGCGATCGCCCAGTCACGCAGCGCCGGGATGAGGCGGCCTTGCTCGATGAGCCGGTCCACCGCCGTCTCGGCCTTCTCCCTGGCGCGATCGTCCTGCAGGGCGTTCAGCTGGGTCTGCAGGGCGATGACCTGGTCGGCCGGGACGAACTTGGCCGGGTCAGGGTTGGCCGGATCCTTGGCCTTGGCCTGGGCCGACTGGACGGCGGTGAGCACGTCCTGCGGCTTGGCTTCGGCCGTGAGGCCGGCGGCCAGGGCGATCGCGGACACCTGGGTCCGGGCCGCCTGGGCCGAGTTGACCGCCGCCATGATATCGGCGTCGGTCGCGTTCTCGTCCAGGCCGAGAGCCTGGATCAGAGCGTCTCTGTCCATAAGGTTTCCTTGGGGGTTGGGGACGTCTTGCTGGGCCGCGACGGCGGCCAGCTGGAGGTTGGGCGCGTTCACCAGGCCGGCGCGCAGGATGACGCCGACCACGCCCTTTTGGTTGTGGGTGAACACGGGGCTGAGGTAGCGATACTCGCGGGCCTCGAGGCGAGCCTGGGCGGCGGGCGTCCACTCGACACGGGCGTAGATCCCGTCGTCGCGGACCTGGAACTCCTTCATCCAGCCGGAGGCCGGTGCCGTGCCGCCCACGTCGGGCTTCACGCCGAAATCGGTCTGGTGGTCGTAGTCGATCACCGGGTCCGCGCCGCGGTGGTAGGCCAGGGTGGCGGCCACGACCTGCTGCGCGTGCGCCTTGTCGCGGATGATGTAGGGGCCGCGCCCGTCCTTGCCGTCGAAGCGGCCGATCGGGACCAGCTGAACCCATTCGGCCGGCGCGCGCTCGGGGGCCACTGCGCCGAGAAAGGCGCAGACCGCGACGCCGGCCTGGAGTTGGGACTTGGACACTAGAAAAACCCCCGGTGAGGGGGCCAAAGTCCAACGTCCTGGCGATGCGAATAAGGGTGAAGGACTTCACCCCTAGAGCGGCCCGCCTAGAGCTGGTCCGGCGCCCTCTGTCGGCTGCCGGCGGCGGATCCCGAGCGGCTGATCTCTGCGCTCACGAATCCCTTATCCAGCGTTCAGCGGTCCCTGAGAAGGCCCTAAACGACCGGCGGCCAGGCCCGGACCCCTACGGTCTCGAGGCGCGCCACGACTGCCGGCGACGTCCAGACTCGCCAGCTCCTGGCGAACAGGTCGACCGCCACGCCCTCGCCGAAGTATCGGCGGACCAGGATGGGCCGCCCGTCCTCCCCCTGGTCCCACGCGGTGCGGATCTCGCGCGGCGACCGAAGCGCCCGTGCGACCTCGGGCAGGCGACCGGCCAGCTCAGCCTGCATCTCCGCGGGCTCGCCGGAGGCGTCCAGGAACAGGCCCGGCCCCACGGCCAGGCCGAACCCCAGCTGGTCGACGTGGATCCGGGTCTCGCCCTCCTCGAGCTGGAACTCCTCCAGGAAGGCCGCGACGGCGCCCGCGCGGTCGGCCTGGTCGGCGGCGGCGTGCGTTGCCTTGCCCTCGATGCCGGGGACGGGCCGCGGCGACAGGCTGCGCAGGTAAGCCTTGCCCACGTTGTAGTCGAAGCCCGGGTCTATGCCGCGCTCCACGGTGCCGCGCTCGCCCGTGCGCGGGTTGGTGAACGGAACTTGCTCAAAGGCGGCCGGCCGCCCGGTGACCGACCAGCCCCGGCGCTTCAGCGTGCGCTCGTTGAGCTGGATGACGGTGCAGCGGCAGCGGAACCCGCAGGGCGGGTAGTGGGTGTCCCACCACGGATCGTCCGCCGGCAGGACGGTCCCATGCCAGGCGCGGTGCTGTGGCCTGGTGCGGCCGTCCATGACCGCGGTGTAGCGCAGGTAGGGCAGGGCGCCCTTGGTGGCCTGTATCCGCTCCCACCGACCGGCCTGGTAGGCCATGCGCAGGTTGGTCTCGTAGATCACCTGCAGGCGGCGCGGCGAGCCGAGCTGGACCTCGCGCTCCTCGCCGGTGAGCGGGTCGACCATGTTCCGCCGGCCCCACCAGCCCTGAGCCTCGAGCAGCGGCCGCAACTCGCGGACGAACCGGTCGATGGTGGAACCCTCCGCGATCGCCCGGTCCAGGGCCTCACGGATCGTCTGCAGGATCTCCGGCGCCATGGCCTTGGCCACGGTGAAGGCGCGGACGTGCTCCTCGCGCCAGACGTCGCGCCAGTCGAACCCGATCTCGTAGCCCTTGGCCCGGAAGTAGGCGATGGCCTCCTCCGGCGGCAGCGGCCGCAGCTCGATCTCCGCCATGGCCTAGACCCAGTTGAGCGTGCGGTAGGTGGCGGTGGCGTCGGCGTAGGTGGTCCCGAGGCCGCCCTGCAGCTGGGCCATGTAGTAGATATCCGCCTGGGCGCCGCGCAGGTTGCGCTGCCCGCCCTTCAGGAGGCCGGTTCCGATATCCACCCTCACCCGGTTGGTGGCGGTGCCGATCACCCGCACCGGGTAGCCGGTGACGGTGCTGAGGGCCTCCACGCGCGAGCCGGGGAGCACGGTGCAGGTGTCCCAGCCGGTGCCGGCGACGTTGCCAGTCCGCAGGTAGATGGCCTCGCCTTCGGTAGCGACGATGTTCCCGCCGACCTGGATGGATCCGACCTTCTGGTATTGGGTCTGGATCCGGACGCCCAGCCGGGCCTTGCCGTTCACGTCCGGCAGGTGGATGGAGCTGATCGGCCACTGACCAGGCGCGGCGCTGGTCGCCGCATCCTCCACGTCGATCACCAGGCGGCTGCTGGAGTCGCCGCTCACCCGGGTCGAGCCGATGTAATAGGTCGACGGGTTGTCGTCCCCGTCGCCCCCGTGCTGGATCCGGAAGCCGGCCCAGCGGAACGATCGCGTGTTCACCAGGGACACCGACAGGTGGCTCCCCTGGAAGATGTTCCCGTCGCCGGAGCCGAAGCCGTTCGGATCGCCCTCGTCGTTGATCTGGCCCACCACGACGTCGACCACGCCAGGGTGGCAGTCGAACCCGCCGTCCAGGCAGCCCTGGCCGGTGACCAGGCCGATCGTGACCCGCCGCGCCAGTTGCTTGAAGGCGGAGATCCCCGCGCCCGCCGTCCAGACGTGCCGACTGTGGATGCCGGTGATGTCCGTTACCGTGATGTTGGAGGATCCGCCGCTGGCCAGCACGTAGCCCGTGCCGGGCGCGTTGCAGCGAATCCCGCGGACGCCGCTGAGCTGGGCGGAGAACAGGTTGTAGAAGCCGAAGCCGCGGTCCGCTGTGTCCTCGGCGACGATCCGGTCCGCCTTCAGGTGGCGCAGGTGGATGGCGATGATGCCGGCCTGCGCGGCCGCCAGGCCGGCGCCCTTCACGTAGACGTCGCTGATCTCGGCTTCCTGGGTCGCGTATTTGCGGACCGTCATGCCGGCGATGGCGTATTTGCCGTAGAGCGGCGACATGAACACCAGGTAGCCGGCGGTGCCGGCGCCCGGCCGGATCGTCAGCAGGACGTTCTTGACCTCGCTGCGCTGTCCCAGGGTGGAGCCCCAGGCGGACCAGCTCGTCCCCTCGTGGAGGATGACCGGGTCGAACCGGGAAAAGGCCGTGACGTCCGGAACCCAGACGGCGTGGTCATCGCGGCGATAGGCGGCCGCGTTGGTCCGGTTCAGGGCGGCCGCGGTCGTGTAGCTGTTGACCAGGCCAGCCGCGAGGGTGACGCGCTTGAACCACACCATGGTCCCGGCCGGCGCGCCGCCGGCCGGCAGCGGGTTGGCCAGGTTGAGAGTCGCGGTGCCGACCGGGGCGGCGAGGGTCGTTTCCCAGTAGGTGCCGTCCGGCATGGTGAGGATGACCGCGTCACCCACCTGCGGCTTGGCGTTAAAGGTGCTGTCGGTCTGGCAGCTGATCGCGCTCGTGCCCGCGGCCGCCGTGGCGATCACCGTGGTCTTGAGCATGTCCGCGATCGTGACGGACTCGCTGGTGGCGCCCTCCTGGAGCGTGACGGTGTCGCCGGTCTGGAAGGCGAAGGGGGCCGCAAGCTGGATCGAGCTGGCGGCCGCGGCGGCCGGGGCCGCGAGGGGCGAGCTGGGCGTGAGCGGCGTCTGCTTGGGCCAGGAGGCGTGCCAGATATCGTCGCCGGTGATGAGCAGCGCCGCCTTGGCCGTCCCGCCCGTCGCGTAGGACGTGCTGGTGGTGACGTCCCGCGCGTCGACGCGCATCCGGCAGAACCGGAGCGGCATGAACACGCCGCTGTTGACCTTGTATGTCCGGCCCTCGCCGTCGAAGGTCGCGCCCTTGGCGTCGCAGTAGGCTTTCAGCTTGGAAAGCGCGGGGGCGTCGTTGGTGACGCCGTCGGCCGCGGCGTCGACGTCCTTCCGCCGGACCACGTTCTCGTCCAGCTCCCACCACTGCCCGTCCGCAGACCGCAGGCGCAGCTCGTGGGCCGGCTGGGCTTCCACCCGGGCGTAGGCGCTGCCGCCGACCACGATGCTGGCGAGCGCGACCGGGATGGCCGCTGCGGCCGCGGCCGCCTTGGAGGCGAAGTGCGACCGCGCCTGGTCGATGAAGTCCGCGATCTTCTCGAGCGTGTTCCGGTCCACGGGCGCCGCGCCGCGCAGACCGTCGATCACCGCCTGGTCGCCCATGAGGCGCGCCTCGGCCTCCTCCTCGAGCGCGAGTGCAGCCGCCTCGTCGCCAGCGGTGATCGCCTCGCTCAGCTTCCGCAGGGTGTCGCGCGCCTGGTCTACGCCGTCGCGCAGCAGATCCACCGGGCCGGACAGCAGCCAGTCCGCGAAGTCCTCGTCCGTGATCTCCGGATCCACCACGCCGGCGTCGATCGCCACTTGCTTGGCCGAGCGGCCCCGGCCGCCGATCGCCCGCAAGGCGACGGACCTGGTCGTGGCGCTGGCCTGGAAGACGAACCGCACCGGCGAGCCGTCGCCGGGGGCGGCGACAACCGGCGGCGTGACACTCGGGTCCCCGGCGGTGCGGACCGCGAAGGTGACCGGGTCGAACACACGGACCCGCCCGTCCTCGAGCAGCTCGTATACGACGTGCTTGAGATCCGCAGACTTGGCGCCGGCCGGGAGCAGCCCCTTGGTGACGTCGCCGGTCAGCGTGAACCGCAGGAAGGTGGCCCCGTTCTCGGTGACCACCTCGCCCGCCGCCTGGGCCTTCACCACCTGATTGGCGTTGAAAACCTGCTGGACGAACGACCGCCCGGAAAGGTCCTCGTCCTGGTAAGGTCCGCTAGGGCTGGACGGCGCCTGGAGTTGCAGCTCGAGCACGGCGACCTCGCCGGCGTAGACCAGGGCGGTCAGGTTCGAAGCATAGATCGTGCGCAGGAGCTGGGGGTCGCTCACGCCTCATCCTCCGGAACGGTGCTCATGCCGACCAGGCCGGCCACCCGGGAGGCGAAGGACGCCCGCGCCAGGTTGTCGGCCAGCTCCTCCACGCGGACGTCCGCCAGCGCCTCGAGCAGGACCTCGCGGGCCTCCTCAAGCGAACTGCAGGCGGCCAGGCGCTGCTCGAGCGGGGCCAGGGCCGGCTCGATCATCGGCGCCCAGTCGGCCAGGGCGACGGCGGAAAGTCGGTCGATCGGGTCAGCCGGAGCCGCCGCGGGGGCGCTGAGGGCGCTAAGAGCCGCTAAGAGCAGCCCAGGACGGGGGGCCGCGCCCACCGTGACGTGGCGGGTGGTCTCCTGGCCCTCCTGGCCCTTCCCTGCGGCTTTCGGATCGCCCTGGTCCTCATCGTCCTCCGGGTCCACAGGATCGGCGCCCTTGCGCGCTTTTTCGGGCTCGGCAGCGGCCTCCTCGGTCGGCGCGAGCGCCGCCGGCTGGCGCGGGGCAGTCAGCAGCTGCTCCCCGTCCTTCGGCTCGGGCGCCCGGACGAGGCTGCGCGCCCACGACTCGGAGATCCGCACGCCCAGCGGGACCAGGCTGGTGACCGCCGACACCGTGGCCTGCAGGTCCACGGCTTCCTCGCGGCCGATGACGGCGCGCGGGTAGACCGTTTGCGGGCCGTAGTTGAGATCCACCAGCGGGCGGATGAGCTGCTGGTTGAGCGTGGCCGCGAGGAGCTTGGCGTCGGCGCGCTCGATATCGCCGCGGACGTCGTTGTGGACCGTCCCCTGGGATCCGCCCAGTCCGCCGGCCGTCGC
>Ga0196964_10000861_pt1 | contig 16567 bp, 29 predicted proteins | sample S1_10metaG_FD_148615 | JGI IMG/M metagenome (GOLD analysis project Ga0196964, IMG submission 148615) | Soil microbial communities from Anza Borrego desert, Southern California, United States - S1_10 | ecosystem: Environmental > Terrestrial > Soil > Desert | place: USA: California | collected...
CCAAAGTCAGTCCGAGGACCAGCCTGGTCCCGACTACGAGGACGACGCGACGTACGCGTGCGGGCTCGTGGAGATGGTCGAGCGGCTGCACTCGATCTTCCACGAGCTCGGGCAGCGCGGTCTCGACGACTTCACCGACAGCCCGCGGACTCCGATCGAGGCGCTGTACTTCCGCGGCGAAGGAAGACGGGCGGAGCTTGCCCGCGCGAATGGAGGACGGCCTCGATGATCGTCATCCTCGTGATCCTGCTCCTGGTCGCTGCGGGGCTGGGCGCTCTCCTCGGCGCGAGCTGGATGCTGGAACAGATCGACGCCCTCTACCGTGAGGGACTACGCGACGGTGAGCGTATCGGGTCGATCGAGAGTCCCTACCGATGTGGGTCCTGGCGCGACTACTGGTGGCGCATGGGGGTCCGCGCACAGGAAGAGCGACAGGCCAAGCACGCCACGAACCGCTACACCGCCGAGTTAGCGGAGCGGCTGAACTGCATGGCCGCGACGACGGCGGACGATGAGCAGACGATGGTGTGGACCAGGACTGGAGGCCAGCATGGCGGATGATCTTCGGTCGACTCCAGATTACCGCTATATCGATCGCGGGACGTCCTGGAAGATTCCGACTGCACGAGGTGGTCTCTGCGAGCTTGCGGATTGCTACGCGGAAGCCGTTGGACCTCGTTGCGATGGCCTGATCGCCTGCGGATTTCATGGCGGATCGACGAATAGCGCGACACATCCCGCTGACAACGACCGCGCGCAGCGAAGAGCCGCCCGCTCCCCCAGTACCGGCATCGCTGGGAGTGCCGCCACGACCCTCGGGGAGTTGGGGCTGGGCCCGAAGAGTGGTGCTGGCACATTATGGGTGCGACTGCGCCAGAAGGGGGAGAGACAGGACCCATGAAGTTCCGTCTTGCTGTCAGTCGCCCACGCGTGGACCTACGCTATCCAGCGCCGTACAAGCCACAGCATACCCGGCGCTACTTCTTCCGGGTGGCATGCTGGATGCTGGTCGCACTCGCGATCGACAGGTCCATAGCCGCCGTGATCTCGGCCCTTGAATTCGAGGAGATGCAGGCGCAGCAGGACGCCGACCTCCTCGTGCGCGCTATATTCTGCCACGAGATCCCCGACGCATGAGCATCTTCGACTTTCTCACTCGGCACCACGATCTCGAGGGGAACCGCCACGCCAAGCGGCCCGGTGATGTCTGGTGTGTCGAGTGGAGCGGGAAGCGACACGCCGTCGACTATCTCTGCCGGTTCGACTTTTACGTCGTAGCAGCCCCTGTCATGGCAATCTGCCTCGAGAGCCTTCCGGTGACCGGCCATGCTCGACCCGGTAGACCTTCGTGCTCCGCCTGTCTCAAAGAACTGAATCGGGCGGCACCTATCCTCGCAAAGCGCTTGGATTGGACAAGGCGCAACGTCTCGACATGTGGCCGATGGCGGGTCCGGAGGCTCCGAAAGCCACCCTTCGCTGGCTACGATGTGATGGAGTGCGTCCAGGGTCGCTGGGTCCAGGCGGATTCGGCATGGTACCCCGACGTTGAAAGCGCCAAGTCCTATGCGCAGGAGCTTGAGACCAAGCGACTCTGCGTGGAGTTGGTGCGTGAGCGGATGCGATGATTCCTTCTGGTCTGTCTACGTGGATATACTAAAGTAGCTGGACGCGTTGCCGCCGGAAGGCGCTGGACGCGTGAAGCAATTCGGCGACTTGTGGAGGGTAGAGTGAACTGGACATCCATCCAATGGACGTGGGCCACCGATTCGGCTGGCAACCTAATCCCGAACAGCGGCTCGACGTGGAACCCCCTCCTCGGCTGTCGCCGAGTCTTGCCTGGGTGCAGCGGATGTTATGCCGAGCGACTCATTGCGACGCGCATGTCGAAGAACCCGAAGCTCCCCATGTACCATGATCTCGCGCGTCTCACGGACAAGGGTGAGCCACAGTTCACGGGCGTCCGCCGCATGCTTGTCGATCGCTTGGACGAGCCGCTTCGTGCCCGCAAGGGTCGCAAGGTATTCGTCTGCGACATGGGCGACCTCTTCTTCGAGGGTCACCCGTTCGAGGATATTGCGGCGGTATTCGGGGTGATGGCCGCGGCGCCGCGGCACACGTTCCAGGTCCTCACGAAGCGCGCAAAGCGGATGGCGGAGTTCTTTGCATGGATCGAGAAGCGCGCCGAGGACGGCAAGGCGCTGCTCCCTGATGATTCGCGCGAATGGCGGATCTGGCAGCTGCTCTACGTCTCAGCGCGAAAAGCAGGCGCAGAAGTGCCTTCGCACCATGGCGGAGCGTGGCCCCTCCGGAACGTGTGGCTCGGGGTGAGCGTCGAGGATCAGCAGCGAGCCGACGAGCGCATCCCGCTCCTGCTCCAGACGCCCGCCGCGGTGCGGTTCCTGAGCTGTGAACCGCTGCTAGAGCGCGTCGAGATCGGGCACTGGCTGCACCTCCCGCCGTGCCCGCAGCACCCGGGTGAGCGCGCGGCGGGGTGGGGTCACCTCCCATGTGACTGTCGCCCGCACATCGAGGCACACGCCGCAGCGGGCCGCATGGGTAAGGTCGACTGGGTGATCGTCGGCGGCGAGAGCGGCACACGAGCGCGGCCCTTCGATCTCGGATGGGCCCGCGCGATCGTGAGGCAATGCCACGACGCCGGGGTGCCGGTATTCGTAAAACAGCTCGGGGCGAAGCCTTGCGAGGACCTGCGTCCTACCGGCAACTTCCGGACGCACGAGGGGCGGCGCCAATTCGAGATGACCGCGAGCCGCGTCACGATCCTCGATTCCCATGGAGGCGATCCGTTGGAGTGGCCGGAGGATCTCCGAGTGCGTGAGTTCCCGAGGCTCTCCTCTCTCCAGAAGAGTTCCGCCGGATGTGTCTATGCATAACCTTCCTGACCTCGGTTCGTCGCACCTGAATGATCTCTATCGCCGCGCCGTGGCTCGGGGAGGCGAGGGCGGATGAAGCGCCGTATTCGATGGTACCACCTGGAGTCGCGCGGCGCACCCATCTCAAGGCTCGTTGAACTGATGTTCGCCGAGCAGTACACCGAAGACTCTGGCAGCGGTTTCCAGATCTACAAGTCGCCGAAGACGTCTACCGCCGGATCGTTTATCGAGAAGGTCAAGATCGAGGATGTGGTAGAGGATCCGTTCGGTGGTATTCTGCGATTTGAGAGAGTCGAGTTCAGAAAAGTAGGGTTTAAGCTGTTCCCTTCGACCAGACCAAATCTCGAGATCTCAGACCCGCCACGCTCCTGTAAGAATTTTTTTATGCGCATCGGCGCAATGCTGGATCACCGCGTGTCCGTGGATCCTATCCAGCCTGATGTGCGGCGGTGGCTTGCTGCGCTGGAGAAACAAATCGGTAAAAAGGTGAGTGTTAGAGCGATGGCACTCGGCGGGGTCGCCCTTTCTGGCAGCGTAAGCGCGGACGTGCTGGTCTCTGGCGGGGTCGACGTTCGCAAAGAAGCCAATGCCCTGCTAAACGGGCGCAAGGCCAACGTCGCATCCGTGGAGCTATTCTGGCAGCAAGACGGCGCGGAGTTGTCGTGCGAGCTTACTCGCAACGGTGCCTCGTACGATGAGGCCACCGGAGAAGACATGCAGCGAATCCTACGCGCGGCCCTGCGTGAGTCGATACTCGAGCCGCTCTATGACGACGTGTTTCACCAGGGCGTGGAGTGGATGGATCGCAACGGATAGGAGGGCAGATCGATGATCGCTCAGGTCTGGAGCGGTGGGCAGACGGGTGTCGACATCGCAGCCCTCCGCGCAGCCAGGACCCACGGGATCCCCACCGGCGGCTGGATGCCTCGTCACTGGATGACCCTGGCCGGACCTCGACCCGAGTACCGCGAGATCTACGGGCTCAGGGAGCATCCTCGTAGCGACTACGCCAGCAGGACCTCGGCCAATGTCGAGGAGACCGACGCCACGATGCGGATCGCGCTCCGGTTCGATAGCCCCGGCGAGCTCTGCACGCTGAACGCGATACGGTGCTGGAGACGACCGCATCTTGACCTGCCTCTCCAGCGCCTACCGGCCGGGTGCCTGATCCCTCTGGAGGAGGACCCAGTAGGTCGAGCCGTGGCGTGGATCCGGTCCATGAGCCAGAAGCTGGGGCGCCCGGTGGTCCTGAACGTGGCGGGCAACTCGGAGAGAACCGCGCCCGGGATCGAGGTGGTAGCCGAGGAGCTACTGGGGCGAATCCTTGAGAGGACGCGAGGGTAGGAGCTACGGGAGGGGGGCGAAACTTTTTTGAGCGAGCCCCTTGACGGTTTATATATCGCGATGTATAGTCTAGTGCATGAAGACGGCGGCGACCCCCGCAATCGAGACCCTCCGCAGCATGTACCGCTCCGTACGTGCTGGAGCCGAGCTCGATGCGCGCTCTTTCGCTACGACGCTCGCCCTCGCCGTAGCTGAGGGCGCGGACACGTTCAAGGTCCTCCGTGCTTTTGAGCCGCTTGCCTTCATCCGCCTTGACTTCGTAGAGGGCTCGGACGGCGTGGCGCTCGTTCGTGCAGCTCGCGACCACGGCGGGTGGCTCGCGGCCCTTCGGGTCTGCTCCCTGCTCGGCTGGACCCAGGAATGGGCGCTCGCAATGACGGCACACTTCGGCCCCACGGGGATCCACGAGAGCCGACTCGGCTCCGACGGCCGCCCGACGGCGGAGACGCTCGCGGCGTTTCCGCACATCGCGGAACGCATGGCCGAGGCGGCAGAAAGGTTCGACTCCTACCTCGCGCGGCGCGAGATCAACGACGGGAGCACGCGATGGGAGTACGTGCTCCAGATGCGCAACGCCGCCTAATCCACACCGCTACCCACACCGAGCCCGGTAGGCTACGAGCCCCGGGTAGTGGGTGGTTTTGGTCTGTAAGTGCTCGGAATCGTTGGGCCCAAATCGGCAAAAGCATCCACTACCGAGCCCCGGGCTTGGGGCATTGAGGAGATCCACATGATCATCCGCAAAACCATGGACGGCTTCCGTGTGAGCGTAGAGGACGGGTGCCTGTGCCACCAGGGCGGGACCTTTACTCGGCATGCGCCGCTCACCCGCCGTGAGGATGTGCTCACGCTGGCGGAAGCGATCTCGCTCTTTGACCACGCGGAGATGCCTTCTCTTGCCGCCGCTGCGGCAAAGCTTGCGCGTCGAGGTCCGCTGGACCTCTGGCCGCTCGTGGAGGAGGCGGCCCGCCTCAGCCACCGAGCGGGCACGCGACCTGCGGACATGCCGCGGCCACAGCGCGCCGTCCACGTTGTCGTCTGGACACCAGACGAACTCCGGATCGCCGCGAACGGCCTCATCGTCGCCCCGAGGCACACCAGGCTGATCATGGTCGACGAGTGACCCACTACCACCCACCCACTACCCGGGGCTCGTAGCCTACCGGGCTGGGCTGAAGAGCTAACGGAAGTGGCGCCGATTTTTTGAATGAGACCATTGACTAGCTATCTATCGCGATGTATGCTCGATCCTGTCGATGGCGAGGGCTGTCGGCGCTAAGGAGGACCCCATGAAGTTGAGGTTCGTCAACAAGACCGGCCGAGACCTTGTGATCTACTCCGATCCGACGGATCGGAAGGGGACGTTCTTCCCGGCCGATGGGCCGGGCGCGAAGTTCACCGGCTTCAACACGCGCGGGAAGACCGTCCTGGTGGACGGCATCCCCGTGACCTGCGCAGCACCGGCCCCGCCGGGGCCACCGAAGCCCGAGGAGATCATCGGGCTGCCCGACCCCGAGCCGGGGGTCGTCTACATCGTGCCGCTTCCGGTGGAGCAGGCCGGCGTCGCGCTCGGCCGGAAAGATCTCGTACGCATGGGGCCTGGCAGGTTCGCGGATGGCGCCCAGACGGGCGCCGATGGGTTCCAGAGTTCGCTGGTCGACTTTGCCTGCGACTGACACTACCCTCGTCAGAGCCTCGCCCCGACCTCTGCGGCAAACCGCGGGGCGGGGCTCGACGTGTTGAGGGGCCGATGATCCTGTCAAGCCCTTCCAGGAGGGAGTATGTTTCCGATCCGCTACGCCGATCCGATCGCGTCCGCCGTCGACTGGGACGCTGCCGGTCGACCCCCGGGCACCGAGATGGTGCCCATCCTCACAAGAAACGTCGTGAGGCCGTCGTTCAATCGATTCACCGGGCGTATGCATCTGTACCCGATGCACGTCGACTTCATCTTGGTCGACGGCGTAGAGTCGCCGATGGGCGATCCGGTGTCCGGCTGGGCGGACACCGACGCGTGCATCAACCCGGCGCCGTGGCCCGCGCCGGAACTCGCGCCGGCTGATGCCGCGCTGCTCTCCCTCTGCTACGAGGTCGATCCCGATCTGCCGGAGTCGATCCGCGCGGCGATCGACGCATACGGCCGCGAGGACACGAGTTCGGTCGCTCGAGAGGCCGGCTACGGGGAGGGGTTGCTCAGGCGCGTGCGTATTGAGAACGCGCTGCACACTGCCTATAAGGAGTGGTGTGAGGAACTCCCCGCTCGGAGCGGGGAACTCCTCCACAAGGTTGGTAGCCACGAGATCCGCCGTCTTTCGGACGGCAGAACTGTTTACGCGAGCACCGGTTGGTTGTACGCGACCGAGACGTCGCCGTTGCGAATTGCGGGTCGCACGGCGACCTACATCACGCGCGTCGGGACGTCAGCAGTCCTCCGGGAGTTCGAACTCCCGGGTAAGCTTTACTGCAATGACGGGCAGGACTGTCCCGCCCGAAACCCACCGGCCGTGAAGTGGTGCCCGGGGCACCACGTGCCGTGGACGGACGTGGGTCCGCCTGACTTCGATGCTCGACTTCGAGATCTCCAGGCGCGACTCGATGCAGCGCGCCGGGCCGCTGAGTCCGAGCCGGTAATGCCGGCGTTCAGCGCTGAACGCCGGAGTCGTGACAGGAAGCTGCCGACGCAGCGGCTCCCGTCAAAGCTCACGATCAAGTGGACCCGCCCTGGGCGTTCCTCGCCCGATACCCTCTGGATTTATGAGGTCCAGAAGGCTTTCGCGACCGCGCTCGGGTACTCGCAGGTCGGGCGTGAGCACGTGAGCGGGAGCGGGTCGACCCGCTCTTCTGAGTGGGTTCTAAAAGGTCAGGTAGATGTCGCCTCGCTCGTCCCAGAGGCGACAAGCGTCGACGCGCAGCGCGGGGAACTGCGCGTCCCTAAGGCGATGGTCGGCAAAGTCGTCGGATTTGGCGGATCGCGCATCCGCCAAATCGAAACCTTGACGGGCCGGAAGTGGCGCGTAGTCGCTGTGTGAGTGGAGCGTATGAATCGTATTTACCACGTGAGCGAATGGCGCATCGGCGATGCGCGGGGGCAGGGCGGCGGATACGGTTTTGCGACCGCGAACCGGGCTCGGGTCTTCGTCCACGCATCGGTCCTGTGTGAGCACCTTAGGCCCGCGCGCGGTGCGACCGTGCCGATCGGCACTGTGGTATACATTGAAACCGCTCCCGAGAAGGAGGGCGATCGGGGTCCTCGTGCAACGAAGGCGCTCTGCGCCGAGTGTGCGGTCCCACCCCAATGGGACTGGCGTCCAACCGGGAAAACTGCCACCGATCCAGTTACGAGAGAGACCGTAGCGGAGGTCGAGCCAGTCCAGATCGCTGGACGGAAAACCTACGATCCACCACCACCCTTCACGTGGAAAGCTCAGTGGGAAAGGAACTCGCGTTACCGCGAGGTTGAGCGCCGAGCAAAGCTCTGGGCGCACGGCGCTCTCAAAGACGTAGTCGTGGAGTTCGGGGAGCCGACGACCATCGTCGTCGACGACGAGTACCACGTCGCGGCCATGTGGCCGCATGGTGAGCGGAAGGTATCCGTCGAGGTGGCGATCGACCTCTGGGGGCTGGAGTCGGCCACCGGAGATATCCGGATCACCACCCGAGAGACCTACCGGATCGCCGAGGTACTCGTTCGCGTCCGTAACGTCGGCGAGCCGCTGTGGCTCCGCGTGGCGGAGGTGGGCACTGCACCATCCGCCTATGTCTCGCTTTACAAGCGATCGGCGTGGGATGTGATAGAGTCGGATCTCCGTGCGGCTGTTTCCGCAGCGCTCGCTCCTCTGGTTCCGTCGCCGGAGGCGTGTGCGGAGGTTGCATTCTCTGACGATCACCAGAAGTACGCTCGCCAACTGTGGGAGAAGTACCAGCGATGTCGAGCGGCCCTGTACTCGGGTCCGCTCTCCGCGAAGGAGCATAACTGGAGCGGGAGAGTGACCGTCTCTTATCCAGAGTCCGACGACGGCTATCGACCGGCCGGGTCGTACGAAGCCCGGGGGGGCAAGTCCTGGATCGTTGTGCGGGCCACGCCGCGCGACGAGCGACGCATGGAGGCGGTACTTGGAACTAGGTGGCAGGAGCTCGCCAGCTTCGATGCTGGGTTGACGTCCAGCAAGGTGGAGCACAGCGAGGATAGCGTACCTGAGGAGCGACGGGATGCTCTTCTGGCGATGTCGCCGGAGGAGCATCGCGAGAAGTTCCTCCATGGGCTCCTGGATGAGTTCTTGAGAGCGCTCCCAAGGCGTTCGGAGAACTCCGATCTTTTGCCGATCGATTGGCTCAATCGGTACAATGCGCGGTGGAATGAACTGTTCCGCGCGGCCTACGATCCCAGCGAGTGGGATCGAGCCATTGCGTGGCTCCAGTTCAATGAGTCCGTACCTGTACGGATCGATGACCCGGGTTGGACGCCTGATGTCATTGAGGCCCGTTACATCGCCGACGACCCCGCGGCGATGTGTTACGGCGTCGCCGTGCTCAACACGGAGAGGCGATCGACGCAGGACCCGATCCTCGTATCGAGATGGACCCTCAATCGCAAGGAAGCCGAGTTTTGGGCCGCTCTGATGCGTGACGGGATGCCGACCGTACGAGATGCCCTCGCGCAGGAAGCGCGGGTCGTTTCGCTCACGGAGCAGGCCGTGGCCCTTTGCGAGGCGAAGGAGGGGCCGTACGCGCCCTATCGCCTCAACCGCCTGGTGGAAGACGCCCAGGGCGGGCGTTTGAGCCCAGACATCGGATCGCCATGGGAGCGGTCGAACGGCGTGTCTACGTGGATCGCGGAGGTCGAGGGCATCATACTCGACGTGCGGACTCGCCGAGAGGAGGCCCGTCGAGAACGCGAGAGGCAGGCACAGCGAGCGCCCGATAATTCGGCGACGAATGTACCGACAAACCGATCGATGCCGCCGAGTTCCGGCGGCGCCACGCTCGGCGACCTGCTGCGGGCCAAGGAGGGCCGACGTGGGAAAGGCCGCTAGCAACCTTACCGGAGGCACGATGACGATGGCCACATCCACCAATTTTTCGACCGCATTCCCCGTTCGCCCCGATGCTATCGCAGAGCCCGGAGCACCGGCTACGATCACCTGTCCCAATCCACAAGACGCGGTGCATGGCCGATGAGGACGATTGATTAGTCGCTGATCCATCCTAGGAGACCAGAGTATGGCCACCCACGAGGAGCGCGTCGCCGAACATCTTGCCAAGATCCCGACCAACCTGACTGCGGAGCATCTGCGGGTGCTGTACGCGAGCGCCATGGAACACATGGAGCGCATCGAGGCGGACAACTTTCGCGTTTGGAAGGTGTGCGAGATACTGGCCATTGCGATCATGACGATCGGTCGGCAGAGCCCTGCGGCTCTTGCTACAATCTCAACCGAGGCTGTCGAGATCGCGGCGGTGATCGTCGAAAAGCTTCGCCCTCGAGAGGAGCCTCTACCCCATGAGTGACGGGATGAGCCATGCAGCGGACGACCACGACCGGGCCAGGACTCGCGCCTATGCGCGCTATGGATCGCTCTCGGAGCAGGAGATCGTCGAAGTAGGAGAGAGCCTCTCGAAGCAGATCGAGGAGGCTCGTCTCAAACGAGATGAGGCCCAACGAGTGCTGACGGATCTGGAGAGGCAGATGGACGATCTGTGGATCGTCGTCGCCGATGTCCGGAATGGACGTAGACCGAAGGTTCCATGATCACCCTCACACTGAACGAGGAGCACATCCGGGATCTGGAAGCGGCGCTGGAGACCGGACAAGACACGATGGTCAAACTCCGCGCGGAAATCGTGCGGGTCCGGGAGCAGATCGATACGATCCGCCGCCGCTATGAGTCGCTCCGTCAACATCATGACCCCGCCTGGAAGTACAAGCAGGAGCAGCGACGCGCCGAGGAACTTGCCGTCGATCGGCGCACGGTGCGCGAGCACGTGTCCGGCAACAGTAGCAACCCGCTCGCACGCTGGCACGTCGAGCGCCCGCGGTGGTTCAGGTGACACCATGATCACCCTCTTCGAAAGCCTAATCGCCCAAGCCGTGTGGATCCGGTACCTCACGATCTGGAGACAGCCTCCCGAGATCCAGGCGCTCTTGTACGCCTTCGTCGAAGCTCACCCGGAGCTTCGTGCCAGAATCGGACGAGACACAAGGAGCCCGGAGGAATAGTACATGATCTACGAGATCCACATCAAGGATCCCTCCGAGACACCAATCCCGTGGTGGCACAAGGTCCCATGGCTCCAGCGCGAATCCTTCACCTTCGGGCCAGGACTCACGATCCTGTTCGGCCCGAATGGATCGGGCAAGAGTACGCTCCTCCTCGCTCTTGCGCGCCTGTTTCACTGCGCGCAGGGCGGCGTGCCCGTGATCACGGAGTCGTCGATCCGCGAGTTCACGTACAGAAACAGGACAATAGCGGATAAGACGCTGCGATCTCTCGATAGCCTGTCGGTGAAGCACGACGGGCGGATCAAGGGATTCTTCGAGGCGGGCAAGCGCATCGGCGCTGCTGGTGGGTATTTCGATGACGACTTCTTCGACGATGGAGTGCGGAGCACCCTCATGAGGGGGTCTCACGGAGAGACCCATCTCGATGCGCTTGCTCGCATTCTCTCGCATTCCTGCGAGCCCGTCGCCGATCGCGTGGGCAAGCGCGTCAACGACCTCTGGCTCAGCTGGCGTGAGCAGGTTCTCGCATTCCTTGCTCCGAATGCAGAGCCCGGACCGCCGACGCTGCTCCTTGACGAGCCGGATAGAAGCCTGTCGATCCCGAGACGGGTTGAACTCTGGCGCGCCCTACTCGACGCCTCGAAGCGGGTCCAGATCCTTCTCGCCTCACATGACTCGCTCTGCCTTCGATTGCCGCCCGACCGCGTGACCTACCTCGAGACCGAGCCCGGCTACCTCAATCGATGCCGTGCCGCCCTTGCCGATCCCTTCGTGTGACCCATGATGCCCGCTTGTCCCAGCCCTGTGCCTCCGGCGATCATCGCCCACATGACCGCCCCGAAGCTCCCTAGGCCCGCTCCATCCTCCGCCTCTATCTCCGCCTCTGCCCTCACCGTAGGCCAGCAGGTGCGAGCCGCCCGAGGGGATCGATCCCAGGCCGAACTTGCCGCCGTAGCCGGGATCCCCCAGCCCCACTGGGCCAACGTCGAGGGGGGCAAGAACGTAACCCTTGCCACACTTCTCGCAGTCGCCAGGACCCTAGGGGTCCCCCTGGTGATCTATCCGGATGCCCCGGACCCAGCACCTCAGACCGAGCACCCGAGGCCCCGGGCGAGCGAGAAAAAGGCGCGGCCGAAGAAAAAGAAGGCTGCCCCTTGACGAGCTATCTATCGCGATGTATAGCATGATGCATGAAGACGACGAACACCAAGGCGGCCGAGACCCTCCCGGCGGCCAAGGCGTACCGGCTCCTCGGTACCACCGAGGAGATCACGTCCTGCGATTGCTGCGGGCGCGACAACCTCAAGAAGACCGTTCGGGTGATGCTGGTCGATCGTGACGGGAACTTCGAAGCAAACGAGCCGCTGCACTTCGGCGTCGTGTGCGCATCCAAGGCGGCGCGCGTTCACCACAAGGCGATCAAGCGGGCGATCGACGCCCTGGCGGACGCGAGGCGTGAGGCGCGGCTCGCGGCGTCGCGCGCGCATCCGCTCACCCCGGTCATGTACGCGGAGATCCAGGCGGCGAACAAGGCCAAGATCTACGGCCCAGAGCGGATCCCAATGATCCGTCGATGGCAGCAAATGTCGCGCGAGATCGAGGCTGCGGCGGACGCGGCCGAAGCCGCCGTCACCATCGCGATCACCGAGTAACTAACCCACCCCGGTAGGTCTCCCCAAAGAAGACCTACCGGGGCTTAAGACGTAGAGGAGATCGAGATCATGAAGACCCGCGAGTTTAACAACACTGCCCGTCCGGACGCATACACCCGCTGGCTCCGCGCGTCCCTCGGTCTCCCCGAGACCGAAACAGACATCGAGAACCCTGAGGAGCGGCCCACGGCCCGCTACCTGTCCCCGGGTACGCGCGTTGAGGTGATCCTGCCGTGTACTGGAATGCGCGTTCCCGCGATCGTGGAGTCGAGCGAGGGCGACTGCGATTACCGAGTCTTCCGTGTGCGACTTGCCCGGCGTGGGCCGCGCAAGATTGTCGAGGTGAGCGCCCACGCCGTGTACGTGGACGGCCGCTGCGCCGTGATCTGAAAGGACGGCGCCCACCCATCTCGCCCGCGAAGCCCTGTGACCACTCCTCTCAGGGGTGACATTGGGCATCGAAGGGGCCGACGAAAAGTAGGGGGATGGGGAGGTGGTCGTGCGAGCAACGAGGATCGAGATTAGGACGAAGGCCCTGCGGGCGGGCCGTACGGTGAGTGGGGCGTGGGAGCCCGCCGGTCAGCTAATCACCGTCCTCTACTGCGAGGACAGCCCCGGAGGGGCGGCCAAGGTTGTAGAGTGGCTGAATAAAGCAGGGGAGCTCGATGGTGAGGACGTTATCGCCGTCGATTGCGGTAGGGTGGATCTGTAGACACCATGGCCCGCCTCGGGGAGACTCGGGGCGGGCCTTTGGGGTCAGGAGGACATGATGAAGATCAAATTGAGCGAGGCGGCGCAGGCCAACGTGGACGAGACGGGGATCGACCCAGCGGACGACATCGCGGCACTCCGGAGCGGTGCTCAAACACGCGAGACCCTGCTGGCGCATTGTCTAGACGGTGCGGCACCGAACCGGGTGCGGGGGTGGCGCGAGTACGTGGACGCCGTGATCTCCGCCGCCGAGCTGGATCCGTAGACACCGCGGCCCGCCCTGAGGAAACCCAGAGCGACCCTTCGCGCCGTACCCTCGGGCGCTCGCGAGCCTCGGGTCCACGTCACCACCGCCACGAGCAATGGTGACGCGATCCGGAACGGTGGCCTCTCGCGCGACTAGCGCTTTCTGGAGCCTACCTGGGGGAGAGGCTCCAGAAAAATCGACACGACCCCCCTTGCGCACTGTCATGACAGTGCGCTATAGTAGGTTCATGATGAGCGCGACGGAGAGCAGCGTGACGACGAAACCGATGGTCAAGCTGAGCGCGGCGCAGATCGAGGCTCTCAGGGCCGCAGCCCGCGGCGATGCCTACTACGGCAACGGGATCCGCCTTGACACGATCGACGTCCTGCAACGGGCTGGGCTCGTGACCAGCAGGCGCTACCTGCGCCGCGTCGTTGGCCGTCACGGCTTCCCGACGTTCCGGATCCAATACTACTGCGACTGGGTGGCCGAAATCACCGAGGCTGGCCGGGCGTACCTGGTCGCCCTGGCGAAGTGAGGGTGGTAGACCATGGCCAGCAAAAAGAAGTTAAGCGAGACGATGCGAACAATCCTCGCGGGCTTTAACCGCGCGCCGATCAAGCGGCGCGGTGAGTACAGCGACGGCGCTGGTCACGTGCTGATTCTCGACGTGGACCACTACGACCAGAGAAGCTTCAACGCGTGCGTTTCACGAAGACTCGTAGAGTTCTTCAGGCGCTGCGCATGCAAACATCCGTGCACGTGTCAGTGCAACGGATGGCACATCACAGCGGACGGCGTGGCAGAACTAGAAGATCGACCGGGAGCAACTCGAGGCCCACGAGAAAGAGCAGGCACGCCCGAACCGCGAGCGCCCACCCGTGGCGGGCCCGCCCCTTCGCCGCATCGCGTGAAGCTCCGTGTGAAAATCGGCACCCACGCCTCCGACATCCTCGTCATCCGGAAGCGCAAGCCGCCCGAGGTGGGCGAGGTATTCGAGGCGCGTCGGGCCGAGCCTGGCGCCAAGTACGAGCGCTATCAATGTACCGAGATCCGCGACGTCTTCGGCCCCTTCTACTTCGTGGAGCGCTCCTGATGCCCCCTCCCATGTCCGGCTCCGAAACCGCCCCCTGGCCCGAGGAGCCCAACCCCGATACCCTGGGGGGCATGCCCCCCAAGCGCCGAGGCAACCCCAAGGGCTCCCCCTGGTACTCGACCCCCGACGAGAAGAGGGGCACCGTACGCCCGCAGTTCTCCCTCGACCCAGATGTCGACGCCATGATCGAGGCACTGGCCGAGGAGTACGGGGGCAGGAGCGCCGTGGTTGAGGCGGCGGTCCGGGAGCTCTACGGGAAGAGACCCAAGAGGTAGGGCGGCCAGGAGGGGGGGGCCGAGCCCTCGAGAAAATCGACACGGACCCCTTGCACTGTCATGACAGTGCTCTATATTGATTCCTGTCGACGGCGAGGGGCCGCGACAAGCAGGGAGCAGGACAATGGCGAGCACGAGGCAGACGGTCGCGAACCTGATGGCGCAGGCGGTTCTCAGTGCAGTGACCCCCGAGGCGATTCGAGCCGAATCGGTGCGAGGCAGGCAGTCGGGGATGGCGCGACGATACGTCATCCTGCGGACTGGCGAGGGCTTCGCCGTCTACGCCACGGGGACGGGCGCTCGTCTATCTCGGCCGGTCCGGAGCGCGCCCCAAGCGCTCGAAGACTTTGCGGCAATCGTTGCAGGGATCGTGCTTCCGGTATGAGAGAGTCGCAAGCGCCACCCGATTCGCCCCGGTAGGCCCCGAGCCCCGGGCTTTCGGGCTGAGAGCACAGGAGACAAGACGATGGCGACGAAGCTCAGCACATCAACAACGTCGAATGACCTTCCCGTCCTCGGTACTTGCCACAACTGCCAGGGCCTCGGGATCCTGGAGCACTTCGGCCACGTGGCCGGCGGCACATGCTTCACCTGCAACGGCGACGGGTTCAAGCTCTACATGGTTCGTCGGTTCCGGGGCATGGCTGACAAGGATCTCCCCCGGGACGTGCGCCTCCACGTGATCAAGAGCGCCCTCGACGCCTACGCGTGGATCGATGAGGACGAGTTCCTCAGGCGCTACCGTAAGGCGCGCCGCCGCTTTCTGGCGAACCTGATCACTCGCATGGCTTGCGCTTCGGATCCCCGAGTCTTCGATCGCGCTTTTGCGGCGCTGCACAAGGTACATCCTAGGGACGCCGCTAAGGTGGCCGCCCTGCGGGAGAAGACCTTTGGCGCCGTTGTAACGCCTGCGGCATAGCTACAAGGAGAAGACCATGGACAGCTACGTCGAGGTCGAGACCGAGCAGCCTGGTGTACGCGCCGAGGAGACGCTGACCAATCGTACGACTATCAAGGCCATGGTTGCTGCCTTCCAGGAAGCGGAGGCCGTCGTCCGGGCATCGTTTGCCGCGATCCATCAGGCGGAAGCGCGTGTGAATGCTATCTTCGCGCTCGGTGGACGCCATGCGGTCCAGGTGCGGTCGAGCCGGTACAGCAACGCGGACAACTTCGACCGACCCGATGAGGCCATCGAAGAGATGGCGCGCAATGCGTGGAGTTGCATCGTGGATCGGCTGGAGCTTCGCCGGGTAATGTCCGATGGCGACTGGAAAGCTCTGGAAGAGCTCCTTCAGCGCGGGAAGCTCCCGCCGATCACCGAAGAGGCTGTCGCCTCGTTCGTGCAGCGGTACGCCACGGATCTGCCCGGGATCTTCAGGACCAAGGTCACCGAGGTCTTCGAGTGGATTCGCCCGCGGATCGACACTCCGCGAGCGGCCTACAAGACCAACCAGAAGAACGCACGCTTCGAGATCGGGAGACGGATCGTCCTGACGGGGCTTGTGGAGCAATCGTTCTCCGGCGGCTTCGCTGTCCGGTATTGGTCCGCGCAGAAGATCACGGCGCTCGACTCCGTGTTCTGCGCACTTGATGGCCAGGGCTGGGGCGCGCGCACCCACTACGGGGATCTGCGCGACGCTATCGAGCGAGAGAAGAGCGGCGTTGGCGAGACGCCCTACTTCCGGTTCCGATGCTTCAAAAACGGGAACTTGCACCTCGAGTTCAAGCGACTCGACTTGCTCGCGAAGTTCAACCAGATCGCGGGCGGCGCAAACCTTCGACCCCATGAGGAGGCGCCATGACCCTCGCGCAACAGGTCCACGATCTTGCTGCACTTGCCGAGCAGGTGGCCCAAGCAAGAGCCCGTGTCGACGCGGCTATCGCCAGGATTGCTAGTGGGGACCTCAGTGCTGAGGAGGAGGCCGACCGGGCGTTCATGGTCTTCGACCGAGTAGCAGAGCAATTCACGAGGGCAAAGAAAGCCTTCATAGGAAGTCCGCCGAATGGTATACGGATCACAGAAAGGGGATGACCACCATGTTCAAGATCGAGATCTATCGCCCGACCGACGACGGCGCGTTCACGCGCTCGTGGTTCGACGAACTAGAGAGCCGACGGGAGAAGATCGCCG
>Ga0196964_10000862_pt1 | contig 16561 bp, 13 predicted proteins | sample S1_10metaG_FD_148615 | JGI IMG/M metagenome (GOLD analysis project Ga0196964, IMG submission 148615) | Soil microbial communities from Anza Borrego desert, Southern California, United States - S1_10 | ecosystem: Environmental > Terrestrial > Soil > Desert | place: USA: California | collected...
TGGTGGCGGCCCTGTCGCGCTACCTCGGCGCCTCGCTGACCACCCGGGTCGGGGCCCAGCACGCGCTGGACCACGAGTACTTCAACCGGATGGAGGCGCTGAACTTCGCCATGGCCCACGACGACGGTCAGGGAGTGCCGGAGCTGGAAAGCGCCGACGTGGTGCTGGTGGGCGTCTCGCGCACATCCAAGACGCCGACGTCGATCTACCTGGCCCATCGGGGAGTCCGGGCCGGCAACATCCCGCTGGTGCCGGGCCAGGATCCTCCACCGTCGCTGTTCCAGCTGCGCTCGCCCATGATCGTCGGCCTGACCGTCTCGCCCGACCGGCTGATCCAGATCCGCCGCAACCGGCTGCTGAGCCTGAACGAGGGCCGGGAAAGCGCCTACATCGAGGCCGAGTCGGTGCGCGAGGAGACGGTGAAGGCGCGTCGTCTGTTCGAGCGGATGGGCTGGCCGGTGATCGACGTCACCCGCCGCTCGGTCGAGGAGACGGCCGCGGCGGTGATCAACCTGCTGAGCGAGAAGCGTACCGGCATGACGGGACTGATCGCATGAGCCGCATCGTACTGGCTTCCAAGAGCGCCGCCCGGCGCGCCTTGCTCGAAGGCGCCGGCGTGCCTTTTCACAGCGTCTCGGCCGGAGTGGACGAGGACGCGCTGAAGGTCGGGCTGCTGGAACGCGGCGCGGGGCCGAAAGAGGTCGCGCTCGCATTGGCCGAGGCCAAGGCCCTGGCCGCGGCGGCCGAGCACGACGGCCTGGTCATCGGGGCCGACACCACCCTGGACCACGACGGGCGGCTGATCGACAAGGCCGCGACTCCCGGCGAGGCGCGCGCGCGGCTGATCGAGCTGCGCGGCGCCCGCCATGAGCTGCACTCGGCGGTCGCGGTCACGCGCGGCGGCGAGGTGCTTTGGCACGACGTCCAGACCGCCGCCCTGGTCATGCGCCCCTTCAGCGACGCCTACCTGGACGCCTACATGGAGCGGCAAGGGGTGGCGGTGCTGAGCTCGGTCGGCTGCTATCAGCTGGAGTCGGAGGGTGTTCAGCTGTTCGAGCGGATCGAGGGCGACTACTTCACCATCCTGGGCCTGCCGCTGCTGTCGCTGCTGGCGTTCCTGAGGGGCCAGGGGGCGTTGCCGGAATGAGCCGGGCCCCGACCGGAGCGGCCCTGGTCGCGGGCGTCGTCGGCCGGCCGATCGCCCACTCGCTCAGCCCGGTGATCCACGCCGCCTGGATCCGCGCGGCGGGGCTGGACGCGGTCTACGCGCCGTTCTCGCCGCCGGACGAGCAGTTCGAGCGCTTCGTGCGCGGCTTTCGCGGCGGGACAATCCGGGGGTTGAACGTCACCGCCCCGTTCAAGGAACGGGCGCTGGCCCTAGCCGACGAGGCGGACTCCGCCGCGCGCGACGCCGGCTCGGCCAACCTGCTGCTGTTCCACGAGGACGGGCGGACGGAGGCCCGCAGCACCGACGGGGCGGGGATGCTCGGCGCCTTCGCCGACCAGGCGCCCGGCCACGACCTGGCCCGCGGTCCCGCGGTGGTGCTGGGGGCCGGGGGGGCGGCGCGGGCGGCGGTCGCGGCCCTGCGGGACACGGGCGCGCCCGAGGTCAGGGTCGTCAACCGCACCGCCGCGCGGGCCGAGGAGCTGGTGTTCGTGTTTCGCGACCGGGTGCGCGCCTTCGCCCTGGCCGACGCCGCCCAGGCCTTCGCCGGTGCCGCGACCCTGGTCAACGCGGCGGTCGGCGGACCCATTCCGCCCCTGGACGCCCTGCCGGAGGACGCGGCGGTGATGGACATGGCCTACCGCCCGGTGCGCACCGCCCTGCTGCAAGCGGCGCAGGCGCGCGGCCTGACCACGGTCGACGGCCTGTCAATGTTGATCAAGCAGGCGGAGCCTTCGTTCGAAGCCTTCTACGGAAGGTCCGCGCCGGAAATCGACGTGCGCTCTCTCGCCTTGGACGCAGCGGAGGTCAGACCGTGATCGTGATCGGCCTTACCGGCTCGATAGGCATGGGCAAGTCGACCACCGCCGCCCTGTTCGCGCAGGAGGGCGTGCCGGTGTGGGACGCCGACGCGGCAGTGCACCGGCTGTACGGCCCCGACGGTGCGGCGGTCGCCCTGGTCGAGGCGGCCTTCCCAGGCGTCGCGGGCGAAGCTGGAGTCGACCGCGCCAAGCTCGCGGCGGCTTTGGCCGGCGATCCCGACCGCTTCGCCCGGCTGGAGGCGATCGTCCACCCCCTGGTCGCCGAGGACCGGGCCGCCTTCCTGGCCGGAGCGGAAGCCGCAGGGGCCCAGGTGGCGGTGGTGGACGTGCCCCTGCTGTTCGAGACCGGCGCCGACGCGAGGGTCGACGCGGTGGTGGTGGTCTCCGCGCCGGCCGAGGTCCAGCGCGAGCGGGTGCTGGCCCGCCCCGGCATGACCGAGGAGCGGTTCGCACAGATCCTGAGCCGCCAGACGCCCGACGCCGAAAAGCGTGCGCGCGCCGATTTCGTGATCGACACCGCGCGTGGGATCGAGCCCGCCCGCGAGCAGGTGCGCGCGGTGCTGGCGGCGCTGCGCGCGCCGGACTTTCGGTCGCGTCGAACCCGCCTCGACGAGCCGGGCGAACCACGGCACTAAAGCTCATGGCGCGCGAAATCGTCCTCGACACCGAAACCACGGGGCTGGACCCGCGCGCAGGCCACCGGCTGATCGAAATCGCCTGCGTCGAGATCGAGGACCTGCTGCCGACCGGCCGCTCGCTGCACGAGTACATGGACCCCGAGCGCGAGATCGAGGCCGATGCGGAGCGGGTGCACGGCATCTCCAACGCCATGGTCGCCGGCAAGCCGAAGTTCAAAGAACTCAGCGGCAAGATCCTGGAGTTCATCGGTTCGTCCCCGGTGGTCGCCCACAACGCCGCCTTCGACCGCGGCTTCGTCAATCACGAGCTGGAGAAGGCGGGCGCGCGCCTAATCCCGGAAAACCAGTGGATCGACACCTTCCCGCTGGCCCAGAAGCGCTTTCCGGGCATGTACAACTCGCTGGACGCCCTGTGTAAGCGGTTCAAGATCTCGCTGGCCGAGCGCGAGAAGCACGGGGCGCTGATCGACGCCCGCCTGCTGGCGGCGGTCTATCTGGAGCTGCGCGGCGGCAAGGAACGGGCGCTGGAGCTGACCCCCGCGACGGTGCGGACCGCGGTCGACTACGTGCGCACCACCGCCTACGGCGCGCGGCCGCGACCGCTGGCGCCCCTGTCGACCGAGGCCGAACGTGCGGCGCACGCGGAGTTCGTGCGAAAGGTGCTGAAGGACAAGGCGCTGTGGGCGAACTTCGCGCCGGCGGGTTCGGAGAACGCCTGAGGGGGTGGCGCCGTGCTCGGCCGCGTCAAGGCACGCTACGCTCTTCGACCTTGACCCGACCTGCGCGCAGCGCCCGGCTGTAAGGGTCGGGGCGAAGGGCGCCCCGCTTTAGAAGTTCGACGGCCTGCGGCGCGCCGAACAAAGGGCTTCTCAACAAGTACGTCATCCTCGGGGCCGCGCAGCGGAACCCGAGGACCCAGCAGCTCCGTCGGTGCGGTTTGCCGTCCGAGGATGACGGGCGGGGTCGATCAGGCCTTTATCGACACCCCAGACGTGCCCAGAAGCCCTACGCCTGCCCGACCGGGCCGCCCGCGCTCTGCTGCTGGCGCTGCTGATAAATCGCCGCGAAGTCGATCGGCTCCAGCAGGAACGGGGGATAGAAGCCGCCGTCGCTGGTGCACGACGCCACGATCTGGCGCGCGAACGGGAACAGGTGACGCGGCGCCTCGATCAGCAGCATGGGCTCCAGCATCGGCTCGGGCACGCCCTGCAGCTGGAAGATGCCGCCGTAGACCAGCTCGACCTGGAACAGGGCCTCGCCTTGCGAGGTCGCCTTGATCGACAGCACCAGCTCGACCTCGAACAGGCCGTCGGCCCGGCCCTTGGCGCCCATCTCGACGCCCATGTCGATCTCGGGCTTGCCCTCGGTGCGCAGGGAGTCGGGCGCGCGCGGGTTTTCGAACGACAGGTCGCGGACGTACTGGGCCAGCACCCGGATCATCGGGCCGCCGGGTTGCCGGACCTCGCCGCCTTCGGGCGCCTGAACGTCGGTCATTTTCTGCTGGTCTCCCCGAGGGATGCGGCCGCGCCGTCCCCTGTCTCACGAAGCCGCCGCTGCTATCATGCGGCCCTTGAGGTGGCAACGTCGGCTTCCTCAGGCCTTCGCAGCGCCTATATCGCCCGCTAAAGGTCGAGAACCATGTCCTCAGACGTCGTCACCATCCTGATCTTCGCCGCCATCGCCGCGGTCGTGCTGTTCCAGCTCTACAACGTGCTGGGCAAGCGGGTCGGCCGCCAGCCGGAAGACGATCCCAAGCCGGCGCCGCGGCCCGCCGTGGGTCCGGTTCCCTTGCCGGAGCAGGCCCAGCCGGCGCGTCCGCCGCGACCCGAACCCGACATCGAGGGGGTGGCGGCGCTGAAGGCGCGCGAGCCCGGCTTCGATCCGGCCAAGTTCGTCGACGGCGCCAAGATCGCCTACGAGAAGATCGTCAAGAGCTTCGCCGCCGGCGACCGGTCCGCGCTCCAGCCCCTGCTGGCGCCGGGCGTCTACGGCTCGTTCGAGCAGGCGATCTCCGCCCGCGAGGCGGAAGGCCGCAGCGAGAGCCGCGAGCTGCCGCACCCGCCCCGCGCCGACCTGGAGCGGGTGGAGGTGGAAGGCGACTCCGCCCGCGCCCGCGTGCGCTTCCTGGCCGAGCTGCGCTCGGTCCTGCGCGGCCCGGAAGGCGAGACCACCGACGAGCGCCGCACCGCCGAGATCTGGACCTTCGAGCGCCGCATCGGCGACTCCGACCCGAACTGGCGGCTGGCCCGCGTCGAGGCGGCGCAGGCCTGATGCGGATCGCCGCCGCGGCCGCCTGCGCCCTGCTGGCCGCCGCCTGCGCGACCCAGCCCCGGCCTTCTCCTCCCGGCCCTTTCCCCGACGAGCCGCGCCCGCCCGCGGCGGCCGTGCCGCTGTCCTCCCTGCCCGGCTGGGCCGGCGAGGACCACGCGGGCGCCCTGCGGGCCTGGAAAGCGACCTGTCACGTCGCCCAGGACGCAGGCCTGCGCCGCGCCTGCGCCGACGCCCGCGCCCTGTCCGCCGACGACTCCGAGACCGCCCGCCGCTGGCTGGAGCGGACCTTCGCGGCCGAGCCGATCGACGCGCCCGGCCTGCTGACCGCCTATTTCGCGCCGGAGTACGAGGCGCGCGAGGCGCCGGAGGGCGCCTTCACCGCCGCGGTCCGCCCCGTACCGCCCGACCTGGTGCGTGGGCAGCCCTACCTGACGCGCGAGGAGATCGAGTCCTGGCCCGAGCCGTCCCTGGCCTGGATGCGGCCCGAGGACCTGTTTTTCATGCAGATCCAGGGATCGGGCTACCTGACCTTTCCGGACGGCCGGCGGGCGCGCGCCGCCTACGCGGCCGACAACGCCCGCCCGTTCACCGGCATCGCCAAACCGATGGTCGAGCAGGGGCTGCTGGCGCCGAACCAGACCTCGGGCGAGACGATCCGCGCCTGGCTGGCCGCTCACGCCGGGGCCGAAGCGCAGGCGGTCATGAACCTGAACCAGCGCTACATCTTCTTCGCGCTCCAGCCGGACGACGGCGGCCATCCCGCCGGGGCGGCGGGCGTGCCCCTGCCGGCGCGCCGCGCGGTGGCGGTCGACCCGGCCTTCACCCGCTACGGCCAGCCGGTGTGGCTGGACGCCGACGGCGGGACGCTCGCAGGCGCGGCCAAGACCTATCGCGGCTTCGCCGTGGCGCTCGACACCGGCGGGGCGATCAAGGGGCCCGCGCGGGCCGACTTCTACATGGGGCGCGGCGACGCGGCAGGGCTCGAGGCCGGCCGGGTCAAGCACCCGCTTCGGATGTGGCGGCTGGTGGCGCGTTGATCACCGCCGCCGCATGCCGCCCAGCAGCCCGCGCATGATCTCCCGTCCCACCTGGCTGCCGACGCTGCGGAGCACCGACTTGGTGAAGGCTTCGGCCGCGCCCTGGCGGGCCGGGGCCCGGCGCGGAGCCGGCGCCCTGTCGTAGTCGGCTTCTTCCCGCCGACGCGGCGCCTCCGGCGGCGGTTCGGCGGCGCGGCGTGTCTCCGCTTCCGCCCGTTCGGCGCGCGCCTGCAGCAGCTCGTGGGCGGACTCGCGGTTCTTCGCCTCGTCGTAGAGGCCCCGCACGGGGCTGCGCGCCATCACCTCCGCCCGCTCCGCCGGCGCGGCGGGGCCCAGGCGCGAGGAGGGCGGGCGGATCGAGGTCTTGGCCACCACCGTCGGCGCCCCGCGCTCGTCCAGCACCGACACCAGCGCCTCGCCCACGCCGAGCTGCTGGATGGTCTCCGCCGTGTCGAAGGCCGGGTTCGGACGGAACGACTCCGCCGCGGCGCGCAGGCCCCGCTGCTCGGCCGGGGTGTAGGCGCGCAGCGCGTGCTGGATGCGGTTGCCGAGCTGGGCCAGCACGGTGTCGGGCACGTCGGCCGGGTTCTGGGTGACGAAGTAGATGCCGACGCCCTTGGAGCGGATCAGCCGCACCACCTGCTCGATCTTCTCCAGCAGGGGCCTCGGCGCGTCGCGGAACAGCAGGTGCGCCTCGTCGAAGAAGAACACCAGCCGCGGCTTCTCCGGATCGCCCACCTCCGGCAGCTCCTCGAACAGCTCCGACAGCAGCCACAGCAGGAAGGTCGAATACAGCCGCGGGCTCTGGATCAGCCGGTCGGCCGCCAGCACGTTGACGTAGCCGCGCCCTTGCGGGTCGGTCCGCATCAGGTCCTCGAGCTTCAGCGCCGGCTCGCCGAAGAACCGGTCGCCGCCCTGGTTCTCCAGCGTCAGCAGCTCGCGCTGAAGCGCGCCGACGGTGGCCGGCGCGACGTTGCCGTAGCGCTTGCCGATATCCTTGGCGTTGTCCGCCAGGTGGACCAGCACCGCGCGCAGGTCGTCGAGGTCGAGCAGCAGCAGCCCCTCGTCGTCGGCGACCTGGAAGGCGATGGTCAGCACCCCTTCCTGCACGTCGTTCAGCTCGAAAAGCCGCGAGATCAGCACCGGCCCCATCTCCGACAGGGTGGCGCGCACGGGGTGGCCCTTCTCGCCGTAGAGGTCCCAGAACACCACCGGCGCGGCGCGGTTCTCCAGCGTCAGGTTCATCGCCTGGGCGCGGGCCAGCATCTTCTCGTTCGGGACGCCGACCGCAGCTATGCCGGACAGGTCGCCCTTCACGTCGGCGGCGAACACCGGCACCCCGGCGTCCGAGAACGCCTGGGCCATCACCTGCAGGGTCACGGTCTTGCCCGTGCCGGTCGCGCCCGCGACGATGCCGTGCCGGTTGGCGCGGTCGAGCCGCAACAGCTCGGGCTTGTCGGAAAAGCCCAGGAGAACGGAGCCGGGGGTGCTGGAATCCATGTGGATCAACCTCTCGCGTCTGGTCGGCCGTGCAGGCTAGACCGGCCCGCGCCACAAGCAACCGCCGGGGCGTTGACGAGTTGCGGCGGCTCAGCCGACAGTCGCACCCGAACGGAGCCGCCGATGACCTCGACCACCGCCCGCAACGCCACGGTGCTGATCGCGGTGGTGGCCATGGGCGTGGTGTTCCACTGGATGCGGGACATCCTGACGCCGCTGGTGCTGGCGCTGTTTCTCCTGATCATGATCGACGGCCTGGCCCGGGCGGTTCAGCGCTACGTGAAGGTCTCGGACAAGGCGGCGATGCCCGCCGCCATCGTCCTGATCATCCTGGCCTTCGTCGGCTCGGTGTGGGTGATCGTCGACGGCGCCGCCGGCTTCTTCGCCCAGGCCGAGGGCGTTTCGGCGCGGCTGAACGTGGTGATCGCCGACCTGGGCGGCCTGATGGGCCTGCCCGCGGTGCCGACGGTGGAGCAGCTGGTCGAGCGTTTCGAGGTCGGCAAGTACGCGGGCAACGTGGCGCTCGCGGTCCAGGGCGTCGCCTCGGACGCCTTCTTCGTCCTGGTCTATCTGGGCTTCCTGATCGCGTCCCGCGCCGGCTTCCGCCAGAAGACGCAATCGCTATTTCCCGACGCCAAGGACCGCTCCGAGGCGGACGAGGTGTTCACCCGCATCCGCGACGGGGTGGAGGGCTACCTGTGGGTCCAGACCGTCACCGGGGCGATGATCGCGGTGGCCTGCTGGCTGCTGATGCTGGCCATGGGGCTGGAGAACGCCGCCTTCTGGGCGTTCGTGATCTTCATCCTCAGCTACATCCCGATCATCGGCGGCGCGATCGCGGGCCTGGCCCCGCCGCTGTTCGCGCTGGTGCAGTTCGACACCTACTGGCCGCCGCTGATCCTGTTCGTCGGAATACAGGTGATCCTGTTCGTGGTCGGCAACCTGATCCTGCCGCGCATGCAGGGCGAGAACCAGAACATCGACCCGGTGGTGGTGCTGCTGTCCCTGGCCTTCTGGGGGGCGCTGTGGGGGGTGACCGGCATGTTCCTGTCCACCCCGCTGACGGTCATGGCCATGGCGATACTGACCGAATTCAAGAGCACGCGCTGGATAGCTGTGCTGTTGTCCGGAGACGGCGAGCCTTATCCCAGAACTCCCGAGCAACACGCCCGCAAGGCCGAGAAAACCCACGGCGGCGTTTCCGTATAGCCTAAAGTAGAGGCTGTAACGGATGCGTGAGGGGGCGCCACTGGAAACGGCGTTCGGCGTTCCTACATCATGCCTGTCCGGCGATCCTCCCCCCTCGACGGCCGGACATGCAGGCGCCGCCTCCCCGTCCCCCAGTACCGACGGCGGCGCAGTACAGACGGTCCCGCTGATCCTCCCCCGGAGCGGGACACGAAACAGAGCCGCCGGACGCCTCCCCCGCGTCCGGCGGCTTTTGTTTTGGCCGCGTTTCGCCTAGCAGGAGGGCGAAGGTTGATCGGCGGTCCCAGCGGTTTAGGCTGCCGCCCCGAACCAGCGGGACTTTGAGAGTATGGACGGCTCCGGCGCTTCCACCCTGACCATCGACGCCCTCAAGCGGGCCTTCGCCAAGGCTCTCGGGCGCCCCGGAGCGACCGAGCTCGACAAGCTGGAGCACTCCTTCCTCGAGCAGGCGCTCGACGACTATGTGGCCGACGAGACGCCCGAGCTGAGCCCCGAGGATTTCGCCACGGTGCTGGCCGACTTCTGGCGCTTCGGCGAGGTGCGCGAGGGCGGCTCCGGCCCGCTGGTGCGCCTGCGCCGCGCCGCCGGGGCGAACGGGACGACGCTGAACTACGAGGTGCTGGAGATCGTCCAGGACGACGCGCCCTTCCTGGTCGACAGCGTGATGGGCGAACTGGGCGAACAGGGGGTGTCGGTCCGCGCCATGTTCCACCCGGTGCTGACGCTGGAGCGGTTCGGCCAGGGCCTGCGCCGCCCGCACGGGGCCACCCATCGCGAGTCCACCATCCTGGTCGTCACCGACCCGATCGCCGAGGACCGCCGCCAGGCGGTGCTGGACGGGGTGGGCCGTTCGCTGGCCGACGTGCGGATGGCGGTCGCCGACTTCGGCGCCATGCGCCAGCTGATGGCCCGCAGCGTCGCCGAGCTGGAGAAGGGCGCCGCCGGTCTCGATCCGGCCCTGGTCGCCGAGAGTGTCGAGTTCCTGCGCTGGCTGAAGAACGAGCATTTCGTCTTCCTCGGCGCGCGGGTCTACGACTATCCGCGCTCGGAGGACGGCGGCTACGCGGCCGAGGCGCCCCTGGCCCAGACCGGCGAGGCGCTCGGCGTGCTGCGCGACCTGGAGCGCCCGGTGCTGCGCCGCGCCAACGAGCCCGCCCTGCTGACCAAGCAGATGCGCCGCCAGCTCGACCTCGGGGAGCCGGTCAGCGTCGCCAAGGCCAACCTGCGCTCGCGCGTCCACCGCCGCGCCTACATGGATTACGTCGGGGTGAAGCGCTACGGCGCCGACGGCAAGCCCGCGGGCGAGGTCCGCTTCGTCGGCCTGTTCACGGCCGAGGCCTACGACAAGACCGCCAGCGAGGTGCCGCTGGTTCGCCGCAAGGCCGCCAACGTGCTCAAGCGCGCCGGCAAGGCGCCCGGCAGCCATAACGAGAAGCGCCTGAAGAACGTCGTCGAGAACTATCCGCGCGACGAACTCTTCCAGATGACCGAGGACGACCTGCTGCGCATCGCGCTCGGCATCCTGCATCTGTACGATCGCCCGCGGGTCAAGCTGTTCACCCGCAAGGATCCGTTCGACCGCTTCGTCTCGGTGCTGATGTTCGTTCCACGCGAACGCTTCGACGCCGGGGTGCGCGAGCGCGCCGGGCGGATCATCGCCGAGGCCTGGGGCGGACGGATGTCGGCCTGGTATCCGCAGCTCGGCGACGCGCCCCTGGTGCGGATCCACTACATCATCGGCGTGGAGCCGGGGAACCACCCCGAGCCCGACCTGACCCAGGTCGAGGCGCGGGTGGTGGAGGCGACGCGCACCTGGCCGGACCTGTTCGCCGCGAACGCCCGCTCCGGCGGCGTGCCGGAAACCGAGATCGGGCCGCTGGTCGCCACCTGGGCCGAAGCCTTCCCGGTCGCCTACCGCGAGCGCTATCCGGTCGCCGAGGCCCTGAACGACGTGGCCGAGATCGCCAAGCTGGGCGACGGCGCGGTGTGCGTGCGGGCGTTCCGCACCACCCAGGACACGGCGCTCCAGTTCCGCTTCAAGCTCTACCGCCGGGGCGAGGCCGTGCCGCTGGCCGACGTTCTGCCGCTGCTGGAGGACATGGGGCTGAAGGCGGTCGAGGAGTACGGCTATCCCGTGCGCCCGGCCGGCCAGGACCAGACGGTCTGGATTCACGAGTTCCTGGTGGAGGATCCGCGCGGCGCGGCCCTGAGCTTCGGCGACGTGAAGCGGCCGTTCGAGGAGGCCTTCGTCGCCGTCTGGCAGGGCCGCACCGAGAGCGACGGCTTCAACCGCCTGGTGGTCGAGCTCGGCGTCGGCTGGCGCGAGGCCGCCTTGGTCCGCGCGCTGGCCAAGTACCGCCTGCAATCGGGCCTGGACCCCAGCCAGGCGGTGCAGGAGGAGGCCGTCCGCGACAACCCGGAGGTCACCCGCCTCATCCTGGGCCTGTTCCGGACCAGGTTCGATCCCGCCCAAGGCGGCTCGGGCGAGCAGCGCGCCGCCGCCGCCCAGGCCGGCTTCGACGCGATCATGGCCGCGCTTCAGGCGGTGGCCAGCCTCGACCACGACCGGGTGCTTCGCCGTCTGGCCCTGCTGGTGCAGGCGATCAAGCGGACCAACTACTTCCAGCCGGGCCCCGACGGCCGGCCCAAGCCGTACATCTCGTTCAAGATCGCCAGCCGCGAACTGGCCGACCTGCCGCTGCCCAAACCCTATCGCGAGATCTTCGTCTGGGCGCCGCACGTCGAGGGCGTGCACCTGCGCTTCGGTCCGGTCGCGCGCGGCGGCCTGCGCTGGTCGGACCGTCGCGACGACTTCCGCACCGAGGTGCTGGGCCTGGTCAAGGCGCAGCAGGTCAAGAACGCGGTGATCGTGCCGGTCGGCTCCAAGGGCGGCTTCTATCCCAAGCAGCTGCCCCGCGGCGGCGCGCCCGACGCGGTCCGCGCCGAGGGCGTGCGCGCCTACAAGACCTTCCTGTCGGGCCTGCTCGACATCACCGACAACATCGACGCCTCCGGCGCGGTGGTCCGGCCGGCCCATGTTGTCGCCTGGGAAAGCGAGGACCCCTACCTTGTGGTCGCCGCCGACAAGGGCACGGCCACCTTCTCCGACATCGCCAACGGGGTGTCGGCCGACTACGGCTTCTGGCTGGGCGACGCCTTCGCCTCCGGCGGCTCGGTCGGTTACGACCACAAGGCCATGGGCATCACCGCCCGCGGCGCCTGGGAGGCGGTCAAGCGCCACTTCCGCGAGATCGGCAAGGACATCCAGTCCGAACCGTTCAGCGTGGCCGGCGTGGGCGACATGTCCGGCGACGTGTTCGGCAACGGCATGCTGCTGTCCCGCGCGATCCGGCTGGTCGCCGCCTTCGACCACCGCGACATCTTCCTCGACCCGAACCCTGATCCGGAGCGGTCGTGGGCCGAGCGCAAGCGGCTGTTCGACCTGCCGCGCTCGTCCTGGAACGACTACGACAAGTCGCTGATCTCCGCCGGCGGCGGAGTGTTCTCGCGCGCGCTGAAGTCGATCCCGCTGACCGCCGAGGTCAAGGCGCTGCTGGACGTGTCGGAGGACAGCCTGTCCCCGACCGACCTGATGCGCGCGATCCTGAAGGCGCGGGTCGAGCTGCTCTACTTCGGCGGCATCGGCACCTATGTGAAGGCGCCGGCCGAGACCGACCTGCAGGTCGGCGACAAGGCCAACGACCCGGTCCGCGTCGACGCCACCGAGCTCCGCTGCCAGGTGATCGGCGAGGGCGCGAACCTCGGCTTCACCCAGGCCGGGCGGATCGCCTTCGCGCGCATGGGCGGGCGGATCAACACGGACGCCATCGACAACTCCGCCGGCGTGGACACCTCCGACCACGAGGTGAACATCAAGATCCTGACCGGATCGGCCGAGGCCGGCGGGCGGCTCGACCGCGCCTCGCGCGACGCCCTGCTGGCGTCCATGACGGACGAGGTGGCCGAGCACGTGCTGGGCCACAACTACGACCAGACGCTGGCGCTGACGCTGCAGGAGGCGACCGCCGCGCGCGACCTGGGCGCCCACGCCCGGTTCATGAACCGGCTGGAGTCGATCGGCCGGCTCGACCGCAAGGTCGAAGGCCTGCCTCCCGCCGGCGCGATCAGCGAGCTGGCGGCTGCGGGCCAAGGCCTGACCCGGCCTGAGCTGGCGGTGCTGACCGCCTACAGCAAGATCGAACTGTTCGACGAGGTGGTCGCCAGCAAGGCGCCCGACGACCCGTTCTTCGAGGAGACCCTGCGCACCTACTTCCCCAAGCCGCTGCTGCGGTTCGAGGAGGACATGAAGCGCCACCGCCTGCGCCGCGAGATCATCTCCACCGTGATCGCCAACGACATCGTCAACGTCGGCGGCGCGACCTTCCCCGAGCGGCTGAAGGCCAGCGCCGATTGCGACACCCAGGCCCTGGTGGTCGCCTTCGAGGCGGCGCGGCGGGTGTTCCGTCTCGACGAGGCGTGGAACGTGATCTCCGGCCTGGACATGAAGATCCCGGCCGCGGCCCAGACCGCGCTGTACCAGGAAGTCGCCGCGGTGCTGCGCCGCCAGACCTTCTGGCTGGCCCGGCGCGCGACGCGCGGCAACGCCACGGTCGCGGGGCTGATCGAGGCCTACCGTCCGGCCGCCGACGCCCTGCGCAGCGAAGGCCCGGCGATCCTGTCGGCCTTCGAGCAGGAGCAGGTGCGCAAGCGCTCCGCCGCCTTCGCGGCGGTCGGGGCGCCCCAGGATCTGGCGACCGCGGTGGCGGTGCTGCGGCCGCTGACCGCGACCAGCGACGTGGCCGACATCGCCAAGCGGCTGGGCTGGTCGGTGCAGGGCGCCGCGCGCCTGTACCACCAGGTCGGCGCCGCCTTCGACTTCGACCGGCTGCGCGGCGCGGCGGGAAGCCTGTCGTCCTCCGACCACTACGAGCGGCTGGCGGTGCGCCGGCTGATCGAGGACCTGCTGACCGAGCAGGCGCAGATGACCCAGGCGGTGGCCCGCTCCACCAACCCGAGCTCCGGCGCCAGCGCGGACTCCGCCCGCCATGCGATCCAGGCCTGGACCGGCGAGCGCGCCCGCATCGTGGAGCAAGTGCGAAAGACCGTGGAGGAGATCGAGGGTTCGGGCGCCGGCTGGAGCTTCGCCAAGCTGACCATCGCCAACGCGGCGCTTCGGGAGCTGGCGGGCGGGGCCTGAGGCCTCGTCCGCGCCGCCATGTCGACCCGCAAGTTCCTCGTCGTGGTGGACGACAGCGCGGAGCTGCCCGCCGCGCTCCGCTACGCTTGCAAGCGGGCGCGCTCCACCGGCGGCCGGGTTGCGCTGCTGCGGGTGCTGCCCCGCGCGGTGTTCGAGCACTGGTCGGGCGTGCGCGAGGAGATCGAGCGCGAGCAGCGCCGCGAGGCGGAGTCCCTGCTGCAGAAGTTGGGCGTCGAGGCGGCCGAACGCTCCGGCTCCGCGCCCGAGTTCCTGATCGTCGAGGGCGAGACCAAGGCCGCGATCAAACAGGTCGTGGAGCAGGACGAGGACATTAAGATCCTGGTGCTGGCCGCCGCCGTCAGCGGGCGCGGGCCGGGCCCGCTGGTCGCCTCCATCGCCAAGGACCCGGTCAGCTGGGGCGCGCGCCGCATCCCGGTGACGGTGGTCCCCGGCGACCTGACCGACGAAGAGGTCGACAGCCTGGCCTGAGCCGCGCGGCCGTTATTCCTGCGCCCTGGCGGCTTGGCCTGAACGCCCGAACCGGTGCATGGTCGCCCCGATGGCCCAGTCGAAAACCATTCTGATCGTCGACGACGACGAGGACCTGCGCGAAGCCCTCGCCGAGCAGCTGGAGCTGCACGAGGAGTTCCGCTCCGCCCAGGCGGCCACCGCCGCCGACGGCCTGCGCATGGGCAAGGAGATCAAGGCGGACCTGATCCTGCTGGACGTCGACCTGCCCGACATGGACGGGCGCGAGGCCTGCCGGCTGCTGCGCAAGGCGGGCGTGCGCACCCCGGTGATCATGCTGACCGGCGCCTCCACCGACAGCGACACCATCCTGGGCCTGGACGCCGGCGCCAACGACTACGTCACCAAGCCGTTCCGCTTCGCCGTGCTGCTGGCCCGCATCCGGGCTCACCTGCGCAGCCACGAGCAGTCCGAGGACGCGGTCTTCCGCATCGGCCCCTACGAATTCCGCCCCGCCGCCAAGCTGCTGATCGACGCCAAGCAGAAGAAGATCCGGCTGACGGAGAAGGAAACCAACATCCTGAAGTACCTCTACCGCGCGGGCCAGAAGCCGGTGCCGCGCGAGGAGCTGCTGACCGAGGTGTGGGGCTACAACGCCGGCGTCACCACCCACACGCTGGAAACCCACGTCTACCGCCTGCGCCAGAAGATCGAGCCCAGCCCCGGCGAGGCGCGCCTGCTGCTGACCGAGGCGGGCGGGTACAGGCTGCAGCCCTAGGGCAGCTCGCCCAGGAACTTGACGATCTCGGCCTTCGCCTCAGGCTCGGTCAGCATCGGCGCGTGGCCGACGCCGGGCACGCGGACGTAGCGCAGGTGCGGGGCGGCTTCGCGCATTTCGGCGACGATGGAGTCGTCCAGCAGGTCCGAGATCGCGCCATGGACCAGCATCAGCGGCCTCCCCTCGGCCAGCGCCTTGAACAGCGGGGCCATGTCGTCGGCGGGCTTGCTGGGGTCGGCGTTCTTCCACGGCTCGGCGATCATCGGGTCGTAGGCGAGAACCGGGCGGCCGCGCGCGTCCTCGTCGAACACCCGCGCGGCGAACCGCTTCCAGTCCTTGTCCTGCGCCTTGGGGAAGGCCGGGCCGTTGGTGCGCTTCACATAGTCGCGCGCGTCCTTCCACGAGCGGATCTCCACCGGCTTGCCGGCGTAGGCGACGATGCGCGCCAAGCCCTGCGGCGCGACCCGCGGCCCGATGTCGTTGATCACCGCGCCGGCGATCATCTCAGGCTTCAGCGCGGCCAGCAGCATGGTCATCAGCCCGCCCATGCTGGTGCCGACGAACACCGCCCGGCCGATCCCCAGGTCCCGCAGCAGGGCGATCAGGTCGCCGACGTAGGTCCCGGGATGATAGTTCGACCAGGTCGGGTCGTACTGCGACCGCCCCCGCCCACGGGCGTCCGGCACGATCACCCGCCGGCCGGTCTCGGCCAGCCAGGGCGCGACGCCCTCGAAGTCTCGGCTGTTGCGGGTCACCCCGTGCAGGCAGACCACCGGCAGCTTCGCCGGCCCGGTCACGCCGGCGTAGTCGCGGGCGTAGAGCTTCAGGCCGTCGTCCGACCGCCACCACCGATCCGCCCACGCCTGCTTCATCGCCGCCGCCCCCGAACGCCGCGGCGAAGCTTATTTCATCCGACGATGAAATCCTACAGGCGCGAAATGACGCGGTGCATGCGCCCGCGCGGAACCACCGGCGGGCGCGCCGCGCGCGGCCGCTCCGCGGGCTCGGCCCACAGGTCGTAGGCCTCGGTGCGCTGGACCTTCACCTTCAGGAAGTCGCCGGGGCGCGCGCCGACCGCCCCGCGCACGAACACGTTCCCGTCGATCTCCGGCGCGTCGCCCTTGGAGCGGGTCACGGCGACCCCGTCGCGGCGCACCTCGTCGACCAGCACCTCCAGCGTGCGGCCGATCTTGGCCCGCTGCTTGTCGCGGCTGATCTTCTGGGCGGCGGCCATGAACCGCTCGCGCCGCTCCTGCTTCACCTCTTCCGGTACGTGGCCTGGCAGGTCGCGCGCCTTCGCGCCGTCGACGTTCTCGTAGGCGAAGGCCCCTACCCGGTCGAGCTGCGCCTCCTGCAGCCAGTCCAGCAGGAACTGGAAGTCCGCCTCGGTCTCGCCGGGGAAGCCGACCACGAAGGTGGAGCGGATGGTCAGGTCCGGCGCCACCGCCCGCCAGTCGGCGATCCGCTGCAGCGTCTT